>JACCEA010220064.1_pt1 | contig 29877 bp, 50 predicted proteins | sample 7449851 | NCBI WGS metagenome assembly JACCEA01 (sample SAMN15323453, study PRJNA562643) | freshwater metagenome | isolation source: river surface water | place: USA:Blue River Watershed | collected 2017-08-18
CCGCATCCACACAAGCGCCCGCCTCAGTTACTCCACCATCGGCAATAACCCGACTCTGATAAGCCGAGAAAATCCCTTGGGCATAATTGGAACGATTGATTCCAACGCCCAACCCTATGCCCATTCTCATTAATAGCCGATTACAGAACCCGAAGAAGTTACAAAGCCCGTAATTTTCAAGCCGTTACCCGCTGGCAAGTATGCGCCTTGCTTGAATGTAACGCCACTCATACCACGTGCAGACAATACGTTCACGCCATTGATAGAGAATGAAGTAAAGACGGTGTCTTCTTGTGGGATAACTGCGTTGTATGATACGCCTGTAACCGTTCCCGAGCCATGACGAGTGAATGACCCGCCACCTGCGATGATGTCTGTTGAAGTACTCATGTTGTGTAGATTTTTTCTGTTAGTGTTGGTGTGTATTGTGTGCTACTTGTTGTGGTTTCTACTTTGAGAATACCTGTTTCGCATAGAGTTCCACCGCTTGTAGAGACGCTATATTCATGCTCTCCCTCTAAAAGAGTAGCAGTAGTACCCTCGATGAATTGAAATTGATTGTAGCGTTCTGTATGCGTTGAAACATCGCTCAAAGTTCTAGTGACTTGAGTGAATGTTTGTCGATGCGTAAAGGTGAAGACGTAAGACGATGCACTCGCAATCTCTGTGAGTGTCAAGTACCAATACTTCGTTTGACCTTTGTTGATAGTTAGCATCTTAAATAAATAGCAACGTCAAAAAGATGTAACAAAAAAGGGAGAGCCGAAGCCCTCCCAATTCTGAAAACTAATATGAATCAAGAACAACTACAAATGTACGTTAAATTCCTAACGCAGTCACTACGCTAGATTGCAATTTGTAAGGTGCTTCCGCTTCGATTGCTGACAAAGTCACTTCGTAACCATTTGAATCGCCCATAGCAGTACCGCTATTTGCAACCATCGCAGTAACATCGCATCCATACTCGTTACCTACTAACCAATACGCATCATTGTTGTCACGCACGATTGTGTACGTGCGACCTTGAGCGAGAAGTTTCATCTCGTTGCGTTTAGTAGTAGACAAGCGACGCAATTTGAATGCTACGTCACATTGATTGAAAGTAGTACCATTCTCAACTGACACGTTTGTAGTGTTAGTCATTGAGCCAGTACCCTTTGGCAATTCATAGTCATAAACATCACCACTTGCGACGGTGGTTGCAGTAACTTCGCCACTCGCAATAGTGAATTTGGAAGCAGTCCACGAAATCAAGTGGATGCTCTTGATACCTCCGATTGAATCTTTACAATCTAGAGTGAAACCTTGAGTGAGAAGACAAGCCATTGTTTATGTTAGATTAGAGGGTGAAATATACAACTTCGGCAGGGTAAGCAACTTGAACACCATACTTGAAAGTAGTACGGAAACGAACCTCGTCGTTGTCCTCAGAGTACCACAATTTGTATGACTCTTCTTCGTTTGCCAAGTCAGTACCTACAAAGAAGTTACTCAAAGAACCTGCAACGATTTTGTTAGTACCATTCAAACCACCAACGCCAATCAATTTCATGTTAGTGCCAGGGTAAACCATTTCCATAGTTTGACTTGCGTCTACTGCGTAATGGAATAAGTTGGCATTCTTCAAGTTAACAAGCATCAATTTGAATGCGTCGATTCCCAAGAAACAAACCAAGTCACTCTTTGCAGCCACACGAGATGGGATTTGAGCGTAGATTTGGTCTAAGATATCGTCGATATTTGTAACGGTTACAGAAGTGAAAGTAGTTGGCGCACCATTACCCAATGTTGGAGAAGCGGCGGCGATAATTTTGTTGAAACCATCGAAGCGGTTCAAGTTAGGGTTTCCGCTAGTTGTGTCACCTTGCCACATTGCAATTTCGATACCTTCTGCAATAACCGCAGATTTTTCGCTACCGATTTGCTCTTCAAAAGGAACCATAGTTGGAGAACCCGCCATGATTTGAGTTTGCATCCACTTTGCTTCCAAAGTCTTAGGACACAATGTCTCTTCTACTTTAACTGCACCAACGGTGATGTTACGTTGAGTGAAAGTGGTAGCACCGCTAGGATTGTAACCACAACCATCGGCTTGGAAGAAAACGGTAGAATTCAACAAGTTCAAAGAAGCAGACGACTTAACGCCTACCTGTACTTGACCTGCGCTTTGCAAGGTTGAAGCGGTTTTAGAACCGAACAACGCTTTTACCAACAAGTCAGTTGACTGCTCATTGGTGTAGTTGTTGAGGGAAGATACAACGAATGACATAGTATTTTTTTGTTTTTTATTTGGTTTATTTCTTTAATGCGTTTGCAAATTTCTTCAAGTTCTCGAACTGAGACTCTACTTTGCTAGGTGTGTGAGGTTTCTTAGTAGGTTCGTCGCTTGGCAAGTCAATAACTTTCTCAACCAACTCAACTACTTTAGACATCGCCTCTTTGTGAGATGCTCTCTCGCTTACCAAAGATTCAATAGAAGCAGTCAACTGAGCAATTTTAGACTCAAGAGTTTCTACTACTTCGTTGAAACGAGCGACGGTAGCGAACTCCTCGGCTTCTACTGAGATTTCTACTTCTGGCGTTTCCATCTCTGGCTTTACGATTTCAGTTACAACGCCATCAAGAGTAGTCACAAGAGTGCCGTCTTCGATTTCGTGTGTTGCGTCGGGTGCAGGAATATCGCCCTCAGCAGTTTCTACCATTACGATAGTTCCTACTGATAACTCACCCTCCCATTTTACGATTGTACCATCCTTCAACATAGCAGTCTCAAAGGCGATACTTTTTTCTTCTTCAAATCCCAACAAAGTGCGGACTTGTTTTAGAGTTTCTTTTGCGTTCATCATAGTAAAATATATTTTTTGTTTTTGTGTTGCAATTTTATTGACCATCCCATTGAGCAAGAACCCGCTTCAACTCTTCTAGAACTTTCATCTCTTCGTCTACTTCGCTCACGAAATCAAAGACTCCTTCTACGGAGAAACCTTTGAACTCACCTGCTTTGACTTTTGCCCACACATCGTCGTTGTCGATTAAGTAAGACACGAACCACGAGCCGTCTGCTACGTCTTCGTATCCTTTAGGTGGCATCACACCTCTCTCTCTATCTACGATGTAAGACTCGAACAAAGACACACCTTCTTCGATTGGTGTTTTGTGATGAGCGTTGACACTATCGTATTTGTTTGACCTTGCCCACTTCTTCGCTATCTTAAAAATAGAATCCTTATCAAACACAACGTAGTATTCACCACGAATAGCATCACGTCGATAGATAGGCATATCAGCAACCATAGCAACTCCCGAAACAATTCTCTTTTCTTCATCTTGAATGGCAAACTTGCTTGAGTTTATTTTGCGCTCTGTCCAACGAAGCATTTCTTCACCGCCCCACAACAGATATGAGATAGTGCCACAAGCAGTCTCATCGTTCTCGTTGTAGTATTCTTTTGCTCTTGACAAGTAAGAGTAGATTCGTTGTATTGTGTCATCGCTTATAGGTTCACCTTGTGCAAGTTGTTGACCTCTTACCTTTCCGACTTGTGTTGCACACTTGTTGCCGTTTTCTTCGTTCAAGCGAATGCCTCTCTCTGCGTTTGCTTTTGCACCTTCGGGGTAGTCGGTGTAAGACTCGAACGCTTCAAACGCTTGAAAATCTCTTTCGACTGCGGGTGCTTCAACAAGCGACACAAAGTCGATGCCAGTTTCTTCGTCAAACTCGTTGATGTCTAGTCGATAGATTGGTAGATTCATACTCATAAATAGCGTTTATTTGACAATAGATACTTTTTTGTTGTTTGATACTCGTTGTTGTGTGCGAGTGATGTCACCCTCAAGCACGTAGACGCGTTGTTGTTGAGTGAGTTGTTCGTTCCCTCCTTGTTGCAATAGAGACGAACTTGTTTGAGGTGCGCTCATTTGAGGTATACCACCACCACTTTGTTGAGTTGCTTGTTGAGAATTATACTTTGTTGCTTTAAGTTTTGCTACTTGAGCAAGACCGAAAGCCCCTGCGATACCTGCTTGAATAAAAGGGTAAGCGGGAACGACTGCCGTGATTGGTGATTCTTGCGCAGTCTTGAACGCATTTTGCACACCCTCAATAGTAGACATAATAGTCGACGCAATCTTCATCGCTTTCGAGAAATTGAACGCTCTCTTCTGTGACTCTTCGTCTTGACGTGAAAACGCTTCTGCTAGTTCTGCGCTAACATCAAAGAAACTCTTCGCGAGTTTAATCAATTCGGCATTATTAGTCTCAACAAACAATTTGAATCTCTCTGCTTCTGAGTATTGACGTTGATAGGTTTGTTCTGCGAGTTTGACTTTTGTTTCTTCTCCGAACTTTACCTCGTCGACTTGCTTTGTGATACTACGTTGAGCGTTCTTCAAATCTTTATCTCTCAACTCTTGACGCTTATAGTTGTATATGTTCTCAAGTACTAAAAGCGCATCTTGGTTTTTTGCATATTGTAGACGAGCGTTTTCGTACCATTGTTGAATATGCAATAATTCACGATTTGCCTCATCTGCTTGAAGCACTCTTAATTCTTGAGTAAGCGTACGAACTTGGTCGCGTTCGATTAGTCTTTGTTGTTGTCTTTCTTTTTGTCTCTCTTGGTCTGCTTTTGCTCTCTCTTTATCTTTAGCGTCTTTTTCGTCTTCGAGTGCGTTGATGTCTTTGTAGAGTTTTATCTCTCCGTTACCTAGTTGCTCAAGTCTTAAAGCATTGTCTTGTAATTCTTTACGAAGTCTTTTCTCTCTTGCTTCGTCTGCTTGTACACCTGCCAACTCTCGACCTTGCTCAATGACTTTAAGTTCTTTTTGAATTTGAACGTATCTATCATTGAGTCTATTTTGTTCTGCTTGTAAGTCAATCAACTCGGATTTCTTACCTGCAAGTTCACCCTCTTGAAGAATCTGTCTCTCGCGGTTCAAATCCTTCATACTTTGATTATACTTGTCTTGCTCTTCTCTTGCTTTCTTAGTCTCTTCTGATACTCCAAAAATTGCGGTGCGTATATCTTCCCAATACGTCACAATAGAACCAAGAGCAACTACGAGTAGACCGATTCCAGTTGAACCGATTCCCGCTTTGATTGCGTCGAATGCTCTTTTTGCACCACTAATGACACCTTGAAAAATTGCGGTGAATTGTTGTTGAATCTTTCCAAGACCTTCTAGTCCTTCTGCAAGAGCCAAAGCCCCTTGAAGTTTGACCATCGTCTTTTGCAAGTCTTCACTTTCGTTGCCAAATAGAGCCATTGCACCTTGCGCCGCTTGAAATCCACGAGCGACACCTTGCACTATGGTTTGTACTTGCGCGAACTTATCGGGGTTGACTGCTGACACTCGGTCATTGAAGTCTTCCATTCTATCGCGAAGCAATGCAAGTTTCTTTTCGGCTTCTACTGCTTCTGGCGAGAACTCACCAAAGGTGCGAACTGCTTCTTGTGCTTCGATTGTTGCTTGACGAATCTCGCCTTTGAACCCTTTAAGATTCGATTTGACTTCGAGTTCTACCGTTGATTTAATAGCCATATTTTATCCGTTACCTATTACATAAAAATTTGAACCATCGCAAACTATCCACTTCTTCTCGTAGTTGTTTGTGATTGATTCGTCTGTGTTACCATTTATTAACGCGCTTGTTGCCGTGTCGATTGTGATTTGATGGTTTGATGATGTCTTCAAGAATACCCAATGTTTACCGCTTAGACCTGTTGGGTCTGGGAGAGTAACGGTGAAACCTGCTACACTTGAATCGCAAAGAATCAACCAATCGTCTTTGGTGACGTTGTAGTTTGTTGTCTCTGTGCGAACTGCACCACCACTCAAGAAACTAGGGTACATCTCATAATTCCCTACGTACAAAGTGTCGGGTTTGCTTACCTCGAAGTCATCACAAACGATAGCCATTGAGTTATTTGCACCCTCTAGAAACGAGGTTTGTACACTAGCAAACGCACTAGAGTTGTCGTTGTTTGACGATTGTACGATGTCATCGCCTACGAATATACCACTACCTCCGTTTGACGTACCTACTGAGACTCCTTTGATTCCTGTCTTAATTGGTATGTTTCCACCTGGGTAGATATCGCCATAAGTCTCGCCTTGTTGCCCTTGACCTGTACCTGCACCGATTGTCTTTTGTGTGATTGTTGCAGGTTGTATGAACTGCGCAAGTAAGAACTCGCACAAATAAACCGAGTCACCATTCGGGTCGTAGTCTTCTATCTTATTCAAACGCCAGTACTGACCTTCAAAGAAGTAAGCATCGCTAAAAGACAAGTTCAAATAGTCTTTCGTAGTAATGCGAAAATACGCTCTTAGAATCTTGGAGTTCTTCGACGTGATTTCAGTCAAGAAACGATAGTAGTATGTATTGACAAGATTCGCGTTTGTGTACTTGTATCCTGCACCTAGACCAACCTCACGAGGCATCCCGAAATTGATGTCGAAAGTAGGGTTTGAGATAGAGTCAAGATGCGTAGTGATTGGGATAGAGAAACGATTTGAGCGATTAAATCCTACACCTGCATATTGAGCGTATAGCATCCAATTAACTCCACTCACTAAACCGCTATAATACATCACACGTAAGTCACCATCTTGAGCGTTTGGTACATACGACAAGACGAAGTTCTTTTGATTGTTGTAAGAGCGTATTTGTGTAGGCGAGAAAACTACCTCAATTTTCTTTTCTTCTTTTACGAATTGATTCTCGACTTGATATGTACGTGAGCCGTATGTAGTTTGATAAGACTCTTGATACAATACGTTTGCTTCATCTTTGCCCTCTTTGTATTGAAACTTGTAGGGGTTTGCTTCTAGTTCTCCCATAGGTACAATCTCGACGCTCTGAGAGTAATCTAGTTTTTGTGTCCAATCTACCTGCGCACCATTATAGAAGTCGTCACGTGGTACGATTCTCAACTCTTTAGGATTGTCTCTATCTGCTTCGATGTACAAGTTGAACATCTTTACAAACGAGAGCAACAAATCGCTTTGCTTTACTTCGCTATTCAAGAAGACTGAGAAGTCAACGGTCTCATTATAGCCATAGGTATACGCCGTCAAGTTGTTCTCGATGTTAGAACCTACGCCGATATCTACTTGAAACTGACTATTTGAGAGATTGTATTGATTTGCTTCGTCCCATACTTGAACGAGTTTAACTTCCACTACATCGCCATTGAGCAACGTACTAGGTGCAAAGTACAAGTCTATGTTGAAAGCAGGTGAGCCAAAGTCTACCGTCACGGTTGACGTAGTCTTTTTGATTCCGTTTACGTACAAACCAAACACTAGCCATATGTCCTCTTGAAAAATAGGAGTGTAGCCAGTCGATGCGTAGTTGACATCTAGAGAAACATCAAAGACGTAGTTTCCCCCAACAGGAACGACGTATTGTCCTGTCGTTGTATTGTAGTTGTTTCCGTTGTCATAGTTCCCACTAGTTGAGTCGTTCTGAAAAATAATAGTAGACGACAAGTCTAGCGACTGCGCACTTGTGATGCGAGACGCTCTGAATCGACGTGCTTCGAGAGCAGTAGCATCGACGGTCAAAGACGATGGTGGTGGTATGACTAAGTGTTTGAATCTATCGCTATTAAAAAAAGAGTCATTCGTGTAAGTATACGAAGCATTGGCAAACATCTTGTCGACGATGGTCTTCGCATACAAGCAAGGTGTGAACTCGTTTGTCTCCCATAGAGAGATATTGCGAGGGTGACCCTTGTCAATCATTGCGTACATATACCCTTCACCATACGCAAACGCTTGAGTCGAACCGTTCTTGTAGATTTGAGTTGCCCACGAATCAATGACATTGCCACTAGAGAGCGTGTGATTGTATTCGCTGAAATCTAGTGCGTTCAGTTTGCGCTCACTTAGTGTAGTGAATAAATCCGCAGTTTGTCCGTGAAGCGTTACCTCGTAGGTGATATGCGTAGAGTCGTCTACTTTGATTGAGAGCAAACGCAAGAACCCTCTCAACTGCTCAATGCCATCGCTAAATAGTATGACATCTGCTTTTAGATTTGGGTTGAAATCGGGCGTGAACTGAACACTCGAAGAAATCACCTGCTCAACTTCAAAGAGTTGCGAGAAGATTATGTTGTTTGCCTTTGTACCTGGCAAAGTAAATGTCTTCGACCACTCACTAGAGCGAGATTGTGGCTCTCGTATGTCTGCGATTGAGCGTGTTATGAGTGTGTTTACATCACCGAAAGTGTCAAGTCTTCTATTCGTGATTGTGCCACCGCTTACGTAAATCTCTATCATTGTCTTTGTCTCTTGGTATCGAACGAATATACAACGTCTATTTCTAGATTGAAGACTTTATCTTGTACGTGCTTCTTCACTTCGTAGTTTGATGTCTCGATGTTGACTGCTACAAGTGTAGTGCCATCGTATGCAAACACAATAGGCGAATCAATCAAATCTTTCAACCATTCGCTTTGTGCTTCTGTAATCCAGTTCGAGAACAATTTAACCCTATGAGTTGAAATTGTGTCGTAATTTCTTGACTTAAAAGATGAAGTTTCGTACGCGTAAGTTGCACCTAGTGTGTAAGGATTTGCTTTGTATGTTTTGCGTTGAGTGTCGTATGTGTCTCGTCTTACCTTGTTAAATCTAAAAGAATCAAAGCCACCTAGAGAGTTTAAGAAAAACAAGTCTGTTGTCTCGTACTTTGAACACTCATCTACTAACGTCACACGATACGTCTCGCTTAGTGTTGTACCTCCGTTCTTGAGTACGATGTCGTAGTATGTCGCACCGCTTGGGATTGTCAACTGAGAACCGCTCGGGATGCGAACAATCGTAGAAGTAGGTAGACTCAATGTTTGTGTACTTGCGTCGCTATACGTCACGACTGCGCTTGTAGCGGTATTTCTAATTGCGTACAAGAAGTCTTTTTGTGTGCGTTGTATAATCTTCGAGCGAATGGGCGTCAAGAACTTGCCGTCACCATCCATCGTGTATTGACCGTTGTAGTTGACTAGGTCAATAGCGTTGAGTGATGCGTTCCATACGTTGCCAGTTGCACTAGTCAAGTTTGTGTACTCTACGACGCTACCTGTTGCACTTGCGCTATACTCATACCCGAACTCTACTTTGTACGACATTGCACTATTTGTGCAACCACTAGCGAGAGTATCGTTGATATTGAAGTCGTAAGTGACGTAGTTCTCTAGAATGCGAGAGATATTAAAGACCCCTTTGTTTGTTGAGCCGTAGTAGATAGGTGCTTTGAGTTTTGCTAGACTCGTAGTGTTCTGCTTTACTTCACAAATGAACTTGAAATTGTCTTTCGTGTAGATTGCACCGCTTGACTCTGTGATGACGAAGTTCGTATCATTGTAAGCAGGTGCGTTCGCGTTTGGTTGTTGTGTGATTGAGAGTGCCACGTATTAAAATAGCATCGCAACACTCTCGTCTCAAAATAGCACTTGTCACTCTTATTCGTAGAAATGTGACTTATATGTATCTAAACGCATATAAATTGTACGTTTAATGACAAGTTATATGTTCAAGCGTACACTCTTAAAGCATCTCGTTAAGAACTGCGATGACGTAAGGTTGAAATCCCTTGTTTGCGCTTTGCTCTAGTCGTTTGTTGCGCTCTTGCGTTTGTGCTTTGTAGTATGCGATAGCGTTGAAGAACTCAATCAATGGCATCTCTAGGAAGAACTCCCATTTTGTTCTATCACGATTCGCCATCTTATCGACAAGTTCAAGCCACGAAAAAGGACTTACCTCTACTTTGTTAAGTTGCTCATCTCCTGCTTCAAATAATCGAGGGTAGCGGTCAACAACTGCGGATAGAGTGCCAAGAAAAAAGATGCGTATGAATAAGCGAACGAACAACTCAAAGTCTTGAACGACTCGCATCGTTCCTCAAAGTTAGTCGCTACTTGACCTTTTGGGATTTTCACACGATAGCCAAAGATGTCTACTTCGTACGAGAGCATCGCCAGAATCTTGTGTAGGTTCTCAATGATGTCGTCTGCTTTAATTTGTTGTAAAGCGATGAAGTGATGACCTTGCATCTCTTGAGCGTTTGTGATAAGACGATAGCGTTTCTTCATATGCTTGAAAGCGAACATCGGCTTGTCTTGTGGTAACTCATTCAAGAAATTCAACTTCTCTACTTCTTCGAGAATATTCTTGAGAGACATCTCTTCTACTTCGTCTATGTCTAAGCGATTGACGATAGCGATTTGATGTATACGACGCTCGACTCCTTCAAAGTGATTGATAGAAGCGAGTTCTTGTAGTTGTTCGATTGTTATGTTTTTCCAATTCATTTATGCAAAGTAAAATAATCCAGGTCTATTTTTTGACTTACAATCTAAAGCGAGAGCAAGTGAGCAAACGCAGTCGTCGTGTAGTCCACTAGGTGCGCTATATCTTACACCCGTGCGAGTGTACTCATATTCGAATGACTCCATCTCGTAGCCGATAGGGTCTTCGGGAAAGCGTATCTCATTGCGTTGTACTGCAAGAACTAGACCCTCGATGAGTTGTTGTTTTGATTGTGATGTAAACTTGAAACCTTGCGCACGAGAACACGCTCTTTGAATCTGTTCTACGACAGGGTCGCCTACGCCAGTAGAGTCTATGTACGCAGGTGTGTTCTGTACTAGTTGTATGATGCGTTGTTGAGTTTGCCCCCAATCGCTTTGAAAGCGTTCGCAATATGATACGCAATTATTCGCATCGATACCAATTATCACCGTATAGTCGGTGTACTTTGCTAAGTCAATACCATACGCTACGACTTGAGAGTTTGTAGTAGGTTGGTAACAAGCGCGAATCGAGTCAATACCAAATGGGTTTGATTTATCGTCTGCGGGTTCTGCTAGATACAATTCATCGAATACGTGCTTTGGTAAGTCTCGCTTTGCTTGTTCTACTTCATCGAGTTGAAGTATGCCTTCGTTGACTGCGTCGTATGCCGTAATCTTAAAATACTCGTAGTCTTTCTCTCCTTGCTTTGCGCGTTCACCTAGTTTGTAGAACCAATTCTTTTTCCCCTTGACGTTACCAATAAGTTTGCATTTGCCTTGTGTAGCCGTGAGAGTAGAACGAAGAGCGAACCAAGACTCTTCTCTCGCTCGTGATGCTTCGTCAAAGACACAAGCGTACACGTCGTCACCGTATAGGTTGTCTGGCTTCTCTGCGCTCTTGAACTCTATTCGCGCACCTGTTGGAAGCGTGAGCAACAACTTCGACTCATTCGTGATAAAGAAGTTCTTGTCGGTCACCTGCGTCTTCATACGACGATAAGCTATTTCTGCTTGTTGGTACACAGGTGCAACCCACCACACACTTTGACCATCTCGCAACTTGAGTGCTTGTTCGAAGAGCCAAATGATGTGTGATGCGGTTTTGCCTGTTTTAGTACTCGCCGCGGTGATTGTATACCTCGCTTGTGAGTCAAGTATATTCTTTTGATAAGAAGTCAATCTAGGGCGAATGTACTCTATTTGCATATGCTTTCGTAGAACTTGATTCGTTCGATATTCCACAACTTAATGTCGTGAAACTTCTTGCAATACTTAGCGTTTGAGGAACCTAAGTGCGAAGTATTTAGTAACGCTTGTTTGATTGAGTCATACCACTCGTCATTCTTTGCGAAGATGACACCACCATTGTCTATGTGGTTCAAGTATGGCTCACAAGCACTCACGACAATAGGCAAGTCATATGCACTTGCTTCGAGAATCTTCAACTCGCTCTTGCACGAATTGAACTTTGTTGATTGAAGAGGTGCGATTGCTACGTCAAAGTGTTTGTAGACTTCACCATATGCGTTTGCGCTAGTGCCACGTACGACGTGAAACCAATCACCTTTGAACATTGAGCAAATCGAATCCCATATATCGCTTGGAGTATACCCACACAAATAGAAGTCGATGAGACCTTCTTCACCTAGACGAGTGATGTCGTCGACGATGAGTTTCAAATCTTCGTGATGTGTGATACCTCCAACCCAACCGACTTTGTCTTTGTCGTTTGCTACTCGTGAGTGCTTCCATTGCTCGTGTTCGTAGTCTAAGCAATTAGGTAGAACGATTGCGTTCTTGTTGTACTGCTTGACTTGGTCGAGTAATTGAGGCGTTGTGCAGGTCACACCGTCTGCGTAGTGAAGAGCGTCTTTGATTGCGTTCTTAATTCCGTGACGATACGCCCAATAAGCGGGGTTGAATTTAGGCAACACCCAGTAGTCGTCAACGTCTACAACGTAAGGAGTCTTCGCTTGAGCAATCTTCTTTAAGATGTCGTAGTGATGCTTTCCTAGCCAACGATTAAAGACTACAAGGTCGTAGTTCTTAAAGTCGACAAGGTTCATCATTGTATCGCTATCTTGAGCGATGTCGATTGTAGCGTAGCCGTCTAGTTGTAAACGCATCAAAGGCGTATAGATTCGATGGTAGACTACGCCATTCATTCCGTCTGCTAGTGCAAGTATTCTCATAGTTTCTCAATTTCTTGTTTTACCCACCACCAAAATACTCTCTCTGGCCATTGCTCGAGAATCGTTACACCATCTTCAGTGTAATGATAAACTAATTTATTTGATGATGCAATTTCAAGCATCTCTTCAACATGAATCAAAGCACAAGCAATGCCTTCGTTTCGTTGTTGCAAACCGACAATACTAAACTTGTCGACTAGTTCTATGGCTTTTTCTTTTGGTGTCATTCGTTTGGTGCGATTGGTATGGGCATCCAGTATTCTACTTGAATAAGTCGATTCGTGTGTTCATCGACCCACATATCGTCAAGGTATCTAGCGAGTGCTACTTCGCCTTGATACGTCTTCACGAGTTTTATCTCGTCGTCTTGCGGTGGCAAAACGTCACTACCTCTCCACGTCTTTTTCATTAGAACTTGGGTTTTGGGATTGAGATTGAGTGAGTTGCTTTTGACTTCTCGTTTGCTACCTTCATACGATTGCAGTTGATACGAACGTCTCCGTATTGATTGACGATGAGTTCACCGCTTTCGATAGCGTCTTGAAGTTTCTTAATGTTGATTGATAGGTTGAGTCCGTACTCGTTCTCCCATCCATTGCCGATGTAGTTTGTCATTAGTCTAGTTTAAGTGTTATTTTGATTGGTTCTTCTGTTTTGATTGTTGTCTCTACTTCTTCTTTTGGTTTGCCGTGTACTCTAGTCAATAAAGTCTCAAGCGAGAAGAGAGAGTTCTTGTCGTGTGATTTCAGTAACGCACCTGCGACGATGCGTTCTAAAATAGTGTAGTCGTTTCCCTTGTCAATCTCTGTGAGTTCTTCTCGTGACATTGCGACCATATTCATCAAGGTTTGATTGATGTCGTCTTTTGAATATCCTAGACCCTTGAGTTGAGTGACTAGTTTCTTTGGTCTTCCGTTGGGGTTTGTGACTACTCCCTTTTGAAAGGGCTTCAAGTTTTTGATTGAGTTCTCGTGTGCCATAGTATTCTCTATTTGTTCTTTATTTTTGACACTTACTCAAAGCGATTCGATGCTTCTCTTTGAGAAAGTCTTTGTACTGCTTTTGGTCTCCCAGACGAGTGTGACATTCTCTGCACAATGCTTGAAGATTTGTGATGACATCTTTTAGTTTGCTTCCACCCATACCACGAGCGTCGATGTGATTGATGTCTACCGCAGTCTTACTACATACCTCGCAAGGTATCCACGATGTTTCGTCGTAGCCAAAGTAGTCAAGGTATATCTTAGTGTGCTTCTTCATTTCGTAAATAGTAAAGACCATGTAGTCGGTAGATTTAGTTTTCGCTCTAGTTTGAATCCGCAGTTCTCAAATAGTTCTATCCATTCGTCTTCGCTTTTGATATTGATGTGACCCCATGCTTTGTCGAAGTCTGTTGTCTCTAGCGTAGATGAGAGGTGGAAGTACTTACACTTTAAGTTTTGCAAGAATGGTATCAATCTCTTATCTTCTATATGTTCCATTACTTCAATAGAAGCCACCAAATCAAACGCTTTGAACTTTTGCTTGGTGAAGTCTAGGTTGAAGATTTGAAGCGATTGTGTGTCGTTTATGGGCTTCAAGTTTTTAGATACATAGTCAAAGTGTATCTTGCTCAAATCTACATACGTGCAGTCGATACCTTGCTCAAGCATCGCTTTTGTGTATGCACCTACTCCACCACCACAATCAAGGAACGTCTTTGCGCCTGTGATAGATAGAATTTCTTTGGTTGTACTATTGTACAACTCTACGAAAGATGTGTTGTCTAGATGAACGCCTATGCTCAATTCGTGATTGAAACACTCTTCATCGTTCATAGTTCCATTGAATGCGTTCTTCATATTTCTAGGTTGTACTCGTTGATTAGTTGATATAGTTTGTCTCTTGTCTCTTGTAGTGCTTTGTGAGTGTCTTCGCTTTGTGTGTCGGGTGCGTACTTTATCAAACCCCTCAAGTGTTGGTCTAGATGAAACGCAACCATAGCGAACTTGTGACCATTGACGGCCAGTTCAAATTGTTCTCTCTCTTCTGTTAAGTCAAACTCAAGTATTGCTTTCATCTTTTACTAGTTGGTATTATACTCATTGGTCTCATAGATTTCTTTTGCTTTTGAGAAACCTGCGTTGTATGCCATTTGTTGCTCTAGTTTTTCCAACATTGTGAAGTTGAATATGAGACTCTCTGACATCTCAAAGTCTGGCACTTGTTGACGAACGTGTTCGATTAGTCTTTCCATTGGTGTCTTCATTGCTCACCTCCTCCGTAGGTTTCGTTGTAGTATTGTTCACCAGTTATTGGTAGTATACTTTCAGGATAATCAATTCCATGAACTGTTCCTTTGTTGTATGCAGTTTCAATTCTTTCCTTCTCCATTTCTTTGGCTTTTTTTAGAGCGTTCAAAATTAATTTTCTATGTTCTCTATTATTGATATCAAATTCTTTTATATGATAATATAAATCAAGAATTTCATTTGTTACCCAATCTACTGCTGTTTGTTGTTTATTGTTCTCCATATTGTTTCTTGTAGTATTGTTCTGGTGTGATTCTTAAATCGAGTGCGCCACTTATTGCACCTTCGCATTGAGCGTGTTCAAGTTGCAACTTCTCGATACGTATCAACTCTTTACATTTCAGTATCAAGGACATTGGTATCGTGTACTCGTGAGCAATTAACTCGTCGTACATTTGTTGCATTGCGGTTATCATTGCTTTCTTCTTCTGCGCTTTGGTTGCTCATCGTCTGCGATAGTCGCTCTTTCGATTGCTTGTTGTTGCTCTCTCCATTCTGCTTGTTCTTTGATTGAGTTTAGTTTGTGTTGACAGAATATCAATAGAGAAAAATAACTCTCTACGAAGCAAGTAGAGCAAGAGGGCATAGAACGCCCGTAGAGTGATTGATAGACGCTTCTTAAACGATGCGCTTCTTCTGGGTTCAATGATAACACTTGTGTCTTTTTGTACTCGTTGTATTTCGGTTCTAGACTTACAACGAACTCGATGTCTTCAAAATTCATATTTTAGTTTCTAAGAGTGCAACAATGATAGTAGAGATAGACGCGTACAGAATACCTACGAGACCGTACTGATAAGTGAAGTAACCAAGACCAATCCAAAACGACATGCAAAATGCGCAGTCGAGCGGTTTCATTCTTTGCCAGTTGAAAGGATTACGACCATAGATTAAAGTCTTTAAGTAGTCCGCAGGTTTGCCAAAGTTTACGAGTATGACGCTGAAAGAAGCGATACCCAATATTTCTAGATGTGTCATATCAATAGTGATTTTTGTAGTATAGTTGTGCTAGAATAGGCGCTTTGCTTGAATGCGCGTTTAGGTCTGTTTCGTAGCCGTCGATGAATGCTTTCTTCAATAGTGCTTCTTCTTCTTCTACGAGTCCTTCAAATTGCTTGTGAAGTCTTCTCACTTCTTCTGCTTTCAAAGTGTCGCCACCTTCTTCGTGGATGTTTGCGAGATTCGTCAAAAATCTATCAACGAATTTCATTGGGGTTTGTTTTCTCATATTGTTCTTGTACTAGTTGTTTCATTAATTTAACTACGCGTAAGATTTCTCGTACGCTAATTCCTGTTTTGCGATGCAAAGAACGTGCGCTATTTCCATCAAGCCACATCTTGAATAGTTCTCTCTCGTACCAATGAGATGACTCAATGATGAAGTCGTATGCGCGTATCTTGCTTCTCTCTTCTTCATACTCTTCTTCTTCTACTAGATGGTCTTTGTCGTCACTATGTAGGTGACACTCGTACACATCAACATTGTCGTAGATGCGATTTTGTTGAAATGGGTGACGATTGCCATTGATGGCGGTGTGAAGTACCTTGATAGCCCACCATTGCAAGTAACCGTCGTTGTGTAACTTCTCAACATATGCGTCTTCTTTTTCGAGTAGTAGTAGAAAAAAGTATTGATATAGTTCTCTTGCTAGTTCTTTATTCTTTGAGATGCGAAGACACGTATCGAAGACCCACTTTTGAGTTGTTAGATTTTCGATTATTTGTGACTTCTTCAACGATGCAAATATAGAAAAAGTTTTTGTATTTGAAAACTATTTTTTCTCAATCTTTACAAAATACCCATCTTTCTCATATCGTTTCTTCGTGCGCAACACATCGCTCTCTTCTTTCAGTATGTGAATCGACGACGATAGATTCTTCGTTGCTATAAGAATCCAGTAGTTCGATAATTTGTTTATAGGTTGAGGCGAATTGTCTGTCATATTCTATCAAATCTTGTGTTTGTCTTACGCTATGGATTACGGTTGAGTGGTCTCTGTTTATGATTCTTGCTATTGATTCAAATGACATACGCAACGTCTTTCTACAAATGTAGTTAAAAGTGTGACGAGCGTAGACGATGTGTTGTTGTCTATTATGAGAATAGATATCATCTGGGGTGATGTCATAAATTTGACAAACGCTTCTTATTGCGTCTTCCCATTTTGCTTGATTCTTGGTGATATCAATTTTTGGTCTTAAGATTTCTTTTCTCAGACTTTGAATTATTTTCTCGTAGTTGTTCTTCTGCTCAATTAATAACAAGCGTTGTCTTCTGAGTTCTTGTTTTAAGATGTGTAGTTCTTGATAGTGTGTCATATTTTTTCGATTTGTTCTAGTAGTTTAAAAGCGAGTTCTTCGTCGAACTCTGTTTGTTGTTGTTGATTCTTTCGGTCAAAGTTTTGGTCTATTATTTTAATGAAGTGTGAGTTCTTTGCTTTTGCTTGGTTTATTGACTTACGTAAATCGTCACTTACAATCTCACGAATGAATTGATATTGCACATTTAATGCTCTTGCCAGTATGTAAGCCCTGCGTATTTCTTTTATTTGGTTCATATTATATTTTACTTAACCATTGTTTGTAAATTTCATCGGCTAATCTTGCTATCATTAATGGAGGCACTGACATCCCTATTAAGTAACCCCATTGATTTTTTGTAAAATTATAATCCGTTGGGAATGTTTGCACAAGACACGCCTCTTCTTTATTTACACTTCTGTATTCCTCATATAAAATAGTTCTATCTTGGCGTGTAAATGTAGGGAATACATCTGTATTATGTATCAACATAACTGAAAAACAAGATAATCTATTATCTATTCGTTGTATAATATCTCCGATAGTCTTGTCAGTTATCACTCTTTGCTTCCAATTCATCAAACTTCATATGTAATTTTGGTTGAACTGAAAACATATCTTTTTGATATAAGAATTTTGATGCTAAATCTTTTCTAAATGCAATAAAAAAAACTCTCTCCCTTCTTTGAGGTACTCCCATTTTTGAGGCATCTAATAAAAAATGCTGAACATAATAACCAGCTTTGTCAAATTCTGCATATATCTTTCTCACATATTCTTTAGCAACTCCCAATAATAATCCTTTTACGTTTTCAGCAACAACTACTTTTGGTTGTAACTCTTTTGCTAAATCAATGAAATCAAAAAATAAAGTATCTAATACTTGTTTTGCTTGACCTTCTCTAAAAACTTTATCTTTACCCCAATCTTTTTCTCTATGTCCTGCCATTGAAAAACTTGAACAAGGTGGAGACCCATCTAAAATATCTAAGTTATATAATTCACTTGGTAAATCTTTACGTAGTTTAAATGTTTGAATGGGTTCTAAATACGCATATTTAGGATTGTGATTTGCTTTATAAGCATCCATCATTTTGGGGTCTATTTCATTACATCCTAACACATCAAATCCAGATAACTTATATCCCATTGTTGACCCTCCACCACAAGCAAAACAACTAAATACCTTCCCTTTGTTCTTGGGAAAAATAGCGTCTTTTAATGTCCAATTATAATTGTATGTCATATGAGTTCTTTGTATTCTGTTAGTTTGCCTTCAAAAGTTGTAGGTATAGTACAACACTCACCGTTTCTATTCTTTGCGATTATCAACTCCGCTTCTTCTACGTTTGGCTTCTCTTGGTCATAGTATGCAGGTCTAAAAGGAAACATAACAATGTCTGCGTCTTGCTCAATAGCACCACTTTCTCTCAAGTCACTTAACATAGGTCTCTTGTCTGCTCTCTCTTCACTTTTACGAGACAACTGCGCAAGAACAATGACCGTGATTTTCAATTCTTTTGCTAGTAGTTTGAGCCCTCGTGATATCTCTGCTATCTCTTGCTCACGATTTGCTTTTGTACCTTTAATTAATTGAATGTAGTCAATCACTAGCAAGTCAAGACCTTTGCGAGACTTGTGTAGTTTTGCTTTCGCTTTGATTTGAGCGATAGAAGTATCAACGTCATCGTCTATGTGAAACTCGATAGATTGATTGTTTGCGACGTGAATCACTTTGTCGATTTCATTTTGTTCGAGACGACCATTGCGAATCTTCCAATTCTCGATAGAACCTATCAAAGACAAGTATCGTTTCGCGAGTTGTTCGTTGCTCATTTCAAGAGACAAGAATAGTGCTTTGTAGTTGTACTTTGCGAAGTCTTTTGTGAGAGTGAGAGCGATTGCAGTCTTTCCCATTCCCGGTCTACCTGCTACTACAATCAAATCACCTTCGTTGTAACCTCCGATATATTTGTCAAGATATCGCCATCCTGTTTGTTTACCTGTGAGCGCACCACCTTTGAGACTATTGTCAACAATTTGGTCAACGACTTTGTTTGTGACTTTGACGATTGAGTCTGGCTCTTTGTGAGTTGAGAATGTAGTCTCTTCAAGAATGTTTTGAATGTCTTTGACCATCTCGCTCAAGTCTTTTGTCAAGTTTAAGTTAGTCACTCTGTCGACAAGTGTTCTCTTTATGTACTCGTATTCAAGAGTCTTCAAGTGTACTTTGATATTTGACATTCCACTTGCTTCTTGTTGAATACGAATAATCTCAAGAACTTCTACTCGTGTAAAGTACTTTGATAAAGTCACAAGGTCAACAGGTTGATTCTCGTAGTAGAGTTCTGTCATCGCGTCTACAACTCGACGAGATAAATCTTGAGTAAACCAATTCTTGTTGATTTGTGGTAAGAAGTGTCTTGCATCATTGTAGAAGAGCAAGTTTGATAGTATCATTTGTTCTAGATTCATAGTGTTGCAAGTTTATGAGTATTTGTTGAGACTTTCAAGTTGTTTGGTTTCCACGTACGAACTGCGCTCTTCCAATCTTTCATTTTGTTTTTGCCTATCATCCATCCTTTCGACTCGTAGAAATCAAAGAACTTGTTTGAGACATCGTTCATACCTATTGAATCCATATATTCTCTCAACTCGTCTAGAGTTGGTTTAATAAATTTATTATTTACTTTATCTTTTACATTATCATTATCATTATCATTATCATTATCGGCATTTTTGGTATCGTTTGGTATGCGGTCGTATGCGGTCGAATCCCATCGCTTACGAGCATTATCCGAATTGCGTTTTCGTATGTCCTCGTACTTCATTAAATCCCTTTTAAGTTGTTGCTTAATGGGTTCAAATGCAATCTTCGTGATGACATTGTCTGTCTCTGGGTCTTTGTCGTTCACATATTGTAGTATGTGTTTGAACAAGTGACCTGCTTGTTCGTCTGTGAGTTGGTCTATCGTATGTATTATATCACAATACAATAGAAATGATTTTTTGTCGGTTGCCATAAATTAAAAAACCCCATCGAGATAGCGCAGTAGCAGTGCAACTATCCCAACAGGGCTAAAGTCTTTTAACATACGGAATCTGCTACATTCCAGTTAACATCACAAAGATAGTGATTTTATATAAATAGCAATCTATTTTTTTGTTGCGATTGAATATCTACCAAATCCCTCGGTCTCATCACATACAATGTCGAGACCTTCTTTGTGTCTGAGCGTATGAATAAGCGCGGCAAGTCGAAACGAGCCGTACAAATTCAAAGCGTCGATTGGTGTGATTGACTTACCATTCATCAAGTGAGTCTTCACTTTCTTGAGTTGCGATTCCTTTTTCATAGTTGTCTATAATTTATTTTTAGTTTATCCAGTCCTTGAGTGTCTCGATATAGATTGTCGAATACGACGCATTCTAATTGGCTCTGTTTGATTATCTTAGAGCATTGTATACAAGGAGACATCGTGACGTACATCGTTGCACCTTGAGCGTTTATACCCGCTTTTAAGATAGCGTTCATTTCTGCGTGAATGACTTCGTCTTTCGTCACATCGTTCTCTTCGCATTCGTTGCAAAATCCTGTCGGTGTACCATTGTAGCCAAATGATATGATATTGCCATCTTTGACTATGATTGCGCCTACTTTTGCACGATTGCACCTTGAAAGTTTTGCGACGATATGCGCGATGTTCATATACATCACATCGAATTGTTCACTTCTGGTCATCGTATTTACCTATGTAAAATCCAAGAACGAACGCCAGTAGAATAAATCCGTACCAAATTGATAGTTGAATGTTTGTCATTTCTCACCTCCTTTGCAAAACTTTTCTAAACCGATTGCCCATTTTTTTACCATTTGTAATTCTTTAATTTCCTTAAAAAACATATTTTTATCAAACATAGAATTCTTTTGATATTCTCTGTAAAAATCAATTCTATCTTGAATGATATCAACTAGCATTTCAATTGCCGTTGGGTTGTTGTTTGTCATTGTGTTCTAGTTTTAACTACTTGTACTACTTCATAGAAATTGTCACCGTATACTTCATAGTGAGTGTATAAACCACCTAAAGGGAATAGTTGCAAATCCATTGAATAAGATTCTTCTAGTTGAGAGCATACATCTTGCATTTCTGGTTCGCTATCAAACACACAAATCACATCGTTGTCTTCGTTTACTAGAACATAAGACATACCATTCAACCTGTTCGATAAGAACTCAGCAAATATCTTCTTATCGAATCTACCTACTATTTCTTGATTGAAGTACACACGATACTCAACCTTGTTGTTGACGATTGCTTCTACGATTTGTATCATCTTGCTTTTCCTTTATAGAATTTGAAGTCATAGATTGCTTTTGAGAACTCATCAAAATTCGCGATTGGTTCATCTTTCTCAAATTGATAAGGTGTTGCCTCTGGCATCTCACGAAGTCTCTTCGAGTTTCTCTTGATGCAATGGTGAGCATAACCTATCGCAAACGCAACAGGTGTCGCAATGATTAGATAAATGATGTCTAGTGCCATAGTTGTATAAATAGTGGGGGCGATTAAGCCCCCATTTTGTTCAATTTATTACAAGAGTAAATAAATGTCGCCTTTTCAAAATCAGTCAATTTTTCGCCTATAATCCAATCGTAAGGTCGGCAATTTTGGTCGACCATATATTCAGAAATTAAGCGTTGCATCCAGGTTGATTTTGACGCTTCTTTCAATTCAATAATTGACCATTGAGAGTTCATAATCATAACGGTGTTTGTGATTGTGTTTTTCATATCTGTTTTTATTATGATTCAAAAGTACAACTATTCCCGACATATGCAATACACTCAAAAACTTTTTTTTCTATTTGTTTTGTTTTATGACAATTCTATGAGACTCTTAAGCATATGACCTGCATAGTATAACTTCTCATCAATCAAGTCTTTCACGTCGTCAAGTGTTATATTTACTACGTGCAACTTGTGTGAGTCTTCAAATCTAGGGTCGTAAGAAACAAAAAACGCATTCTCACAAGCACTCGCAATCATACCCATTTGCATTTGCCAGTAGTACTCGCTATGAAGCGACTTCAAGTCTTCGTTTGTTTTGATTGAGAAGTTGCGAAGATGAACACCGCTATTGAAAGGACATTTTATCTCAACGATAAAGTCATCACCTAGAGCATCGGGAGAATACCCACCAAACTCACCGTATTCGATGAAGACGAACGTCTCACCTCCGTAGTAAGTAGCGAGAGTGTTGAAAGGGTCAAACGCTTCGTATGCTTGTTTCTCGTGTTCTTTACCCCAATCAAGAGCGCGACCATAGATTTCGTTTCTTTGGTTCGTGAGAATCTCTGCACCTTTCTCGTAGATAAAAGTCTTCGCGGTCTCGCTCAAGTACTCCGATTTGTTTCTCGGAGTACCCATCAACTTGTGAATCTGTGAAGCGGTAAATCTTGTGCGTCGCAACTCTAGCCATTGCTCTTCACTTTGTGTAGTCGTAACCATTCTCAATCATTCATTTGACACTAGACAACAATTTGTAGTCAACTTCACTCAATGTGTACTTTTGAGTAATGTCGCTAATCTTACCACCTTTTTGAATGTGTTCTACTGCGCGTTGCCAGTTTGGGTGTTTAGGCGTGAGAGTTTCTTTTTGTGGTGTGCGACCCATTGCTTTCTCTCCATCGTCATCGTCGTCGATGTTAAGACCTAAGATTGCACCTAGAGCGTAGCGTCGTGCGTAAGTGATTGCAGAACCCATTGCTTGAGGGTCGTTTTGTTTTACGACAGGCATCTTGTACGATGCTTCAATCCATTCACCGCTCTCGCTATGAATTAAGATAGTCGTCAACGCGTCATCGTCTGGGAGTTGTGCAAAGGCAAGACCGCACTCACTCAATGGTTTTTGAATAGTGTCTAAGATGTTCGCTAAAGATGCGTACTTCGACTTGAAAAATGGGTTGTTTGCTTCTTTCGACACCTTGCCGATTGATGCTTGAAACTTGCATAAAGCAAGTCCAATGTTCTTGATTGATTCGCTTTTGTTCATATTAGTTTTCGATTTGTTCAATGATTTCTTTTGCCGTCTTGAATACTTTGACCGCCGTAGGGTGATACACGTCACCTTTCAAATACTTACGAATAGTAGGGAGAGACAAACCTGTTCTCTCGTGGATAGTCTTTTGAAGACCGTGATAGTGTTTCTTTTTTAACTCTTCTTGAATTTGCTCTATGTTTGTCATACCTCACAAAAGTACAACAATTCTTTCATAATGCAAACAAAAAGAAAATTATTTTATATCTATTGAGAAGATTCTGTTTCCTAGTTTAGTAGCAAGTTCTGTCGAAATGCCGTCTAGAAGTTGTTGATTCCATACGTTGCGTATGAACTTTGTCGGTTTGATACCTCGACGACCTATCGCGTTCGCGATTGCTTGTGCTTTGTTGCGTCTCGCAGTTACCAGGTCTTCACTCTTTGAACCTCGTACTTGTATTCCTTTGTCGATGAGCCATTGTTCGATGGCTTGAACGGGTGGGCGTTTACCACGACGACGACCTCCGTCGACATACTCTGCGTAGTCTTCCATCCCTAGACGCATCGTCAATGATGTAGGCGTTCTAGTAGTCTCAAGTGGTTTGATTGATTGCCTTAACTTACCACTAGCGTTTGAATCGTATGTAAATTTCCCTTTTTGCTTTGGCTTATCAAGTTCTTCTTGAAGTTGAATAGTTACTTTATTCCAAAAGTTAGCAATGATTTGATTTAACTCGCTATCACCTTTCGTCACGAAAGAGTCTGCGCGTTCTCCTAGCCCGTTCAAAAACTCATCAAAGGTCATTGAGCATCTCGATTAATTGTGGGTGAGGGTAAACATCTATCTTGTCTTTGCGTACTGAGTTGTGAGTGAAGACGCCATTCTTACCACTCAACGCTCTCTTCGTGACTTGCCAGATATCTTCGTTGTACGTCAAGTCGATTGCGTATTTGTCTCTCCATAACAAGAGCAACTCTTTGACGCTTTCGATTTGCTTCGTTGTGTAGTTCTCAAAGTACTCATACCCTTTGTAAGGTGTGTCAAGTTTGCAAACGTCTTTGACTTCTTTACCAACGTAGTTGTAGTACTTCGTTCCTTTTTTCACCAAGTAGCCCCAATTACACAATTCAATACCGATAGACGACTTGTCTAGATTTGTGTATGGTAGACCTAAGAAATGAGACGACTTGAGACCTAAGTGATACGCCCAAAACTTAGAGTCAAACCCTTGTACGATTTGACCATCACGAGAGATAGCGACGCAAGTACCTACATTGACTGCATCTGCTTCCCAAAATTTAAAAGTTGAGAGAGCATCTGCGCCACCTGCCGTGTGATGCAAGTAGATTTGCTTCTTCGTTGTTTCGTCTGCGTTATAGCCCTTGAACCGAGTTTGCTTGATATTCATTTGTGAGTCGTGTTAAGTACCAATTCGCTTTTTTTAAGTCTTCGAGACGATTCTTTTTCTCGAATCTCCACACATATTTCAAGACGTTGCCTTTGAGATATCCGTAAAACGCTTCTTGTGTCATAGACGCTTTGATTGCTTCTATTGCTTCGACATCTCCTGTCTTGTAGTGGTTTGGATTTATCGCATCTTTTTCCATCGTGACGCAAAAGTATAAAAGTCTTCGTCAATTATCAATGAATGACCGCCATTTAAGAAGAGTTGAGTGTGTTCGTGATACGCGCTAATTGCTACAACTTGACGCAAATCGATGAGACCCTCTTCTAGATATTCGATAATCTCTGGGTCGACTCCCATCTCAAGAAACGCGTTGTCGTTTCTCTCTTCGTGAACGATTAAGACATCAATTATCATAGCGTTTTGTGTGTGTAAGCGTGAATCTTTCTACCTTCATTCTCGTCTCTAACAGGTTTCAGAATAAGCCAACGCCCTCCGATTGGTTTAGGTGACGCACCTCTCTCGACGTGCCATCCTTTAGAGCCGTCTCCATACTCTTCTTTGTACGCACTTGTACGAATCATTAAGATATCGCGTTGTTGTACCGTGTCTTTGTGTGTCAGATATTCTACCGTGTAAGTCAACTCGTAGTCTTCGTGAACGTGTCCCATCCAAATCGCGTCTGCGCCCTCGACGTTGACACTCATACGATTGTGTTGAATTGTACCGCGAGTTACTGCACCACCGCCCCCGAATCCGTGCATATATTTGATAGCGTAACTTATCGTGTGTTTCTCGCCAGTACGAAAAGCATAGCGAATCCATCCACCATAGCCACCTACTTGAATTTGTGTATCACACTTGTAGTTAAGAAGAGTGACAAATCGCTCGATGATGTCTGTCTCTTGACGCTTCAAAATCGCGGTTTCGTGGTTGCCATAACCAATTAACTTGATGAGATGTGCGTAAGGTGCGAACCAATCTACCGCCGTGTTGATAATAGCGTCGAAGTAGTTTGCGACGTTATGCTCTTCGCGAATATCGCTTTTTGATTTGCGAGGGTCGTAAGCACCTTGCATCAAACAAAACAAGTCACCATTGATGAGAATATCGTGATTCCCTTTTAATGCTTCGTCAAGATGTTTCTTGAGTAATGCTCTGTCACATTTAGGATTATCCCAATGCAAGTCAGAGATGAGAAGAACTTTTGTTTCTTCCCAGTTTTTGTCGATTCGAATGACGTTGTTTTTCTTCATATAATAAGACCAAGCACAAAAGCAATAACAGAGAAGAGTACGATTTGTGATTTTAGCGTCTTCTCGTGCGTTCTAAGCGACTCGATTTCGATTTGCTTAGTTTGTATTGTTCGTGCTTGAATTGTGCGAATAGAGTCGATTTGTGCGATTTCGATAGAATCTAGTAAAATCAATTTTTTGTAGTCGAGAACTTTGCGTCTCGCTTTTGCGCCCTCAACGAGATAGTGATTCGCTTGTGAGAGAGTCAATGTGTCGATGCAAATTGATTGCCCTTTTAAGCCCGTCGCTAGTACGAGAAAAAGTGTCAACATACATCGTGTCATACATATAAATAGAATCGCGTAGAATCTGTTTCTTAAATCGCACTTTCTCGATAGTATCTTCATAGTAAGAAATCGTCTCAATGTACATCGGTTCTTTCTCAATCGGTTTGAAATTGAAGAAAGCGTACGCAATGCTACACAGGTACAACGCAACTATTAGCCAAGTAAGGAGTAGAAATTTGGAATTGGATGCCATAACCTGCGACAATGTCTGTTTTTGCGTCATAGAATGGCTCTGCCGTGCTACTCACTATCAACTGAAAATCTTCTAAGTTGTTGTAGTGGTAGTCGATTAGAGACATAATGTCGATAATAATTTGAGCCGTATCGCTCAAGACTTCGATTGTGTTTGACTCGCTCTCAAATACTCTATCGAATACTAGAAGAGCAAAGCGATAGTTTACATATCTACCGTCACGAGTGGCTAAATCAAATCCGTCTGGCACTAACCAAACGAGAGGGTAGAACTTTACCTCGTCGACTGCTAGGTTGTACTCTGCGCCAACAGAGAACTTCCCTACCATCTTATGACTTTCGACTTGAGTTCGTATTTTTGCTATGATTTGATTTAGGGTCATTCTTTAAGAATTTAATGAGTTTGGCTTCGTTGTTTTTTTGCCACTTGTTATCTCTCGTCGGGCGGGAAGTCATAGTTCCAGAAACAATCGTCATAGTCTGTGGGTAAATAGATACCTCCTACAAAAGTAGTGCTTGATGGGCGAATAGTATCAAAGGTCGAGCCAGGGTTCAAAAACAAAGGGTAGTCGTTTGTGTATTCTCTCAAGTAATCTCTCAAACGATTTGCGTAGTACTCTGCTTTATCACGATAGCGATTCTCTAAAAGAGTCAACTCGTCTACACTTATTGCACGAGCGTTGTCACTCTCTCTACTTGCTACGCTCTTATTCATCAATTTGAACGTCATAGGAAGCATGGCTTCACACAATGTATAGTACTTCAAGCAAGGTGCAATATAAGAGTCTAGAAGCGTTGTATTGAGCGCAGTTAGTGTACCTGCAAACGCTTGAGTTTGTAGTTCGTTGTAGATACCACTTCCAATGATGTCACGAATGTATATCTCTTGACTCTCTTTGATGGCATTTTTTAAGAGTTTGTCATCGACATTCTCGTTGATAGGCGTATTGTCTTTCAAATACGTTGTCGAAACGAAGTATACAAAGTTTGTCATTTCTTTCTTCTTACTACTTTAGAAGCCCAAATGTGTCTACAAGATGGGCGATGTATTGCAGGTGATGAATCGGGGATAGTATACCAACCACCACGACGTTTCCACACGTCGTGCTTGACGATAGCGTTCATAGCGTTTATGTCTTCACGAGAATACAACCTATCTAGACCTATCAAAGAGCGACAAAAATCTCTAGAGGTTGGTATCAAATCTCCACCTTCTGTGTTTGGTGCTTTCTCGTATTTGTAGCGTACGAGTAACTCAGTTTGAATGTCTGCGATTTCTCTCAAGCCATCGTCTGTGATTGTCAAACCACCTTCTGCGGGTTGAATCATTCCCGTCTTATTCAAGTTGTCTATTGCTTGAGACACTTTCAACAAGTCTGCGTCTATGATGTTAACAACTTCACCGATTGTGATACCCTTGTTTTCTTTGATTGTGTTCAAGATTGCTTTCTCGATGTCACTAGCGAAAGTCATTTTCACTTCTTCAAAGAGAGAAGCATCTTCACCAAATTGAGAGAAGACTTTCAAGTCGCGCTCGTCGTCCCAACCGAAAGGGTTTGCTTTTGATAAAGCGACTGCTTCTGCACCTGCGATGTTGTCTCCGTTTGCGATAGGTGGCAAACCTGCAAGTTGACGCTTCTCGTTGATTGTCATATTTGACAAGACGTTGTTCGCTACCAAGGGACTCAAAGAGTTGATTGCGTCGTTCAAGTTTGATTGAATCTTCACGGTAGAAAGTTCTGGCAATCCCAACTCTTTACGTGCTTCTTCGTTTGATATCAAGTTGCGAGTGTACAAGTCTAAATAGTCAAGTCCTAGAGGTGGTTTGTTAATAGTCTCAAGTTTGACGGGAGAGATGAAAGAGAACAAGTATGATAGTTGCTCGTCCATTTTACCTTGACGAGGTTCTACATACGATTGTTGAAACATCTCGTACGCTTCAATCATTTCGCTACGGCCACCAAGTTGACCCTCTACACGAACACCGAACAACATAGGAGAGTTGATTTTGTGACCTACAAAAATCTCTTGTTGAACCGTCTTGTTCAAGATATCGAATTGTTTGTCAAAGTCGCTAGGTTGAATGTTTGACACAATCGACTCTCTCTCGTTCGGGTCGTTGTACATCAATATCAAACCACCTGCGTTGTCTGTACCTTGATATGAGTCTTTGAATCTACGCTTTGCCTTTCTCGCTTCTTCTGGCGTAGGTACACCCTTAAACATTTGTATCAAGGTTTGTGCTGAGAAGCCATTCTTGATAGAGTTCAAATGCCAGTTTGAAACTTCTGTGTCAATCTCGATGTACTTCAACGCACCTACATAGTCGGGCAAAGGGTAAACTCCTTGACCTGGGCGATACATCTTGTAGTAGAATAACTGCTTTGACTCACGAGTGTTCTCGTTGAAAGGGTTGTAGTGAACAATCTCTTCTCTACGATTTGACCAATCTTCGCTATAATAGTAGCAATCGTCAAGACCTACTCGTACATTCTTGAAAGGTAAGTGGTAAAGTTCTGCGATTGCAGTCTTTGCACGATTCCAAATAACTTCGATTGCAAAGCCATTGAACAACTCCAAGTCGTAAGCGATTTTTTGCTTTACTTCTTCAAACGACTCGTATGTGTTGATTGACTTTAGTTTTGCTTCTGCTTTTGCTACGTCTTGAGTGTTCTCACCTACGATAGCAGTTCCTACACCTGCAACATATGACGCTTTTGACGACACAATAGCGTTGTGTTTTGGTGATTTAGAGAACAAGTCTACTAGTAAATCGGGGTACAAGTTGTCGTCACCAAAGTTGTATATGTCTTTCGACTTATTCTCTTTGAATGTCGGTAGTTTATTCTCGTGAAATTGAAGTCTCTCGAAGTTCATTACTAGTAAATAGCGTTTATTCTTTTTTGTCTTTGATAAATAGCATCATAAATCCACCACCTAAGAATACAGAAACCTCGCTCAATGTCGTCTTCTCAAAGAATACGAGTACAAATGAGGCGATAATCACCCCAATTCCTAGAGCAGTAGTCTTCCAATTCTTGAAGATTCTATCTATCATTTGCCTTGACCTTTGTATGGCTTTGCGCTTTTGTGCTTGTTGACGTGCTTTGTGTGTCGACGAAGTTTGTTCTTTGGCTTCGCTCTAAACACACTAGTATTGCTAGTCTTTGCCATCTAGTTTCTCGATTTTTTTAGCGTAGTAACGAATCGCGAACAATCCCGATACAATACCAACAAGAGCCAGAATAAGAGAAAAAAGAGGTTGCCAAGTAGTCGCAAAATGTAGCACCGCAGACGAGCAAGAAATACCCGTTGCGATGTTAGCGATTGTATCATTTTCAAAGTGTTTCATTTTGTAACAGGTTTACGCAATAAGGTGATTCGGGGTTAAACTCACAGAAACGGGCAAGGTAAAGCGACTCACACCCAGCGAAAACATGGATTCCGCATGGATTTGGAAACACCTCTTTTGTTGCAAAAGATTCCAACGGCTCATCGTTCCAAAGAATGTCCACCGCATAGAGCGGTGATAGGTCGGTGCAGTTGCCTTCGGTGTCGGTGGCTAAACAGATTTGCC
>JACCEA011825911.1_pt1 | contig 29843 bp, 24 predicted proteins | sample 7449851 | NCBI WGS metagenome assembly JACCEA01 (sample SAMN15323453, study PRJNA562643) | freshwater metagenome | isolation source: river surface water | place: USA:Blue River Watershed | collected 2017-08-18
ACAAAAATCAAATGAACAAAAATTTAAATTAACACAAACACGAATTACAAGGTCATTGACAGCTTAAAGATACTTAAACATCGTTGCTATAGACACTTACAGTCATCAACTTCAATTAACCGCTTTGAAATCTAGAAATACTTCTGCAGCACAGGCAGTGTACAGTGTATGTAATTCATTATAATTAGTGATTTACGTATATTGAATTAGGAAATTACATTGGTTTACATTGCTTTTTCTGGGCTCTTGGCTGCAGCATTGTGGCTTCTTGTTTTATTAATTATTGTATAATGAAACGTTTACCAATTACCTTTGAGCTATTTCGGCTTAGTCTGGCTTAGGCCTCAGCCAGTAGCTTGTTGAGATATGTTGTGTAGTGATATAGATTGATTGTGTTTCTTAAGAAATCGCTGAGAAATACTACAAGAGTGCAAGGTGGATTTTAATCAATTTGGAATTGCAAATTTGCAATGGAATCTGTACTTTGAACTTCTTGCTATGTACATATAGCTTTATATCTAGTGGTGTATCTTAATTCCAAAACATCGCTTTTGAAACTATCAGTGTACATATGTGCCTATCTTTAATTAATTTGTGACTACTCTTATGTTTGACGTTTTCATGGTTTGTTGGTGGGTAAAAGTTTGATGAACAGCGTTCATTTAGTGTTTCTTTAAAAATGCACAAATTTGTTGGAATCGCTTGTGTATCAGTTGGCTGGCGCATAATTGTTGGTCGTGTTGACCTGTCTCTACTTTACGAACATGAGAGGAGCTATTCATGCTTCGTCTGATATATTCGGAAATATTGTTCCTTATCGATCGACGAATAATTAGTGATGCAAATTTGACATGCTATCCCGTGAGTTTGACTCCAAGCTTAGTTTATTTTCTGTAGTCTCTTGCTACAAGTGGCAAAGTTCCTCAAAACATTTTCCTTATTCGTCTGTTGTGTACTCCAAGTGGATTTTTCCTATTGTCATTATTGGTTAGTAAGCTTGCGACATCCTCATCCTATTATTTTGAAGTCTGTTCCGAGTACTGTGATCTGACTGAAGTTGTGTACCATTCGATCACCTATTTTGCAGCTTTTTATTGATGTTTGCTATGTTTTTTTAAAATCAAAGAACACGAAATAGTTGGGGTTATTCCAATTTTTCAGCGTACTTACATGTTAGCGAAATCTTGTCTTCAACTATATCCAGCCGTATTGGTGATTTGTTGGACACCTCATGCAGTGACTGTATTTTTTAACTCATCAGTATGCCTCCTCGAATATTTGGTTCACCATCATGTTTGTAGTGGCTGATGCGCTAAAGATTTTACATGGTTTAGTGAAAGCAATTATTTTCTTTCAGAAGAGCACAGAAGCACGTTGAAGGTAGTGCAATCTGTTATTTCCAATTTTTAACGACGGAGCTACTGAATATTTTCTAAGGTGAAGCAGCGCACAAACAGTGAGACTTCCGAAACCAATCCAAGCTATATTCCTCTCATCTTGTTTGAAGATGATCTTTACGATGGCTTGCTGTCTTAATGCTTATGAAAATGCTAATATGGTGAGTATTATTGTAAATAATAATGATATACACTGTATGTTTTGATAGTCCAATATATTTAGCCGAAATAGACAGAAATCTTTTCGTTTTCTTGTTATTGTCATCAGATAAACCATAAACCAGCCTCCTTAATAATCCTTTTTGTGCTTGTTTCATCGACAAAATCTTTTGGAAAAACAACTACAAATGGTTTATCGTCGCTTTCCGTAACCTCTTTAATTTTCGCAACGTCATTTTCCATGATATCTGTATGTAGTACTTTATATGGTGGCATGACGTAAGTAGTGGTACCATATCTAAACCAACAACCGCAGTAAGAACAAAGAAACGCCATGGCAATATGAAAAACATTACCTTGAATTATTTTCAGTCAATCTATAGGATGTAACAGCATCCAATGAATCCCACGCCATAATTAAATCAAAGTGGAGAATTAACTCATGTAACAAATGGATAGGTCTTTCGACTCCCACAGCTACAAAAAAATCGTAAGACACAAAAAATGGAGCTGCACGTCCATCTTTTCTGCCTTTGTAACTCCATAATGTTTCTACAGCTGGAAATGCTGAAATAATATTGTCTGGTCTTTCATACCAAATCGTCCCTGGTGACTGCCACATCATTTTGATTAAGTGTTCTGCAACTGCAAATCCAAGCCACGATTGAAGAAAATACCTGCGAAGTTTAGGACCAACATTTCCAGCTCCATCTGTTCCAAGCTTAGAAAGCTGAGGGAGAAAAATTATACGGATACCTGTCTTGGAAAGATCGTCTTGAACCTCCTTTGATGTAGTAAAAACACAGAACTTTCCTTTTGAAATTCCAGCTTTTGTAGCTGAAGCAAAGGAATTCATAAAAAGCTCAACATCCGATGCATCTTCAACAAGAACACCGACAACAACTTTTCCTTTTCCAAATTTTGGCACATCTTTCATCGCCTCTTGGATGGCTTCGTTGTGTTTGAAATATTCAACAAGCAAAGCTCTCGCTGCGGCGTAAGCTTCTTCTGTTGGCAGAGTCCTTCCATCTACATAGTTCGAAGTTAACGCAAATGATCCATCCGTTTGGCGATCAGCATGTAACATGTGGTAAGATGCAACGTCATGATAGGTTTCCGTCACAGCAACACAAACTCCTGGTTTGTCTGGAACAACAGCGATATCTATGACTTTGCAGACCTCCGATAATTGATCAAAGGATGTTAATTCCTTGTGTGAAAATACCACCACAGGTTGGACAGCTCTGGTATCGGCAGGATATTGAGTCAAGTATTTTTCAAAAAATGCTTTGGGCTCAACCGTCAAGATGCTTTTCCATTTAGTTTTTTCCAAATTTACATTTTCTGGCATCAAATCCCGATATAACTGAGAATCATTTCCAGTTGCATGTGAACACGACCAAATATCTTTTAATTCTTGATATGTGTACCCTCCTTCTTTAAATAAAGGAGGCAATCCTGTCAAGTCGTCTGCTTCTCTGCTCATTTCAGTTGATGGTTGTTGGTCTGTTTCATCTGGACAAGGGTCTTCAATATGACTGGGCGCTACCGGGAATGAGGAAATATCGATATCCAAATTTTGGGGTGGACATCCAATAGTATTTGGGTCATAGCCCATATAGTATCCTGTCAACCCGGTTACCAGCAACCAAGCCATAAAAAGCATAATCTCTACCGCTGATCTCAAGGTAGAAGACTTCTTTTTTGTGGGTTGCTTGCTGCTGCTTGCATTTGATTTCATGGTAACACCACTGTCCTTGTGCATACTTCCTCAACAACTACTATCAGAGAATGAACTTCGAGAAAGAATGGAACTTTTTGCGATATTATTTTTGAACTAACTAAATCAATATTGTACAATGCAAATAGAGTGTCTGCGGAAAGAACAAGTTTTGTACACATAGAAACTTGTAATATTATATGTTCCCTATGTTTGAGACTAGGCCTTAGTTAGGCCTTATCAGCATTCAAAATCAAATTCGCCAATTTAACTATCTGCAATTTCATCTTAATTGTAGTATATTTATTCCATATTGTGATATAATTTTGAAGCGGCGTGGTGTGCATTCCTTAAAGTGCAAATTTAAGTGGTGGTGCGGGATGGAAATGCAATAACAAAAGGCTTTTTGTGTCCCTTCTCGACTTCTCAAAATGAGCTCCTTGACCAATATTCACCTTGCAAAGTTGTCATGTTATCATTATCCTCGCTCAGATGAAGAAAATGCCTTGTTGAAGGAATATTTTCAACATCACAACAGAGAGTTCGCGAAGGGCAGCTATATCTATCTACACCGTACTGCGAATAGATCTGGCTCATACTTTCACTCACATCAAGCATCAATTATTGAGATATATCCGTATCTCGTTACCAAATTGGAGCATAAGCACATAGTTGATTCACAAATCTACATTGAAGAGATAGATCGAGGGATTAGTGTAATTGGGTCAACGAGTATATTTTTGGATGAAACTTTCTACATATCATTACTCTCTCCCGATGAACATGTGATTGAGTGCATTCGGCTTCTTACCTCTTGTCACTCAAACCAAATAAATCTTATCAGCTCATCACATGATTTGTCTGATATATGTCTGTTGTGGAAATATTCATCATTCCCGGTAGAAGGACAAGTGGCTACTAAGCAGTACTACCATTTCAAAACGAGATTAATAAATAGTGGTTATGACATTTTTGGCCAGCATGATGATACCATGATGACTATATCTCCCAACAAATCATTTGTTTCTCCTATTCAAGAGCTTCCAACTGTTTATAAGTGTAGCGATAATGCTTTCTTAATTCATCACTTGAACGATTCTCTGCGGATACCGAAGTACTCTTCTGCAAGCGCGACTTTGCCAGTGATTGGCTTAAGCGCAGCAATACCGTGGTTGCAGGAGCTTTATAGTGTTCTAGAAATATGCTATCAATCGCAATCTTCTATGATCGGATATTTAAATTCAAAGGTGGTAACAGAATTTATTCAGCTTGATATGGATGATTCTGTAGCTGTTTCAGGTTAGTTTTCGATCGTTGCTCAGCTTCATGACACTATGTTACCACTTTTCATCCTTAACAGATGTTCGCACAGTCCTTGCAGCGTTTTCAAACAAATTCAAAGTTCCTCTTATTTTTCTCGATGCAAGGTATGAAAGATGTCAATCATCACGTTCACATGTTTGATTTATTGCTGCTTTCTATTGATTAGATTGCTGTTGGTACAGACAAGTACGATGCATAGCATTTCATTGTTCACCAATAAAGCTTTTGAAATTCCAATGATCAACTCCTATCATCCCAAGAGTTTAGCAGAATTAGAATATCTTTTGTTGTATCTTCCATCATGTATGGTTGTGTTTGAAGGGGTTGACAACGTTCTCTGCTATGACCAACATGCCCATAATGATGGAAACTCCCAGGAGTATGTGCTTCGTCAGCAAAAATTCTTCTCTTCAATAGAAAATTTGATCAATGAAAGTCTTTCTCGAAGACGAAATCGATCGTTATCTATGGTCAACATCTGTTTCATTTTTCCATTTAAACGAAAGGAGATGCTGGTTCCAAGGACGAAGTTCCTGTTCTCCACACATATTAGTGTTGATGTGTCGCTGCCACCTACCTCTACATCAACTAACACTCACGGAGACCCGGTAAATAAATACGGTCAATGCCAGTTACTATTTGGTACTAATCTTCTGGCAGCACTTCAAAATTTGTTTACTGTTGATGTATCTTTATTGAAAAACAAGACATTGATTCAGCCGTTAACAATGGTAGTTCGCCATCTGCTTCATAACTCAATCTTGGAATCCTTCAAGAGACACCATTCTGCAGAGTGGTTGGAATGTTTTGGTTATTTCCGATATCCTTTGGAAATGACGAGCGATCAATGTATACTCATTAGGAAATACGATACCATGAATGCTGGACACGCATTGGTAAATTCTATTAATCTACACAAGCAATTGAATTGTTTCGGTTGTTTTCAACGCATTTCACCAGCTATATCACTCATTTCACCAATCTACTGGAAAGATATTGGCGGAATGGAGCGGTAAGTGTTTGGAATCAATTTCCTTCCAATAGTAAATTTTTTATGATTAGAGTTCGAAAGGAAATTTTGGATATTTTGGAGCTGCCACTAAGGCACCCTCATTTGTTCCCCCAAGGCAGTCCTAGGCGTCATGGCGTCTTGTTATACGGACCTCCAGGTAAGCTTAAGTTGTTTACAATTGGCTTCTAAATATTTCATTATGTTAAAATTTTATAAAATAGGGACTGGCAAAACTTTGATTGCAAAGGCAGTTGCAACAGAATGTTCAATGTCCTTTCTCTCCATAAAGGTAGTTTACCCTAGTTGCTTTCTTCAGTCTGAACATAACGATGATGTTGTGTGATAGGGCCCTGAACTATTGGACTCGTATGTTGGCGAATCCGAACGAAATATTCGTGAGATATTTCTTAAAGCTCGAGATAAATCACCATGCATCTTGTTTTTTGATGAAATTGATTCACTCGCCCCTAGAAGGGCTAAAGGAACAGATTCAGGAGGTGGCGTTATGGACAGAATAGTTTCCCAGTTACTTACAGAAATGGATCAACTCAGTAAGATTTCGTCTGTTTAGACATTCTGCAATTCTAACATAGAAATCTATCAAGGTGAAGGGAGGAAATGTGACGATGGAGTAATTCGTGAAGTTTTCGTCATTGCGGCGACGAATCGTCCAGACTTATTAGATCCCGCTCTCTTAAGACCTGGACGTTTCGATAGAAGAATATACCTCGGTGCAAGCGGAAGCGTTGAAGTGAGAACTCAAATTTTGAAAGCTCAAACTCGAAAATTTATTTTGGAAGAATCCGTGGATTTAAGGCGTGTTGCGGCTCTCCTTCCGGATAAGGTTACGGGAGCTGATATTGGTGCTGTCTGTAGTACAGCATATTCCAAAGCGTTGGAAAGAAAGCTGTGCCAGCTGAAAAACCAATTTCACGGAGATAAGCGCACAAGTAGATCTAATGGTTGCGTACATAATCATTATGCTAACGATGATGATATTTGGGATATGCGAAACTATATGGAAAACCTATCTAGCAAGGATATTGCTGTGCAAGTGAGTATTGAAGATTTCAAATTTGCTTTATCTGTTCTGAAGCCTTCTGTGGTCGATTTGACTCACTATGAACGTTTAGAAAAGCAGTTTGACAGTAGTCAATAGAAAATTGTACAGACATCCCATATATCTCCATCTACTTGAATAGGCAATATATTGTACAGTCATATCTAAGTCGATGTAGAGAAAAATATGTATTATAATTACAATAACTCACTCTTTCACGGTAATTCTAGGTTAATATAACATACAACTAGCGATTGTGATGTTTTTTGCCAATAATTAAAAATAATATAACCGTTTCAACAGCCAAGAATTGGGGGCTGGACGGCAACTTATTACTGAAGGAACAAATCATTTGGAATGCCAACATTCCATCTCCACATGCTATGTTTGCAAGTAGTCTTGAAATTATGGGCTCCGGAGCATCTATTCCTTTAAATGATCAAGAATTATCTCCGCGATCGTTTAGTGGTGAAGAGATACCGATTATGGGATTGCGTCTCAACTCTTGGCCCCAATTGGTAGAAGCCTGCGGTGGAAAAGAGTCACTACGTGGACTCTCAACTTACGAAGTTTGTGAGAATTTTATCAAGCCTTACACAAAACACAGTGGTTTATCATATTGCGAACAATTGCGTCGTGCGATGAGACATGACGCAGTTGCCACAGCGAATGTTTATGTCGTTCACGCATGGCAGAACGACTTTCTCGAATTAATTGAAGCTATTCAACATCACTTTAGTGATGATGCAGATGTTGTAATTTGGCTTGATGTTTTTTCAATTAATCAGCATCGACCATTTGACATTAAAGACAAGCATTGGTCTCAAGCTTTTCAAGTTGCCTTTCATTCGATTCAACGTGTAATCTTGGTAGTAGATTCGTGGGACGCCACGTCGTTGCCGATTCCCTTGCAGAGAACTTGGTGTTTATTCGAGATATACAACGCAATTGTCGCCAGTTGTATTTTGGAAGTTGCATTTATGCCATTATTCAGGCAAAAAGTTTATGAAGATTTGCAGAAGGATGCAGTTAGTATGATAAAGCAGCTTGCTACTGTGAACTGCAATGCTAGTCAAAGTTCAGAAAAGAGAGAGAAAGATCAATTGCTTAATGATTTACAAAATTATATTTCTTTAACAGCAGTAAACAACATTATATTTCTTCGAATAAAACAATGGATGGTTGATGAATTACGTAAAATATCGACCAGCGAAGCAATTACAAACACCCTTCAGCAAGCAATGATATTGATTTCTTTGGGAAATTTACAATTGATGGACGCAGAAGAGGATTCTCTTCTGGTAGATCAAGCTGCAATTGAGTTTAAAGTTTCATGTGATCTTCGAATGGCATTATTAGGTTCAGACCATCCACTAACATGGTCGTCGAAACAGCGTGTGGCTTATTGCTTTTTGTTGCAGAGGAATCTTTATGAAGCAGAGGAGATTTTGCAAGATTGCTATGAGCGACAAAAAGAGAGATTTGGAGCTGATCATCTGGATACTATTGAATCGGCACATGTACTAGCGAAAATATACCAAGCGCTTCAATACGATGCAGATGCTGAGCCACTTTACGTGGACTGCTTGGAACGTCGCAGACGACTACTAGGGGATGATCATTTTGAAACTCAAAAACTTAAATCTGATGTTGCATCATTTTATCTTTTGTATCATCGCTATGATGATGCTGTGCAACTATTCGAAACAGTATACCAACAGCGCCAAAAACAATTGGGCGATGATCACTTGGACACGATTACTGCGATGGTAAATTTGGCGAGTGTTTACAATAAAGTAAAACATGATAAAACGGAAGAACTTTTGATGAAATGCTATGAAAAGCGAAAGATGGTGTATGGCATGCATCACCATAGGACTCTTTCGTCCATGATAAATCTGGGGATGTACTACCAAGAAGTGGAGGCTTACGACAAGGCAGAAGATTGCTATCGAAAATGCATTGATATTGGCGATGGTAATGTGGGTTGCAGCACTGCTGCGGTGATTGTAGCTAAATCAAATTTGGCTCTGCTGTTGGCTCACACAGGAAGAGTTCAAGAAGCTATCGATATGTTTCTTTCAAACTACCGATACGTGATACAATCCGACAGCGATGGTACATTCGCCGTGAATATCATTAAAAATCTTCAACTTTTATTGCAACGAGAGGGGAGATCAAATGATATCGATGAGTTACTGTTGTCCTGTACCAAACTAATATCGACAAACGGAGACGCGGAGGTCAGTAAAATTTCAACAGATAAAGCGAGAACCGTTTCATGGGAAAATGGTTATTCTATGTAATTAAAAATTTTCTCGTGAAGATAAAGTGCTCATTTACATGTTTAGACATTCAAAACCATCTTTTTTCTTTTGGACATTAAGTTAATGCTTTTATGTACGATCAACCCAAGCGAATGTTGATTATTCTAGTTTAGTTGAAACTAATTATGCGACATAACGCTCTTCTACATGCATAGCATTTGAGATATTTTATCGTTGCAACTAAATAACCTATTACACATACTGTGGGGTCAAACAGCGACCAACTCAAGATTTGCACGAATACAACAGGTTAACCATAAGCGATGAAGGCCGTGCGAAGAAAAGTATTTGAAGATGACATATGAACATCAAAGCTGTTTGTTGTACCGTCTGTTCGATTGCGCAGCTGCCCATTTTGCATACTTAAACATCCTCTCATCATCCAATAACATTTCGACGGTATGATACTTCGATGCAAGTTCACTGTTGGTGAAGAAGCGATGGACAGTGGAATGACACATGCGACAAATCGCAATCGTAGTATTCAGAGTGTCTACATCAAAACCCTTCTTCAGCAATTGTTTGTGGGTTTCTCGAGGATAGACATGATGGCGGGTGAGTCGCACCTCTCTTTCACATATTAGACAATGTCCTTCCTCTAATACATCTTGCTCTTCCTGAGATACAACTGACGATTGACGAACTTGCTTTACACGTTGTTCATACCTTTCGTTCCAAATGTCCTCCAGGAATGCACTACTACCATTAATATCTTCCAATTGTTGAAGAACATCTTGTGGCAGCATTTCGCAAATGTATTCCTTAAATTTGTTGCAATCTTCAATGGCATTTTCTTCCTCTGCCAATGCAATAGTTTCATCCAAAAGCTGGCTAGCTATAAATATTTCCAAACCCATTTCAACTAGGATTTAACATACCATCTATAATATAATACAATACCAAATATAGAAATATGAAACTCTTCTATTGTAGGCAATGAAACACTACTCGAGCGCAGGCGCAGAGCAGCGCAGGCGCCAGGAACAACAGGAGAAGAACTTTAGGTTTGGGGTTTGGAGAACTGCCTCTTTTTCGAAACTCGACTTTACATGCGAATGAGGGATAAATCATAGAAATCGGCATAAATGAATAACGAAGGGGTCTTCCTAAATTGCTTGGTGGCTGGCCCTCTTGTGTTGCGCCGCTGCATGAATGAATGGTAATTAAAAGGAAACCATTGAGGAAATGCAAACATTTGCCGTAAGAAACGAGGAGTCTCTTCGCTTTTCATCAGAGAGTGCAAAGCGACTCATTTCAGCATGGGAAACCACGCTGGGATTACGTATTGCTTCCCAAAAAGCTGTCGACCTAGCAAATCGATTGCCTCCTCTTGAGCATGAATTTTTGTCAGAACAATTACCTGATAGTCTTGATGAGTTACTCACAACTCAACAAGCTTTGTACTCTATCAGCAGGTCGCTGCTGAATTGTTTGCAGTCATTCGATATTGGCTCTCAATCCAGACTTCAGATGTCTCGTGTCAATGCATACGACAACGATGATTTATTATGGAAAGATATTGAGAACACGGAACGGTCATTGGAAGCAAATTGGAAAAATGTCTTGAATAAGCTACATGCTCGAGTAAACTTCGGTTCAGAAAAAGCGAAATCGAAGTTAAAGGTTTTTAACAGTGATATGTGGACCCATATCGAAGATACGCTTCGTAATTCCTCTCGTCAAATTGAAAAGTCTCGTGTCCCACTCCATGAATCGGAAAGAATTGGGTTGATCGATTTGAGAAAAAAATTGGAGAAGTTGGATTATCAATGCACGACAAATGAAATTGACGAAGAGAGTGAGGATGAACAAGAAAATTACGATTTGGAACAGCAGCGTCAAGATATTATGAATATCTACGGTGTACATGAGGAGAAAGAGTTTGATCTGAGCAACTACGAATTATCTAGTAAAAAGAAAAAATTGAAAGTTAAAAAGCGAAAATTGTATGATTTAGAAGTCTATGACGATCGGCAATTTTATTCTGTGCTGTTGAAGGTAAAAGTCCATTACTTTAGTGAATATGCTCCTAATCTATACTTTGTTCTTTTCTTTGTTCAATTCATGCAGGCTTTCATTCAATCACACTCCAGTGGTAGCGGAAGTCTCACTTCGTCCATGCGTGCTGATGATATGGAAGCTTTGAGGAAGTATAGAAGGAAAAAGACGAACGTCGACCGAAAGGCCAGTAAAGGAAGAAAGATACGCTACACTGTTCACGACAAGCTTCAAAACTTTATGTTCCCCATACCAACTGTAAATCCATCCACAATGACTATAGATTCTAGTCGTCTATTTGCCTCATTATTTCAGTAGCACGTATTGAGTCTACCGTAGATTGGAAGATAAATGAGAAACATTTTATACATTTAGTTGATTTACTAATGCAACGACAAATTCATCTCCGCTGTGGACTCTTGAGCAGTTCTTTTGGTACACTGGGGTTCGAGAAATATTTGTTTGTCTTTATTTGCTTTGTTGTCACTTCACCCCTAAGATCTTCGCTCAATCTCCGCGCCACTTCATGATGATCATCGAGACAAGCGAATAAATACGCCAATTTTGTGGTACAAGCTTCGCACGTCATGTCTCCACCTGATACGACACCCGCATTTTGAAACTCCCTACCCATGGAATAAGTATCTAGCGAAACTCCACCTCTCATACATTGACTGATCGCGACCACCACAACACCTTTTTCTCGCGCTGCCCGAATTGCAGATAGTAAGCCTTCATTAGTCGAAGGTCCGTTACCGGTGCCATAAAGCTCTAAAACAATCCCCTTAATTGTCTTTGAATATGTAACCAATGCTTGAATAGATTCGCTTTGGAATCCTGGTACTAGCTTGATGACCACCACGTTTGCATCTAAAGATTTGTGCACCCGTAAAGGTAGATTTGGACGCGTTCGGACGAGTTCTCGATTCTCATGAATTCGTGCACCCAAAGTTGCTAAGGGAGGAAAATTTGGAGAGTCATATGCATCAAGGCTGATACTATTCACTTTGACAGTTCTGTTTGCACGAAATAATTTATCGTTGAAGCAAATACAAACTTCTGGGAAATCGCTATTTGCGGCAAATAATATGCTGACTATTAAGTTACGACGCGCGTCGTTGTAAACTTCACAGAATGGTATTTGACTCCCAGTAAACACGACTGTCTTTGACAAATTTTCAAGCATGAAAGATAGGGCAGATGATGCGTAAGCCATAGTGTCAGTTCCCATAATGACAACAAAACCATCGAATGAGTCGTATCTCGCTTCGACATCGCGAGCCATCTTCATCCAATCACCTGGTCCCATACACGATGAATCTAGAAGTGGTGTGTACTCAATAATCTCATATTCTGGCATGTTATGCAAGTTCATCTCTGGCATTTCCTTTATCCGCTCTGTAAGATAACCCTTCTCTGGGGAAAGGCTACCATCTACACCTGGCTTCATTCCCATGGTACCACCTGTGTAGAGAATTAACACTTTCTTGCGATGATCGTAACCACTGAAGCTTTCGTGGCTTGTATTGCTTCGCAGCCCCGATGATATAAATCCCGTCTCGTTGATATGATCATCCCATGCACCTTCAACATTCAGTGGTTGGCGGACAGAAATATCGTCGTCTGTTGTGGAACACGAGGCATTAGAACTGTTCATAGTGATGATGTCAATACAATATTCCGTATATGCTGTAATAAATCCCTAGCTCTAATAAAAACTAGCAAATGTGGTGGCCGCAACTTCAACAAAAAAGTAGTAGCAGCGCCAGCACAGCACAGAGCAGCAGCACGCCCCTCCTATATACTTCTATTATAAAATGGTATATGCACAGTATAGATATACCGCAGATCCGCAGATGTAATTATAACACCATACAATAATTTCCTTTCATTTCAAGATGAAATTTCACATCTTTTGGCTTGCGCTTTGTATGTTCGTCGCTTCGGCTGCCGGTCATTCACCTTTTGATTTGAAGCAATCGAACACTTCCGTGTTGCTATCAGCAGCAGCATTTTGCAATGTTGGAAACTATCACAAACACATCTTTAAAGGTCCAACTTCTGGCTTTAATGTAACATTCCCAATATATGATGCACGTACTGATACTCAAGGCTTCATTGGCATTTTGCCTTCTGATCGATCGATATACATTGTTTTTCGGGGATCATCATCGACTCGCGACTGGATCTCCAACTTAGATGCAAGAAAAATAAACTACACCACCTTTCCAGAATGTGACTGCAAGGTTCATAAAGGATTTTTTGAGGCTGAACAAGCTGTGATTGGTAATGTTGTAAAAGAGGTTACTCGATTAAAAGAGATACACCCGAACTATCATGTGAAGGTTACCGGACATTCTCTGGGTGCTGCCATGGCCCAATTGACATCCATGGACTTATACAAAGCCGGATTTAAAGATGTTTCTGTTTACAACTTTGGACAACCAAGAACTGGTGACAAATCATATGCTGATTTTGTAACCGAGCGAGTCTCAACGTGGCGAGTAACACATCACCGTGACAGTGTTCCCCACTTGCCATTCATGGAAATGGGTTTCTACCATATGTGTCAAGAACAATATGAAGATGAAACTGGCAATTTCAAAACATGTGATGCAGCAAATTGTGAAGACCCCAGTTGTGCTGATCAATTCGATGAGCTTAAAGAATTAAATGGAGATGACCACTTGGTCTACTTGGGTTTGTTGATGAGTTGTGATTCTGTGTCGATATAAATAATAAGCATTGTTCTTCAGCAATGAGCAAGTTAATTCTGGGAACCTATCATCTTTGTGTGTGCGTATGTATGTGTATTGTTATTAGCAATTTACAAAATAATTAAAATCGGTACTCGATATGGAGACAGAATACTCAGAATGTTATAAAAGACTCTCCAATTGCGCTTTCAAATTTTCAATTTGTTCTTGAAGCATCGCTGCCCTATCAAAATCTTCTTCTCCCGCTGCTATATCAACGAGATCCTCCAATTCCATGATTTGCTTACGCAGTTCCTAAATAAAAAAAATACTTAGCAGCTCTTCTAAAATGATAGATTTTACCATACCTCAGAATCAATCGGCTCTTTATGATCTTCCGATGCCATTTCTTCAGTTTCCACGACATCTTCCACACAAATGTTGGATTTAAAAACTCCATCCACATGTTCGTTGTGTTGGAGAGTCTCCTCAATTGAAGAACCGGACATGAAATGAAATCCAGTCGATGCTTCCGGTGCATCTTCAGCAAATAGTTGTTCATTAACATCAATATTCGTCTCTTCTGGTGATACGAAACTCTGATCAGGTTCATTAATTTCAAATTGCTTTGAGTATTGATCCAAATCGTAAATGCTGCAAGCAGAGGCCAGTGATATTTGAAGCTTGCGTAGTTGATCAATTTCATCACGATATAAATCCAGTGCAACAGTAAGCAGCCCTACTCTTGAGTGACCAGAAGATTCGGCCATCAATCGATGTATGGTACGAGTAAGTCTTGCAACCATGTAATTGCAGACACCAACACGCAATGAAATGACGTTTAAATGATTCAATTTCTCCACACGCTGAAATTCTTTTAAATCATCCTTTAATTTTATCAAATCAGACTCTACCATTTCTAACTGCTTGACTGCATCATTAATCATCACCTGAGAATCAGCAATTTTTTGATCCAGTTTTTCTTTCAAATCTGTTGCCTCTTTGAGCTCTTTCGCTGAGTTTGCAGCTTCCTTAAATCTCTTGTTTGCGGCATGTAACTTTTTGGCGATCTCACATCGTTCAATAGTTTCCAACACTGTTTTTTGACGGGTCACCAGTAGTTCATGCTTAACGTGAATCTCATCAACATGTCCTTTAACTTGAGCCACCTCTAATTCCTTCTTTTCGACTGCTTGGTGAAGATCGCCAAGTCGATCGTTGTCGGATTTGCTGTGTTGCTGATTATCTTGAACTATATCACAAAGAATCGAGTCCGAAACAGTACCATACCATGAATAGTCCAGTGACAATGGCGCCATGGTGTAAGCATTTGCATCATCGCTCAATCCACAGCTTGGATGCAAATCATCGACTATCCATTGGGATGCTTGAGACTCCGTTTGTTTCCACCGAATCATTTCACTGGCTTCCGCTACCACAGTTACTGCATCAGAAATAGTTTTCTCTAAAAGTTCAGTAGTTCTATTCACTTGCTCTTGCTCCATTTCGCATTCACGCTGTGAGCGAGACAAAGCGTCTTTTCTCTCTTGAATTCGATGCAATTGACGATCATATTTTTTCCGAACTTCGCCGATTTTGTTGTCCACAAGTTTTAAACTTTTGCTTAACTCTGCTTCCTCAAGTCGCTTTTGAGCAAGTACCTCCTCCAGTTTCCGAATTTCATCTTGAACTGCAAACAGCTGCACTTCAGTTGTTTCTTTCTTAGCATAGAAGTCTCCAACTTGAGACTTGATTGCTTCTTCAATAACGCCACTCTCGCTGTCAAGAGTATGTTGTTCACGGTCACAATGACTTTTTTCTAAATCAATGCGCTGTTGTTCCACCTCAATTCGACTACGTTCCTCTTCAGCAAACTCGTCTAATTTTACCTTGGACAAAGAAATTTCTCGCATAGTCTTTTCGCACACTATGGACAGTCCATCAAAACTCTTATCAAAATTCTTGATCAACTGAGATTTTTCTGCCTCATAATCGATTCTATGCTTATGCAATTTTTCAATCAATTTTTCCTTTAAAGACAATTTACTTTGGAGATCTTTATGGACTTGTTCGATTTCACCAGTTATTAGTTCTGCTTCATCGAATTCTTCTTGTTTCGCAAAATTTGCTTGCTTCAAGTCGAGACAAGCTAACTTTTCTTTGCAACCGGTAATTTGATTGTGACAGTCTTCAATTTGCCGCAGGATGTAGTTCTGAGATGCATAAGCAGTTTGATAGGAACTTCTTATTTTGACGATGCTGTCGCGAATGGTGTCATCAATCTTCTGCACATCACGCAGCAAATGGCTGGGAACAATAGAATCCTCAACCGGTTCATGCGCAGGAGCAGAGCTGTCAACATTTACAAGGATATCAGATGCGGAATCTTTTGTATCGACATCCATTCCACCTACATCGCAAAATGATGTAGTCCCGAGATTCATCAAAAAGTCAGAGTTGTCATGGACAGGAAAGGAAGGCTCGTTAGCGATGGGCTCTGGACTTGGCTCCCTTACAACTGCCAGGATCTCGAGGACTGGAGGAGCAGCAGGAGGGTAGGAAGGAGGAGGAGGAGCAGATATATCTGACGATGGTTCCTCCACAACAAGTTGTATCGGTGGATTTTCGTATGCAACAAAATGCGTTGTAATACTTTGTTCTTCTATTACTTCCTCATCCGGTTCTATCGACCCCCTTCGACCAGATGCAGCCTCATCATCTTCTCGCCCTGTACCAACCCTAGCAACTTTCTTTTTCTTTTTAACGACTTTTGTAGCTGCAATTTTATTCAGCTTGAGATCTTGCTGCTGCGGTACATCTGACATCGACAATACATCTGGTTCACTGAATGGTGGAGGGCCTGCAATAGGAGGTGGTATATGAACACCCTCCTCATCTACGATCGAGCTTGCCCCTCCCATCATGAAAGAGAACCCAGAGGGGGCTTCACGTACCTCGTCATGAATTTCAGGGGAGTTTAAGAAAGAAAATCCTGATGATATAACAGTTTCTGATAATCCGGGTTCATCAGAAACACTCATTCCACCAAAAATGCCCCCATCCGTAGAAGGTGTGGTCATAAATGAAAAGGATGAAACCTTATTATCTTCGACATTTGCAGTGCTTTGATGAAAAGATTGCATTTTGGTAGGATCATAACTCGGAGCACTCAAGGAAGCAGAAGTTTCCCTAACTGGTGTAGTCGATTGACTGGCTGGCTTGCCAGAATTGCTTCCATTGGTACTACCAAAGAAAGAGAACATTTTACGACAAATAGTATTGTGTAGCCAACTTTTATAGCCAACTAACTAATAATCAATTATTATCATCATTGGGCATTGCTCATCTGGATTTTTTTCCGCGATAGATTATATACATATGCAAAATTGTCTTCTAAATTAGTAGTGTTATTGACATCCTAAGCTGCTGCTGCCTGCTGGCGCTGAGCAGGCCTGCTGGCGCCGCCGCGCTGCTGCCTTCTTGCTATTTTTCAATTTAAATACCAAATAGAAGTATTTCTTCTTGGTGTTGGGTATTGTTGTATACCCCAGCACTGTAGGAAAATAAATTGTATATTGTATGCAAGTATGATACGGTAGTGTTTCAACGTTACGTTATCAACATACCAACTATATCATTTAGGCGGATGCAAGACTTGTCTAAAGATGATAATCCTACTTTTGATGATTCTATCATTGGGATTGGTCACCAGTACTGCCCTGCTGTCACCCACATCAGAGCTCACAAGCCCACGTCCGACATCCGTTCTTACTGAGTCGCGGACATATCCGTTGTATACTAGTTCAACAGGACGGATTAGTTTTACCGTAATGAGTTCATCTGATAGAGCAACATGGTTTATCCGACCATTAGCTGCATCCTACATCCAAATTATAATTGAAAATATAAATATCAACCAAGCAGAGCTGAGAATATTGGATACATCACAACAAGGCTCTGGTAAAACAATCCTGAATTGCGTACAATGTGGATCTTCGATTCCACCACCTTTGAAGTCCTCTACAAGTTCTGTAATGATTAGCATTCAAGGGATCAGTGGTGTGTCATTCACCCAATCGTCATTTACCCTATATTTCATCGCCATCCCCGATGATGTGATTTCTTTGCCCACGGAAATATCGATTAACTTGAATATGGGATATAACTCCATAATTCCGTACACTGTCAACAATACTGCCCCAAGAAATGCTACTCAAAGATGGGTTATTAGACAACTACCTGGTACACTCATCACTTTTGTCTTTGATTCATTTGAATTTTCAAATGCTGATTGTGGGGATAAATTGGTCGTATTCGATAGCATCGAACCCGCGACTGGCAAAGTCATCTTCTTTGGTTGTCATTCTACTGACTTACCGAAGAGATGGTTCTACTCGCGGACTGGTTATGCTTTAGTAATATTCACAACATCACTCTTGAGGCCGAGTCGTTCAACATTTAATTTGAAATACTACACAAACACACCATGGTATAGTTGTGGTAGTTTGTTTTGGCCTGAAATTTATAGAGGTGAGAGTATGCTTATCATGGATGGAAGTGGGCCAAATTTAATGAGACGTGGCGATTCTTGTTCATGGCGGATAAGTCCAAGTATCGATGGCACTGTAACATTAATTATGAGCGATGTGAGTTTAAAATTTGGTGCGTCGGTTATAATTTACGATGGTGCTGATGTTACTGGATTTGAACTATGGCGTGCAAGCGGCGCTACCGTCATCACTCCTCCTATTATACGATCTTCCGGGAGTTCTCTATTTTTATTGTACATATCTGATACTTCTGATCCTGTGCGTTATACTGGTTTTTTGGGCGAGACATATACGAATTATGTTGGATCAGTTGGTTCTGGGCGTGGATTTTCAACACTTACAATGTCCTCGGAAATTGATATTATTCCTCCTGGAGATGGAATAAGCGTAATGTCAGATAGTTTAAATTATACCTGGTTTATCAAACCCTCGTATATGTTGGGATCAAAGATAATATTTGGGATATCTCACCTAAACCTATCTTCAATTGTTCAACTCTCCCTCTATGATGGTGACTTAGCTAATGTTTCCGCGCCATCAACTTTGTTGGCAACCTTCGATATAAGTAGCAATCTTTCAAGGCGCTGGTTTTGGACATCCCAACCTGCAGCAACGTTAGTGTTGACCTCACTGAATATGGATCGTTCGATAAATAACTCCACAACATCAGGAATATTTAAAATATCCTACTTTGCTGATGGTCCAAATTACCATTGTGGATTCACTCGAAATCCTGTCCGCTTGCGCCTCAAATCATGGACGATCACAGATGGAAGTCAGTCTACTGAAACCATTTATAATTCTCAACATTGTGAATGGGTGATTGATCTTAGTGATTATGGTGATGTTTTGGGTATTTATGTTTTCTTCAAGCGTTATCACCTCATACATGGCTATCTAGCTATCTTTATTGGGGAGATAGATGATGGCAATTTATATACAACAATAGCAGATACTTTGGCAATTCCATCGCCATTATATCTTCCATTTCCACTTGTTAGTTTGGTGTACCATTCACAGGCTTCAGCGTATGGATTCGGATTTTCGTTGACATATTTTGCTGTAACAAGCAACAGTTACGATTCTTTTTCAGGTGATGATATCGTTTACTTGAAGAGTTCATCTTCGTTATCATTTGCGCAAAATCCTTCTGTTATTGTTTACTCAAACAAGACAGTCAATTCGGTGGCAAATAAGACATGGTTAATATGCCCTCCATCTTCTATCGGTTCATTGCTAATTATTCCCAAAATCTTACCAGCATCTGCATCTAAATTTTCATTATCCTTTTTTGATGGTTTATTGAAACAATCATCAATTTTAATGAAATATTCAAGCTCGTCTATTAATGCTACCATTGATACTTCACCACAAAATTTCAAGTGGCTCGTGGCAACTACGACATCATCTCTAGTTACCTTTGAGGCATCGATTTCAGATAATTCATCACCTATTAATTTTGACTTCGCTTATTATTCTGATGGACCAAGTTACCATTGCGGATTTATAAAGAATCCTGCGATTCTGAGCGCACCGTCCATGATTTTTAGTGATGGTAGTGGTTCTCGTGCCGCAATGTATCATAGCCAAAGTTGTAACTACATAATTGAACCAAAATTATCTATTGATGCATTTGGAAATGCTAAAGAATCAAGCTTTCCGTTTATGATCATTTTAGAGTTCTTGGAGTGCAATATGAGTGGCGCTTCAATCCATGTTTATGAAGGAAAAGTTGATTCTGAGGATCTTCTACTCTGGAGCTGTGTAAATTGTCAATTTGTCCCGAAACCAATTATATCAGCAGCACAAAGTATGACCATTGTTTATTCGAGTTCACCTTTTGGAGTTTTGGGGGGTGGTTTCACAGCAGTGTACTGGACAGCCAAAGTAGCTGATTGGAGGACTCCAACAAGAAGTTTGAAAAAATTGTACGAATCAAATTCAATCTTACTTGACGTACCTGAAGGGTATGAATTTTCAACGAACTTAAATAGTTTTGTGGCCACCAGATATCATCTACCGGTAGATCCTGCCACAAATTATCAATTAAACTTTTTCCCCAAATACGCAGCCATAGCTGTTGATATTGATGGCCAATTCAATGAACAGGTTTTTGATGGAAGACCTGCACCTACTCCATTCAACATAAATACACCTTCTCTCCAGTCCTCCACATCGACATTTCGATCGTGCGGAATATTAACAACAAATTCTTTGGATCGCGGGCATGGAAAGTCATTCCTCAAAGATCCTGCAGTATTTTATTCTCCTAGTCAGAATATAGATAAACTCTTAAAATCTACGATTGAGACGAAAGACTTTTATAGCATTAGTGGTTTACAATCTGATGGGGTTACTGCATTGAATGAAGCTCTCATCAATCCTGTAGGAGTATGTTTATATTGGTTGGACTCTGGTTCAACTCAAGCAATTGAATTAAGTCTCACGAAAACAGCTTTTACATTGAATGGAAGGTTGCGTATTTATGGTGGTATCCGTGGAAACGATTCTTTGTTGTATGATTCAAATTTAAAACATCATCGCTTAACCATTGAAAATGTTACTCTTCCTTGTGGGAAAGGATTTTTGTTGTCCGAAAATAACGCAACAAATATTTCTACATCTGCCATAGATTACAGCTGGGGAATATCTTATTCCATTTTAGATACTGATGCTGGTGAAAATTGCCTCGAATATAGTAAGTCTTGACTTTGGTTAATCCTTTCTCGATTTTCACGCTACGAATTACATTAATCTAAAATAGTTGCGAGTCTTCGACCAAACCCTGAACACAAAGATCCATATGTATCAGTATATATTAGTATTGGTGTAATAGCTGGGTGTGGAGTTATGTTTTGTGTAGCTATTTATCTCAGTCGATTGATCCATAAGCGTGGATATTTATTTTCGAGTACAGGTAACTACAAACATTGCGTATTGCGTGATAATCGATAAATTTTGAAGTGAAATTTATATTAGATATTTCGAGTGCCAAGTATACAGCGGTAATACAAGATTATCCCAAGCATTTAGGTCTTTTTACAGAACTTTTTAATCGGGTGGCAATTTCGAAAGGAGAATGTTGCATTTGCAAAACCGATAATATTCCTGTTCTGCGTCTCAATTGCAATCATGCGATTTGTATGGACGACTTAAAAGGCTATTTAACCGCTGCATTGGGTGATATCAGCATGTTCCCTGTGAAATGTCCAATGCATTATCTAGCATGCACTGGTATTATTGATGCTAAATTAGCGAGGAGGGCTCTTTCTGAAATTCATTACAAGCGTTTTCTTGAATTTTCCGATCGAGCCATGTATGGAGAAGGTAAATGATGATCAATCAAAATATAGCGAGGAATCTTGAAATTGGTGCGACGTTCAATAGGGATGAGATGCATTTTTTGCGATCATTACGTGATTTTCCCTGCAGATATGAGTAGTATTGCGCGTGTAGAGTGTCCATATTGTGTTCAAAGGTTCTGTATTCGCTGTAGAAAGCCTTGGCATGTTGGGGGGCGATGTCCTTTGGAAATGTACGACGAGTCTCTCGAGGTTTGGAAAGCTGACAGTGGTGCTCAAAAATGTCCAGCTTGCAAGAAATTGATCGAAAAAGATGGTCCTGACACATGCAACCATATGGTTCACAAGATTGTGGATGGGATTCCATGCGTTCGAGAAAGAACGGACTTTTGTTGTAAGATAATTGGTGAATATTTACATATCTTTTACTGAGTATTATATCTTTGAACAGATTTATGCGGCGAAGAAGTGACACCTGATTATCCTCACGAAGAAGTTCGAAATCCTGGCGTTAATCATTTTCCTGATGGAGTATTTCAAAACTGTCGGTATGTTATAAACAAAGAAAAAGAAGCGGAAAGAGAGCGTTGGCGAAAGCAGAAACGAATGAAATCTTCAAAGCAGAACTTGAATCCTTCTCAAGGATCTTCAAAAAAGTCGTCGATTCTGCCAGCAGAAGGTCTTGTATGGGAAAATCCTCAATTAGCAGATCTATCATCCCCCATCGCATCACCCGTGATAAATCGAAGTGGTACTTCGTCAAATATTGTATCTCCTTCCCGTATTATGATTAGCGATGAAATAGAAGCTGCTCCAACAACATTATTTGATCAATTTGATGAAGAATGGGATCTTGCATTGGCTCATGTACACAGTGGACCTTTAAGTGGAAAAAAAGTGACCCCATTGGGTAATCCAAGTGGTCTGATAGAGTTTGATAATGGATCCTCCGGTGGTAATCCTATCCATCGCCCAAGTAGAAGTGGGGTCACGCCTTCTAACTTCGGAAACAGTCGCATTGATATGACACCAAATGATGTTGTCAGTTCAACAAGTCGCAGCTCCCCACTTCGGCAAGCTACGTTGACTCCATCCCCAGTTGTTTCCGCCAGTTCTAGTCGAAGGGAACAGCGATTTGTTAGACATAATCGAAATGCACTTTCTTGATATTTCTTAATTTATTTCTAAGAGAAGCTTACATCTGGGTCCATCTGTCATGCACAGCAGGTTCGTGGCATCATGTATACAAATCGCTGAAGTATAATAGAATTGTGTTTTGTAAATTGTCGTGGTACATGGTTAGTATGAAGTTTTGTTATTTTTTTATTTAATATGGCCTAAAATTAATATATGAAGGTGATAATTGTCATTTCTTTCGTCAGTCTAAAGATATATAAAAATTACTCTCGACCATGTCTAATATGAAATGGTCACAAAATAGTGTTCAGCTGCAATACTTCATAGCTATTATATATCATCATAATAATTTTTATATAACCAGAAATTACAGTCCAAAGCTCATGGTACCCTTCTATTAATTTATCTTGTTAACATTGACCATCACGTAGAATAGTCAACTTGCAACAACAAAACATATTTCATACTTAGCTGATGATATCGACAATATTTGTCCAATTATCACAAAATGACGGTTTGGTTGTTTGCAATATTCCTGATGAAAGTAAGATATCGTACATATCTGTGCATTTGCTATTGCATACCCTGCATGTAGAATTTGGAAGTATTACATTATCCAATTAGAGAAGCATTTAACATGAATCTTATAATGTTAAATATTGTCTGATCCTTCTGATCAAAAACAAACTATTAGATGTCTATCTATTCATCGTTTGAAGTGAGAATGGTAAAGTTACGCTTATCGGTCAATCATCTAGCATCTAATATTGGTCAGCAATCTCGTTTATTATTTAGTTTCGAACAGATATTATGCTCACAATAGACATCCAGTAGAATCCGCATCTACAAGCCATATTTGAATTGAAAACCATACTTAGTGATGTTGTAGGTGTAATTTGGATGTTGATTCTGGGCGTGGATGTGCCACTCTGTTTCGCTAACAATCAGCCTACAAATGACGACGCAAATACCACAAGTCAACTAGCAATCAACAGTGCAACTCAATGAGAATAGTATGGATCGAGTCAACAATGAGACGATACTGGTACAGCAGTTTGTTAGCATATTCCATTGGAATTAATAGTCCTACTTGTGCGAGAAATCATTACAACAATTCTTTATCGCGGCTGGTTATTTAACCATCCAGAATGAAATTTCTTGTGAATGGCTTCAGCAATTACTGCACATTCGTGAATGGTTATATATTTCATTATCGATCTGGGATCTTAATTAGATAATATGATATGCTCTTGATATAATATGCTTCGTGTTCATTTAGTACTAGTTCTCAATGTCCTCTCGCTATAATGTTTTTATAATGATAGTTTGTTGTCAATGGGAGTTAAATGCGCTGAATGGGTAAGGTGAATGTAAAGATGATTGTAAGCATGGACGAGGAAAGTTATTAGAGATGAAGATGGTGATGAATTTGATGGAATGCCGGAAGATGTAGGCGAAATCGCTTAATTTGAATATGCTTTTGCTGTAGGTTCGGGGTTTATTATTACCCTACTAAATGTGCGGGCATGCGTTGGTTACTATTTTGAGTCTACACCCATTCAAGCATTATATACGGATTGCAAATTTAAAACATCGTTCAAACCATCTTGCAATTCACATCGTATCAGTGACAGTTTGATAAACCTAGTTTTTCATTGCCATGACACACCGATTTTGTGTAAATGATATCGTCTACGCTGCAGACTGTGGAAAACTTCACGAAGCCAAGATTTTAAAAATTCAGAGCTTGGACAACCATGAATCCAATACAAAGTACTTTATTCATTACCAAGGCTGGCACAGAAAGTATGATACTTGGATTGATGACCACTTGCTAGCTCCCCTGCATGATAAAAGAAAAGTGGATAAATTGCAAGAAAAAGCGGAAGAAATGTGGAACCCCAGTGCCAAGCGCGAAGAGAAAGCTCTAAAAGATGCGGAGAAAGGGAAAAAGAAAACAAAGATACATTTTGGCGGGAATAAAACCATTCTAATTGATGATTGTGAAGATGAAATTTCAGACAAAAAAGGAAAAAGGAAACAACTTCATCAAGGAGGAAACGAAGAAACACTCATGATCGGCACCAATGCAGAGCACGAAAATGAGCGAAGCAATCCCAATGATCATTCTACAAGTTCAGAAAGCTCTCGACGTACAAAGAGAAAAGGAAAGAAAGAAGATGATTGTTCTGAATTTGGAGTTGGTAATCATACTGGTGGAGAGATTGCTGCATTGACTTCTTCGTCTATCCCTGAGCCAGTGGAAAATGCAAAAAAGCGCAGAAAAGCTTTACTATTAACGGATCTAGTCGATGAAGATGATACCTTGTATTCCAGCAAGTTACATATTCCATTTGATCTTAAACGTCATGCTGTTGATGAATGGAGTCTAATTACGAAAGAATCCAGTGCTCGCCGATTATTAATTTTGCCCAAGAAATCATCAAGCAATGTGAGATCAATTTTTAGAGCGTTTTTGGAAATGAAAAAGAATGAAAAAGGTGCAGAAGAGACTGTGTTAAATGAATATTGTAGATTCATGTCAATATTTCTCTTACAATTCGATCGAGTAAGTTATCGGTATTTCATTTTTCACTCTGCAATAATTGCTTCAATCACAGGCTCTACCGACTTTGCTCTTGTTTCGTCAAGAGCGTCAGCAGGTATTATGTTAGATCTCGCTTAGTTTCCCTGTTATGTGCTAATTTCGATGTGTAGTTTGATAAAATTTGCACCCTTTATCCTCAAGTGGCAAGCGTACCCTCAATCGCCTACGGGGCTGAACATCTTATTCGCTTCTACGGTATGTTATCCTATATAGTTGATCCTTGACTATTTTAACCTCTAGTGCAGTTCGACTGCCTAAATTATTGTATGGGGCAGTTGTTGGTCAGCAAGACATCGAAAACTTCCTCGGAAAATTTAACGATTTGATAAAGTGAGTCTTCTTTATCGTTTTTTGAATAAGGAATCTAATGGTTCATCAGATTTGTTTCCAAGAAGTCAGATCAATATCTTTCAATGGCTATGTATGTTTCGGTTGAAGAGGCGATGAATACTATGAAAGCTGAAGGCACTGCTGTTCTTTCAAATCCCATATTGCTTATTGATGCAACTATTGTTAGTGGTGAATTTGATTTCCAAGAGACAAGAAAAAAGACAAAGCATATTAAAACGACACCTTCAAATTGATTTTAGAGGGTATTGTAATTCAGTTCAATTTACTCAACTAGGTTGTTGTTAAGTAAAGTTTTCCTCCTAGCCTCTTACTTTTAACTATTATAGTCCCCGTGCTGCCATAATCACTCTTAAAAATAAGAAAAGGCATGACAAAAAATTTCTACAGCTGTAAGTGAAACTATCTTCTATCATTCCAAAACATCATTACGCCCTCCCGCCACGCAATGCAAGAATCATATGGATAGTACCACCGGATGGAATATTGTATTCTTCTAGTGTCTTCGGATCATCCAATTGTCTGCCGTTGTAGATGAGACGAATCTGTGGAACAAGAATTCCTTCTTTTTCCTCCAATGTCTTCTTCACCGACTCAATGGTGTTGGAACCTTCAAAGTTCAATTGGATTTTTCTCCCTGTCAAAGTCTTGATGTAAATTTGCATCTTAATGAGAGGATCAGTAGAAAATGGAAATAATAATATGGAATACTTTATTGAGTCGTATCTGGTATCTGCTGGTATTATATCTCAGTCAGATCCCAAATCAAGAAAGAATATTGATCATCAGAATCGTCCCTACAAACACTACACCATGTTTTATATACCAAACTAGATATATCTACCCCTTCATTTAGTTTAGGTCCCAATTTCCCTAATTACGATCGTTGTTGGGAAATTTTTGTAACCCAGGGATAACGGTTTTGAGCTTTCCAATTAAAAAAATAGCATGCTGCGAATCAGCAGAGGAGAGGCGCCGCAGCAGCAGCAGTAGCAGCACAGCGCAGCAGGCAGCAGCTGCCCACCAGCAGAGCGCCGCAGGGCAGGATTAATTGGAATGTGACAAGTCAGCTTCCAAATAAAAAAATATATGGGAATTTTGAATAGTCCAAATTGATGGTTATGTTATCCTGAAATCCATAAAGAAATAACCAACATTTGATTTTTGCAACTTTCCTCACCGGAAAGGAATAGCCAAATAGGTGGTGGAGCGATGAGAAGATTGTGCCATAGCACTCAATGATTTTGTACTTGTTTCCTTGAGTGTGCTACTACCAGACATATGTTATTCTCGATGAATGAAAAGTGATGTGGGTATGTCCGTATGAGGACGTTGACTCTTTTATCTTTTTTTTCTGTACAATTTGGTGATCAAATGACATTTTCTCATATGATCTACAGAATTATTATGTTAATATTTAACAAGTGGGTGTGGTCACGCTACGCATCTGTGGTGTATTTGATGACTTGAGCAATGCCAGGGTAACTGAGACTAAGCTATATAATGTTCAAATCGGCTCATAACCCATCAATTAAACTTTAGCAAAAAGCAAATAAAGCAAACAGGAGTTTTATCAATGCTACTATCTACATAAGTCGATACGGCTAAATGGCCGATAGCCGCCAATTCGATTATGATGATTATGCTCATAAACGAATAACCAATCATGGCATCAAAAACATTGTAAATTCTGAACATGTCGAGATTGATCACTGCATCGGCGAATTACTGTCGATTGATGCCGGATTTTCCATGTTTCTTTAGTTCATAATGTACTCGGTGCTCGAATGCTGGCAGACAATAAAAGCGCAGCTTTATCATGATGCGAGGAAAGGGTTTATTTGTCGCGTTTATTGATCTTATAACGCTCTTTCCATCTATCAAGATAGTGCTTGCTGCTCATTTCAGTCAATCTAGAAGCTGCGCGCCTAAATGCAAAGTCCAATTCCTTTATTGCAGCTAATTCACCTTCAAATACGTCAAGTTCTTCTTGTTGACCGAAAGAAAGTTTTTTATCCACAACTTTAGCTAAGTTTGTAAGAATATAGGAACGCATTAGCAAAATTTTCGTATGATGCGATGTTATTCAATGAAAAATCATACCTGGTTGATAGTTCCGCCCATATTTTGGAACATCATCAAAGTGACTTTTCCGTGAATTTTCGAATTCTACAATTCTGTTGGTGCTATCCAGCACTTCGGAAGTGTCAGTTCTACTATGCTTTATGTCTTCAAATAGATTAAATGGATCTGCATCAGCGACCCATCTCACTCGAATGTTCGCATTGTAAAGTTCATCTACAAGTGCGATAAATCTTCTCGCAGAATTGTGGTGAAGCTTAGAAAGCTTGGGAATTTTGTCGATGTAAACGGTGTGGAAATGGGATACCAATGCACGATAATCTGCTGATCCCCGATCATTTAGACACAGATTTTCGAAATCTGTAAAGCATATACCCAATGACAGATTAGCATTCACAATATGAAGATAGCGACTACTGCTTATCGGTATCAGGACTTCACCAATGCTTTGCATCGAAACACTAATATCTTTCACAATCAAGAGATCTTGCAACAATTTGGATTCCTCTTGGAATGATTTGAAAAGAGCTGCAGAATTTTCAACGGAGTTTGGACAAAAATAGGAGGGACCGGTTACAAAGTTCATCTCACTCAAGTTTAGAGTATGCAAATGACTGTCTTTCAGACGATAATCGATGTCACTATCGAGGCTCTTTACAATACATTCTTGTTGAATGCGTTCAATAAAAGGCAAAAAATCGTGTCGATTTAGGCCATTTAGATACAGATCTGAAGGTGGTCTATTCGATGTTGCAACAAGAACAGTTCCTCTTGACCATAATTCGTCAAAAAGTTTGGTCAGGATTAACGCATCACAAATATCAGTTACTTGAAATTCATCAAAGCAAAACAGTTTCGCTTCTTTTGATATTTGTTCTGCAACAAATCTTATAGAGTCTCGACCAGGAACAAAACTTATGTGTCGTTCCTTTCCAACCGTTTCCAACAGAAATTGTTTATGGTCATGGATTCGTCGATGAACTTCCAATAGAAACGTATGAAAATGAACACGACGTTTTTGAGAAATTCTACAATGGTTAAAGAGCATATCCATCAGCATAGTTTTACCACTCCCTACGGGACCATAAATGTACAAGCCTCGTAGGCGTTGTACTGAACTATCACAATTCTGTTTCAATAGCGGTTGCTCCATTTTGTTTCCATTTTGATCATCAAAATTTTGAAAATTAAATTCCTCTAGATGGTTTCGCAATCTTTCCATCAATTTCAATAATCGCAGCTGATTTCTGTCTTTAATCAGTCCGCGATGCTCCTGCAATCTTGTATATTCATCTGTCAAGGTTGCAAAGCAGTGAGACGATGAGGGTACCCTCACTTTCCGAAATAAACCAATGCTTTTCCGTAACATAGGAATGGGAAAGCAATGAGTAGCTTTTGCGCTTTTATGCAATCAATCAATTCTATCAGCACACACCCCAATGTCTCAAAACAAGCAACAAGCAACAACGCCAAAAGCAAGGTGTAGGCCTAGCACAAGCCACAGCAGGCTGCGGCTGCTGCTCTCTGCTGCTGCTGCTGCCCTCCCTCTGCTCTACCATGGATATCTACAATGACCAGACTGACTAGCACATAGTAGATACGAATGTTGCCACATGATAATCCAAACAATATTAGTTTCTGATGTTGCCACAGCAAAAAGTAGGGAAAATAACAAGGTGTTGAAATATAAATACACTGTTGTATCAGATCATATAACGGGCAGGTAATTCCGATAGATATGTGAAACGTCAGGGAAAATGGGATTATACCAAGGTTGGTAAGTCACGCGGCGGAGGAATATGGGAAAGATTATAAAGTTAATAATATGATTAACATATATTGGTTTCGGAAATTGCCCATAGCGTTACAATCTTTCATAGACCAAGCAGTAGAGTTGCAATTAAGAGAATTGATGTCGGGAGAAATTATCGGTGAACGGTAATGACAATATAATTACGACTTATTTCAAGGAATGGGATGCAGAGTTCAGGGCATTACAAATATGTAAATAAGAAAGGTCGAGCTTATATTCGTAATGCTAAACGCTGCAAGTGTTTTCTAACCTAGTGCTTAATTAGGAATCGCGATTATAAGTAGCTCACGTAGTAGCAATAAAAAAAACAC
>JACCEA012308658.1_pt1 | contig 29826 bp, 28 predicted proteins | sample 7449851 | NCBI WGS metagenome assembly JACCEA01 (sample SAMN15323453, study PRJNA562643) | freshwater metagenome | isolation source: river surface water | place: USA:Blue River Watershed | collected 2017-08-18
CGATGTTGTGGCCGGCCGTGGACCCGGACCCTTCACGGGACTTCGCGTGGGAATTGCGGCGGCCATCGCGTTTGCCGTGGGTCGGGGCATCCCCGTTCATGGGGTCCCCAGCCACGAATCCGTTGCATGGGGCGAGCCCGGTCCCTGTGCCGTCATCACCGATGCCCGTCGCCGCGAAATCGCGGTCACCTGTTTCGCCGCCGGGGGGACATCCCGCGCGATCGCGGGCCCCATCCTCGCGACCGAGGCGACACTGGCCGACATGGTCGATCTGTCGACCTACCCCGAACTGCGTGCCGCGAGCATCTCGGCCGGCCGGCTGGCCTTACGCGCCGAGCACGGGCTCGATTCCGGCGAGGACTTCACCGACTGCCGCGCGCTGTACCTCCGCGCGCCCGATGCCGTTCCCTCGAACGGGCCGAAGAAGGTGTTGGGATGATCGACATCCGCGATGCTCGCCCGGCCGACGGCGATGCGATCTATGCCATCGAGCGCGAAACTTTTCCCGCCGATGCGTGGTCGCGCGGGGTGCTGGACGCCGAGTTGTCGAGCCCGTACGGGACGTACCTCGTTGCCGTTGAGGGCGACATCGTCGTCGGGTACGGCGGGGCTCAACTGTTGCCGGGTGCCACGCAGGGGGACATTCAGACCCTCGCCGTGGCCGCCAGCCACCGTGGTCACGGAATCGGCGCCGCGCTATTGGACGAATTGCTGGAACGCACGGCGACCGGCGGTGCAACCCACATGATGCTCGAGGTGCGGGCCGACAATCCCGTCGCCCAGTCGCTGTACCAACGCCGAGGTTTCACCGTCATTGCGACGCGGCCGGGGTATTACCAGCCCGCAAACGTGGACGCGCTGATCATGCAGAGGGGGCCGCACGATGCGTGAACCGCTCGTCTTGGGAATCGAAACAAGCTGTGACGAAACCGGTGTCGGAATTGTTCGTGGCCGCACACTGTTGGCCAACGTCATCGCGTCCTCCATGGACGAGCACGCGATCTATGGGGGAGTCGTGCCCGAGATCGCGGCCCGTGCGCACCTCGAGGCCCTACACGGCACCATCACCGAGGCGCTGGACCGCGCTGGGGTCACCATCGACGAGCTGGACGGAATCGCGGTCACGGCGGGACCGGGTCTTGCGGGTGCGTTGATGGTCGGAGTGGGGGCGGCCAAGGCGCTCGCCGTCGCATCGGGCAAGCCCCTGTACGGCGTTAACCACCTGGTCGGCCACGTCGGTGCCGATGTATTGCGCGAGGACGGCACGGATATCGAACTGCCCACTGTTGCGCTGCTCGTCAGCGGCGGCCACACCTCGTTGCTGCTCGTGCGCGACCTCGTCGACGATGTGGTCATGCTGGGCGAGACCATCGACGACGCAGCGGGCGAGGCATTCGACAAGGTCGCGCGGCTGTTGAAACTTCCGTATCCCGGCGGTCCGCACATCGACCGGATGGCGGCACAGGGCAACCCCGCTGCGATCACGTTCCCCCGGGGTCTGAGTCTGCCCAAGGACATGGATAAGCACCGCTACGATTTCTCGTTCTCGGGTCTGAAGACCAGCGTGGCGCGTTACGTCGAAACCGCCGAGGCGAAGGGGGACACGATTTCGGTGCCCGACGTGGCGGCATCGTTCCGCGAGGCCGTCGCCGACGTCTTGGTACGCAAGGCGGTCGCCGCTTGTGCCGAACACGGGGTTCCGCGGTTGCTGTTGGGAGGTGGCGTCGCCGCCAATGCACGGGTGCGCGAATTGGCGGAACAGCGCTGTGCCGACAATGGCATCGAACTGCGGGTGCCTCCGCTGTCGTTGTGCACCGACAATGGCGCCATGATCGCGGCGCTGGGTGCGCACATCATGTCGCGCGGATTCGCACCGAGTGACCTGGACTTCCCCGTGGACTCGACTCTGCCGGTGTCGCACGTTCGCGTGTAATCGCACCCACGCTGTCGAGGTCCCGCACGCGCCCCGCGAAAAGGTGCGGTGAGTGCACTTCGGAGTGGGCGCACCCCGTGATTAGATTCGGTCCACCACGATCGCGGCCCGACCTTCGCCGAGTCGCGTCAGGATCAGGGTTGCCGACTGCGAGCCTTTCAATTTCAAGGCCGTGCGGAACTGTGCCGGGTCGATGTCCACCCCGCGTTTCTTGATCTCGAGTGCACCGATTCCCAGTTCCCGCATGCGGGCGGCCACCTTTTTGATGTCCAGTGGCAGCACCTCGCGGACGGCGAAGGCCGCGGCGAAAGGGCTCACGGTGTGGGTGTCGGAACTCAGGTACGCGATGTCGTGCGCAATGGTGTGCGCCGACAGTTGGGCGGCGAGGCTCACCAGCAGTTGTGCGCGGATCACCGCTCCGCTGGGTTCGTACAGGTATGTGCCCAGCGACCCGACCTCGACCGCGGTGTGCTCGGCCTCGCCGACCAGCTCGTGCGCCTCGGACCGGATCACCAGAGCTGAACGCGAGACCCCGGGCCTCGCCAGCGCACCCGTCCACACCACACACTCGACCGTCTCGCCATCGGATTCCACCCACTGCGCCTCGCAGTCTTCGGGCAGCAGGTCGTGTTCGATGGCGGGGCCCAATTTGATTCCGCTGGGGGTGCGTGCGGCCTGGTCGAACACCCAGGTCAGCGACGGCGACCAGTCGGCCGGATCGTGCAGCCGCTTGCCGGTGCTGCGGCGCGCGGGGTCGAACCACAGCCCGTCGAACTCGGCGAGTTCGACTTCGGTGACGTCGGCACAGACGGCCGAGGCGTGCGGATAGGGGGACAGGTTGTGGGCCACGCATCGCGCGGTCGTGTCGTCGCGGTCAACCGCGGTCACGGCGATTCCGTGTTCGGCGAGGGCAAGGGCGTCGCCGCCAATCCCGCATCCCAGGTCGGCCACGCGGGTAATTCCTGCGGCGGCAAATCGTGCGGCGTGCGTGTTCGATACGGCGAGCCTCGTGGCCTGTTGCAATCCCGCGTCGGTGAACAGGCACCGGGCCGCGTGTTCGCCAAATTTTGCGACGGCCTTGAGGCGCAGCCGGCGTTGTGTCATCACCGCGGCGACGACCTCGGGGTCGTGCCCCGCGGCGCGCAGCCGCGATACCTCGCGCACTACGTCGGTCGAGACATCGTTCTGCGACATTTCGGCCAGCAACGACTGTGCCTCGGGCCGAAACAGCGCATCCGCCTCGTGTTCGTTCATGCTTCCATTCTGTCGTGCCGAGGCTGGCACTCGCGTTGCGAGAGTGCTAATCAAGTGGGTAAACTACAAGAGCGCATTTCGCGTCAAAGTCCTACGAAAGAAGAGGTCAACCGTGTCGGTCGCTATCAAGCCGCTCGAAGATCGCATTGTCATCCAGCAGGTCGCAGCCGAGCAGGTCACTGCTTCGGGCATCGTCCTGCCTGACTCCGCGAAGGAAAAGCCCCAAGAGGGCACTGTTGTCGCCGTGGGCCCCGGTCGCATCGACGACAACGGCAACCGCGTTCCCCTCGACATCGCCGTGGGCGACGTCGTTCTGTACTCGAAGTACGGCGGAACCGAAGTCAAGTACAACGGAACCGAGTACCTCGTACTGGGTGCACGTGACATCCTCGCAATCGTCGAACGCTAAATTTCGCACAGATTGCCGTGAAGCCCTCGAGAAATCGGGGGCTTCACCCTTTGTCGGTAGTCTGAACAGGTGAAGACATCGAATCTGTCCAGCGGGGTCGCTGCCGGTCTCGGCTCGTATGTCTTGTGGGGTTTCCTGCCCGCGTATTTCATTCTCTTGAAGCCCACCAGCGCGTGGGAGATCGTCGCCTGGCGAATCTCGTTGTCCTTCATCTTCTGTCTGGTGTTACTCGTCTTTATGCGCCAGATTCGTTCCACCTTCGCGCTGTTGCGCGACCGCGGCGTGGTTTGGCTGACCGTGCTCGCCGGCGTCTTAATTTATGTGAACTGGCAAGTTTTTCTTCTCGCCACCCTGAATGGCCACATCGTCGAGAGCGCCTTGGGGTATTTCATCAACCCCATCGTCACCATCCTCATCGGCGTGTTTGCTCTCGGGGAAAAACTGCGCCCGATGCAGTGGGTGGCGATCGGGATGGCGACGGTCGCGGTGGGTGTTCTGGTCGTGGGTTACGGGTCAGTGCCGTGGTACGGGCTGACCCTGGCCGCCAGTTTCGGCAGCTACGGTTTCGTGAAAAAGAAGCTGGGCGGCCGAGTAGGTGCCGTCGCGGGGTTAACGTTTGAATCGATGTGGTTGTTGCCCATTGCGGTCATCGAGCTGTACTGGGTGTCCACGACCTCGGGGCTGTCGATGTTTACGGATGGCGTCTGGCACGGAATCGCTCTGGCCATGGCGGGTGCGGTTACCGCGGTTCCCCTGATCCTGTTTAGTCGGGGTGCGGCGATGATTCCGCTGTCGTGGATGGGCTTCATGCAGTACATCACACCGTCGATGCAGTTCGCGTTCGGCGTTTTCATCATGATGGAGCCAATGCCTCCCGAGCGCCTCACCGGTTTTGTTCTCGTGTGGATCGGGCTGATTGCGCTGATGGCGGACAACCTGGTGGCGTCCCGTCGAAAAATACACCTGCCGCGTTGACAGAGCAATCAGTGCCCACGCGACCAGAACAACGAATTCCGCGGTCGGCCCAAAGTTTGGCCGCGAATTCCGTCGAAAAGCCCGTTTCCCCATGATTTCTCGTTACAAAGCGTTACACGCTTGTAACCGTTCGAACTAGGCATTCGTTGTGCTCGCACACTAGCGTTTAGGTAGCACAGAGCAACCCGCTGTGTGCTCTCTAATTATGAAATCAAGGAGAACCATGGGCGCATTCGCGAAGGCTTCGGCCACCCGTAAGGTTTCGACCCTTCTCGGCGGTCTGGCAATGCTCGGCACCTCGGCACTCGTGCTGAGCGGCTGTGCTGCAACCCCCACCGAGACCGAACCCGTCGGCGACCTCACCCTCAAGATCGGTACTGCACTGCCGCAGACCGGTAACCTCGCATTCCTCGGCCCGCCCGAAGAAGCAGGTGTGGCACTCGCCGTAGCAGAAATCAACGAAGCCGCCAAGGGCGTCACCGTAGATGTCACCTGGGGTGACTCGGGCGACACCGACAACAAGGCATACGAAACCGAAGTTCCCCGTCTGCTCGACGCAGGCGTTCAGGCCATCATCGGTGCAGCTTCGTCGGGTACCTCGCTGCAGTTCATCGACCAGGTTACTGGCGCTGGCGTAATCCAGTTCTCGCCTGCTAACACCTCGGCTGCGCTGACCACCTACGCAGACAACGGACTGTACTTCCGTACTGCTCCCTCGGACGTTCTCCAGGGCGAGGTTCTCGGTAACCTCATCGCTGAAGACGGCATCGAGACCCTCGGCATGATCGTCCTCAACGACTCGTACGGAACTGGCCTCCAGGAATTCGTTACGACTGCGTTCGAGGCAGCCGGTGGAGAAGTTGTTGCAGCACCCACCTACAACACGGGTGACACCAACTTCGACGCTCAGATTGCAGAAGTAACTGCTGCAAACCCTGACGCTATCGTCCTCATCACCTTCGAAGAAGTGAAGACCATTGCTCCCGAGCTCATCGGTGGCGGCTTCCCCGCTGACAAGGTGTACTTCGTTGACGGTAACCTCGCCAACTACTCGGAAGACTTCGAGGCTGGCCTGCTGACCGGTGCCAAGGGAACTCTCCCCGGCCTGGACATCTCGACCATCTCGGACTTCACCGCTCGCATGAACGACAACTGGGTTGCCGAAGGCAACGCTGACCTCGCCGACGTATTCGCATACGGCCCCGAGGCTTACGACGCAGTTGTTCTTCTCGCACTCGCTGCTCTTGAGGCTGGCGCAACCGACGGTGTTTCCGTCGCTGCAAAGCTCCAGGAAGTTTCGGGTGGTTCGGGTGAGGGCGAAAAGTGCACCAGCTTCGCTGACTGCGCTGACATCATCATCGCCGGCGGCACCGCCGACTACGATGGCGTCTCGGGCCCCATCACCTTCGACGAGAACGGTGACCCCACTGAAGCAACCATCATGATCTACCAGTACGGTGACGACAACGTTGCTGTTCCTTTCAAGGGCTAATTAACCCGCGAAAAGATCGTACGGAAGGGCCCCAGCTTTGGCTGGGGCCCTTTTGTGTGCCCTACGCGTGCGATTCGCATGCAGGGCCAGGCGGGGGCCAAGCGGGGGCAAGGTGCGGGTCTGGTGGGGCCTGAGCGGCCCTCTGGGGTGTCGCGTCGCGCATCTAAGGCCTGTGGGGGTCTGAGCGGCCCTCTGGGGTGTCGCGTCGCGCCGTCTGCTGGTCGCCGCGGAACTGTGGCTGCACCTCGCTCAGGCAGCCTTGCGCGGGGCCCCGACCGCCGACCACCAGTCGCCGACCACCGACATTGCCACCGCGCAGCTCAGCAGAGAACCCAGGGTGTGGGTGACATTCACGCACACCCTAACGAGCCTGCGCCTGCGCATCGGCCCGCGATGCACGCCCTCGGGGCACAAAAAATGGGGGCCGGCCCGAAGGCCGACCCCCACACGGTTGCGGGATTATGTACCGAGGGTACCCAGGTACAGTCCGATGACCTTGGGGTCGTTCAGCAGGTCGCGGCCGGTGCCGGTGTATGCGTCCTTACCCTGGTCCAGCACGTAACCGCGGTCACAGATCTGCAGGCAACGACGTGCGTTCTGCTCGACCATGATCGTGGTGACGCCGGCCTTGTTGATCTCGGATACGCGGATGAATGCCTCGTCCTGACGTGCGGGCGACAGACCAGCACTGGGCTCGTCCAACAGCAGCACGGCGGGGTCCATCATCAGCGCACGGCTCATGGCGACCATCTGGCGCTCACCACCCGACAGCGAACCCGCACGCTGCTTCAAACGCTTGCCGAGTTCAGCAAAGATGCTGGTGACGAACTCGAGGCGCTCTTCGTAGTGCTTAGGGCGCTGGTACAGGCCCATCTGCAGGTTCTCTTCGATGGTGAGGCTCTGGAAGACGTTGTTGGTCTGAGGAACGAAACCGACACCGCGTGACACGAGCTGGTTTGCCTTCAGGCCGGTGATGTCTTCACCGTTGAGGTTGATCTCGCCGCCGCGAACCTTGACCATGCCGAACATGGACTTGAGCAGCGTGGACTTACCGGCACCGTTGGGGCCGATAATTCCGATCAGTTCACCCTTGTTGGCGACGAGGTCGGCGCCGTTGATGATGTTGATGCCGGGGAGGTATCCAGCGAACAGATCCTTGATCTCGACTACAGGCTTGTTATCGCTCATAGTGGACTCCTACTTCGACTCGGGGAGGCTAATGCGACCGGTGACAGCGCCGAGGTCGACGTCCTGGTGGCTTCCCAGGTAGGCGTCGATAACGGCAGGGTTCTTCATGACCTCGTCGGGTGCGCCTTCGGCGACAACCTTTCCTTCGGCCATAACGATGACCCAGTCGGCAATGTGGCGAACCATGTGCATGTCGTGTTCCACGAACAGCACGGTCATGCCCTGCGTCTTGAGGTCAAGGATGTGGTCCAGCAGCGACTGAGTCAGTGCGGGGTTCACGCCGGCCATGGGCTCGTCGAGCATCACCAGAGTGGGGTCGGTCATCAGCGCACGAGCCATTTCGAGGAGCTTGCGCTGGCCGCCCGAGAGCGATGCAGCGAAGTCTTCGTGCTTGGCGTCGAGCTTGAAGCGCTTGAGTAGCTCCATCGCCTTGACTTCGATCTCGGAGTCCTGCTTCTTCCACAGTGCGGGAATGAGGCTGGACAGCAGCTTCTCGCCACGCTGACCGGTGTTGCCGAGCTTCATGTTGTCCATGACGGTCAGCAGGCCCAGTGCCTTGGTGAGCTGGAAGGTGCGGATGAGACCCATGCGGGCCACCTTGAACGACGGGACGCCGTTCAACGACTTGCCGTTGAAGCTCCAGGTTCCCTCGTTGGGCTGGTCGAAACCGGTGAGCAGGTTGAAGAACGTGGTCTTTCCTGCACCGTTGGGTCCGATCAGCGCGGTGATCGCGTTGCGGGGGATTTCGACGTGGTCGACGTTGACGGCGGTGAGGCCGCCGAACTGACGAACAATGCCGTCAGCGACGAGGATCGGGTCCTTCTTGGCGACACCGGGTGCGGGTTCGCCAATGTGCAGACCAGTCGATTTGACCGGAGTGGTCGAGGGGTTTGCGTTACCGGACAAAGGTCAGCTCCTTCTTGTTTCCGAAGATGCCCTGAGGGCGGAACACGACGATCAGAACGAGCGCAACACCGACGATGATGTACTTGATCTGAGCGGCCTGGATAGAGGTCAGACCCAGCAGCAATCCTGCTTCCGCCAGTGCGGGGAAGAGGAGGCCGAGGAATGCCTGCAGCACCCAGAAGATCAGTGAACCGACCAGGGGTCCGAACACGGTTGCGGCTCCACCGAGCAGCAGTGCGGTCCAGATGAAGAACGTCAGCGAGGTGACGTACTGTCCCTGGTTGACGTTCGAGGACATGGCAAGGACGAGTCCACCCATTGCACCCAGAACACCACCGATGATCAGTGCCTGCATCTTGTAGGTGAAGACGTTCTTACCCAACGAGCGGATAGCGTCTTCGTCCTCGCGGATGCCCTTTAGCACGCGGCCCCAGGGCGAGTTCACCAGACGCCATACGGCGAAGGTGGCGACAGCGAGGATGAGGAGTCCCACGATGCGGACCCACCAGGTGGCGGCGGTGTCTTCAAACGGAGGGAATCCGTACGTGCCGTCAGCGATGGGGTTTGCGTCCTGGAATTCGCCGTTGTATCCGAAGAGGCCGTCGGCCGATCCGGTGTACTGGTCGAAGGTCTTGGTCAGGAACAGCAGTCGCAGAATTTCGGCGGCAGCAATCGTGACGATGGCCAGGTAGTCACCGCGCAGACGCAGGGTGGGGATACCCAGGATCAGGGCGAAGACCACTGCGGCGCCGAGACCGACGAGAGCAGCGAGGTACCAGGGCAGGCCGAACGACAGGATGCCCATCGCGTAACCGTATGCACCGAGTGCCATGAATCCAGCCATACCCATGTTGAGCAGACCAGCGAAACCAAAGTGAACGGCCAGACCGAGAGCGGCCAGCGCGTAAGCGATGGTGACAGGGGCGAGGACGAACCCCGCGGTCGAGTTAAGGATGCCAAGAATATCCATGGTGTTAACCGATCCTTTCCTTGCGTCCGAGGATGCCCTGAGGGCGGAAGAGCAGAATGACGATGAGGACGACGAGCGCGCCAACATACTTCAGGTCTGACGGGATGACGAGGCTGGAGGCCTCGACGAGCACACCGACGATCAGCGAACCGACCAGTGCACCCCATGCGGTTCCCAGACCACCAAGGGTGGTTGCTGCGAACATGAGGAGCAGGATTTGTCCACCCATATCCCAGCGGATGCCGGGGCGGAAGTATGCCCACAGGATGCCCGAGAAGCCGGCGAGGGTTGCACCCACGATCCAGACAACACGGACGACCGAGTCGACGTTGATGCCCGATGCCGCAGCCAGACCGGGGTTGTCCGAGATGGCGCGAGTTGCCTTACCCATACGGGTAAACATCAGCCACCAAGCGAATGCGCCGATCAGCACAACCGAGATGGCCATGCTAGCCATGTCGATCCAGCTGAGGGCAACCGATCCGAACAGGGGGATCTTGGGTGCGTCGGCACCGGGGAGCTGTTCGGTGTTACCACCGATGAACAGCTGGTAGGTGTAGCGCACGGCGAGCGACAGACCGATCGAGACGATCATGAGCTGCACGAGACCGGTGTTACGGCGACGCAACGGGGCCCAGATGGCCGAGTCGAGTCCCCAACCGAACAGTGCGGACGCCACAATGGCGGCCAGAATGGCCAACCAGATGGGCGCGCCCATGCCCGACGCAACGAACGTCACAATGGCACCGAAGGTCACCATTTCTGCGTGTGCGAAGTTTGAGATACCGGTTGTGCCATAGATCAGGGACATACCGATAGCAGCGAGAGCCAACATGAGGCCAAAGTTCACACCGCTGATCAGTCGCTGAACGACCTGGTCAATATATGGTGTGACGATGCGCTCGCCCTTGCCGATGAAGTAGTTCATAGTGACGCGACCGCCGGGGCCCATCTCTACTTCCATGATTGCTGCTTCGACAACGTCGGCCGTTTCAGGGTTGTCCTTCACGATGACGCCATCCGGCAGAGTGGCCTCGTCCAGGGTCACGGTGTAGGTCGTGTTGCGTTCGGAAACGCCGACCTTCCATTTACCCTCGGCGTCGGTCACGACATCAGCGTCGATGCCGTTTCCAGAGACATTGATAGATACACCAGCGAGCGGTTCGCCGCTCTTCTGGACGTTTCCACTTACTTTGTATGGCATTTCATCGTTGACGGTGTCGGCGGTAGCCGGCCCTGCCATCAACAGAACGCCGAGTGAAAGGGCGGTGGTGGCCACTGCGGCTAAAAGCCGGGCGGCGCGCCCTCGTTTCACGGTCGTGTTCTCCACGGATCCTCCTGGTCGCTGCTCCCCAGACGGTTGTCCAGGGATGTAGGTCGACATTGACATTAATGACCATTCGTTTCCGACGGATTTCGCCACTCTGCGAAAGGTCGTCTAATTATTGCGATAAAACTCCGATATTGCTAACCCAGTACGATAAGTAGTAACAAGTTTTCGTGAATACGCGCAGAATCGTTGCGGAAAAAGGAGAAAAATGTCCATGGACGAACCCTTCGTTTTGACCGGTCTGACCTACGACGACGTGATGCTTCTGCCCGCACACACCGATGTCATCCCCAGTGAGGCCGACACCTCGTCGCGTTTGACCCGCCGAATTTCGGTGTGGGCGCCCATTGTGTCGAGCGCCATGGACACGGTCACCGAGGCGCGCATGGCCATCGGCATGGCCCGCCAGGGCGGCCTAGGCATCCTGCACCGCAACCTCTCGATCGCCGATCAGGCCGAACAGGTCGACAAGGTCAAGCGTTCCGAATCGGGCATGATTTCGAACCCCGTCACGACAACCCCCGACGCCACCGTCGCCGATGTGGACCGCCTGTGCGGCGAATACCGCGTCTCGGGTCTGCCCGTCATCGACGAGAACGGTGTGCTCGTCGGAATCATCACGAACCGTGACATGCGTTTCGTTGCCGCCGAGGTCGCCGAGTCGACCCTGGTCCGTGACGTCATGACCTCGAGCCCGCTGATCACCGGACCCGTCGGAATCGCACCCGAGCAGGCAATCGCACTGTTCGCCGAGCACAAGATCGAAAAGCTGCCCCTGGTCGATGCCGAGGGCAAGCTGCGGGGACTCATCACGGTCAAGGACTTTGAGAAGACCGAGAAATACCCCCACGCCACCAAGGACTCGGCAGGTCGACTGCGCGTCGGTGCGGCCATTGGTTTCTTTGGGGACGCGTGGGAGCGTGCCTGTGCACTGCGCGACGCCGGCGTTGACATTCTCGTCGTCGACACCGCCAACGGTGACTCCAGCGGCGTGCTCGACATCGTTCGTCGACTGAAGGCCGATCCCTCGTTCGAACACATCGACGTCATCGGCGGCAACGTGGCCACCAAGGCGGGCGCCGAGGCTCTGATTTCGGCCGGCGTTGACGCGGTCAAGGTGGGCGTTGGTCCCGGCTCGATCTGCACCACCCGTGTTGTTGCCGGTGTGGGCGTGCCCCAGGTCACCGCAATTCACGAGGCATACAAGGCGGCAAAGCTCGCCGATGTCCCCGTGATCGCCGACGGTGGCTTGCAGTACTCGGGTGACATCGCCAAGGCTCTCGTCGCCGGTGCCGAAACCGTCATGCTGGGTTCGTTGCTGGCCGGTACCGACGAAAGCCCCGGAGACCTCGTGTTCGAGGGCGGCAAGCAGTTCAAGATGTACCGCGGCATGGGTTCGCTGGGTGCGCTGCAGACCCGCGGCAAGAAGACCTCGTATTCGCGTGACCGTTACTTCCAGGCCGATGTTCCCAGCGACGAACAGCTGGTACCCGAGGGCATCGAAGGCCGCGTCGCCTACCGTGGCCCGTTGGGCTCGGTCATCTACCAGTTGCTCGGTGGCCTTCGTCAGTCGATGTTCTACACCGGCAGCCGCACCATCGCCGACCTGCGTGCCAACGGCAAGTTCGTGCGCATCACTGCCGCCGGCTTGAAAGAATCCCACCCGCACGACATCCAGATGGTTGTCGAAGCCCCCAACTACAAGCGTTAGGTCCGCACCATGTCGGAAATTGAAATCGGTCGCGCCAAGCGCGCGCGTCGCGCATACAGCTTTGATGACATTGCTGTGGTGCCCAGCCGTCGCACCCGCGACCAGGGCGTCGTCAGCCTCGGCTGGACCATTGATGCACACAAGTTCGACATCCCCGTGATGGCGGCCCCCATGGACTCCGTGGTGTCGCCCGCGACCGCGATCCGCATCGGCCAGCTCGGTGGCGTCGGTGTGCTGAACCTCGAGGGTCTGTGGACTCGGTACGACAACGCCGACGAGGTCCTCGCCAGCATTCGCGACCTGCCCGCGGAAAAGTCGACCGCCGCAATGCAGAAGATCTATTCCGAGCCGATCAAGCCCGAGCTGATCACCCGTCGCCTCGCCGAAATTCGTGACGCAGGCGTCACCGTCGCCGGCGCACTGAGCCCCCAGCGCACGCAGGAATTCAGCGATGTTGTCGTCAAGGCCGGCGTCGACCTGTTCGTGATCCGCGGAACCACCGTCAGCGCCGAGCACGTGTCCGCCGGTGTCGAGCCTCTGAACCTCAAGAAATTCATCTATGAACTCGATGTCCCCGTGATTGTGGGTGGCGCGGCGACCTACACGGCCGCACTGCACCTCATGCGTACCGGTGCCGCCGGCGTACTCGTCGGTTTTGGTGGCGGTGCCGCCGGTGCGACCCGCACCGCACTGGGCATCCAGGCCCCCATGGCCACCGCTGTTGCCGATGTGGCCGGCGCTCGCCGTGACTATATGGATGAGTCCGGCGGACGCTATGTCCACGTGATCGCCGACGGCGGTCTGGGAACCAGCGGCGACATCATCAAGGCCATCGCCATGGGCGCCGACGCCGTCATGCTGGGAACCACTCTGGCTCGCGCCACCGATGCTCCCGGCCAGGGCTGGCACTGGGGCCAAGAGGCGTACCACGAGGAACTTCCCCGCGGAAACCGCGTATGGGTCGGCCAGGTCGGCGACACGTCCGAAGTGCTCTTTGGGCCCGCACGTCAGGCCTCCGGCCAGTCCAACCTGATGGGCGCCCTGAAGCGTTCGATGGCGACGACCGGATACAGCGATGTCAAGGAGTTCCAGCGGGTCGACGTCGTCGTGTCGCCCTCATCCTGCTGATGGTGACCTGGTGGCAGATGGCGCGACGCCCACAGTGGTTGGGCGTGCTGGTGTTCGTTTTGGCGCTTGCCGGGGTCTTTGTGCTGTTGAGCCAATGGCAAATTTCGCGTGCCGTCGAACAGGCGACCGTGGTTGTGGTCGATTCCGAAACCCCGGTGCTGCTGTCGGAAATTGCGGAACCCCAGTCGCCGGTGTCCCGGACGGCAGGAGGCCGCCGCGTCATCGTTCCCGGTGAGTGGACGGACCAGTTTGTCATCGTCGAGGACCGCGCCCAGCGTGACCAGACCGGTTCGTGGGTTGTCCGAAATTTCCTGACCGAGGACGGCGCCTGCCTCCCCGTGGCCGTGGGGTGGGCGACCCCCGAGGTCGGCAACGGCTTCCAGCCCACCGGTTCGGGCGAGCCTGTGACGATTCAGGGTCGTATTGTGCCCACCGAGGCGGCCAGCGAGGGGGATTACACCAACGGGCGCACCACCGTGGTCGCCACCCCCGACCTGATCAACCTGTGGCAGTGCGACCGCATGTTCGGCGGGTTCGTCGCACTGGAGGGCGCGCCAATGCCGCTCGAATCCATTGACACCGTGCCCCCGCAGTTCGATTCCTCGCTGAACTGGCTCAACATCTTCTATGCCGCGGAATGGGTGTTCTTCGCCGGCTTCGCGCTGTACTTCTGGTACCGCATCGTGCTCGACGCGGTCGAGCGCGTGAACGACCCCGACGACGACGCCGACGGCTCGGCCGAGCCTCGGGCCGACAACTAGGATTAAGGGCATGGCGAAAGACGCACAGACGGTCCGTTCCGCGGAAAAGTTTTACCGAATCACCTCGTACATCACCGGCGGAATGCTGTTGTTGCTGACGTTCGAGATGATCCTCAAGTACTTCGGTGGCGTGGAAATCGAGGCGGGCGGCGCTTTCGGATTCCTCGCGTTGACCCCGACCGGCATGATCCCCGCCACCAGCGTCAACGTGTCGACCTGGATCCTCATCATCCACGGCTGGTTCTATGTCGCCTACCTGTTCGGATGCTTCCGCATCTGGTCGGCCATGCGCTGGAACACCCTGTGGTTCCCCGTCCTCGCCGCCGGCGGTGTGATTCCCTTCCTCTCGTTCTTCACCGAGCGCCGCGTGCGCACCATCGTCAACAACACTCTGGAGTCCAACGCATGACGACCCACCGTCCCGTACTCGTCGTCGATTTCGGCGCCCAGTACGCCCAGCTGATCGCCCGTCGCGTGCGCGAAGCTCACGTGTATTCCGAAATCGTCCCGCACACCGTGTCGGCCGCCGAAGTTGCCGAGAAGCAGCCGTTGGCGATCATCCTGTCGGGTGGCCCGTCGAGTGTGTACGAGCCCGGTTCGCCGAACCTTGACCCCGCAATCTTTGACCTGGGCGTGCCCGTGATGGGTATTTGCTATGGCTTCCAGGTCATGGCACAGGCCCTGGGCGGCGAGGTGTCGAACACCGGCCTGCGTGAATACGGAGCAACCGAGACAACGGTGTCCGAGGGCGTGCTGTTCCGCGACCAGCCGGCCACCCAGCAGACCTGGATGAGCCACGGCGACCGCGTCGAGACCGCTCCTCCCGGATTCGCGGTGACCGGCTCGACCGCCGTCACCCCCGTTGCCGCTTTTGAAAACGCCGAGGCGCGTCAGTTCGGTGTGCAGTGGCACCCCGAAGTTCTGCACTCGGAGTTCGGCCAGCGCGTGCTGGAGAACTTCCTGTGGAACGGTGCGGGGATTGCCCCCGATTGGACCAGCGGCAACGTCATCGACGAACAGGTTGCGAAGGTTCGCGAACAGGTCGGCGACGACCTCGTCATCTGTGGCCTGTCGGGTGGCGTGGACTCGGCTGTGGCCGCCGCGCTCGTGCACAAGGCCGTGGGCGACCAGCTGATTTGCGTGTTTGTCGATCACGGCCTGCTGCGCACCGGCGAACGCGAGCAGGTTGAACGTGACTTTGTCGCCGCCACCGGCGTGCGCCTCGTCACCGTCGATGTCGCGGACCGTTTCCTCGAGGCCATGGCCGGTGTGACCGAGCCCGAGGCGAAGCGCAAGATCATCGGCCGCGAGTTCATTCGCGCCTTCGAAGCCGCCGAGGTGGACCTGGTGCAGGAGGCCGCACACACCGGCCGCGCCGTGCGTTACCTCGTGCAGGGCACCCTGTACCCCGACGTCGTCGAGAGCGGCGGCGGTTCAGGCACCGCAACCATCAAGTCGCACCACAACGTGGGTGGGCTTCCCGAGGACCTGAACTTCTCGCTGGTCGAGCCTCTGCGTGAACTGTTCAAGGACGAGGTTCGTGCCATTGGTCGCGAACTGGGGCTGCCCGAAGCCATCGTGGGACGCCAGCCGTTCCCCGGACCCGGCCTCGGTATCCGCATCGTCGGTGAGGTCACCAAGGACCGCCTCGACACTCTGCGTGCAGCCGACGTCATCGTCCGCGAGGAACTGACCGCCGCCGGCCTCGACAAGTCGATCTGGCAATGCCCCGTGGTTCTGCTGGCCGACGTTCGCTCGGTCGGTGTCCAAGGCGACGGCCGCACCTACGGTCACCCCATCGTTCTGCGCCCCGTGTCCAGCGAGGACGCCATGACCGCCGACTGGACCCGCGTGCCCTACGACGTGTTGGCCAAGATCTCGAACCGCATCACCAACGAGGTGAAGGACATCAACCGCGTTGTGCTCGACGTCACGTCGAAGCCGCCGGGAACTATTGAGTGGGAGTAACCCCACAACGGCGAAGGCCCCGAGGATGCTGTCCTCGGGGCCTTCGGTGTAAATCTGGCGTTCGTTACTCGCGCGTGATCGCCAACATGCGCAGGATTTCGGTGTACAGCCACACGACGGTGACCATGATTCCGAAAGCGCCCTGCCATGCGAACACCCGTGGCGCGCCTCGTTCGACACCGACCTTGATCGACTCAAAGTCCATGACCAGCGAATACGCGGCGAGGAACACGACGACGACACCGAGCACGAGGCCCAGGGGGATTCCAGCGATTTCCATCGAACGCATGCCCCACGTCATGCCGGGCAGCGCACCGGTCATCATGAGGATCATGTTGACGAGCGAGAACACGGCGTACCCGATGATTGCCATGGTCACGATTTTGTTCATGCGCGGGGTGGCGCGGAACTTGCCGGACAGGAAGAGGAACAGGGTGATGCCCACGACGGCGAGAGTGCCGACGATGGCCTGGGTCACGATGCCCTCGTACATGCCGTTGAAGAACATCGAGATGGCTCCCAACGCGATGCCCTCGAATGCGGCATAGGCCAAGACGAGTGCGGGCGAAGGGGTCTTTTTGAAGATGTTGACCATGGCCAGAACGAAGGCGATGATCAGGCCGGGCAGCATCAGTGCGGGGACGACCCAACCGACGGCGGCGCCCGCGATTAGAACAGCGAACGAGACGAGGGTCTTGACGATGGTGTCCTCGTAGGTCATGCGGCCGGTGTCGGCGCCGGTGGCTGCCGGCATGTCATAGGCCGTCTCGAGGGTGTCGGCGGCGGGTGCGGTGGTCGCGCCTCGGCCGTACAGGTTCTCCAGCTGGTCGCGGGAAACCTGTCCGGGACGGAACGCGGCGGAACGCGAGAATGCGGGATTCGAGCTCATGATTCTCCTTTAGGTGAATTCGGTACTACCAGTGTAAACACGGGGCGGCCGCCGAATCTATGAAACGGCTGTGAGTTACAGCTCGACCCACCACAACCACAGCAGAACCCCACTGACCATCCACAGTGTCATGTTGACCCAGCCCAAAACGATTGCGGCGACGGCCATGCGACGCCCGCCCTCGTGGGTGCGGCGGATCTGTTCCGTGGCGAACCATCCCAGGGGCAGGGCCATGGGCGACAGCATGCACCCCAGCACGAACGACAGCACGGCCAACGGGTTTGTTTTCCGCTTCACCGTGGTCTTATCCATGTCGACACTCTAACCCCGGGTCGCCCCATGTCGGAGGAGCAACCTAAACTTGTCAACGACATGACGACGCTCTTTGACGACAACCTTTTCTCGCCCGCACCCCACGGAATCGACCCCGCTGACCCCCTGTTGGTGGGTTTGAACCCGGCACAGCTGCGTGCTGTGACGCACCGCGGCCCCGCCTTGCTGATTGTGGCCGGTGCCGGTTCGGGCAAGACCTCGGTGCTGACTCGTCGCATCGCATTGTTGCTGAAGAACCGCGAGGCGTGGCCCAGCCAGATCCTCGCGATCACGTTCACGAACAAGGCCGCGGCCGAGATGCGGGAACGCATCGGCGCACTGATCGGCGTGGACGAGGCGAACCAGATGTGGATTTCGACCTTCCACTCGGCGTGTGTGCGCATTCTGCGTCGCGAGGCCGAACGGTTCGGTTTCAGTTCATCGTTCACGATTTACGACTCGGCCGATTCCAAGTCGCTGATCAAACGAATCATTAAGGAATACGAGGCGGACACGCTGGGGCTGACCCCGGGCAGTGTGATCTCGAAGATGTCCAAGCTGAAGAACGAGCTGGTCGACTGCGACCAGTTCGCCCGCACCGTGAATTCGGACGACCCCAACGAGGTCATGTTCCTCGAAATTTGGCGCAAATACACGTCGGAATTGCGCCGCGCCAACGCGTTTGACTTTGACGACCTGATCGGTCAGACCGTGTTTTTGTTCCGCGCGTTCCCCGAAATCCGCGCCCTGTACCAGCGCCGATTCCGCCACCTGCTGGTCGATGAGTACCAGGACACCAACCACGCCCAGTACGCGCTGATCTATGAACTGACCCGTCCTGTCGAGCCCGAATACGTGACGCCCGATACCCCTCCGAAACTCGTCGAAATGGATGGGTCGATCAAGGCCGCCTCACTGACCGTGGTGGGTGACAGCGACCAGTCGATCTATGCGTTCCGTGGCGCGGACATCCGTAACATCCTCGAATTCGAACGCGATTTCCCCGGCACCGACGTCGTTTTGCTGGAACAGAACTACCGATCCAGCCAGAACATCCTCGACGCCGCGAACGCCGTCATCTCGAATAACTTCGACACCACACGGGCAAAGAACCTGTTCACCGAGAGCGGTGCCGGCGCCCAGATCGTGGGCTTCACCGGTGTCACAGCACACGACGAGGCCCAGTTCGTGGCCGACGAGGTTCACGCTCTGCACGACAGTGGTCTGGCCTACCGCGACATGGCGGTCTTCTATCGCACGAACTCGCAGACCCGTGCCTTGGAAGAAATTCTCATGCGCGCTGCGGTGCCGTACAAGCTTCTGGGTGGCACCAAGTTCTATGAACGTGCCGAAATCAAGGACGTGATGGCGTACCTCATCGCCGTCGCCAACCCGCAGGATGCTCTGGCGCATCGCCGCATTCTCAACACACCGAAGCGTGGCATCGGTCCCGCCTCCGAGACCCAGATTCAAAGCTTTGCCGACCGCGAGGGCATCACGTTCCGCGAGGCTCTATCCCGCTCGAGCGAGCTCGGTTTGGGCCCGAAGCTCACCGCATCGGTGCGCGATCTGGCCCAACTGTTGGACACCGTCACCGCCTCGGTCGCCACGGCCAAGGTCGTCGACGTGTTGCTCGCGCTGTTGGAGGGAACCGGGTACCTGTCGTTGCTGCAGAACAGCCGCGACCCGCAGGAAAACGCTCGCGCGGAAAACGTCGAGGAGCTCGTCGGTGTCACCCGCGAATTCCAGGTCAAGTCGCCCGACGGAACGTTGCTGGACTTCCTCACCGAGGTGGCGCTGGTGTCGGCTGTCGACGACATGGATGACGAATCCGGTTCGGTGAACCTCATGACACTGCACACGGCCAAGGGCCTGGAATTCGATGCCGTGTTCATCACCGGTGTCGAAGAACTGATCCTGCCGCACAAGATGGCCCTGATCGAGACTGGCGGAATCAACGAGGAACGACGACTGTTCTATGTGGGCATCACGCGTGCTCGCAAGCGGCTGTTCCTCTCGCTCGCCACATCGCGCGCGACGTTCGGTGAAATCAGCGTGGCGATGCCCAGCCGATTCCTCGACGAGATTCCCGCCCACCTGATCTCGTGGCGCGAGAACCAGCGCGCACTGCGCGGTGGCGGCGGTTTCGGTGGCGGCAACGGCAGCGGATACTCCAGTGGTTATTCTTCGGGCGGCTATTCTTCGGGCGGCGGCTACGGTCTCGAACGCAGCAAGCCCAAGACGGAATGGTCGGGAACCGTGACGCGCGAGGTGCGCGACAATTCCGAGCTGGAAATTGGGGTGGGGGACCGCATTCGTCACACCGACTTCGGCGACGGCCGCGTGTTGGCGGTCACCGGCGAGGGTGCGAAACGCATCGCCGAGGTGCAGTTCTCGCAGGCGGGCAAGAAAAAGTTGCTCATCAAAATCGCGCCCATCGAAAAGCTCTAATTTGTGCAGCACCTTCGGCAAGTCGTGCGCGGGTGCAACGGTAGGCTAGAGGACGGTCGTGTGGCATGGGGCCCCGACCACTTCGTCTCATTGTCGATTGGATAACGGTGGATCTTTACGAGTACCAGGCCCGCGATATGTTCGAAAAGCACGGCGTACCCGTGCTTCGCGGCATCGTTGCTGACACCCCCGCAGAGGCCAAGGCCGCTGCCGCAGAAATCGGCGGCGTCACCGTCGTCAAGGCTCAGGTCAAGACCGGTGGTCGTGGCAAGGCCGGCGGCGTCAAGGTCGCAAAGACCGCCGACGAAGCCTATGCCGCAGCCGAAGCAATCCTCGGCCTCGACATCAAGGGCCACGTCGTCAAGCGCGTAATGGTGGCACAGGGCGCACGCATCGCCCAGGAATACTACTTCTCGGTGCTGCTCGACCGCGCCAACCGTTCGTACCTCTCGCTGTGCTCGTACGAGGGCGGCATGGAGATCGAACAGCTCGCAGTCGAGCGTCCCGAGGCTCTCGCCAAGATCGAGGTTGACCCCAGCACGGGCATCGACCTGGCCAAGGCCACCGAGATCGCGATTGCCGCAAAGTTCCCCGCCGAGTTGGTCGACAAGGTTGCTGCTGTGTTCGTGCAGCTGTACGGCGTGTACGTCGCCGAAGACGCCACCCTGGTCGAGGTGAACCCCCTCGTTCTGACGGAAGAGGGCGACATCCTCGCCCTAGACGGCAAGGTCACCCTCGACGAGAACGCCGGTTTCCGTCACGCCGACCACGAAGCACTCGAGGACAAGGCCGCTGCCGACCCTCTCGAGGCCAAGGCCAAGCAGCACGACCTCAACTACGTCAAGCTCGACGGCGAGGTCGGAATCATCGGTAACGGTGCCGGTCTGGTCATGTCGACCCTCGACGTCGTCGCCTATGCCGGCGAGAACCACGGTGGCGTTCGCCCCGCAAACTTCCTCGACATCGGTGGTGGAGCCTCGGCCGAGGTCATGGCCGCCGGTCTGGACGTCATCCTCGGCGACCCTCAGGTCAAGAGCGTGTTCGTCAACGTATTCGGTGGCATCACGGCCTGTGACGCCGTCGCCAACGGCATCGTCGCCGCTCTCGACATCCTCGGTGACGCCGCGACCAAGCCCCTGGTTGTGCGCCTCGACGGTAACAGTGTCGAAGAGGGTCGTCAGATCCTGGCCGCACGCAACCACCCCCTCGTAACCCTGGCCACCACGATGGATGACGGCGCTGATCGCGCCGCCGCCCTGGCAGCAAAGTAAGGATCCGAAAATGTCGATCTTCCTCAACAAGGATTCCCGCGTCATCGTTCAGGGCATCACCGGCGGCGAGGGCTCCAAGCACACCGCCCTGATGCTGAAGTCCGGCACCAACGTGGTCGGCGGTGTGAACGCTCGCAAGGCGGGCACCACCGTAACCCACGGCGATGTGACCCTTCCCGTGTTCGGCACGGTCGAAGAGGCCATGCGCGAAACCGGCGCCAACGTGTCGGTCGTGTTTGTTCCCCCGGCATTCGCCAAGGACGCCGCCATCGAGGCCGTTGACGCCGAGATGCCCCTCATCGTGGTCATCACCGAGGGCATCCCCGTGCAGGACACCGCCGAGTTCTGGGCCTACGCCAAGAACAAGGGCACCAGCCGCATCATCGGACCCAACTGCCCCGGAATCATCACCCCCGGCGAGGCTCTGGCCGGCATCACCCCCGCGACCATCACCGGTTCGGGCCCCATCGGCCTCGTGTCGAAGTCGGGAACCCTGACCTACCAGATGATGTTCGAACTGCGCGACATCGGATTCTCGACCGCCATCGGCATCGGCGGTGACCCCATCGTGGGCACCACGCACATCGACGCCCTTGCCGCATTCGAGGCTGACCCCGACACCAAGGCGATCGTCATGATCGGCGAAATCGGTGGCGACGCCGAGGAACGTGCCGCGGACTACATCAAGGCCAACGTCACCAAGCCCGTCGTGGGCTATGTTGCCGGTTTCACCGCTCCCGAGGGCAAGACCATGGGCCACGCTGGCGCCATCGTGTCGGGCTCGTCGGGTACCGCTCAGGCCAAGAAGGAAGCCCTCGAGGCTGCCGGCGTGCGTGTGGGCAAGACTCCGAGTGAAACCGCGCGACTCATGCGCGAGGTCATCGCGGCTCTCTAGTCGTGTCGCGTCGACTCGTCGTCCTCTTCGCGCTTCTCGAGGCGCTGTTTGTCATCGCATTGGGCATCGGCATTGTGCTGGTGCCCTATGTGGTTGTCTGGGGAGTCAACGGCGCGTTTCAGGCGACACCGTTGGAGGTGTGGCGGTTAGCGGTCGATGCGTGGGCCTTGGGCCACTCGGTTCCGCTCACCGTGACACTGCCCGCCGAGGCCGCCGCCGCGTTCGGTGACAAGGGCGAGCTGTCGTTCGTACTGTCACTGGCTCCGTTGGGCCTCGCCGTGTTTACGTTCGCTATGGGTTTGCGCGCGGGCCGACGTGTGGCGGATGCGCCGAATCCCGCGCCGACCGCGGCGCTGATCACGGCGTTCGTCGCAATGTTCGCGTTTCTCGTCATGTGGTCGGCCCAACACGAGGGCGTGACGATGGATCTGGCCGACGGCACAATCCGCGTCGTCATGCCGTTTGCTGTGGGAGTGCTGTTGTCGTGGCGCCCGTGGCGTTCCGAATCTTTTGCCGCCCGGTGGCAGGCCGCTGTCCCGTGGGACCTGCGTGAACTCGGCGGCGTTGCATTGACCGTCGCGTCGACCGTTCTGCTGGGCCTCGTTGTGGTGGCATCGGTCATGCTCGTCCTGTTGCTGGTCGCGGGTTTCGCCACCGAAATTTCCTTGTACGAGGCGGTGCACGGCGAAATCTTTGGGGGATTGGTGTTGACGTTTGGCCAGTTGCTCGCGGTGCCAACCGCGGTCATCTGGGCTGCCTCGTGGATTGTCGGCCCCGGTTTTTCGCTGGGAGTGGGAACCATCGTGTCGCCCGAGACCCTGACACTGGGGACGCTGCCCTCGGTTCCGTTGCTGGGGCTGATCCCGCTCGACAATTCCGCGGGTCTGCTGTTCACCGCGGTCGTGCCCGTGTTGGCGGCGATTGCGGCCGCTCGATTTTCGCCCACGCTAGTCGCCGCACGCGGATACTTTGATGCGTCGGGCGTGCGCGATTACCTGCGCATCGTGGGCCTCGCGGCGCTCGCGGGCTTGTTCAGTTTCGCCATCGCGTTCGTTGTCAGCGGTGGTGCCAGCGGCTCGGCTGGTCCTGGCCGGTTCTTTGACGTGGGCATCGATGTGTTTGATTTTGCCTTCACGCTCGCTGTGGGCACGGCCGGTGGCGCACTGGTCGGAGCTGCCGCGCGACTGATTCGTCCGTTGCCCGCGCAGCCCGCCTCGGCCAATTTTTCGACACCCCGCAAACGGTAGACTTGGCTAATGCTTCGGGTTGTCGTCCTCATTAGTGGTACCGGCTCGAACCTGCGCGCATTTCTTGAGGGCTGTGACACCGGATCCATTCCGGCTCGGGTCGTGGCGGTCGGATCCGACCTTCCCGCCGACGGCCTGCAGCACGCCGCCGTCCGCCAGATTCCCACCTTTATCGAACCGCTCAACCGTGGTGATGACCGCGCGGCGTGGGGCGAACGCCTGGCCGAACAGATCGCGGCTTTTGACCCCGACCTCGTGATCCTGTCGGGTTTCATGCGACTCGTGCCGCCGGCCGTAGTCGAACGTTTCTCGCCGATGTTGCTGAACACGCACCCCGCATATTTGCCGGAATTCCCCGGCGCACACGGGGTTCGCGACGCGTTCGAGGCCGGAGTCACCGAGACCGGCGCCAGTGTCATTGTGGTCGACAACGGGGTCGACACCGGACCCATTCTTGCTCAACGTCGAGTGCCCATTTTCCCGAACGACACCGTCGAAACGCTGCACGACCGCATCAAACCGGTCGAACGCGAGCTGCTTGCCGAGGTCGTCCGCGATATCGCTACACGACACAACGCCACGACACACTAGCCAGGAGACCCAATGGTTGCCGCACTTCCCGCCCCCGACCGCGCCCGTGATCAGATTCAGGTGCGCCGCGCCTTGTTGTCCGTCAGCGACAAGACGGGACTCGTGGAATTGGCCACCGCATTGGCGGACGCCGGCGTGCAGATGGTGTCGACCGGGTCGACCGCACAGACCATTCGCGACGCGGGTTTCGAAGCACTCGATGTCAGCTCCGTCACCGGTTTTCCCGAATCGTTGGATGGCCGGGTAAAGACCCTCCACCCCTCGATTCACGGCGGAATTCTCGCCGACCTGCGCTATGACAGCCACGTTGCTCAGTTGGACGAGCTGGGTATCGAACCGTTCGACCTGATCGTCGTCAACCTGTACCCCTTCGTGGCCACCGTCGCCAGCGGCGCCGAGGCCGGCACCATCGTCGAAAACGTGGACATCGGTGGGCCCGCCATGGTTCGTGCATCGGCAAAGAACCACCACAACGTCGCCATCGTCGTCAACCCCGCCGACTACACCGAGATCATCGAGGCCGTTGCCCAGGGCGGCACGACGCTCGCTCAGCGCCGCGTTCTCGCGGGCCGCGCCTTTGCGCACACCGCCGCCTATGACTCGGCCGTCGCCACCTGGTTCCAGTCCGAGTACCCCCACGACGACACCACGTTTGCCCCCGCACTTCGCATCGCGGCGGACCGCGACGCCGTTCTGCGTTACGGCGAAAACGCCCACCAGCAAGGCGCTCTCTATGTGTCGGCGTTGGGCCGCGGTATCGCCCAGGCCACCCAGCTGCACGGCAAGGAAATGTCGTACAACAACTATGTTGACGCCGATGCCGCCCTGCGTGCCGCGTTCGATCACGAGGCCCCCGCCGTGGCCATCATCAAGCACGCCAACCCCTGCGGGATTGCTGTGGGTGCCACGATTGCTGAAGCTCACCGCGCCGCCCACGAGTGCGACCCCGTGTCGGCGTTTGGTGGTGTGATTGCCGCGAACGGTGTAATCACGCGCGAGGCCGCAGAATCCATCAAGGACATTTTCACCGAGGTCATCGTCGCACCCGGCTTTGACCCCGAGGCGGTCGAAATCCTCAGCGCAAAGAAGAACTTGCGTTTGCTGCAGTTGCCCCAGGACTATGCGCGTGAAGCGACCGAAATCCGTCAGATCTCGGGAGGCTTCCTCGTGCAGCAGCCCGACACGCATTTCGCGGCAGCGTCCGCGTGGACCCTTGCCGCAGGCGAACCCGCTGACGAGGCCACCCTGCGCGACCTCGAATTTGCGTGGCGTGCGTGCCGTGCGGTGAAGTCGAACGCGATTCTGCTCGCGAATGACGGCGCATCCGTCGGTATTGGCATGGGTCAGGTCAACCGCGTGGACTCCTGCCACCTTGCCGTCAACCGTGCGGGGGACCGTGCCGCCGGTTCGGTCGCCGCGTCGGACGCGTTCTTCCCGTTCGCCGACGGCCTCGAGGTCCTGCTGGCTGCCGGCGTTCGTGCCGTGGTTCAGCCCGGTGGTTCAGTGCGTGACGACGAGGTCGTGGCCGCGGCAAAGGCCGCCGGTGTGACCATGTACTTCACCAACGAGCGCCACTTCTTCCACTAGGACGAGGTGGCGATCGGCCGGATACGTTCCCGTATCCATTCCGCTGATGCCTCAAGGCTCAATGACCCGCTGACTACATCGTGGATGTACGTGAATGCCTCACCTTCGGTGAATTCAAGCGTGTAGCCGTTGATGATGAGCAGGTGGTTGAGCCCAATCCACGCGATTCGTTTGTTTCCGTCGTAAAAGGAATGGTTTCGTGCCAGGGACTCTGTCTGCGCGGCACATTTGAGTTCTATGGCGGGATATGCCTCTTGGCCCATCAGTGTCGTTGATGGGCGTTCGATTGCGGAATGAATGAGCCCCAGGTCGCGGGCGACGAAGCCAATCGCTTCTAATTCGACGACGAAACTTTCGAGGTCTAAGAAACGGGTCACGAATCAGCCAACCGGGCCATCAGTCCAGCGTCGCGTTGTGTAACCAACTCAATTGTCTTTCGCAGTTCGCGACGGTTGTTGTGTGAGTCGACGAAAGATTCCAAAGCCAATGTTGCTGCCTGTTGCTTTGAAATTCCCAGATCGTTGGCAAGCGCGGTGAGGTGATTGTCGAGCGATTCGGGTAAACGTAGTGTCATTGCCATGGCGACATGGTATCAAAGTGATACCGCACAATCAACCGTGAGCGCCCATCTAGCCCACGTCGGGCTAGGCGACGACGAGTTCGCCGATCGCTTCGCCGTACTCGGTCTCGCCGACCTGGGTGAAACCGCAGCGCTTAAAGAATTCGCCGGGACCCAGGTCGCCGTATTCCCAGATCGCGGTGATGCGGTCAAAGCCGCGCCCGCGGGCCTCGTTCAACAGTGCCTGCACGGCGAACTTGCCGATACCGCGACCCTGTTCGTCGGCGTCGACGTTGATGCGCCACACGCACGCCTTGAATTCGTCCTTGGGGTGGTGGGGGTCAAAGTTACCGCGGATAAACCCGACGACCTTGTCGTTGTCGATGATGACGCGAGCCCACGTGGTCGACGGGTCGACATAGGCGTCCGCGATCGAATACGAGATGGGGGTGATGAACTGCTCCTGGCCGCGGCGCAGCGTGAGGCTGTTGGCGGCAACGATGGTGCGGGCACTTAATTCTTCAAGTCGGAGTTCGCTCATGTATCCACCATAACCCCGAGCGGCGGGCGCCCCAGGGTTTTGTGGGTAAACAGTGAGTAAAGTCCCCAGCACGGCCTTTCTGCCCGGGTTCCGCGGCCCGCGACCGCCTAGAATGGGGTTGAATAAGGCTTTATGTGAAAGGCGTTCCGCATGGAAAAAATCAAGGTAGACGGAGTCGTTGTCGAGCTCGACGGCGACGAAATGACCCGCATTATTTGGCAGTTCATCAAGGACCGCCTCATCCACCCTTACTTGGACCTCGAGTTGGAGTACTACGACCTCTCGATCCAGAAGCGTGACGAGACCGACGACCAGATCACCATCGATGCTGCGAACGCCATCAAGAAGCACGGTGTCGGCGTCAAGTGTGCGACCATCACCCCCGACGAGGGTCGCGTGACCGAGTTCGGTCTGAAGAAGATGTGGAAGAGCCCCAACGGCACCATCCGTAACATCCTCGGCGGTGTTATCTTCCGCGAGCCGATCATCATCTCGAACATTCCCCGCCTGGTTCCCGGCTGGAACAAGCCCATCATCGTGGGCCGTCACGCCTTCGGTGACCAGTACCGCGCCACCGACTTCACCTTCGATGGCCCCGGCACGCTGACCCTCAGCTTTGCCCCCGCCGACGGTTCCGAGCCTCAGTCGTTCGAGGTTTTCCAGGCCCCCGGTGCCGGTGTCGCAATGGCGATGTACAACCTCGATGACTCGATCCGCGACTTTGCACGCGCCTCGATGAACTACGGTTTGGCGCGCAACTACCCCGTGTACCTGTCGACCAAGAACACGATCCTCAAGGCGTACGACGGACGTTTCAAGGACATCTTCCAGGAAATCTTTGACGCCGAATTCGCCGAGAAATTCGCCGCTGCCGGCATCACCTACGAGCACCGCCTGATCGACGACATGGTCGCCAGCGCCATGAAGTGGGAGGGCGGCTACGTCTGGGCGACCAAGAACTACAACGGCGACGTTCAGTCCGACACCGTCGCACAGGGCTTTGGTTCGCTGGGTCTCATGACCTCGGTGTTGACCACTCCCGACGGCAAGGTCGTCGAGGCCGAGGCGGCTCACGGCACCGTGACTCGTCACTACCGCCAGCACCAGGCCGGCAAGCCCACCTCGACCAACCCCATCGCGTCGATCTATGCGTGGACCCGTGGCCTGCAGCACCGCGGCAAGTTGGACGGCAACCAGGCGCTGATCGACTTCTCGATTGCACTGGAAGAGGTCGTTGTGGCCACCGTCGAGTCGGGTGCGATGACCAAGGACCTCGCCGCTCTGGTCGGTCCTGACCAGGCATGGCAGACCACCGAGGACTTCCTCGCGACGCTGGACACCAACCTGCAGAAGCGTTTGGCTTCCGCGTAACCACTTGACAAAAATACCCCCAGGGGTATTACAATAAAACCAACGAAAGGAGCACACCATGTGCAGCCCCATTACCTGTAGCGATTGTGGCAAGGCAAGCTGGACCGGTTGCGGACAGCACGTCGAACTGGCTCTGGCCGGAGTGGCCGCGGAAGACCGTTGCGCCTGCAAGTAGTTTTCTGACAACAGTGAAGGGCCCGGGGATTACCTCGGGCCCTTCACTGTTATAGGTCGGTTACTGTTCGAGGAAAGCCTTCAGCCGGCTGAGCCCGTCGGCGAAGTGGCCGGTCATCATGACATCGAGTTTCAGAACCTTGTTCATCACACGGTCCATCAATCCGCGCGTACCGGTCATGAACCACGTCACCTCGGTGCCGCCGTCCTTCTCGCGCAGGCGGTATTCGACCTCGGCGACCGAGGGGCTGGGTGCGCCAAAGGTCATCTGGATCGCGATCAGACCGGGGGCATCGGCTGCGGTGATGGTCATCGAACCATTACCGATGCGCTTGCCGACGTAGCTATATGTAGCGCCGACGCCTGCGCTGGGGGTGCCCACCGTCGATACGGTGCTGGGGTCCATCGACGGGAACGGGTTCCACTCGTCAAACTGGGCGAAGTCGCTCATGACGTCGAAAACGGTCTGGACGGGTGCCGAGATCTGTTCGGTCACCTCGATGAAATAAGTGGTGCGTGCCATTCGGCAAGCCTAGACGAGTTGGCGCATTCGTGACAGGCTGAGGGCAGGCTTCCTGTCAACCGCTGGGAAACTTCGAGAGAAACGTGTGTATGAAACTTGTGTCGCTGGCCCGCCGGTATCCGCTGATCCTGGTGACGGCGTTCGTCGCCGCGGTGGCAGGAGTGTTCGCGAACTCGCCGGTGCCCCTTGGTGCACAAATCGTGGTGACGGTGTTCGCCGGCACGGTGGCGGTGTTCAAGGCGGTGGCCATGGTTCGCGCCATGATTGCCGGGCATTTCGGGCTCGACGTCTTGGCGGTTACGGCAATTGTGGCCACGCTCGCCGTGGGGGAATTCTGGGCCAGCCTGTTGATCGTGCTGATGCTGACCGGTGGCGAGGCGCTCGAGGACTATGCCGAGGGCCGCGCCGAGGCGGAACTCAGCTCGCTGCTGAACCGAGTCCCACAGGTCGCGCATCGTGTGAATTCGGACGGGACGGTGGACGACATTCCCGCCGACGACGTGGTCGTGGGGGACCGGCTCTTGGTGCGGCCCAGCGAGGTCGTCCCGGTCGATGCCGAGCTGCTGTCGGCGGTGTCGTCTTTTGACGAGTCGTCGCTGACGGGCGAGAGCCTGCCGGTCGACAAGGTGCGGGGCGATGCCGTGATGTCGGGGTCGATCAACGGCCCCAAGGCCGTCGAAGTGGTGGCGACCGCCCGAGCCGCGGACAGCCAGTTCCAGCGCATTGTTGAACTCGTCAAGGATGCCAAGAAGTCCAAGGCGCCGCTCGTGCGTTTGGCCGACCGGTACGCGGTCCCGTTCACGGCGGTCGCCTATGTGATTGCCGGTGTGGCGTGGGCCGTGTCGGGTGACAGCGCTCGTTTCGCCGAGGTGTTGGTGGTCGCCACCCCGTGCCCCCTGTTGATCGGCGCTCCCGTGGCGTTCATGGCGGGCATGTCGGCGGCGGCGAAGGCGGGAATCGTGGTCAAGCACGCGGGCACGTTAGAGCGACTGGCTCGCGCCCGCACGGTGGGTTTCGACAAGACGGGCACGCTGACCTATGGCACGCCCCGCGTGGTGTCGGTTCACCCCCAGGGCATGACCGAAGACGAGTTGCTGGTCATCGTGGGGTCCGCGGAACAGTATTCGTCGCATGTGTTGGCGGGCGCCTTGCGTCAGGCGGTGTCGGATCGTGGGCTGATGGTGCGCGAGGCCAGCGATGCTCGCGAGGTGGCGACCCACGGTGTCGAGGCCGTGATCGACGGTCGCACCGTGTTTGTGGGGAAACCCAAATATGTGGCTCAGTTGGCGCCGGACACGGCGTTCCGCGAACTGGCGGCGGGCGAGGCGGCCGTGTACGTCGCGGTCGACGGACACTTCGCGGGGTCTGTGGTGGTCCGGGACCAGACCCG
>JACCEA010266586.1_pt1 | contig 29819 bp, 33 predicted proteins | sample 7449851 | NCBI WGS metagenome assembly JACCEA01 (sample SAMN15323453, study PRJNA562643) | freshwater metagenome | isolation source: river surface water | place: USA:Blue River Watershed | collected 2017-08-18
AGGCAACGTCAGCAGCGCAAGGGATAAAGAAGACAACAGGAACAAATTAGACTTATTTTTCATGATAATTCCCTGAACATTGGATACAAGACTTCAACAAGTTTAGCCAGAATTCGCGTCAGTGCGAGGTGAAATTTCGCAATTTAGCAAAGCGGCAGATTTAATCACATTCACCCGTGAGCAGATCAACGCACACGCGTTTGCATATTTATGAAGAGATAGTGACAATTCATATTTTGCTTCGCCAACATCTTTCAAAATCCAGCCAACGCAACCCAGGCCTAACAATGTCGGCCCGATAATTAACGATGAACAATTTAGTAAACCGCCCGCCCAACCTCGTCCCCGATTATTACCTGAAAAATTTCCGCTTTCTGGTGGATTGGGTGGCACAGCGCTATGCGGACTTGTTGAGCGAGGATGAACACACATTTCTGCGGCGATTTAACCAACTGCCGCACGAGGCACAGTGTTTGTTGGTGCGGCTTTCCAGCCGCAAAGGACCATTGTTTCGGCGCGACAAACTGGATTACCCGGAAATCACCGCTATAGATTCAAGCGCACAGCATTTGATTGAAGCCGGCCTGTTACATCGCGATATCCCCATTGGCCTGGAAACATTAGCGGCCACGTTAACCAAACCGGAATTGATCACTTTATTCAGCACGCAACTTGTAGGCATGAAACAAGCGCGCAAAGACCTGGTTATCCAGGCGCTGCTGGATCACTTTCCTGAACCACAGCCTTGGCAATTATGGACGGGCAACCAATTTGGCGATGCGTACTATCTGGATAACCAAGCCATTATCCAAACAATATTATTATTATTTTTTGGCAACACACATCAAGACCTGACGGAATTTGTACTGCAGGATCTAGGATTATTTCGCTACGAAAGTTATTCAATCGACCATCGCCATCGTCTCTTTAAAAGCCGCGACGAATTAATCCAATATCAACAACTGGTGCGGTTACGAGAGCAGCTTGACGCGGATGCCAGTACCGCCATGCTCACCCAAATCGTCGAGCAAATACCTGCCGCAAGTGCAAACGAAAAGTTACAACGCCGACGCGCCAAATTAATGAACCATCTTGCTTATGAATTAGAACGAGCTGGCGAATATTTGCAGGCAGCTCAACTGTACGAGCAAAGTCATTTATCTCCAGCGCGCGAGCGACGTATTCGCTTGCTGGAAAAACAAGGTGATTTTTCCGGCGCATGGCAACTGCTCACTGAACTGCTTGCAACCCCACAGGATGAACAGGAACTGCAAGTAGCGCAGCGTATCGCGCCGCGGCTCGCCAAAAAGTTAGGAATCACCTATTCAAAAAAAACTGCGACAACGATTTACGAACAACACCTGCCCCTTTCGCCCCTGCAAGATGCACAAGGTAATACGTTAAGAGTAGAAGAAGTTGCGCGCTTATCGCTGGACGGCCCCAATGCTCCATGCGTGTATGTCGAAAACGCATTGATCGGCAGCTTATTCGGCTTATGGTTGTGGCCAGAAATGTTTGGCGATATCGAAGGTGCCTTTACTAATCCCTTTCAAGCGGCGCCACTGGATATGTATCAGGAAAACTTTACTCGCAATCGCCCCGGCATTGCGCATTTGCGCGCGCTATTTACCACTAACCAATATCAGGCCCATCTCATCCACTACTGGGAAACAAAAAATGGAATCACCAATTACTTTGTAAATTGGTCCCTGCTCGACCGGGAATTACTAGACCTCGCTTTGCAATGCATTCCTGCCGCGCACCTCAGTGTCATTTTCGAACGATTACTTTTTGACATCAAAAATAATCGCAGCGGCTTTCCCGATTTAATCCAGTTTTTCCCGGATCAACAAACCTATCGCATGATTGAAGTCAAAGGACCGGGCGACCGCATTCAGGATAATCAGGCGCGCTGGCTGGAGTATTTTTCACAGCATAATATTCCCGCGGAGGTGTGTTATGTCCGCTGGGCCTAATCCTGTATTGGCTACAGAGAAACAAAAATCAGTTGCTGTTAAAACCCTGGTGGAATTTGCCGCAAAAACCGGCAGTCTGGATCGGCGTTTTACCCCCGCGCCAACAGGCCAAGAAGGTATTGAAGGCCACAAAAAAGTTACCTCCACGCGCGGGGAAGGTTACCAAACCGAAATGAGTTTAAGCATCAGCTACAACGGCATCACTTTTCGCGGCCGCGCTGATGGTTACGACCCCGCCGCCCACTGCATTGACGAGATAAAAACATTTTATGGCGATGTGGATCGCATTCCCGAGAATCATCGCGCCCTGCATTGGGCGCAAGCCAGATGTTATGGCTGGATGTACTGTGCACTCCATGGTTGCGACCAAGTCAATTTGGCATTGATTTATTTTGAGCTGGCAACAGAAACCGAATTTTTGCTGGAAGAGAACTGGAAAGCCAGTGAACTGCAAAAATACTTCGAACTTCTAGCCGAAAAATACTGCACATGGCAAACGCAATTGAACCAGCGCCGCCATCAATTACAGCAATGGCTGGAACAACTGCAATTTCCATACGGAGAAATGCATGCTTCGCAGCGAGTCATGGCGGAAGCCGTTTATAAAGCGGCCGCCACTGGTCGGGTCGCTTTAGCAGAAGCGCCAACCGGTACCGGCAAAACCCTTGCAGCACTTTTTCCTGCTCTTAAATCCATACCGCGCACACCAGTCGATAAAATTTTTTACCTCACTGCAAAAACAACCGGCAAACAACTAGCACTGGAAAATATCCAACTTATTACCAGTGCTGCAGCCGCACCATTGCGCACATTGGAGCTTACGGCCCAGGAAAAAGCCTGCCTGGAGCCGGATAAAAAATGCCGTGGCGATTCCTGCCCCTACGCACTGGACTTTTACAGCAAACTGGAGGCTGCACGACAGGCCGCTTTTGCTACCCCGATGTTGAACAAACAAGCACTAAATAAACTCGCTGATCAATTTGAAATATGCCCGTTTTATTTGAGCTTGGAGATGAGCCGCTGGGTAGATATAGTGGTGGCCGATGTGAATTACTATTTTGATGGCACACCATTATTATTGGGATTAACCAATCAATTTGAATGGAACCCTTACCTATTAGTGGATGAAAGCCACAATTTGATTGAACGTGGGCGCAGCATGTACAGCGCCGAATTGAATCGCGCCGAGCTGCTCGCCGCCAAAAAAGTTGCACCCGCTGCGCTTAAAAAGCCGCTGGAAAAAATTAACAAAGCCTGGCTATCCCTACTAAAAAAACTAACGCAAGTAACAGATGATTTCGTCCGAATAGAAATATTACCCGAAAAACTCGGGCAAGCTCTGGTAGAGTTTACCAATAGCTATAGCGAATTTTTACAGCAGAATCCAGAGCATTCAATTCAGGAATCTATTGCGCAAGAATTCTTCTTTGCCGCACTTAATTACCAGCGAATTGGAGACATTCTTGATGAAGATTTTTGTATAGACATGCAGGCAATTGGCAGCAAAGCGGAAATAATCACGCTGCGCAATTTAATTCCTGCACAGCAGTTAGCAGCACGGCTCAGCTTTGCACACAGTGCCTGCTTTTTTTCTGCCACCCTGCACCCAAGCCATTATTACCAAACACTACTGGGATTACCGGAGGACACCGTACACATTAAGGTTCCATCACCATTTGGCGCGCATCAACTCAAGGTAAAAATCGCCCATCACTTATCGACACGCTATAAAGATCGCCAGGCAGCAATAGCACCGGTGTGCGAAATCATCCAGCAACAATTACACGAAGAACCGGGTAATGCACTGGTGTTTTTTTCCAGTTATGAATTTCTGCAGCAGGCAGAACAACAACTACGCAAACGTTTGGCTCAGCAAGACATACAACTTATTGTTCAGTCGCGACGCATGAGCGAACAGGAACGGGAAAACTTTATCGAGCAGTTCAATCAACACAATAACCTGTTAGGCCTTGCGGTGTTGGGTGGAGCATTTAGCGAGGGCGTTGATTTGTCCGGCGATGCGCTCAAAGGCGCTTTTATTGCAACTTTGGGCTTGCCGCAAGTAAATCCCATCAACGAATATTTGCGCGGCGTTTTGCAAGAGCAATTTGGCCAAGGTTATGATTTTACTTACACCTACCCCGGCATCCAAAAAGTGATTCAAGCCGCCGGCCGAGTGATTCGCAATCAAACAGACTCCGGTTATTTATGGCTGTTGGATCAACGATTCGGACAATCCCAAATTAAGGCGCTGCTGCCTGATTGGTGGAATGAGTAATATGACTACATTTAAGTTTCACCAAAAAACTCAATCCACTTTTTTCAACCACCAACGATGTATTGAATCTAATTAGCTAAAACCTTTTGAAGATTTTGCACAAAGCCCCCTGATTGGCAGGAACGACAGATCGCAGTTGCGGCGCAATTATATTACGCCCCAGAGTCAGAATATTACATCTGCAAGAAAGAAAAAATGCTCATATAGTCAAGATTTACACATCGTCCTTGTAGTTTGTTAATAGGAATTTATTATTTACTTCCAAAGTTTTAGTTACAGAATTTTTACCAGAACTATCGATTTCGCCCAATTCAAGCCGCGATAACGAAGCTATATAATTTTGCATATCCTGATTGAGAGGCTCATTAACATGATTCAACTTGATGCCTTTAGATAAAGAATCTATTGCTTCCTGATACTTGGCATCAAGACTCAATGATATGCCATGAGCAAACCAATACAGAGGGTTCTCCTCATCAACATTTTGTAAAATTGAACTTAAACAAAGCTTGGCATCATCATTTTCCGCCAAAAAAACATGCAGAAGTCCCTTTTGCAAAATAGCCATCTCACGAACTGACTCCTCGGCAATAGCAGCTTGAAAAAATTGCTTGGCCCGCTCGTACATTCCGATTTCAGCATATTCAGCCCCTAGCAAATATTGGGCTCGACCATGATATTCACCTGAATTAATTTCCTTAAGATGATTAATCGCACGATCATGAGAACCTTCCGATATTGCGTTCAGAGCTAAAAAGAAACTTTCTTCGCTATCAAAGCTACTCATACACACCACCCTGGAATTATATAAAACTATTAACTAACGCCTGAGTCACCAAAACCCAACCGTCGATCAGAATAAACATAAGTATCTTGATAGGTAAAGATATTGTAAGCGGCGGAACCATGATCATACCCATTGCCATCAAAATGCTGGCTGCAATCAAATCTATAAGCAAAAATGGAATAAATAAAACAAAACCAATTTTAAAAGCACTCTGAAGCTCGCTGATCATAAAAGCAGGAATCAATACAGAACTCCTAATATCCGCCAAACTTTCAGGCTTTGGCTGATTTGCCAAATCGAGAATGGTAACCAAATCCTTTTCTCTTGTTTGCCTTATCATAAACTCACGTAGTGGCTCCATGGCGCCTTTAAGCGCATCCTCCGTAGAAATCTGTCCCGCCTGATACGGCGTTAGGGCCTTTGTTTCGATTTGCTCTATTACAGGCATCATCGTAAAAATAGTTAAAAATATTGCCAAAGAAACCAACACAACATTTGGGGGAGTGTTAGGCATGCCAAATGCGTGGCGCAGCATGGCTAACACGATGATAATTCTGGTAAAAGCAGTCAGCATTACCACTAATGCGGGAGCAAGACTTAACACCGACAGCAGCAACAGCACCTGAAAGGCTTTACTGATACTTTGTTGATCATTTTCCTGAAAAGATATATCAACGCCACCCAAACTAAGGTCTGCGGCGCCAGCCCCGACAGAACAACAAATACATAATAAAAAAATAAAAAATTTTAGTCGCATTTCAAAAAGCCATGGCTCTATAAATCAATAAATTAAGTATTTGTTTCACTTATAGAGACGCCTGCACGCCCGACAACAAGTAAATATTTTCTCTCATCCACCGAAATTAAATAAGCGATATTATCGGCATGCAATTTTTGTCTATCCAATATTTTCAAATGCTTACCTTGCTCAAGCGGCAACAGACCAAGCCTTGAAAGCTTGTCTTTATTGCGAGAAAGAAGAAAAAAACCTGCGCATAAAATAAGTAGTGCAAAACCAAAACCACTGAATACGGACGCATAAGATTCCGCTTCTTTTTTATATGGGATACCGGCAAGATCTTTATTTGCTATAAAACTACTAGTAGATGATTCCTGTGCTGGCGCCTGTTCACTACTGTCGGCTTTGGCAAAAGGAGCTGCCAGACAAATCAATAATGACATATAAATAATGAGCTTCACGATATTAATCCAAAATATCTGTAATCTGAATTCCGAAGTTTTCGTCAACAAGAACCAAATTACCACGAGCAATTACCTTTCCGTTCAGCAATAAATCAACGGGAGCATCAGATGGTGCATTAAGCTTTAAAACAGAGTTTTTTCTGAGCTCAAAAAGTTCGGCAACAGTCACATTTGCTGAACCAATGCATACATCCAGAGATACGCTAACATCCTGGATTAATGCAATTTTACTCGAATCAACGATTTTTCCACCAAGAGATAAAGGTTCCAGATTATCCAATTCAATATTGCTGACTTCTTTACTATTCACATTTGTATCCATTATTAATTAACTCACGATTCGCAAAGCCTTATGGCCATTACTAGTACCCAAATTCCCATTACAAATAGACTGCTTCGAAGAAGCGCCTAGAGAAACCAGATCAGAAATAGAAGCATCCAGACGAATAATGTCACCTGGATTAATTTTACTCAAATCACCAATAGATATTTCAACGGTACCAAGAAATGCATTCACACTAGTAGACAGATTGGCGCACACTGACAAGCGGTCATGGATACCCCTACGAGCAACTAACGCGCCCTCCCCATCACTTCCTTTGACGGCTTTAAGGTGCCGACCATCCATTAAAACTTCAACTAATAATCCATACAGATTAACACTATAAAACAAAACCCCGGCCCCTTTTATAGCTGAGTAATGAAGCAACTCAGATTCACTTAACGGCGTCGTAACATTACTATTTAACGCTGAAATAGCATTAGATAAATCCTGCGCAAGTGCAGCAAGTAAAATATTTGCCTCTTCATTACGAAGGGCAATTTTTTTTTGATCTCTGCTATCCGAAGAAGGCTGTACACCCAAACCAGCTAGCCACAGGTTCGAATCGGCGGTTAATTTTATAAGAGTCGACTTTGTACCAACTCGAGTTTCAAATTGAACATCCAAATCAGAGTTCCCGCAGAAATCATCGATCCGACTTCCTACAAGGCTTGCAACTCTCAGTGAAGAGGTATTCAAAGATACTTCGCCGAAAACTGATTCGCACCAACTGTGTATGCAGGAATCAATTAAATCTTTAACTTGTGCAATATCCTGGTCAGAGAATAATACGTAGGGCATTACAACCATTGTTATCTACCTACAGAATTATATAAATCTTCAATCATTTCATTGGCCACATTCAACACTTGAGAACTAGCCTGATATCCACGCTGGATAATGATGATTTGAGAAAACTCTTGGGATAAGTCCACATTCGACATCTCCAAACTTTGGGAGACCAAACTTCCCATAGAACCATCACCAGGCTTGCTTACGGTGTAATACAAATTACCTGTATTCTCGAACAAAGAACCATTCAATGATGTCAACAGTTCAGGACTATCAAACTTGGCAAGAGCGATGGTTCCAACATCCTTCTTTTCTCCGTTCGAGTATTCAATCTTAACAGTACCCTCACCGGTGAAAGACATGGATACCAAACGACCGGACAGACTTCCATCGTTTTCCTCCACAGTAATTTTTGCATCTGAAGAGTTTGACGCAGAAGATATTTGGCTAAAGTCAATTGCCACACCAGTAATGTTTCTCTCATTTGGAGTAACTGCAGCGAGCTTATGGCTATTCAGCGTTTGTCCATTAGAAAAATGCAACACTGACTGCCCGGTCGCATCAAATGAAATATCTGAAAGTGTTCCCGCACCGTAACTATCGTCTTTCAAAATATTGACGGTATTGCTGGTAGTATTCAGCACCAAACCGGGTTGATCATCGCCACCAGAAAAATCCAGATTAAAGGTCATCTTTTTTCCATCAGGACGATCTATCGTCACACCAACAGAACTATTTAAAAGATTTCCCAAACTATCAAAACCAAGATTGCGATTGGTGGTTGCAGTAATTATTTTTGATGGGTCTGTTTCATCAGTTACAGTCAAACTCCATAGATCGCCATTGGTTGTTTGCTTGGTAAAACGAACTGTTATATCAAAAAGCGCACCATTGCTGTCACGCACAGGGATCTTCATGCCTGCTTGCGATAAAGGGGGATAAATTATTTTATCTACGATTGTTGGCGGTGCAGATGACAAAACATTATAGTTTTTGTTAAGGGAGCCATTTAAAATCACATTAGAAGTTGCTTTACCTGGCATATTCTTAACGGTAGATAAATCAAACTCGATTAAATTACCGTCCGCATCCCTTCCCGCTAAAACACCACCAGACTCTGTGTGTACCAACAAGCCTTTATCATTAATAATAAAGTGTCCAGACTCAAAGAAATTCAGGTCTCCATTTACAGAGGCCACTAGTTTAGCGCCATTAGTTAGGCCTAATGTAAATTGATTCGTTAGAGAAGTCTTAGGAATTGCAACAAATGCCTTGCTAAAATCATCTTTGGAAATAAATTCGAAATCTCGAAAATTTAATATTTCATCAGTGGTATCAGACACCAAACTGCCCAGACTGTTAAAATCCAAACGGTGCGACGCTTGCAACTTGGAACCATTTTTAGAAAGGAAATCCACATCCCAACTATCTCCGGCACGCTTTGTAAAGCGTAAATCAATCTTATGGCTGGCCCCATTTTCATCAATAATTTCCACTTCAATTGCACTTGATCCCTTTGGAGGGAAAACATCACCTTCCGCAGCTCCTTTATTCAGAGCCCCCAGCATTTTTAATAGTGTTGTTTTCTTGAATTCTGCCGCGTTGAAATCATTAATATTGAAGTCAACCAAGTTGCCAGAATCATTTAATGTGGCAACACGATAACCGCTAATTGGATCGACCAGATAGCCTTCTTGATCAAACTGGAATTGGCCTGCCCGAGTAAAATATTGTTTATCCCCATCTCGAAGAATGAACAAACCAGCCCCATCAATAGCCATATCTGTTTGAACACCAGTAGAGCGCACATCGCCCGATGTAAATCTGAGCGCACTACCGCTAACATCCGCGCCTTCATCGGCATTTGAGCGATAATACAGATCGGTTGCTTTAAAACCGGGAGTGTTTATATTCGCAATATTTTTACTAAGATTATCCAACCCTCTTGCTGATACAGATAGACCAGATAGGCTTGTATATATTGAACCAAATAACGACATTTTATTCTCCCAAACTTTAATTTAACGTCCGATTATTTTGTAGTCCGCACCACAGTAACAGCTGATGGGCTAACGCGAATTACATTGTCTGCCGATATACTCACCCCGAGCGTCACATTATTTCCATTCAACTCAATCGCACTAACCGTGCCTACCGCAGAACCACCAGGAATATTGCCGCTATTAACGAGCACTTCTTTGCCAAGCAGTGACACTGACTGGTTAACCGAACTAACATCAAGAAGGCTCTCCATACTCTTACTATTTGAGTTAGCAATTTGCAATGAAGAAAACTCTGCTAGCTGAGTCAAAAACTCGCGGTTATCTACAGGTTCCAATGGGTCTTGGTAATTTAACTGGGTCAAAAATAACTTTAAAAAGTCGTCCGTGTTTACCGCTTGCTGAGGCAGACTCTGGCTTTCATTGGACACCCGTCCGATAGACTCAATCGCCACGCTAGTTACTCCCGAAATTATTAATATTGAAAGTTAGAAAATGGTTTTTCCGTTCATCAGAATTTTCTTTAGCACGCCACCGGCCAGTAATATTGCCTTAAGCGAATCCACCAATTTCTTAGTTAAAAACTTTTCGTTAACCCGATAATCCCTTGCCAAAATCACAAAACCACCTTCAGCATTCGTCAGAGACACCTGACTTGGCTGCGTAACGTTCGTATCATGCTTGATTTTCACGACGGGATTCGTAGAAGAACTGCCTGCAATATTAGTCGCAGCCCCCCTTGCAACCGCCTCACGATAATTGGAAACATTTCCAATTATCATCGGCTCGATTGTTTTAGTGCTCACAGCTTCGTTTAATTGTTGGGTAATATTGCCCTGCACGGCTTTTCTGGCCATCCCAGTGCTAGCATTCAAGAAAACTTGATGCTGCAAAGAAGCATCCGATACAGCAGAAATAGATTTTTCAATTCCTATATCCAAGCCGTTTAAAGTCGTTGGTTGATTTCCTTTTACAAGAGGAGAGTTCACAGTTTCAGCGTAGGTAAAACCAACATCCCCAAACAAGCTTTCCTTTCCTGATATAGTAAAATCACCACCCACCGAAACTTGATTTAATGGTTGTTGATTTGTAAACCCCATCTTAGAGTCGTTGCCCTGATCAAAACCATAGATCAATGCCCCATGGTCAAGATCAATATCCAATACATCAAATACCTGCTGCCAACGCTGCTTTATCGCTAATGCCTTTTCACTTTTTTGTGCTGCCTCTGTCTGGGAGTAGCCAATCTGTTTTCCGCTAAGGGTTTCGAGGATTTCCATGATTATGAGCTCCGTGCCGGGTGCGTAGCATACAAATCAGACAGTATAATTTCCTCTACTTTTATTCGTTCCATAACTATTTCTTTTTTTACAGATAGCATTTTTTGATCAAGCGATTTTTCTTTAGCTGTAAGAATTTCTACTTTTCGCTCAAGAACCTTAATCTCTGCTACTAACAAATTAGCTCTATCAACCAAACCCATTTTTATATCTTGTAATTCTTGCGCGTATTGCATGCGCTCATGCCAAAGCAAAGGGTCTAACACCTGGTTATTTCCCATCGCGTTTGCCGCCAGTTGCATCAGCCCCTGATATTCTTGCACATTAGCATCTATGCGCCTTTCTATTTCAGAGTAACTGGTCTTGAGGTTATGAATAGCCAAAATCAAATCCATTTTCTCAATCTGATTACGACGCATAATCAAATCAATCACCTTACCTTTCCCTTGTAATTTTTTCATATGTACCCTGCCATCTTTAAATACTTATCAGCAATTAGACATAACTAGAGAGCTGGGAAAAAAAGGTTCCAATATTTCGCAGTTCGCCCGGCGTTTGAGCTAATAGCCCATCAATTTTAGGCACCGCTTCCAACGCCTTGTCCAACATGGCATTTCGCCCCGCTTGATAGGCGCCCATGTCGATAAGATCTTTATTTTCCTGCAATAAGCTCATATATAACCTGGCTTTTTTTAATACCGACCTTTGATCAGCAGGTAATAAATCATTTTGTAATCGGCTAATACTTTGCAGAACATTGATTGCAGGAAACTGCCCTTTATGCGCTAAATCCCTAGTTAACATTAAATGCCCGTCCAATATAGCTCGAACATTATCGGATATTGGTTCGTTAAAATCGTCTCCTTCAACTAACACCGTGTAAAACGCGGTAATAGTGCCTCCATTTTTGTAACTACCCGAACGCTCCAGTAATTTCGGTAACGCAGAAAATGTTGATGGAGGGTATCCGCGAGCAGTAGGAACCTCACCTGCGGCCAATCCGATCTCTCTTGTTGCCATTGCAAACCTGGTCACTGAATCCATTGCCAACATCACATCAAGACCAAGATTTGCGTAATACTCAGCAATTGACGTTGCTGCATAGGCAGCCCTCGCCCTAATCAATGCTGGTTGATCTGCCGCTGCAGCTACCACAATTGTTTTACTCAATCCGGCGGTTCCTAAATCGCGCTCTATGAAGTCCAAAACTTCACGACCACGTTCGCCAATTAGTGCAATAACATTTATATCAGCTTTGCTATTGCCGGCGATCATCCCTAACAAGGTACTTTTACCAACACCGCTACCCGCAAAAATCCCCAGTCGCTGTCCCTTACCCATTGTAATGAAGCCATCGATACATGAAACTCCGGTCTCAAATACCTCGTTAATTCTACGCCTGTCCATAGGGTTGGATGGGTTTTGATACAACGGATATTCGATGTAGGTTTCGATAGGAGCTGAATCAATCAAACTGTTGCCAAACGAATCAATCACACACCCTTTTTTCCCAGTAGGCACTTTTATGGAAGCAGATCGGCCCAGTGCAATAATTTCGCTATTTAAATGAACGCCATGCAAATTGCCGTATGGGCTCAATAACACCTTGCCTTCGCGAAACCCTATAACCTCTGCTAATACTGGTTCGGATTGTGATGACGAATGAATTTCACAAAGCTCTCCCAAATAAACATCGGGCCCTTGAGACTCAAGAATTGAACCATAAAACTGGACAACACGCCCTGACCTGGTAACAGTCTCGCAAGTTCTTAACGCGCGAATAAAGGGCGTAACAACTGATGTCATTTGCGAGCTCCATCCTTTGCGATCACCAGCGCGTCTTTGATCCTCTCTAACTGGGAATCAAGCCTTGCATCCCAGATACCGTTTTCGGTTTCTATAATACAACCGCCTTTTTTCACCCTATCATCAGAGACAATATCCGCTACCCCTTGCAACTGGAACAAATTATCAGTAAGCATTTGCTTTACCAAGTCGTAGTCTTCATTGGATAAATGTAACTTTATATTTTTCCTGTCTGCAATTTTTGACACAGCGGACTGAAGAACCGCATTTAAAAATTCCGGGGTCTTGTAGTACTCACCGACAATTAAAATCAACGCCTCATATGCCAAAAGAATTGAATCCTTTTGTATGAGCCCTAAATCTTCGCTTAAGCGATAATTAAATATATCCACCGCAGATACGAGTGCAACAGCCCGATCTTTGGCTTCGAGTGCAGCCTGATTAACTCCAGCCCTATAACCAATTTCATATCCTTTGCTTTTATCTCGCTCTTCTATTTCCGTTTGAGCTGCCAATAACGCTGAATATCTTGTTTGCAGCGCTTCAATTTCTCTGGTTAGCCTGGTAATTTCATCATTTAACAACCGATTTTGACCCGCCAGTTGCTCAGTTAAATTAGGGTAGCCTGCTTCATCTTGAGAATGACCCTCTGCATCCGCCCTTGCAGGTTCAATAAAATCAGCAGCAGGCTCACTCTTTGCGTGACCTAACATGGAATTGCCTTGAGCGTCCGAGCCGCCAAATTGGTCTCGTTTATAAGGAATACGCCTTACGCCATTTACCGGCAATGATTTGTATATTTCGACCATTACCGGGACCTTTCAGCTGTTTTGATTAACGCCACCCGCATGTTACTAATAACACTTAAGGAAATTGTTTTCTGCCTTTTTTTCGCTAACCCTAATATCCGTAAATACCTGGCCCTATCCACGAGCTGCGACAAAAATAGATCATCTTCTGTTGTTAAATCGGTCACCAACAGGCTTAAAAAAACATCTGAGTGCCGAGCTACTATCTTACGCAGGTTAATCGTAATGTCAGGTTCAAGTGTTAATTGAGCCGAAGATTGCTCCTGCAATATTTTGGGAGATCCAATTGCATCCGGCACGCATCCTTCAGGCTTCTCATCAAAATCAACTAAAGCATCAAGCTCGAAAATCTGATCAAATGCAATGCCATCTAATTCAGCCAGTACCGGGTCCAACTTATTTCTTTCCTGCACAGACAATTGACTGAGTATCCATTTACGATCCGCAGAGCCAATTCCCTTCAGTTTTATTGCAGCCAGCTTAACCTTGTCAGTCATGATTGATCCTACTTAGTCTGCTAACCACTGACGAATATCCAACAGCAACTTCTCACGCTGTTGCTGTGTAAGACTTGATGAGAGCCGGGTATTTTTATGACGTAGAATTACTACAAACAAAAATATCAATAACAACCCGGCCGCAATCGACAGGTAAACCAACCCATTAATTAACCATCGTGAATTTGTCTTGCCAACAATCGGTTTGGAAGCAATAACAGGATCGGCAGCTGAAGTAACAGGAGCAACAAACAGTTCCGCAGCTATAGGATTAACTTGCGTGGTTTTACTTTTATCACCCTCATGCAACGGCTTCATTGCAAACACTTCAATTCTGTCATTTCTTTCATCGCTAGTTCCAATAGCCGCAGCAACAAGCGATTTAATATGCTTTAACTGATCGCTACTTTCACTTTCCGGCACAACAACACTGACCGTTATACGTTTTATCTGTCCCGCAGTTTGTATAACACGCTCTCTTCGCTTTCCAAACTCGAAGGTTCTATCAATATTGATATCCAAGCCATCATTATCTTGCCCGGCGTGCCCGGCGCCTTGATTTTGCAAGCCCGATGACTTGTCTTTAACCAGAAACCCAATATTTTTATTTCCCGCCGAAGGCAAAAGCTCTTCTATTTCGCTTTGCCTTTCCGCAAGATCAAGGTCAACATCGATCGTAGCTGAAAAATTACCATCGCCATAAATATCAGCAAGTAAGCGCGAGGTTTTTGATAAGAAATATGCTTCCAATTGCTGCTTTTTATTCACTTGGGAAACGGACAAGGAATCATCACTTACGACTGAGAGGACAACACTGCTACTATCACTCACAACAACATCATTCTCTGCGAGACCATCAACTGCAGAGGCCACCAGCTTTTGGATTCCGTTAACCTGCTGCTTAGTCAATGTTACATTTGGCTCAAGAACGAGTGTTACAGATGCCTTGGCAGCTTCCTTTTGACGAAAAACACCTCGCTCACCTAATACAACATGGACCCTGGCCGACACCACACCTGCAGTCAGGGAGATTGTTTTTGCAAGTTCTCCTTGCAATGCACGTTGCAACAAAACGTTTTGGGAAAATTCATTTAAACCATAATCAACGGTATCGAACAATTCAAAACCTTCTTGTGGGTTTAATTCAAAACCAGTTGAGGCCAGCTTGACTTTAACATCCCGCAACTTTTCCTGATCAACCAGAATATTGCCTTGCTCATCCAATTGGTAATCGACCTTTAGCTGATCCAGACTAGCTGCTACCTGACCAATTTCTTTGTCTGTAAGTTGCTCAAATAAAGGGGCTTTACTTTCCTTACCATTAAGAATAAAGGTGGCCAATCCAGCAACTACGATGATCGCTACAAACATAACCAAGAAGAAAGTATTTTTTTTACTAGTCCATGCACTCATATCAATACTTAAGGCACCTTATTTGAAACAGGTACCTTTATACGCCCCCGACAATTGAAATCACTATTTATTAATTTGCGCATCCGCAAGTTTAAATAGACATGCGCAGCAATTCTTGCGTACCTTCTATCACTTTATTCCTAATTTGTACTGCAAGCTCAAAAGAGGTTTGTGCTTTCGATACACTCAACATAACTTGATGAATGTTGTCAGTTTCACCAACAGCAAGTTTTCTCACTTCCACATCAGCTTTTTCAATACTTGCATCTATTTGTTTAATTTCGCTATTCAATAACTTTTCAAAACTTCCCAGCTCTTTATTTGAAACGGAATTTGAAAAAAAACTGCCACTTGGTAGACCTGAAATTGGTTCAATTAACATACCCATTAACTCCCTATTTCCAATGCTTTTAATGCCATTGATTTCGCAGCATTCACCACTTGCACATTAGCTTCGTACATTCTCGTGGCGACCATCAAATCCGTCATTTCATCTATTGAGTTAACATTGGGAACCTCAACAAAACCTTTGGGGTCCGCATCAGGATGAGATGGATCAAATATTAATTTGGTGGCATTTGCCCGTTCAACTATTGCCACACTACCAATAGCGGCATTAAAGTTATCTTGAACCAATGCATTGAACCCCTGGTTCACAACCTCAAGAGGCTTATAAACCACACCATCGGCCCCTCTGGTCGTATTTGCATTTGCAATATTCATTGCAATTACATCCAAACGTTTTTTTTGATAGTCCAAACCCGCACCGCTAATCGCAAAAATTGATTGAAGATCCATTAACCTCGACCTCCACCTGATATAGCAGACTTCAATATCTCTCCCAGCTCGCTTCTCGCTCGCAATAGGGATTGATACCTCAGGGTGTTTTCCGTCAACTGCATCATTTCTGCTTCTATCGATACACCTTCGGGCGCAGATGAAAAATTGACCATTTCTTTTTCATTAATCCGGTCTAACGCATCTCGGTAGGAAGCGATATCAGCATCGGTGCCAACTAAACCTCGCAACTCCTGCATAATCGCATCAAAGTTTAAACGCCCAGCCGCATACCCTTTCACTCCCGCATTGGCGATATTGTTTGCAATTACTTTATGATTGAAGGCTGCAATATCCAACGCTTTGGTAACTACATCTCCTGTAATACTTTCGATAAACATAAAAGCTCCAAAAATTTATTGGATTATCAAATCAGCGTGCAGAGCACCAGCTGAATTAATAGCCTGCAAAATAGTAATTAATTCTCGGGTTGTTGTTTTAATCTGCCTCAACGCAGCAACTAAGTCCGCAATAGTTGCGCCAGACGATAATTGAATCGAATTTAAATCACCTTCTGTTGTTTCAATATTGGTATCAGGAACAACTACCGTTTGAATCGCATCGCCACTTTGGCGCAAAAAAGAAGAGGGCTGAGAAACGTGATAGTCGGTGGAAATAACAACTCGTAAACTACCGTGAGATATAGTGACATCATCGATCCTAACATCACCGCCAGCCACTACTATCCCTGTACGCTCATTGATAACCACTCGTGCAACACGATCAGGGCTAACTGAAACATTTTCCAATCTGGAAATTGTGTCAATCACGTTCACTCCAGTGGGAATATTTACTTTAATCCTCCCGGCATGAATTGCTTTTGCTGAGGAAGTACCCAACTCTCGATTTAGAGCCATCTCAATACGACGCGCGGTAGTGAAGTCGGGTTGATTCAACAAAACATACAATGAGCCATTTTCGTCAACAAACTCAGGAACAACGCTTTTTTCAATTAACGCCCCGCCCGGAATGATCGCTACAGTCGGGTGGTTTTTTTGTACTGAGTTTCCATTGAGATCAAACGCAAAACCACCTACGCTCAACTGCCCCTGAGACAAGGCATATATTTTATTGTCCACTCCCTTCAAAGAGGTCAGCAATAACGTACCGCCGTTTAGACTACGTGCATCACCAATCGACGATACGCCGACATCTATCCGATCTCCCCGCTCCGCAAATGGCTTGAGCGTCGCAGTAACCATAACAGCCGCAATATTTCTACTTCTAATATCCTGAGCTGAAATATTCACACCAAACTTCGAAAGTGAATTAATTAGTGATTGATTTGCTGCACTACTCTTCGGCGAATCGCCTGTTCCTGCCAGCCCCATTACCAGCCCGTAGCCCGTTAAGGTGTTATCTCTAATTCCATCAAAACGCGCAATTTCTTTTAGCCGAATATCCGAAGCGAACGCTACCCCACTGGAAAACGGAATACCAATCCATAATAAAACCACCCCGACTATTCCTCTAAAAACGAGGGCGCCACGATTACCAAATTTTTGTAACATAAGACCACGTCCTTCGAATCAAACCCTTCTCCGCATTTTTATTACCACTGTATTCAATTTTTGCATCATTAAGCCGAGCTGAGAGTGCCGTGTTATTCTGATCGATATCTTTCATACGCAACCAACCGCTAGCGCGGATAAATTGCTCATTACCATTAATATTAATTTTCTGCTCTCCAGACACATAAAGCTTGTCAGTATCTTTTACTTCCAAGACCTCTACAGTAATTTGAGCCCTAACATTACCCGTACGTTGATTATTCAATGCTTTATCGGAAGCAAATTCGGCCTCTACAGCAACTGATTCACTACGACCATTACGATCCGGCGGATCCAAATCTGTAGCAGTTTTGCCGGCACTGCCACCGAGCCTGACACTACGCCCCTGGGCCTTATCTTCTGTTGTATTTGCTTTTGCAGATTCAACTATCAATAAGGTAACAATATCTCCAACCTTAAATGCCTTCTCATCTGCCACAAGTGCCTGAAATTTATTCTCTTCGTATAAATTCTGAGAAGATGCAAATGGAATCCCACCTACTATTAGCATTAAGGCGCAAAGGCTACGCAAAAAAAATTGTTCCTTTCTCATCAATTCCCCAACCCCACATTATGGATTAGCATCAACAACAACCTGTTTCCGCGCAACAACCTTCCCCGAGAATATTTCCTTACTTTCGGTAGCCATCAATTTCACATAATCGCCGATCTCAGCTGAACCCTGTGCAATCGCTTTGGTTATAATGCTGACACGACCCGATCTTGATACAACCTCTACATCATCACCAAAATTAATTGCTTTAATTTTTTTTATCATCCTATGATCGAGAACCATTTTCTCGGCAACGTTTTCCACATAAACAAAATTACCAAATTGTTCAGCAGGCAACTCGTTTAACCTAACCACTTCTAACGGGAGCCCATTTATCTCTGCCATCTTAATCACGAAATGTTTACGACTAACCAATTCTCCACGTGCAACTGCTGTTTTTAGCACCAGCACCTCCATTTGTGCTTTTACCTCAAACCATACAGGTAGACTTTGAACCAGGCGCTCCCCTTTGTAAGCATCAACCCAAACCGCCATTCTAGTCTTTACTAACCCAACAACATCCCTTGGAACAAACCGCAACTCACCATCGTACTTTAGACTAGGGGCAACTATTAAACTTACATTACTTTTTCCATAATGCTTTTCCAAATATCCTTCAAGCGCCTTCTTAGCCACAGTAACAGCAGCCACTGAAACATCCGCCCCACCCTTAAATTTCACAACCACGCGAGGGGGAACATTTACATTAACCAACTCTCTGTCGCGCTCACCTAAGGAAATCAGAATTGCATTTTTAATCGCAACACCTTTAACATATTGCCTTGCTTCAAAGCCTTCAACAGGCAATACAATAGTCATCGAATTAATTCGAGCAACATCAACCTCTTCCATCCCCTGCTCATTCTTCAATCTCGCAATCTGCTCAATTTTGAATAGGTTCGTCTTTGCTTCTGCAGAAATTACCGGATACACATCCAAATAAGGGGTTTTAGCGAACACTAGTGCACTCAAAAAAAACAACACGCACACATTAAAAAAACGCAAAAACAAACTAGCTGCAACGTGGGAAACACTAAGCATACTGCATTACAGCCCAAATATATAAATCCAATTAAGAGCGCAGATTATTATTGATCTTTAATATCTCATCAGAAGCAACAATGATCTTTGAATTTACTTCATACGCCCTTTGCGCGATTACTAGCTCCAGTAGTTCGGCAACCATATCAACATTCGAGGACTCAAGATAACCCTGAGCCAATTTGCCATTAGTCAACTCCCCAGGGCGTGCGCTAACGGGAGATCCTGAATCTTTAGTTTCCAGATATAGATTTGAACCAGTCGCATCAAGGCCCTCATCACTCAAAAAACTTGCCAGTTCAATTTGCCCAATAGAGATGGGCTCGCTTTCACCAGACACCAGGGCTTCAACTAATCCATTTTCATCGATCTTGATTTCTGTTGTGTCTGGAGGAAGTTGAATTTGTGCCGAAAGCCTATATCCATCGACTGTCTCCAGATAACCATCTGAATCGACTTTTAGGGCGCCATTGCGGGTATAGGCAACCTCTCCATTCTCTAACTCAACTTCAAAAAACCCCCGACCTTTAATAGCGACGTTAAAGGGGTCGTTTGTAAGCTTCAACTCACCAGCAACGAAGTCTTTTCCTATTCGAGCTATCGAGGAACCCATCCCCTGCAGATTATGAATGTTCTCTTCTGCACTCGCCGTATCATTTGGTTTATAAAGCAAATCCGAAAAATCGATTTTGCTCTTTTTAAATGCAGTCGTGTTCACGTTAGCAAGATTGTGCGAAATGGTATCAAGGTGAGATTGCTGAGCATGCATTCCCGTAGCAGCAATATAAAGCGAGTCCAACATATTATTTCCCCTTAAAATTCTGCGAGCTTATTAATCGCTAAATTCATTACATCATCATATGCCTTTAAGACACCATGAACAGATTCGAAATGCCGAGTTGTTTCAATCAACCGAACCATTTCATCCATCGTTTTAACATTGGACGTCTCCAGGAAACCTTGACGTACTTTTGCATTGATTGGTTCAGCACTTGTGGAGGTAAGCGAGTTCAGGTCATAAAACCCATTCCCCAAATATGCCTCCGGGTTCAAATCAGCAGCATTAATCAGCTTAAGCTTGTCTATTGCTTGACCATTTTGCATAACGACACCAGATTCATCGATCTCAAAATTTCCGGGCTCCAATTGAATAGCACCCGTCTGCCCCATGAACAATTCATTGTGTATTCCGACAAGCCGCCCTTCATTGCTAACCCTTAATGTACCAACTCTTGCAGCCCGCGCCACACCGTCCACATCAACAACAAAAAGGGCGTTGCCGTCAATACTGAGGTCTGCAGGGTTAGCCGTGTATTTGAGGGTGCTTTGGCTGAAATCCTTATGTTTAACCTGATGCATTTTCTGTACATTTGCAACATCGGACCGATTGGTGTAGCCAACTGGATCGTACTGACTAAATGTCGGCAGCTCACGTTTGTAGCCAGAAGTAGACACGTTAGCCAAATTTTGACTAATAGAATTCAACTTATACAAATCATTATTTAGTGAAAATCTTAATGCTTCTATTGCATCAACCATATCTATCCAATGCCTTTTGTTTATCCGAGCGAAGAGAAGTTAATCAAACTCTTTGTCTGCCAATCTGAACCACGCCGCAAGAAGCAATACTGATTGTTCCCGGCACTTCGTTTAAGCTTAAAACCGTCATACTTGGCAACACCCTGTCCACCAACTTCCGGATATGCCGACGCAAACTGGGGGAGCACAATAAGATGGGTGGGTGTCCATTAGCCATCATTTTTTCCGCCTCAGAAACCAGTGCAGAAATAAAACCTTCTGTCACCCTAGGCTCAACTAACATCCCGGTTCCTTCACCTCTCAACCCGGATTGAAAAGTTTGCTCGAGGGACGGCTCCATCGTAATTACATTCAGGTTACCTTGCTTGCTTAATAACGGTTCACAAATCGCCCTGCCACAGCGAGAACGAATAACCTCAACCAGATTATCAATATCTTTTGTTGCTCGCCCTGCATCAATCAGCGACTCGACAATTAAACCGAGAGGTCTGATAGTTACTTTTTCCTTCAGCATCTTTTGCAACACTTTTTGTACATCAGAGAGAGCGAGAACCCCAGGCACCAACTCCTCAAATAATCCCTGCTGCTTTGTTTTAATAGTCGCCATCAAATTATCAACCTCTGTTCGGGTTAATAACTCGTGAGCATTGGTACGCACAACTTCACTAAAATGAGTAACCAAAACAGTCATAGGTTCCACAATGGTACACCCAGCCTCTTTAGCCTTTTGCTTCTGTGCAACATCAAGCCACATAGCAGGTAATCCATAACTGGGATCTTTTGTCTCAATGCCATCAAGACCAACCGCTGCGATACCTGAGCTAATTGCGAGGAGCTTACCCGGATATAGAAAGCCGGACGCAACTTTATTTCCATTTAGACGAATTACGTATTCATTTGTGTCGCCAATGGCATCCGTATTGATTTTAACGGCCGGCAACACAAACCCGAGTTCGTGGGCCACTTGCTCACGGAGCGCTTTAATTTTCTCCATAAGTGTGCCGGTATCACCACCAATAAATGACTCCAAGCCCTTGCCAACGCGCAACTCGAGAGGTAGCAAAGAAATTGATTCATAAATATTGCTTTCATTGGCCTCCAATCCTGGCGCGTTTTGATCTCCGATCGAGGGCTTGGAACGAATTGCAAAAAAGGCAAGACTTGCAAAAATAGCGAAAATCACTAGCACCGGAACACTCGGAATGCCCGGGAGCATTAACATCAACAACAATCCAATACTCACCATTACCAGGCTCTTCGGGTAACGCGTTACTTGTGCTGCAATCTCCTCTCCAAATCGAGCATCCGTTGCTGCACGGGTCACAATAATCCCTGTTGCCGTTGCTATCACAAGAGCGGGTATCTGCGTCACAATACCATCCCCAACCGTGAGCAATGTGTATTTATGCAGAGCATCGCCCCATGGTAAGCCCATCTGAGCAATGCCGATAATCAATCCACCAACGATATTAATGAAAATAATTAATATGCCCGCAATTGCATCACCTTTGACAAACTTTGAAGCACCATCCATTGCGCCATAGAAACTAGCTTCTCGTTCTATATCTTTGCGTCGTGTACGGGCTTCAATGTCATCAATCAAGCCCATATTCATGTCGGCATCAATGCTCATTTGTTTGCCAGGCATACTGTCCAACGTAAACCGCGCAGCCACTTCCGCCACCCGCTGTGCGCCGTTAGTTACTACAACATACTGCACAACCACCAGAATAAAAAATACAACTAACCCGATAACGTAATTACCACCGACAACGTGTGTTCCTACTGCATTAATAACATGCCCCGCCTCACCTTCCGATAAAATCAGCCTCGTAGAAGCGATATTCAAAGCCAACCTGAACATTGTTGTAATAAGCAGCAGTGTCGGAAACGTAGAAAATTCCAACGGCTTATCTGTGTACAACGTCATCAACAAAACAAGCAATGCACAGCTAACATTTACGATTAACAAAAAATCCAATAACCATGGGGGAATTGGTGTAAATAGTATGAGCAATATTCCAACTACAGCAGCAACCAGTATCAGCTCATTGCGACTACCTAAGGTGCTGTTAAAAAGACTTTTTTCAACCATGTTTTAATTCTTTCCCAAAGCAGCTTTACGTTTTGCTGCGTACGCCTGGCCGAGCGCTTTAGCGGTAGCAACAAAACAATCCTGAGGAATTGGATGCTCCATTTTTCCTGATTTAAACAGCCGTCGCGCCAAAGGCGGCATATGCACAATAGGAACTCCACAACCGACTGCCCGTTGACGTATAGCTTGCGCCATAGCTCCAGCACCTAACCCGACAATTACAGGCGCCAACATCGTATGTCGGTCATACTTCAATACAACAGCAAAGTGTGTTGGGTTGGTAATTACTACATCTGCACCCTGAACATTAGCTAAGGATGCACTTCTTTTACGCAATTCGGATTCCAATTCTTTCCGTCGAGACTTGATATTTGGATCCCCATCTCGCCGCTTAAACTCATCCTTAAGTTCCTGCTTACTCATCCTCATTTTTCTAAGATATTCACGGCGCGATTGAATAAAATCCAACAACGCAATTAATAGTAAAGCGATTACCAGCTGCCATAACAAACTTGAGCTTTGGCGTAAAAAATCTTTAAAAATGCCTCTGGGTTGCATTGATGAATATTTTAATGCTGATGGTAAAAAATCCAGCAACCAAAAAAAAACGATCGCACTAAGCACCGAAAACTTAAGTACTGTCTTTAAAGACTCCCAAAGCATTTTTTTTGAAAATTTATTTTTAAAGCCAGCAATAGGATCAAGCCGGGAAAACTTTGGCGTTAACGGATGCGCACTAAATATCACCCCAATTTGCAAAAAACTCGCAATAACACCAACCATTAATAATGCAACAACAATTGGGCTTAACTCATGCAGGACAGCATCAATCCAGTGTTTAATAAAAAAAGAAACACCCGAAATGGTAAAGTCCACTTTTCCTATACTTAAAAAAACAGCCCTACATATCTCCAACACTCTCTTGATAAAATCCTCACCGAGAGAAGCAACGAGCAATAGCGCTACAACCATCGCAAAGGCGGTATTAACCTCCAAACTCTTGAAAACATTTCCCTGCTTGCGCGCCTCCTGAAGCTTATAGGGGGTTGCCTCTTCCGTTTTTTCCGCACTGTCGGAGCCTGACTCTGCCATGCTATAAAACCCGCTCCCAATAACGGAAAACCGTTAAAAATAACTGTTCCATTAACGGGCTGAGATACCGCAGAGAAATTGCAACCATCACCAAGGCTACGGCAATTTTTAACGGCAAAAATAAAAAATATACATTCATCTGCGGCATACTTCTCGACATCACACCAATTGCCGTATCAATTAACAACAACATAGCAATTACCGGCGCAGCCAAGGCAAAACCGTAGATGAACATGATGCCAAATTGGGCTACCACATCCCTTAAGGACAAATGGTTCAATGGATTGCCTGGGGGAATTTGCTGAAATGAAAACAGGATTCCGCGCAACAATATCGAAAATGCACCGCTTGAAAAAAACACTATTACCAATAACAGCGTGAGAATAGTACCGAGCAAAGGCTCATAAGTATTTGTCGCAGGATTAAGGACATTGGCCGCCCCAAACCCCGCCTGGAAATCCAGCAACCCCCCCCCCAGCGACATAGCACCAAACGCACAATACAAACCAAAGGCCATTGCCAGACCAACCAACGCCTCATTCAAAAAAGAAAGCGCCAAAAAAAACAGATCCAGTCTATCCGGGTACGCAATAGGTGGAAGCCCGCTAGACAGAACCACCGCCAACCCCAAGCACATGAATAACTTAATATGTGCTGGCAGCCGACCAAACATGTCCAATGGGGTAGCGAAAAACAGAATTGAAAGACGCAGGGTGATTAGTAATATGGAAATTATCCATCCCGTTTGAATTTCAATATCCATAAATCCTGCTACAACATCACATATATTTTTTATTAATGGATCAACTGAGGAATATTTCTGTAGAGCTCACTGGCATACTCAACAAGGGAGGACAGCATCCATGACCCAAAAATAAACAAGACCCCAACCACGGCAATGATCTTGGGAACGAACGTCAGTGTCATCTCCTGGATCTGGGTAATTACCTGGAAAACACTAATTAAAAGACCAACCACCAAAGTTACCGCCAAGATGGGGCCAGCAATAAGCACGCAAGCCCACAGCATATCTGCCATCAAAGCAATCGCTGCATCACTCGTCACTTGAGCACCTCACCATATTATATAAGAGATAAAATTGACATTCAAAATTGCGATATACTAGACTATGAACCCTTAATCCACAAGAATACCGTTAAAAAAAACAACTCGGATTTGGCAACACTTCTCTGCAAGTACGCGTCCAGGCCGCAACACCCTATTAAAGATTTATTAGCCTCACCTCAGGAAACCACCTTATGCAAGTAAGCAAGGACTTTGACCGCGAAGAACTAATTGCGCTGGCTGTGAATGATTTATCACGCGAGCAAATTGAACCCGCTTTGGCAAAGCTCAAACTCGCCATCTCTTTGGACAAAAAAATTGATGTAGCACAAACATTGCTCGCCAAGATTTACGCCCAGTTAAAACTGTTTGATCGTGCGATCTATTTTTTCCAGCTTTTCCTCGACCAACACCCAGCAGCAATTCAAGAACGATTCGAACTGGGCATGGTGACGCTGGATAACGGGCAACCCGCGGCAGCACTAGATATTTGGGCACCATTACTAACCGATACCAACCACCCGCCAGCGATTTTCTACTCTGCAGTGGCATATGCCGAACTTTCCGAAATTGCCGCCGCACGCCGTCAGCTCGACATTCTGCTGAAGTCTGTTGCAGCCGATAACCTTTACTTCAGCAGAGGCAAAGAATTACTTTCATCATTGGATAATCTCTCTGCTGGAAGTCGCACAAACCCTTCGACCCGCCTCGAAACGAGCCTGAATTAAGCCATGCAGTCATCCGGCATGAGTAATACCTTTAGCGAGAAGTTAAACCGGTTGCTTTCGTATCTCGAAGCAGACCCCGACAATGCGCAATTATTGGGCGATGCATTAGCCGTCGCGCTCGATGAGAAAGCGACGATTTGCGATGAGCTTGCCACCAAAATAGAAGCGCTGGGCACCATTTCTCCGACTGCTAAATTTGCCCTGGCTACATGGCGAATGCACCAGCAAAACTGGCAAGCCGGAGCAGCCCTGCTGCAAGACCTGGCAGCGGAGTATCCGGAAAATGAACCGATTCTTTATAACCTTGCGCAATGCTTTGCGTACTCAGCAAACTTTTTAAAAGCTTTCAAGGCATTAAAACCACTGTTCGGATTAACAGACGCCCCCTCAACCAATACCTGCCTATTGTTTGCCCGCAGCGGAATGCATCTCGCGGAATATGATTCGGCCGAAACCGCACTGCGAATACTCCTGGAAAACAACCCGGATGACGATGCTGGATTGGGCTTACTGGCACTGCTTTATCGGGACAACCTGAATTCAGCCAAAGCAGTGAGCACCGCTCAACGTGCATTGCAACTGAATCCCGCTAATGCTGACGCTAATCTGGTACTTGCTGAGACCTATCTGGATCATCAAGACACAGCCAATGCGGAGAAATACTTTTCCGCAGTGCTGGACACCAGAAAAAGTCATCGTGCGTTGCGCGGCCGGGCGATGATCAACCTTGTACGTGGTGAGGCACAAGCGGCAGAAACGGGGTTCAAAGAACTCTTTGCCATTCAGCAATCAACAATCAGCGATTATCAACTGCTTGCTCTTGCCCAGCTCCTGCAGGGGCTTCACGCAGAGGCGTTAAACACCTTGGCGGATGCGCTGCGCCAGGAACCCAACAACACCGAAAGCAAATTGCTTAAATCGATGATACTGATGCTGGATCAGCAGGCTGAACAAGCCAAGTCCGTAATTCATGACATCAAATCCAGCCCAAATACAGCGGCGCTGGAAACGGCAACCAGCAGCTTGGAACAGGCACTCACCGGCAATGAGGAGCTAGCTAAAACACAACTCCTCAAAGTCCTTGAAAGCCAATCACCTCAGGGTAAAACCTACGGTGAGGTGATCTCCAGATTACTGGGAAATGCGCCCGGCAACACCAGGAACTGATGAGCTCGCCAAGAGCTCTTCTATCTCTTGCACCACAGACAAGAAAACCGAATCCCAATCCCCGGCTTTCGCCTGCCTGATAAAACGCATTGCCGGATACCATTGTGTTGAGCCACCTTTCAAACCATACATCCAATAAGGATTTGAATGGAGCAAATTCCAAACCGGTTTTCCAAGGCTTGCCGTCAAGTGCGCTACCGAACTGTCGCTCATGACTACCAAATCCATCAGCGAAACTGCTGCTGCTGTATCCGCAAAATCCTGAATATGCGGGGCCAAATCAACAATAAAAGGACGTGCGAAATGGCGATCCAACTCCTTTTCCCCTGGTCCTTTTTGCAAGCTAAACAGGCGAACACCCGGAACAGCGGCGAGTTGCAAAAAAGGTTTTAGTCCGGGGGAGCGGCGCGAGTTATCGCCAAATGTCTCGCTGCCTGACCACACAATTCCGATATTCAAACCGGTTGGATTTACGGGAATTACTTTCTTGAATCGCTGAACTTCCAGCGCTGGAGCAGCCACACCAACTGGCGCAGGAACAGGCAAGCCCATGTGCTCAAACCTGCCGGGCAGATCCATTACGTAGGCATAGTAATCACACCCCTGCCCGACCACCTGATCCGGCGAGGGAGAAACCAAAGTAACCGACACATTGGAGAGCAAACGCTGCAGAGGCGGCTTGCATTCAAACACTATCTCAACGCTCTGCGCAGCAAGCGATTCCAGATAGCGTGCGGCAAAAATTGTATCGCCAAAGCCCTGTTCGGTAACCACCCAAAGCTTCTTGCCCACCAAAGGCTCACCTTGCCATTCCGGGCAGGCAAATTGCCGCGCCGGCAACGCACCTGTTAATAAACGGGAGCGATACGCCGCCCAACCCTCAGCATTCCTACCCAGATACAAATAACACAGCGCCCTTTCCCATTCGTACTTAGGCGTTGCTACCGGATCGAGCCAAATGCATTTATCCAGCGCCAGCAATGCCCGCTCATAGGCTTGGGCCTCACGCAGATTGACCGCCAAATTAAACCAATAACCGGCGTTTTTTGGCTCCAATTTACAGGCTCGCTCACCGCAGCGAACCGATTCATCCAACAGATTCAAATCCTTGTAAATATTGCCCAGGTTGTTCAATACCAAGGCGTTTTCCGGTGCTAACGCCAAGGCGCGTAATTGGCAATTGAGGGAGCTTTGGTAATGTTTGAGTTTGCGCAGGGCAACTCCGAGATTGGTCCAGACCTGCAGTATTGAAGGGTCAATATCCAGTGCTTGTTGATAAAAGCTAATGGCACCGACTAAATCCTGCTTGCGGTGCAACTGCATTGCACGGTTGATAAGTTGTTGCGGCATCGATGTGTCTTTACCAATAATTGGACGTAATTAAATACAAAAACCCCGGTATTAGCCGGGGTTTTTGTATTGCGTAGTAACTCGCTTATTGCAGTGCGGCGGCAGCCACAGGCTCAGGCGCTTTCAGGCTCATATTCCAATTCTGACGAATACGCTGCGCCTCGCGCTCACCTAAACCCAACCACACAACAGAGTCCGTTTTGGTGTTGGCAATAATCAACTTGTCACCTTCACCAAACGCACCACCAATACGGCGCAGGGCTTCATCGGCATTGAATTGGGAGTTCACATACCAGTTGTTGGCAACCAAAGGGGTTGAGTTGCCCAATGAACGACACGCTCTTTTCACACGCTCACCGTTGGTTTCCGGGCTGGTGAGTTCGTAGGAGATAAACAGGTTATGCATAACGGGGTCCTTTACTTAGTGGCTTTACTGTTAACAATCTTTATCTGAATACTATTACCGCAACAATTAGGTCGCGGATTATAGAATCAATTCAATCCATATTCCGCTATTTTTTGCTCAAGTCGTGCAGCCAGTTTGACATTAGCTGCGCCTAATTCTTTCAGGATAAAGTATGATTCTTCCTTATATTGGTCGATTCGTTCTTTAGTCCAATAGAAAGGTGGATGGTACAAATTCGTAATTCTATCAGCCATTTTTACTGACCAAATGACATGCGGCTGCATTTTGATTCGGGCAATCGAGTCAGCCATCCGAAGCCAGTTGTCTGTTATTGCCATATTTTTTGTTAAAGCACTAACAGCCGCCGTCACTTGCACACCAAATAAACCTGTTAACTCCTCTTCGCTAGTGTCGGTATCTTCCAGAACATCGTGCAACAACGCACATTTGAGGACCACATCAAACTGCTCTTCACCAATATCCGAAGCCTCGTATACAGACAGCATTTCAAATGCAACGCTGGCCAAATGGCTTATGTAGGGTATCTGTTGGTTTGGAAGCCTGCCACCGTAGGTTTGTCCTGCATGCTTAACAGAGACAAATTCCCACACATCAGCCACACGTTCTATTTGCAACATCTCTAATCTCTATCGAACTGAATTCGATCCAGATGCATATAAATATTTTTATACTCGCCCATTAGAAAATTACGCAGATGCTCAACACCTGCATTTTCACCAAGCCATTTGATGATCGTCGTTTTATCTCCACGCGCGAGAATACTTTTTACACGCACCTCTCCGATTTTAATGGCTGCAGATAAAGTCATTTCCGATGCAATTTCACCACCCAACAAAATATCAACATCTACCTGGCCAACATCCTGATTAGCATAACTGGCATTTTTGTTTTCTAGCGGCAAAACTAATTCTGCACCATTAAGCAAAGCAGCCATTTCTTCAAGCGCCAATCGGAATTCATTTTCACCGAAATACTTAGGTTTTTTCATATATATAATTCATTTAAAATCAGCAACGAAGTCTTTTTCAAGTAAAAGTGAGATAACTTTAGTCAACTCCAACGGCCTCATACCTTGATCTTCTTTAAGAAACACAGTTACATCTACTTTCAACTGGTATTCCCCAGCAACAAGCCCCATTAAATCATCGTCAAATTGGAGAACATTTACATCTATATGATAGGGATTATCAGGATTTATTTGTCTCATTTTAC
>JACCEA011487564.1_pt1 | contig 29775 bp, 28 predicted proteins | sample 7449851 | NCBI WGS metagenome assembly JACCEA01 (sample SAMN15323453, study PRJNA562643) | freshwater metagenome | isolation source: river surface water | place: USA:Blue River Watershed | collected 2017-08-18
CGTCCGTCCCGGCACGCATCCGATCGTGCCGGTGATGCTGGGCGACGCCGCTCTCTCGCAGCGGTTCGCCGCCGCCATGCTCGACCATGGCGTCTACGTGGTCGGCTTCTTCTACCCCGTCGTCCCGCAGGGCACCGCCCGCATCCGCACGCAGGTGAGCGCCGCCCATTCGCGGGCCGATCTGGAAACGGCTCTCGCCGCCTTCGCCGCCGTCAAACTCGCCCTCGCCCTCTGACCATGCCCGTCCCTCCGTCCGCCGCCGTCCGCCGCAAACTGGAAAAAGCCGCCCGCGCCGCGGCCGCCGCGTCGTATTCGCCGTATTCGAAATTCCGCGTCGGCGCCGCCCTCGTCGCCGGGTCCGGCCGCATCTATGCCGGCTGCAACGTGGAGAACGCCTCCTACGGCCTCTGCAATTGCGCCGAGCGCACCGCGATCTTCACCGCCGCCGCCGCCGGCGAGCGCGAAGTCGCCGCCATCGCCGTCTACACGCCCACCCCCGCGCCGACCATGCCCTGCGGCGCCTGCCGCCAGGTCATCAACGAATTCGGGCCCGGCGCCCTCGTCATCAGCGTCTGCGACTCCGCGGAGCGGATCGAAACCACGCTCGACGCCCTCCTGCCCGCCGCCTTCGGCCCGCGCGACCTCAACGTGCCGCAGCCCCCGGCGCCGCGCAGGCGGCGCTGAAGTCGCGCAGGGCGGTCCAATACCGCTCGCCCGCGACCTCGATCAGGTCGTTGTGCCCGGCACCGGGCACCCAAAGCGCACGCGCCGGCCCGCGCGCTGCGGCCAGCAATCGCTCGCCGTGGCTGAACGGGATCACTTCGTCCGCCGTGCCGTGCAGCACCAATACCGGCGCTTCCACCGCCGGCAGCTTCGCCAGGTTGTCGAACCGGTCGCCGGGCAGTATCCGGCGTTGCGTGACAACGCGGAACGCGCTCGTGAACGCCGCCTGCAGCACCAGTCCGGCCGGCCGGATCTCCGTCGCCTGCTGCACCGCGGGACCGCCGCCGAGCGATCGTCCGTAAAGCAGCGTGCGTTCCGGCGGCACGCCCAGCTCCTCCCGCAGCCAGGCGCCCACCGCGCGCGCCGCCGCGTGCACCGAGGCCTCGGTCGGCCGTCCCGTGCTGCGCCCGTAGCCAGGGTAGTCGAACGCGACGACGGCGAAACCGCGGCCCCGCAGCTCGTGCAAAAACGGCTCAAGGTCGCCGAGCGTCTCCGCATTGCCGTGAAAGAACCACAGCGTGTGGCGCGCGCCGGGATGCGGCAGGTGCAGCACCGCGATGTCGTTTCCGTCGGCGGCGCGGATCGTGCGCAAACCGTCCGGTGCCCGGCGCGACCCGGCGTCCGGGTGGAAGAGCGCGCGGTCGACGAGCAGATGCGCCGCGGCCAGCAGGAGGAGATACCCGCCCGCGACCGTTCCGACGGCGATCCGCAGCAGCGGCCAGGCCCATTTGGTTTCCATCGGGCGCGACCTCCGGTCGGGTCAGTCCACCCGTTCGTGCCCGGCGGCGGCGAGCGCCGCGACCGCCTCGTCCAGCACGTCGCCCTTGATCAGAAAATAGTCGGTGTCGTAGGTCGCGATCGAGAGCAGGCTGATGCCGGCCTTCGCCAGCGGCGTCGCGATCGACGCCTGCACGCCGATCGCGGTGAACGGAAACGGCCCGACCAACTTGACGAGCCGCCAATCGCGCTCCGCCCGCACGTCCGCGGGCACACACTCGCCGGGGCAGATGACCGAGAGCTCCTCCGGCGTGCGCGTGACATTGACGAACGCCCCGTCGGCCCACGCCGGCATGCGCTCCCGCGGACCGAGGCGGCAGACGGCGTAGCGGCCCTCCGCCACCCGGAAACGCTGGCCGCGCCGCGCCTTTTTCATGCGCCGGAAAAATAGTCGCGCACGTGGGCCGCCACCTGTGCCCGCGGGACCTCGATCTCGTTGCGCTGGCCGAGGTCGCGGATCTTGACCACGCCCTTGGCCAGCTCGTCGCCGCCGTAGATGAGGGCCAGCTTCGCGCCCGATTCGGTCGCCGCCTTGAATTGTTTTCCGAACGCCAGGTCCTTCATCGGATAATCGACCCGAAAGCCCGCCGCCCGCAGCGCGTGGATATCGCCGAACGCGGCCAGCCGCTCCGCCTCCCCGCCGATGACGCAATACACGTCCGGCGCGGAAACAAACGCCGGCATCAGCCCGCGTTGCTCAAGCAGCAGGGCAAAGGTCATGTCGCCGATCGCGAAGCCCACCGCGGGCAGTGCCGGTCCGCCGAGTTTCTGCACGAGATCGTCGTAGCGCCCCCCGCCCGCCAAGGCCCGCAGCTCGCCCTTGCGGTCGAACGCCTCGAAGACGAAGCCGGTGTAGTAGGCGAGCCCGCGCACGACGCCGAGATCCACCTCGACGAACCGGGTGAGCCCCATCGCGTCGAGGGCGCCGAGCAGCTTGCGCCAATCCCCGAGTCGCGCCGCCAGTTTTTCGCCGCCCAGCGCGCCCAGCGCGCCCTCCAGCGCCGCAAGCGACTTGATCTGCAGGAAGGCCAGGATCTTCGCCTTCAGGTCCGCGTCGAGGGGCCCGAATGTCTCGGTGTAGCCCTTGAACGCGTCGTCTCCGTATTTCTCATACTTGTCGATCGCGCCGAGCACGCCGCGCGAGCGCGCCTCGTCGAGGCCGAGCGCCTCGAGGTAATAGAACCACAGGTTCCGGTCGCTCAGGCGCACGTAAAAATCCTCCGCCGTCAGCCCGAAGGCGCAGAGGCACTGCACCAGCAGCGCGATGAGCTCGATCTCGGCCTCCGGACCGGGTTCGCCGAAGATATCGGCGTTGAACTGGAAAAAGCAGCGGCCCCTCCCCTTTTGCATCCGCTCGTAGCGGTAGAATTCCGCGATGCTGAACCATTTGATCGGACGCTTGAGCGCGTTGGCCTTCGCCCCCACCAGCCGGCAAACCGTGGGCGTCATCTCCGGCCGCAGCGCGACCTCGCGCCCGCCCTTGTCGGTGAAGCTGAACAGCTGCGCCTCGATCTCGTCGCCCGACTTGGCCTTGTAGAGGTCGAGCGGCTCCAGCACCGGCGCGTCGTATTCGGAAAACCCGAACGTGTTCGCCGTCTGCCGCCAGAGGCGGAAAATGTGATTACGCCGGGCGAAGTCGTCGGGATAGAACTCCCGGAAGCCGGGCAAGGTCTGGAACGTGGCCATCGCGATCCATCGTGGCCAAGGGCCGCGAACCAGCGCGATTCAAAAAATCGGCCGACCGGCGGCCGGTCCGGGGAAAACCCGCAGCCGCAGGCCCGTAGGGCCGACAACGATACCTCAAGCCGGATGCGGCCCGGCCGCATCCGGCTCGAATCTTACGGGCGAAACCGAATTCGCCCGAACACCAGGCTCAACCCTCCGCCTCGCCGTCGCCCGACTCGGCCTGCAATTTGGCCAAATCGATCTTCTTCAACTGCTGCTTGAGGATCTTGCCCGATTTGAATTTCACGACCGCCCGCTGCGGAATCACGACTTCCGCCTCGGGTTTGTTGGGATTGCGGCCGATTCGCTGTTTGCGCACTTGAACTTCAAGCACGCCGAAGTTGCGCAGTTCGACGTTTCGTCCGTTGGCCAACGCCTTCTGGATGATGTCGAGGGTCTGCTGCACGGTGTCGACGATCTGCTTTTGCGGAAAGCCCGACTTCCGGTATATCTCCAGCACGATTTCGCGTTTCGTCAGGTTAGACATGTGGGGTCCTTGGTTGATGTGGTCCTTGAATGAAGCATCTTAAACAATTTGCGGTCTTCTAATTGCGTCAACCCTTATGACCAGGTTGCGTCCGGCCGATTTCGCTCCCGTAATTGCCGTCCTCCATGCCCGATCCCGCCGCCGTAAATTCGATGTTTGGCCGCATCGCCCGACGCTACGACCTCGCCAATTTCATCCTCTGCGGCGGGCTCGACACCTGGTGGCGCCGCCGGCTGGTCCGCGCGGTGGCCGAGAAACACCCCGGCGATGTCCTCGATCTGGCGACCGGCAGCGGTGACGTGGCCTTTGCCCTTTGCCGGAGGCTCGCGGCCGGCACCCGGGTCCTGGGCATGGATTTCTGCCAACCCATGCTGGACGAGGCCGAGGCGAAAAAACGCACGGCGCCCCCGGAACGGGTGCGGACGCTTTCCTTCCGCCAAGGAGACGGCCTCGCCCTGCCGCTGCCGGACCGATCGTTCGATGCGGTGACCATTTCGTTCGGCCTGCGCAACCTGGCGGACCGACCCCGCGGGCTCGGGGAGATGCACCGCGTCTTGCGCCCCGGCGGACGCCTCGTGGTGCTGGAGTTCTCCCAGCCCCACCGGTGGTTTCGCCCGCTTTACTATGCCTACCTCCGCTACGTGCTGCCGCCGTTGGCCGGAGCGGTGACCGGAGATCGCGCCGCCTATGAATATCTCAATCGCACGATCGGGGAATTTCCCGACCGCTTCGCGTTGGCGCGCGAAATCGAGTCGGCCGGCTTTTCGCCGGTTCGGGCCGAGCCGTTGTCTCTCGGCATCGTCGCCCTGCACATCGCCGACCGGCAAGGCTAGCGCTCGGGCGCGAAGCCGGCCGCCGGCCGGCCTTGGCAGCCGTCCGGCTCAGGCAAACGATTTGCCGCACCCGCAGGTGCTCTGGGCGTTCGGATTCTTGATCTCGAAACCCTTGCCGTGCAGCCCGTCGTCGAAGTCGATCGAGGAACCGTCCAAATAGGCCAAGCTGGTGGGATCGATCAGGAATGCGACCCCCTCGCTTTCCAATCGGGCGTCGTCGGGCTTCGGCGCATCGAACGACATCCCGTATTGGAACCCCGAGCAACCGCCCGACTCGACAAAGACCCGGAGCTGCTTCTCGGGCGCGTTGAGTTCCGCGTGCATGGTGCGCACCTGCCGGGCGGCGCGGGCAGAGAGGGTGATCATGCGACGGACCGTATTTCGACGTCCGGCCCTGTCAATCGGCGCCCACAGCAAATTTCGCGCCGATCTCTGTCTGCGCTCTTGCCTCCCTGTCGGACCGCACCTTTGCTCCGGCCAGTGGCGTCGATCAAAAACATCTTCAACGAGCTCCACTACGAGATGACCCGCAAGATTGCGGACGGCGGCATGGGAGTCGTTTACGAGGCGCAGCAGCTGGGTGCGGGCAACTTCCGCAAAGTCGTCGCGGTGAAGCTGATTCGCGAAGAGTATTCCGCGATCGAAGAGTTCCAGAACAACTTCATCGGCGAGGCCCGTCTGGTCGCCGACCTCATCCACACCAACATCGTCCAGACCTACCATCTCGGACAGGTCGGCGGACAGTATTTCATGGTGATGGAATTTGTGCGCGGCGTGAACTTGGAGCAATTCCTCGATCAGCACCGCCGGCTCGGAAAGGAAATCCCCGCCGACTTGGCCGCCTTCATCGTCTCCCGGATCGCCCGCGGCCTCACCTACGCCCACGCCAAGTGCGACCGCGACGGCCGCCACCTCAACATCGTCCACCGCGATATCGGCCCGAAAAACATCATGCTCGCCTACGAAGGCGACGTGAAGCTCACCGACTTCGGCATCGCGAAGGCCCTCGACCTGATGTATAACGAGGAGGGCAAGGTCATCGCGGGCAAAGACGAATACCTTTCGCCGGAACAGGCCAGCTACGCGATCACCGACGCCCGCGCCGATCTGTTCCCCCTCGGCATCGTGCTCACGGAGCTGTTGCTCGGGAAAAACCTCTTTCGCGCCGCCGAACGCGCCACGTCCCGCCGCAATATCCTCACGATGCCGATCCCGAAGTTCGGCTCGCTGCGCGCGGACATCGAACCGCGGCTCGAAGCGATTATCCAGAAGGCCCTGCAGCGCGACCGGGACAAGCGCTACCAGTCGGCCTCCGAGATGCTCACCGATCTCGAACTCTATCTCTACAGCGACCGCTACGGCCCCACCAACGAGAAGCTCGGCGTCTACCTCAAAGAGCTTTACGGGGTCCGCGATCCGGTCGTCCCCGCGCTTTCACCCCGCCCCACGAGCTGAGATGAACCCCACTGACTTTCATCTTCATGAGCGGGCCCGGATTTAGTCACGAACTTCGTCAACGGCAGACCCAGTCGCTGGTTCTCGCCCCGCAGCTTCGGCACTCCCTGAAGATCCTGCAGGTCGCGGCCCTCGATTTGCGGTCGGTCATCCAGGAGGAGTTGCAGAGCAACCCCACCCTCGAGGAACTCCCGATGGAGGGCGTGAGTCTCGACAAGCCCGCGGACGAGTCCGGCGAGGGCGATTCCGGCGGCGGCGACACCGACGGCAACGCCTCCCCCGAGTCCGCGGCGCCGGTCGACCAGAGCGACGGCGAACCCAAGCGCGACGAGCTCGATTTTTCCAAGGACCGCGAGTTCGAGATCCTGGGCAAACTCGACGAGGATTGGCGCGACCACATGGCCAGCGTCGGCGGCAACCAACCCTACACCTCGGAGGACGCCGAGCGCCGCCAGCATTTCTTCGATTCGCTGGTCAGCGAAACCTCCCTCCAGGAGCATCTGATCCAGCAGGCCGAGCTGACCGAGTTGGCCGGTCCCGCGCTGGAGGGCATGAAGCACCTCGTCGGTTGCCTCGACGACCGCGGATTCCTCACCCAGACCCCCAACGATATCGCGCTCCAGACCGGTCTGCCGCTCGATGCCGTCCAGGAGGCCCTGAAAGTCCTGAAGACGTTCGACCCGCCCGGCATCGGTGCCCGCGACCTCGCCGACTGCCTCCTGCTCCAGCTCGCCGCCAAGGGCCGGGGCGGTTCGCTCGCCTCGCGCATGATCCGGGATTACTTCGACCTGCTGACGCGGCGCCGCATCCCCGAGCTCGCGCGCAAACTCGGCGCCGACGCCGACGACGTGCAGTCCGCCATCGAGGAAATCGGCAAACTCGATCCCGCGCCCGGCCGCCGCTTCGCCGAGGACAACAACCGCGTCGTCGTGCCCGACGTCACCGTCGAGCGGGACGGCGAGGAGTGGAAGATCACCCTCAACAGCGACTACATCCCCCGCCTGCGCATCTCGAGCACCTACCGCGACCTGATCGCCAAAGGCACGCTCTCCAAGACCGAGCGCGACTACCTGCGCGAGCGCATGCGCTCCGGCAAGTTCCTCATCGACTCGATCGAGCAGCGGCAGCGCACCATCGAGCGGATCACCCGCGAGATCATCAACGCCCAGAAGGTTTTCTTCGAAAACGGCGTGTCCGCCCTGAAGCCGCTGACGATGACCCAGATCGCCGATGTGGTCGGCGTGCACGAGACGACGGTCAGCCGCGCCATCGCCAACAAGTATATCCGCACCCCGCACGGCGTCTTCGATTTCAAATACTTCTTCACGCCCGGCTACCAGGCCGAGAGCGGCGCGTCGGTGTCCAACACCAGCGTGAAGGAAATGATCGCCGACCTCATCAACATGGAGGACAAGTCGGGCCCCCTGAGCGACCAGGAGCTCGTGGCCAAACTGCTCGAAAAGGGCATCACCATCGCCCGCCGCACGGTGGCGAAATACCGCGAGGAACTCGGCATCCTGCCGAGCAACCTGCGGCGCGATTACAAGTAGGACCGGTTCGCGTTGCCGGTCGCACCGGACGCCGACCTTCGCCGCGTCCGTTACGCCGGGACAACGTCCGGCCTAAGCGATTCCGTCCGCGCTCCCGCACCGAGGAGCGGTTCAGTCGACGAAGGCCAGCTCGTTGGACAGGAGCAGCACTTGGGCGAACTCCTCCCACGGCGTGAGCAGCGGGGGCGGCGCCTTCGGCGCGACGTTGAAATCCTTCTTTGCGTCCCAAGTCCGGGCCTCGCCTGCGTCGGCGCCCGGGGAAAACACGACCTTCGGCGCCCACGTGAACGTATCCGCGGTCGCCGACGCGATCGCGTCGACCACGAAGTCGATCGTGTCGCCCGCCTTCACGGCCAGCGCCGCCGGCTTGGTTTCCGCCTTGGTGTTGTGGACCTTCCACTCGCCCCGCACGCCGGCCGCGCTGCTCACGATCCGCGCCCGCACGCCGTCGCCGTCGGCCCGGGCATGCCCCAGCACCCCTTCGATTTTCACCTCGCCGTCCGCGGGCGCCACCCAGCGGCGCACCGCCGAATATTCCCCGGTTTTACCCGGATGTCCGCCGTCGGCCGTCATCATCAGGTGCCCGAACTTCGCATCCGGAAATTTCGCCGCCGGATAGAGTTTCCCGTCGCGGCGTTCGATGAGGGCATGGAATTCCCGCACCCGGCCGCTCGCCGCGTCGAAGCGACCGTAGCCGTAGCGCCATCCGGCCGACTCCGTGACGTCCGAGGTCCGCGCGGCGGGCCGGTTCACGAACGCCAGCGCCAGTGCCCGCTCCTCCGCATCCGGACGGCGTTGCAGCACGGCGCGGTAGAGGGCGTCCACCTTGGCCGCGGGGTCCGACGCCGCCTTCACCTCGGCCCGCGCCAGCGCGTGCCGCGCCTGTTCGACCACGAACGGACTGTTGAGCAAAAACAGCGCCTGCTGCGGAACCGTGGTGGCGAAGCGACCGGCGGACGAGACGTCGGGATTCGGATAATCGAAGGTGCGGAACATGCCGGGGAGGTTCTGCCGGTCGATGAAACCGTAGACAGTGCGGCGGGCGGTGAAGGGTTCCGCGACGAGGTCGTCCGGCAATCCACCGGTCCGCAAATCGAGCCGGCCGGAAACCGCCAGCAGGGTGTCCCGCAGCGCCTCGAACTCGAGCCGCCGGCGCTGGAAGCGCGTGAGATACTGGTTGTCCGGATCCGCCGTGACGGCAGCCGGAAGATCGCTCGTTTGCCGGTAGGTCGATGACAGCACGATCGCGCGGTGCAGCCCTTTCACCGACCAGCCGCTCTCGACAAACGTCGCCGCCAGCCAATCCAGGAGCGCGTGCTGGACGGGCGCCTCGGTGCGGACGCCGAAGTCGCTCGCGGTCCGCACCAGCGGCGTGCCGAAATGCCAGCCCCAGACACGATTCACGAAGACGCGCGCGGTGAGCGGATTGTCCGCGCTCGCGATGGCCCGCGCCAGTTCGAGCCGGCCGCTGCCGTCGCGGAAATTCGCGCGGGCCTCGCCCCCGAGAATCTCGAGAAAACGCCGCGGCGCCTCCGGTCCCCGGTTGGCCGGATTGCCGCGGAGGAAAACGTTGGAGTTGCGCGGTTGGGGCCGGTCGGCGAGCGCCATCGCGCGAAGCGGCGCCCCCGGCTCGGTCCAGTTCAGCGCCTCGACCTCCCGCCGCAGGCCGGAGGTCTTGTCGTCGATCTGCCGCTTGATCATGCGCGCGGCCGTGTCGTAGCCGAGGTTCGTCGGCGCCCCGTCGGCCAGCAGCCAGCGGCGCAACGCCTCCTGACCGGGGTCCGCCAACGGAGCAGCCTCGCCGCCGGCGGCCATCGCCTTGTCCAGCGCGACGAAGACGCGGTTGTAGACCGCGGCCGCATCCTTGAGCGCGGCGAGCGGCTGGTCGGCCGCCGCGAAGGCCGCGACCAGCGCGGGATTGATCGCCGGTTCGCCCGCCCAGGTCGCGACCAGGGCCGGCCCGCGGGTCGCAAATTCCCCCTCCGGCAGCGCGGCCAGCGCCAGCCACGGGGCCAGCACCGGATCGGTCGCGGCGGCCTTTGCCCCTGCCGCCAGCGACGCCTGCCACCGCCGCAGCACCTCGGGGTTCAGCTTCCGCGCGCCGGCGAAGAGGTCGAACTTCTCGTTTTTACCGAGGCGGGCGGCGTCATGCGCGCCCAGCAGATAGTCGCCGGTCTTGGAGCGCAGGCCGGACAGGAATTTGGCCACCTCGCTCCGCGCCCGCTCCTGCACCTTGGCCTCGGCCGCCGCCTTCTTTTTCAAAAATTCCCGGTAAGCCGGCGAATCGACCTGGGGCCCGAGCAGCGGCTTTTCCTCCGGTTCCTCGGACGAGGCGAACACCCCGTGCAGCGAGTAATAGTCCTTGATCGGCACCGGGTCGAATTTGTGGTCGTGGCAGCGGGCGCAGGTCACGGTCAGCGCCATCGTGCCGCGGGTGACGACGTCGATGCGGTCGTCGATGATGTCGTTCTGGTTGTTGAGAAAACGCCGACCGAGCGTGAGAAACCCGAGCGCGGCGAGGGCGGACTTGTCCTCGCCCAGCGGCAGCCGGTCCGCGGCGAGCTGTTCCACCAAAAACCGGTCGTAGGGTTTGTCCTCGTTGAACGCCCGGATGACGTAGTCGCGGTAGGTGTGGGAAAACGCGTAGCGCCGCTCGGCGTTGCCGGCGAGGTAGCCCTTGGTGTCGGCGTAGCGCGCGACATCGAGCCAGAAGCGGCCCCAGCGCTCCCCGTAACGGGGCGACCCCAGCAAGCGGTCCACGAGCCGCCCATAGGCACCCGGGTCCGCCGCGTGCTCGCGGACGAACGTCTCGGTTTCCTCCGCCGTCGGGGGCAGTCCGGTGAGATCGAAGGTGACGCGCCGCACCAGCGTGCGCGCATCGGCCGCCGGCGCCGGCGCGAGGCCCTTGGCCGCCTGGGTCGCGAACACGAAGGCATCGACCGGGGTCGCCACGCGCCGCGCCAGCGCCGGCGGGACCGCGGGAACCTCCGGCTTCCGCACCGGTTGAAACGCCCAGTGCTGCCGGGCCGCGGCCATGTCGAGCGGGTGCGGTTTTCCGCCGGTGCGGGGGTCGGGCGCGCCCATTTTCACCCACTGCTCGAGCAGCGCGATCTGCTCCGGCGCAAGTTTGCCGCCGTCGTTTTTCGGCGGCATCTGCAGGTCTTCGTCGGTGTAGCGGACCGCCTCGATGAGCAGGCTCTTGTCCGGATCGCCGGCGACGATCGCCGGGCCGCCGGCGCCGCCCTTCAGCAGGCCCGCGCGCGAATCGAGAAAGAGGTCGCCCTTCGATTTTCCCGCTTCGGCGCTGTGGCACTTGTAGCACGCGTCGGCGAGAATCGGCCGGATCTTGGCCTCGAAAAACTCGAGCTGCTCGGGGGACACCGGCGCCGGCATCGTGCCCGGCATCGCGGCCAACGCGGTCGTCAGCGCCAGGAACCCGCCGGCGAAACGCCCGCCGCGGGCACGGGGGAATAGGGACGGCGACATCACGCGATCAGGTCCTTGACGACATGGCCTTCGACATCGGTGAGGCGGTAGTCGCGCCCCGCATGACGGAAGGTGAGCTTCTCGTGGTCGAAGCCGAGCAACGCCAAAATGGTCGCGTGCAGATCGTGCACGTGGACCGGCTTCTCGACCGCCTTGAAACCGAATTCGTCCGTCGCGCCGTGGACGTAGCCGCCGCGCACGCCGCCGCCGGCCATCCACATGGTGAAGCCGTAGTGGTTGTGGTCGCGGCCGTTGACCTTGCCGGCATTGGCGCCGGCGGTGGGCAATTCGACGACCGGCGTGCGGCCGAACTCGCCGCCCCAGATCACCAAAGTGTCGTCCAGCATGCCGCGCTGCTTGAGATCCTTGAGCAACGCGCCGATCGCCTGATCGCTCTCGCGGGCGAGACGGCGGTGGTTGACCTCGATGTCGTCGTGGTTGTCCCACGGCTGGCCCTGGCCGTGCCACACCTGCACAAAACGCACCCCGCGCTCCAGCAGGCGCCGGGCGGTGAGCAACTGGCGGCCCTGCGTGGTGTCGCCGTAGAGCCCGCGGATCGCGGCGGGCTCGCGCGCGACGGCAAAGGCATCGGTCGCCTCCAGCTGCATGCGATAGGCGAGTTCGAAAGACTGGATGCGCGCCTCGAGCTGGCTGTCCTGGGCGCGACGCGCGGCATGGCGGGCGTTGAGCCGGGCGAGCAGGTCGAGCTGGTCGCGCTGGTGCTCGCGGGGGGTGGAGCGGTTGCGCACGTGCTCGATGAGCTTCTCGAGGTCGGTGTGCTTGGTGTCGATGTAGTTGCCCTGGTAAATGCCGGGCAGAAACGCGCTCTGCCAATTCTGCGATTCCTGGATCGGGTAACCGCCGGGGCACATGGCGATGAAGCCGGGCAGATTCTGGTTCTCGGAGCCGAGGCCGTAGGTCACCCACGAGCCGAGACTGGGCCGCGGGAGGCGCGCGTCGCCGCAGTTCATCAGCATGAGCGAGGGCTCGTGGTTGGGCACGTTGGCGTGCATCGAGCGGATGACCGCGATCTCGTCGATGCTCTCGGCCACGTGCGGGAAGAGTTCGCTCACCTCGATGCCGCTCTTGCCGTGGCGCTTGAACGCGAACGGAGAGCGGAACGCCGCGCCCGTCTTGCGCTCCGTCTTGAGGTCGAGCGGCAGGGCTTTGCCGTGCCATTTTTCGAGGGCCGGCTTCGGATCGAAGGTATCGACCTGGGACGGGCCGCCGTTGGCGAAAATATGGATCACCCGCTTCGCCTTGGCCGGGAAATGCGGCGCCCGCGGCGCAAGCGGGTTGTCGAGATTGACCGCACCGAGCGCCGGCACGCCGCCGGTCATCGCGGCCAGGCCGAGTGCGCCGAATCCGACGCCGCAGCGCGACAGAAACTCCCGCCGCGTCAGAAAATGGTCTTCGAGGCGGGGCGCGTGGTGCATGCGAGGTGGCGGGAATGACGAAGCGGCGGGCCGCCGGTAACGCGGGAACGCAAACGCAGGAAGCCGCAGCGGGAAAGCGTGTAATTTCGCCCGGGCCCGCCGCGGGCGCGCCCGCCTCCGGACGGCGACGGACCGAGTCCGCGCCACCCGGGTGCAGACGTGCCTACCGCGCGCCTGCCGTCGGCGGCGTGTCGGCGTAGCGCTCCCAGTTTTTCACCAGCTCGTGCACCACGCGGCTGCCAACCTGGTGGGCCGCCTCGAGCGAGGGGATGTAGGCGGAGTAGCCGGCGCCGAGTTTCTCGCCGCTGAGGCTTTCGGCGGCGTCGCCGCCCGGCCACTGCATGTCGAAGTTGCTGGCGGTGCGGAGCACGAGCAGGCGCTTCACGTCGGTCCGGCCGGCACGGGTGAGCCAGAGCAGCGACTGGTAGGTGCCGGTGTCTTCCATCGCGGTGGTGACGTAGTTGCCCTGGCCGTCGGAGAAATACTTCACCCAGTCGTTGGCCCACTGGTTGAGCAGCTTGCCGTGCCAGTAGGTCATGGCCGCAAGGTTGTCGCCCTTGAGCACGAGCGGCGGGCGCTGCGCGTTGGGAAAGCCGGTGTAGAGCGCGCGACGCTTCCGCATCGGCTCGGTGTCGGCGAGGGGCGTGTCCTTCGTGAGCCGGTAGGCCCACTCGACGAAACCCGGCACGAGCCGGAAGGCCTCCCCCTCGCTGCGGTCGACGGGCAGCTCGTAGGGCTTCTTCTTGCGCAGCGGGATGAAGCCCGTCGTCCACCCCGCCGGCATTTCGCGGGCATCGATCTCGTGCCCCAGGTCGCCGTCGACCAACCATTCCGCCCAAACCGCGGACCCGAGCGGGGCGTCGTGCGGATCGACCCCGGCGATGCCGGCGACGAGCCAGTAGGTCCGGGCGAAGTCGAAGCGCGGATCGAGGCCCAACGCCATGATCGTGGCGGCGCTCTTGGCCGTGCCCACGCCGGTCACCACGCCCAGCACGGAACCGTCCGCGTTGGTGCGCAGGTCGCGGTAGCCCTGGGGAAACGGCAGCACGCGGGTCAGCTTTTCCCGTTCCACCCAGAACTGGAACTCGCCCGGGGTATCGCCGGTGTCCTGACCGGGCTCGAACATTGCGACGACGACGACCTTGGGTCGGAGCACCTCGGCCGCACGCAGCGCGGAGGAAGCGACCGCCGACAGGGTCCCGGCGAGGATGAGGCGGAAAACGGAGCGGAACGGAGTAGCCATGGGCGACGCTCAGCAGGAGGCAGGCCGGCGGCAAATCGGTTCTTGCGGACCGCTCCGCGCCGCGTTGGCTGGGCCCTTCCATGAGCACCACCGCACCCGCCAACGAACACGCCGTGATCAAGACCGCCTACGGCGAAATGACGATCGCCTTCTGGCCGGACGTCGCGCCCAAGACGGTCGAAAACTTCAAAAAACTCGCCCGCGAAGGCTTCTACAACGGCACCGCTTTCCACCGGATCATCAAGGGTTTCATGATCCAGGGCGGCTGCCCCTACACCAAGGAAGGCGCCCGCGGCATGCCCGGCACCGGCGATCCGGGTTACAAGGTGAAGGCCGAGTTCAACGCCAAGTCCCACGTCCGCGGCGTCATCTCCATGGCCCGCTCCTCGCATCCGGACAGCGCCGGCTGCCAGTTCTTCATCTGCCACGGCGACGCCAAATTCCTCGACCGCCAATACACCGCGTTCGGCGAGCTGGTGAAGGGTGACGACGTGCTCGAGAAGCTCGCGACCGTCCCGACGAAGTCCGGCGGCGGCGGCGAGAAGAGCACCCCCATCGAGCGCGTGGGCGTCGAAAGCATCACCATCGTCGCGGCCTGAGTCCCGTGCGCACCGAACCTCGCCGCGCTCCGCCGCGGTGAGCGTCTCGGCCCCGACCCGCCGGCTTTCCGGCGGGTTTTTGCTTTTGGGGCGGACGAACGCTACCGACGGACCGCGCCGAAGATCGCGTCCTCGGATTCCTTGGCCGCGAACATGGCGGCCGCATCGTGGCCGATGCCGGGCGTCTCGACCTTGCGCCAGTTGAAGGCCCAGCCCCGCTCGGCGGCGAGTTTGCGGGCGAACTCGAAGCAGTTGCGGCCCCGTTCGAGCCGATGCTTGCCCTGCCGCATCCCGGCCGCACTGTCGTCGAAGCTGGGTCGCGGATAGATGTCGTCCGTGCCGAGGTAAAAGGTCAGCGGCGCCGCGAGGTAGCGCCGCAACACGTCGTCGCTCGCCAGCTCCGCCGGGAGCTTGCCGAAGCCGTAGCCGAAGTCCTGGTCGCGCGTCGGGAAAAGATGCGAGCCGGGATTCGCGGCGACAATCCGCACGGGTTCGCCGGGCATGAACGCCGCCAGGCGCACCAAGAACTGCCCGCCGGCGGAATGCCCGATCAGATAGTAGGGCAAGTCCGCCGCCGATTTGCCTTCGAGCGCGCGCACGTGCGCGACGATTTTCGGGATGAACGCATAGGTCCACTCCTCCGGCGCCGCGGCCTTGCCGCCCTCGCCCACCAAGCCGCCCCGCTGGTAGCGGGCACTCGGGAAACGCGCGGTGTCGAACAGCGGCGCCACCACGATCGCCTTGAAGCGCTCGGCGAGCGTGATCGCAAAATTGCGGTAGTCCTCCGCATTGCGCGCCACGCCATGGCAGATCACGAACAGCGGTCCGTCGCGGTAGGTCGGCGGCTTGTAGGTGAAGAGCGTGATCGGCTCGGCCGGATGCGGATACTCGATGCGGCCGGGCCCCTTGGGCAGCGGCTCGGCCCGGAGGGCGGCGACACCGAGGACGAGAAGAACGATCAGGAATCGATGCATAGGGAAAAAACTCAATCGCCCCCGGCGTCCGTCGAACAACCGCTGGTGCTGTCGCCGAAGCGCGACCGGCCCCGTTCGCCCGGGGGCGGCGTATCCTTGGGTCGCCGGCCGATCAGGTAAACCAGTCCGCCGGCCAGCGCGGCCAATCCGATCGCCATCACCAGCGCCGGGCTCATGGCTCAGGAATAGCCCAGGGCCTTCGCGACGGCCGGATAGACGATCTTGCCGCCGCGTGTGTTCACGCCCTTGGCGAGCCCCGCGTGCTCCGCCAGGGCCCGCTCCACCCCCTTGCCCACAAGCATCGCCACATACGGCTCGGTCGCTTGCGTCAGGCCGAGCGTCGAGGTGCGGCCGACCAGGGCGGGCATGTTCGGCACCGCGTAGTGGATCACGCCGTGTTGCTCGTAGACCGGCTTCTCGTGCGACGTCGGCCGGATGCTCTCGATGCAGCCGCCCTGGTCGATCGCGATGTCGACGATCACGCTGCCGGGCCGCATGCGGGCGACCATCTTTTTGCTCACGACCGTCGGCGCCTTGGCCGCCGGGATGAGCACCGCACCGATCAACAGGTCCGCGTCGGCGACCTCGTTTTCGATGTTGGCCGGGTTCGACATCAACGTGACCACGCGGCCCCGATATTCGCTGTCGAGCGCTTCGAGTTTGCGGGTATCGAGATCGAGCACCGTGACCCGCGCGCCCATGCCGGCGGCCATCTGGACGGCATGCGCCCCGGAATTCCCGGCGCCGACCACCACCACGTGACCCGGCATGGTGCCCGGGATGCCGCCGAGCAACACGCCGGAACCGCCGTGCTGCGACTGGAGGAAATACGCCCCGATCTGGATCGAGAGCCGACCGGCGATCTGGGACATCGGTTTCAGCAACGGAAAACTGCCGTCCGCGCCTTCGACCGTCTCGTAGGCGATGCCGAGGATGTTTTTCGCGAGCAGCACCTTCGCCAGCTCCGGCCCCGCGGCGAGGTGCAGGTAGGTGAAAATCGTCTGGCCGTTGCGCAGCAGGCCGTATTCGGCCGGCAACGGCTCCTTCACCTTCAGGATCAGGTCGGCGGCGCGCCAGACCTTCGCCGCGTCGGCCACGAGCGTGGCGCCGGCGGCGCGATACTCCGCATCGGTAAACCCGGCGGTGAGGCCCGCCCCTTTCTGCAGGAGCACCCGCGCGCCGAGCGAGATGCAGCGGCGGCAGAGACTGGGGGTCATCGAAACCCGCGTTTCACCGATCTTAATTTCTTTGGGGACGCCGATTGTCATAAATCGGACCAAACCACGATTCGTCCGGAACGCACGTTCAGAAATGCATCGTCGGCCCCGTCGCGGGCTCGACTTCGCGGGGCCCGGCGCGCGGTGTTGCGGGCGGCGCCCGCCGCGCCCGAACGCCCATGTCCCGCCCCCTCGAACTCATCGTCGCTTGCGCCGCCAACCGCGTCATGGGTCGCGGCGGCAAGCTCCCGTGGCGCATCCCCGAGGATTTCGCCTTCTTTCAGGCGGAGACCGCGGGCCAGAGCTGCGTGCTCGGCCGCATCTGCTACGAATCGTGGCCGCGGGCCCGCGCCGACGGCCGCCGCCCGATCGTCGTCAGCCGCAACGCCGCGCTCGGCCAACCGGGCGTGCGGGTCGTGCCGGACCTGACGGCTGCTCTCGCGGCCGCGGACACCTTGCCGGGCCGCATCATGATCTGCGGCGGGGAACGCATTTACCGGGAAACGCTGGCCCTCGCCGGCACGCGGCCGCTGGTTCTGCACCTGACGTTGGTCCACGCCGAGGTCGAGGGCGACACGGTCATGCCGGAGTGGCGCCACCTGCCGTGGCGCGAGACCGCCCGCCGCGAAAGCGGCGACGCCAACTACCGCTACACCTTCCTCACGCTGACGCTGCCTTGAGCCGCGCCGCATGCGCGCCCGCGACGGCGATATATTTCTCCGCCCAGCCGCGCAGGCCCGCCCGCTCCTCCGGCCGCAGCGGCCGCACCACCTTGGCCGGGGCCCCGAGAATCATCGAACCGGGCGGCGCCACGAAACGCTGCGTCACGAGGGCATTGGCGCCCACGATGCAGCCGTCCCCGATCACCGCGCCGTCGAGCACGGTCGAGCCCATGCCGATCAGGCACTCGTCGCCGATGTCGCAGGCGTGGATGATCGCGGCATGGCCGATCGTGGTGAACCGGCCGACGCGCACGCCGTAGTCGTCGGCGAGGTGCACGATCGTGCCGTCCTGCACGTTGCTGCCTTCGCCGATCTCGATGCGGTTGATGTCGCCGCGCAGCACGCAGCCATACCACACGCTGCTCCGGGGCCCGAGGTCGACGTCGCCGATCACGGTGGCGTTGGGCGCGACGAAGGCCGCGCGGGCGGTGTCGGGACTGCGTCCGAGGTGGCGGGCGAGGCGATCGTGGACGGTCATGGGAAACTTCTTCTCGCCCGCCCCCGAGCCCTGCGCAAGCTCGGCATCCTTCCAGCTCTCCCCCGCCCCACATGGATATTCTGCTCAACGTCGCGCGCGGTCTGCTCGGCATCGTCGCGTTCATCGGCCTCGCGTGGTGTTTCAGCGCGAACCGGCGCGCGATCCCGTGGCGCCTGGTCGGCACGGGCGTCGTCCTGCAGGTGGTCTTCGGACTGCTGGTGCTCCGCGTCGACGCCGTGCGCGGCGTGGTCGACGCCGTGGGCCGGTTCTTTGTCCGGATCCTCGACTTCAACGAAGCCGGCGCCCGCTTCCTCTTCGGCAACCTGCTCGATGCCTCCCAGTCCTGGGGCTTCCTCTTCGCGTTCAAGGTGCTGCCGACGATCATCTTTTTCTCCGCGTTCACCTCGCTGCTGTTCTACCTCGGGATCCTCCAGCGCATCGTCTTCGTCTTCGCCTGGGTGATGAGCAAGACGATGAAACTCTCCGGCGCGGAGAGCCTCAGCGCCTCGGCCAACATCTTCCTCGGCCAGACCGAGGCACCGCTCCTGATCAAACCCTACCTCGCCACCATGACCCGGTCCGAGCTGCTCGCCGTCATGGTCGGCGGCATGGCCACCATCGCCGGCGCCGTGATGGTCGCCTACATCGGCATGCTCGGCGGGCCGACCGAGGCCGGGCAACTCCTGTTCGCCAAGCACCTCCTCACCGCGTCCGTCCTCTCCGCGCCGGCCGCGCTGCTCACCGCGAAGATCCTCGAGCCCCAGACCGAGGAGATCAACCGCTCGATCGAGATCCCGAAGGAAAAGATCGGCACGAACGTGCTCGAGGCGATCGCCAACGGCACGACCGACGGCCTCAAGCTCGCCATCAACGTCGGCGCGATGCTCCTGGTGTTCACGGCGCTCATCGCCTTCGCCAACTGGGTGCTCGCCGCCGGCGTGGGCAGCTGGAGCGGCCTCAACGCCTGGATCGCCCAGTCCACCGGCGGCCGCTACGCCGATTTTTCCCTGCAATACATCATGGGGATCGTCTTCGCGCCCCTCGCCTGGCTGATGGGCATCGACAGCGGCCAACTCATGATCGCGGGCCAGATCATCGGCGAAAAAACGATTCTCAACGAATTCTACGCCTACGGCACCCTCGGGAAACTGAAGGAAACCGGGGTCATCGGCGATCCCCGCACGCAGGTCATCCTCACCTACGCGCTCTGCGGCTTCTCCAACATCGCGTCGATCGGCATTCTGATCGGCGGCATCGGCTCCCTGGCGCCGAACCAGCGCCCGGTCCTCGCCCAACTCGGGCTCAAGGCCCTGCTCGGCGGCAGTATCGCCTGCTTTCTCACCGCCTGCGTGGCGGGCATGCTGATCTGACGCCGCGGCGGCGACCCCGCGCCGGCGCGGCGCACCGCGCCACGGCGCCGTTCGCGTCCGCCCCGCGGCGCCCCGGCCCGCGGGGCGCGAGGCGCGTCAGTTTTTCTGATACCAGCGGCCGTCCTGGTCCTGCACCCAGTGGCCGCGCTTCGCGAGCGACTCGAGCTGCTGGGCCCGCTGGCGGCCGACGTTGTCGACCGAGGTGCGTTCCTGCGCCGCGATGGCCGCGTAGACTTTCTGGCGATCCGAGTTCTCCTCGGAGACCACGCCGCGCTCGTCGCCGAGCACTTCGCCGCGCACGTCGAGGAAACCGCGGTTGTTCTCCCCGACGATCTTGCGGTCCTTGAACTTGTTGATCGCGAGCACGCGCTTTTCCATGCGCGCCTTGACCGCATCGAGGCCCTCCGCCGCCTGCAACGCGGCGGCTCCGAGCCAGAGTAGCAACCAGCACCAAAGGGCACGTGTGAGCATTCGGGTATTCATGGTGAAAAAATCAGGGGGTCGGTCCGGCGGCCTTGCGGTCGATATCGCCGAAGAAATCCTGCAAGGCGCGCTCGACCTTCACCTGCACGTTCACGTCGACCGTGATGTGGATCGGCTTCACTTCGATCGGCTGGGTTTTCACGTTCAGGCAAGCGCCCAGCGGCAAAACCAACAGGAGCACGGAAAGACGGTGAATGGGCATGGCGGTCAGAGGGTGTCGCACTGGGACGACGCCCATCAATGAAAGATTCATCGTCTTTCGCCGCCGAAGCGCAGCCGGGAATCCGTGCCCATCCGCACCAACTCCCCGAGCGGACCGCGCACATTGATATCCAGCACGACGGGCGCCCGCAGCGAGGGATCCTCCGGTCCGCCCGCGATATGCACGCGCGCCGTGCGGCCCTCCGCATCCCCGCCGGGTGTCAGCCGAATCTCGAGTTCATGCGCTTTCAGGGGCACGCCGCCGGATTCCAGACGCACCAGGCCGGGATAATGCATCCGCACGATCTCGGGCATGCCCTCCGCGATCTGCGTCAACCCCGGGCTCAGCCGCAACTCGGCGGCCCCGCCCGGTTCGAGGGCGAAACGCCCTTCGTCCACCGCGACGCCGCGGCTGTCGCGCCGAAGTGTCACATTTCCTTCCATCCGTCCCCGCGCTTCCCGCAGCACCGGCGGAAGAAACCGCAGGAGTTCCGCCAATTCGATCCGCCGCACCCGCGCCGTGAACTCGAACTCCGGCGTCGCGAGATTGAACCGGAGCGCTCCCACGTCCAGCTGGCCGTCCATCAGCGCGATGGTCGCCGAGGACAACTCCACCTTGTCCCCGGTCACCCCGAACACGATCCGACCCGGACCGAGCGGCAGCACATCGTAGCGCCCGCTCGTCCAACTCAGCACCTGTCCCGGCGGCACCCGCCGCGGCGCAAACGAATCGACCGCAAGGTCGAGCGACACGCCGTCCAGCCGCAATTTGTGCCTGATATCGTCCACACTGCCGTCGCGCACAGCCACCGTGACGCGTCCGGTCAACGCGCCTTGCCGCCACGCTCCTTGCCCCTCCATCGCCAGCTCGCCCGTCAGCGCCACCGTCTGGGCCTCCGGGGCCCAGCGCGGCGCCAGCCAGCCGAACCACTCCGCCAGGTCGATCCGTGCCGCCGTAATCCGCCACGTCCCCTCGCCCGCCGGGTCCAGCACCGCCTCGCCGGCGACAGCCAAGCCGCGGCTTTCAATCGAGAACACCACCGCTCGTTCGCGTGGCCGCGGCGTCGTTACCCGCACTTTCCATCCGAGCGGCGGCGCCCCGGGCAACAGGTCCGGCTCGAATTCTCCGGCCAATTCTCCGGCCAGCGGCGGCACGATCCAGCGCGGAATCATCGGCCTGGCCGGCGCGGCATCGGCCGCCCGCCCCGGCAGCAGGCCGACAGCAACGCCGCACAAAACGGCTAGAGCACGGCGAAGGACGGGCATGTGCGGGGGATCGGGACGCGCATTCGCGGGAAACTTTGCCGCGTTGTCGAGCCGGCGGCGCAGCGCAGCGGCGCGGATCCGGTTGGCCCGGCCGCGGCACCGGGCCGGATTTTCCGCCCGGCCGGCGGGCGGGTCGGCGTTACCCGACCCCGGGGCCGCCCCCGTGCCCCGCCTCCGTCACGGCACGGGGACCGCCGGCAGCCGCCAGATGTCCTCGGCGTATTCGCGGATCGTGCGGTCGCTGGAAAACTTGCCCATGCGCGCGGTGTTGAGGATCGCCATCCGCGCCCACTTCGCCGGGTCGCGATACGCGGCGTCGACGCGCGCGTGCGCGTCGCTGTAACTGCGGAAATCGGCCAGCACCATGAACGGATCGCCGCCGGGCAGCAGGCTGCCGTGCACCTGGCCGAAGGCACCGTGTTCGCCCGGCGTGAAGTAGTCGCTGCCGAGCCAGTCGACGATCGCCCGCAGCTCCTCGTCCCGGTGGTAGAAATCCCAGGGGCTGTAACCCTTGCTCCGCAGCGCCACGACTTCCTCGACGGTGAGACCGAAGATGAAGATGTTCTCGTCGCCGACCTCTTCTTTGATTTCGACGTTCGCGCCGTCGAGCGTGCCGATGGTGAGCGCGCCGTTCAGGGAGAGCTTCATGTTGCCGGTGCCGGACGCCTCCTTGCCCGCGGTCGAAATCTGTTCGGAGAGATCGGCGGCCGGGATGATCTTTTCGGCGAGCGAGACGCGGTAGTTGGGCAAGAACGCGACCTTCAGTTTGCCGTTCAGTCGCTCGTCGCCGTTGATCCGGGCGCCGATGACGTTGATCGCGCGGATGATGTTTTTCGCGAGGTCGTAGCCGGGGGCCGCCTTCGCGGCGAAGACGAAGACCCGCGGCACGATGTCCAGCGCCGGATTCTGCAGGAGCCGGCGGTAGAGCGCCAGAATGTGGAGCAGATTCAGGTGCTGCCGCTTGTATTCGTGCAGGCGCTTGATCTGCACGTCGAAGAGCGCGTCGGGCGAAACGTCGATGCCGCACTCGGCTTTGATGGTCGCCGCCAGGTCCACCTTGTTGGCGCGCTTGATCGCCATGAACTCGCGCTGGAACACCGGATCGTCCGCCCACTTCGCGAGCGACTGCAGTTGGTCGAGGTCGCGCGGCCAGCCGGCGCCGATCTTCTCCGTGATCGCCGCGGAGAGCCGGGGGTTGCACTTGAGCAGCCAGCGCCGCGGCGTGATGCCGTTGGTCTTGTTCCGGAATTTGCCCGGATAGAGCGCGTCGAACTCGGGGAAGAGATCCTGCTTCAGCAGCGCGGTGTGCAGCGCGGCGACGCCGTTGACCGCATGCGAGCCGGCGACCGCGAGATTGGCCATGCGCACCGACTTGCCGCCGTGCTCCTCGATGAGCGAGCAGACGCGCTTCTTCTCGTCGTCGCCGGGCCAGCGGGCCTCGACGCCCTGCATCAGCCGGGCATTGATGTCGTAGATGATCTGGAGATGGCGCGGCAACACGCGCTCGAAGAGCGGCACGCCCCATTTTTCCAGCGCCTCGGGCAGCAAGGTGTGGTTGGTGTAGGCGAAGGTCTGCGTGACGATGGCCCAGGCGGCGTCCCAGCCCATGCCCTGCTCGTCGACGAGGATGCGCATGAGCTCGACCACGGCGATGGCCGGATGGGTGTCGTTGAGCTGCACCGCGACCTTGGCGGCGAAGTTGTCCCATGAGTTTCCGGGGGTGCGGAAATGGCGGCGCAAAATGTCGCGCAGCGAGCACGACACGAAGAAATACTGCTGCACGAGCCGCAGCTCCTTGCCGTTCTCCGTCTTGTCGTTCGGATAAAGGACCTTCGAGACCGTCTCGCCGATGGCCTTCTCGCGCACGGCGTCGACGTAGCCGCCGCTGTTGAACGCCGCCAGGTCGAAGTCGTCGGTCGCCTTCGAGGCCCAGAGACGCAGCAAGTTGACGGTCTTCGTGCCGTAGCCCGCGATCGGGATGTCGTGCGGCACGCCGAGAATGGTCTTGGTGCCGACCCAGCGCGGCCGGTAGTTGCCCCGGTCGTCGAAGACGTTTTCGACGCGGCCGTAGAGCTGCACCTCCTGGGCGTATTCCGGACGGACGATCTCCCACGGGTCGCCGAAGATCATCCAGTTGTCCGGACTCTCGACCTGGTGGCCGTTGACGAAGCTCTGTTTGAACAGGCCGAACTCGTAGTAGATGCCGTAGCCCAGCGCGGGATAATCCAGCGTCGCGAGCGAATCGAGGAAGCACGCCGCCAGACGGCCGAGGCCGCCGTTGCCCAGGCCCATGTCGACCTCGGACTCGCGGATCGACTCGAAGTCCTGCCCCAGCGACGCGAGCGCCGCCCGCGCCGTCTCGTAGAGCCCCGTGGCCGTGAGGTTGTTGCCGAAGAGCCGGCCCATCAGGTATTCGAGCGAAAAATAATAGATGCGGCGCACATTCTGCGCGTTGTGCACCGCCTGCGTGTCGATCATCCGCTCGTGGATCGAATCCCGCAGCGCGAGCACCGTCGCGACCCACCAGTCGCGGGGCGTCGCGGAACTCGGGTGCCGGGCCAGCGTGGACACCAGGTGCCGCTGGATCAGGGAACGCATCACCTCTTCGGGCCTATCGTGGGTCGCGTGCGGGTTGTGGATCGCACCGTGCGCGCCGCCGGACACGGGACCGGCGGTGATTGCCGGAGCGGATACCGCCAGCGGGGCCGGAGCGGCGGCGACGGCAGGCTTGGAGGCACGGGAGGCGGTCTTTTTGGCAGCGGACGACATAGGAAAGGGCCCGGACCTTGTAGAACGATTCATGCCAGCGCGAGCGCGCCGTGCGCCTTATTTTTGAAACCGCCGGGCCAGTTCCCCGTGGTTCAGTTCGATGTAAGTCGGCCGCCCCCCGGGACTGGTCAGCGGCGCCGCCGTCGCGAAAAGTTGCCCGACCAGCGCCCGCACCTCCGCCTCCCCCGCCCGCTCGGGCAACCGCACCGCCTTGGCCACGGCCAGCCGGGCGAGCTCCTCGTGCGCCACCTCGGGATTGCGCTCGGAGAGCGTGCCCTCGCGGAACGCACCGATCAGATCGCGCAGGAACGGCTCCGCATCCGCCGGTTCCATCCACGCCGGCACCCCTTCGATGCGGAAGAAATTCCGCCCGAACTCGGCGACCTCGAATCCGTGTTGTTTCAGGAACGCCAGCCGATCCACCAAGAGCGCCGACGCGATGGTATCCAGCTCCAGCGGCTGCGGCAGCAGCAAGCGCTGGCTCGCGACTTCGCCCGCCCGAAACTCCGCCCGCAACCGCTCGAACCACACGCGCTCGTGCGCCGCGCGCCGGTCCAGCAGCACCACCCCCGCCGCCGTCTCGAACAGCGCGTAATTGCCGTGGGCCAGCCCGACGAAACGCCACGCCGGCAATACCGGGGCCGCCGTTCCCGCCGGCGCGATCGCAGCCGACGCCGCCGTCGCACCGCGCGCCCCTCCGCCACCACCGTGAACCGCCACCGGCCCGCTCGTTGCACCGCCAGAGACCGGCGCCGAACCCGGGCCGCCGGCGGAGGCCAACGCGACGCCGACTCGACTCACCGCACCCAACGGGGCCCCGGCGGACGGAAAAACCACCCGACCCGCGGCCGAGAGATGCGCGCCGGCGTCCCCGGCGAACCCGCCGTTCGCCGGCGCGGCCGCCCCAGGAGCAGTCGCCCCGGACTCCCGTCCGACCGTCCCCGCGGTCGACGTGCGCTCCGGCGACGGCATGGGCATCGGCGGCCGCCCGCCGGCCGCGTGCGCGCCGCCGTCGGCCAGTTCCCGCAAGCGCTGCAGCACCGCCCGGATCACGAAGCCGCGCACCTGCGGCTCGCTGCGGAACCGCACCTCGCGCTTCGCCGGGTGCACATTGACATCGATCGCCGCCGGGTCGCACTCGAAGAACACGAAGGCCAGCGGGTAGCGTCCCTTCGGCAACGAGTCGTGGTAGCTTTCGATCAACGCGTAGTTGAGCGTGCGGCTGTCCACCGGCCGCCCGTTCGCGAAGACGATCATCTCGTGCCGCGTGGCGCGCCCCACCCCGGGCCGGCCGATGAGGCCGTGCAACTTCATGCCCGGCTCCGCGCAGTCGATCGGCACCAGCGACTCCGCGATCTGCCGGCCGAAGATCTCCGCCACCCGCTCCCCCAGCGTGCTGCATTCCGGCGACCGGAAGATCACCCGCCCGTCCTCGATCAGGGTGAAGGCGGTGCGCGGGCAGGCCAGGGCGTAGAGCCGCACGCAGTGCACGATATGCGCCGCCTCCGTCTGGTCGGTCTTCAGAAACTTGCGGCGCGCCGGCACCGAGTTGAACAGGTGCGACACCTCCATCCGCGTGCCGACGGGACGGCCGCAGTCGCGCACGTGGACGAACTTGCCGCCGTTGACCAAAATCTCCGTGCCCGCGTCGCTGCCCGCTTCGCGCGTCTGCAGTTCGAACCGCGACACACTCGCGATGGACGGCAGCGCCTCGCCGCGGAAACCGTAGCTCGCCAGCCGGTCGAGATCGGCCGCGTCGGCGATCTTGCTCGTCGCGTGCCGCTCCAGCGCGAGCAGCGCGTCGTCGCGCGACATGCCGTGACCGTTGTCCTCGATGCGCATCAGCGACCGCCCGCCGTGGCGGAACTCCACCTCGATGCGGGTCGCGCCGGCGTCGAGGGCGTTTTCCACCAGCTCCTTCACGACCGCAGCCGGCCGCTCGATCACCTCGCCGGCGGCGATCTGGTTGGCGACCCGGTCGGGAAGAATGCGGACTTTGGCCATGCGCGCCGCGATTGCACGGGGCTCAGGGCTCGCGAGGCGAGCCCTTTCCCGGCGCCCGCGGCTCCACCAGATTGACCAGATAGGTCATCGCGCGGAACGGCCGCAGGATCGCGTTGCCGATCATCAGCGGCTCCACCGATTGCCCCTGCGGCTCCGCCAGCCGGCCGAGCAGCGCGAACAACACCGTCCCGCCCGCCGCCACCGCGACGAAGAACCACTGGAACACCGCCAGGTCGATCCCGCGCGTCTCGCCTTCGCCGCTCTTCAGGAACAGGCCCCACACGATCGGCGACAACCCGCCGAGGAAGGACGTCACCGCGCCGTGGATCGCCACGGCCAGCGTGCGCTCCTCGGCCGAAACCACCTTCGGCAGGTAGTTCAGGTTCGCGATCGTCCACGTCGCCACGGCCAACCCGAGGAAGAAATACGCCGCCGCCACTCCGGCGATGCCGCCGACGCCGTAGCCCAGAAAACACCACCAGTAGATGCCGAGCACCGTGTGCAGCCCGAGGGCCAGCAGGAAAAACGGCCGCGCTCCCGTGGCGTCGATCCGCCGCCGGATCACCCAGGCCGCCGCCATCACGCCCGCATAGCGGAAGACCTCGAACAGCATGATCTGCCCCGTGGACAGGCGCGGCCCCACTTTGAGGTAGTAGGCCGCGAACGGCGGGATCGGCGTCACCAGCACCGCCGCTCCCACCGCCAGCCACACGTAGGCGCGGAACGGCGAAGGCCGGAACAGGTGGCGCGGCGTGTCGCGCAGCACCGTCGCCACGCTGATCGAGGTCGGCCGCTCGGCGTCGGGCAGTTGTTTCAGCGAAAAATAGCTCACCGTCGAACCGAGCAGCGCGATGCCGTATTGCGCGAGCAGCGCCCAATACACCGGCAGCAGCGCGAACAGCGCCGAGCAGGCCAACAGCGTGCCCACACCCGCCACCGCCGACACGAACTGGTCGCTCGCGAAATACCGCCCGCGCACGCGCTCCGGCAAAATGGCGTAGAACCACGAGGTCCCCGAGGCCGCGCCGATCGAGCGGAAGAAGCAGAAGAAAAACACGCTCCACACGAGCGCCTGCACCATCCACGGCTGCTCGCCGCGCAGGGCCAGGCCCGCGAGCACGGCCGGCACCGCGAGAAAAATGCTCCGCGTCCGCCAACCGCCGAGCATCACCGCCTTGAAACCGTAGCGCGGCAGCAGCGCCGTCGAAAAGATCTGCACCGGCGTGAGCACGAACACGAAGGAATAGGCCAGCCCGACCTGGAGCGGCGTCGCCCCCAGCTCCTCCGCAAAAAGCACCATCGGCGTCCCGATGCCGATCTGCCACGCGAGCGCGTTGAAAAACGCGAACACCAATCCCGGCCGGAACGGCGCGAGCTCCGGATCGGATTTGGCGGTGGGAAACAGCAGCGACATCGGCGGGCCGCGACTGCAACCCAATCGCCCTGCCGTGGCGAGCTTGCGGCTCGTCCGCTCGGGGCTCCGCCGCGCGGCGTCCGGCGAATCCCGGACGCGCCCCACGCGCCGCAACGTCGGGGCGGCGCGCCCGGGCCGATTACTTAAGCGCCTTCTTCCAGCGCGCGAATTGCCGCGCGACCTGTTTCGGTCCGGGCATGCCCGTGCCTTCGCGCTTCGCGAGCGCACGCTTGAGGTCGAAGATTTCGCTCCAGTCGGACTCGAACGCCGGGTGCACGGCCTTCACGTCGTCGTCGCTGAGCTGGTTGAGTTCGACGTTGGCCTTCTCCGCCAGCCGCACCACCGCGCCCACGGCATGGTGCGCATCGCGGAACGGCACGCCCTTCAACACGAGGTAATCCGCCAGATCCGTCGCCAACAGCGCCGGGTCCCGCACCGCCGCCGCGCAGCGGTCGCGGTTGAAGGTCATGCCGCCCAGGGTTCCGGCGAGCACATCGGCGCACAGCGCAGTCTGGTCGAAGCTGTCGAACACCGGCGGCTTGTCCTCCTGCAGATCGCGGTTGTAGGTCAGCGGCAGGCCCTTCGCGAGCGTGAGGAGCGTGTGAAGATTGCCCTGCAGGCGGGCGGACTTGCCGCGCAGCAGCTCCGCCGAATCCGGATTCTTCTTCTGCGGCATGAGCGACGAGCCCGTGCAGAAGGTGTCGGGCAGCTCGATGAACTTGAACTCCGCGCTGCTCCACAGAATCAGGTCCTCCGCGATGCGGGAGAGGTGCACGCCGAAAAGCGCGCAGGCACCGGCGAACTCGATGAAGAGGTCGCGGTCGGCCACCGTGTCCATCGAGTTCTGCGTGACCTGGGGACGCCCCTTGGCGTCGACGAAGCCGAGCGCTTTCGCCGTGAACTCGCGGTCGATCGGGAGCGTCGTGCCCGCGATCGCCCCGGATCCGAGCGGACACCAGTTGGCATGCGCCGCGACGTCGCGGAACCGCAGCCGGTCGCGGTCCAGCATCTCGAGCCAGGCAAACAGATGGTGCGACAGATACACCGGCTGGGCCCGCTGCAAATGGGTATAACCGGGGATCAGCACATCGCGGTTGGCCTCGGCCACCGCCAGCAGCGCGCGCTCCGCGCCGAGGATCTTTTCCTGCACCACGCCGCAGGCATGCCGGAAAAAGAGCCGCATGTCGGTCGCGATCTGGTCGTTCCGGCTGCGCGCGGTGTGCAGCTTCGCCGCCGCGGGCACGCGCTTGGTCAGCGCCTGCTCGATGTTCATGTGCACGTCCTCGAGCTTCGTGTCCCAGACAAATTTTCCGGCCGCGATTTCCGCCAAAATGGTGTCGAGTCCCGCATGGATCGCGTCGCGCTCGCCTTTCGAGATGAGGCCGACGTGCGCCAACATCGCCGAGTGCGCCTTGCTCCCGGCGACGTCGAACGGCGCCAAGCGCTTGTCGAACGAGACCGACTCGCTGAACTGCAGCATCAACTCGGCGGGACCGGCGGTGAACCGACCGCCCCAGGTCGCATGGGAAGGCTTGGCCATAAAGCCGGACAGCAGACGCCCCGCCTCCGGACCGCGCAACGCGAAACATGAATGTAACAACCATGTTACCTGCCGCTCGTCCGCCCCCGAAGTTTTCCGGCCCGGCGCGCCTCCGTCCACGCGGGGCCGTCGCCGCACGCTTGCGACGCGCGCGTCCGCTCGCACTCTGCGCCCCCATGTCGCCCCGCCTGCGCCGAGCCACCCTGACTGCCGTCCTGCTCGGCGGGATGGTCGCGCTGGCCGACCCGCCCCGCCCGGACGGTCAAATCTCCCCCGCCGGCGCGGCCGATCCTGCCTGGAATCCCGCCGGCTTCGCCCGGGTCGACGTCGCGCCGACGCGCACGTCGATCTACATCGGCACGGTCTCGATGACGATGGCGACCTTCGAGCGCCGCCCGGGCGCCTACGAATCGACCTATGTCGCCAAGGTTTTCCCGTATTTTTTCTACAACGAACACGGCACGCTCACGATCGACCTCGCCGACGCCGCGCTGCGCCGCCTGGCCGCCGGGGAGGCGGTCGAATTTTCCGGCCGCGCGATCAACAGCGCCCGCGAGGAGCGCCGCGTCGAAGGCAAAGCGACCCCGGCCGACGCGCGCTCCGGCAAGCTCAAGGTCCGCGTTTTCGTCTCCAAGCGCATCGAGCTGATCTTCAACTCCACCTACCGGTTCCCCGCGATGCCGCCGGCGGAGAGCGCCGCCGGGTCGCCCTCCTCGCCGGGCGCGGTTCCCGCCGCCGTCCCGCCGCAACCGGCGCCGAAACGCTGATCAACTCGCGCCGGGGTGGCACGCTTCCGGCCGACCGCGCGAGTCGCCCGCCGAGCCCGCGGTGGAGCCGTGCGGACCGGGCGCCACCGCCGAAATACGCCGGGCCCGCCGTTTACCGGAGCCCTCCGCGTCGCCGCCCGACCGTCCGCCGCCCCGCACCGGCCCGCGGATCCGCACTATTTATTTGCCCGGTGGATTTTGCAGACCCACGCTGCATCTTCACCGACCGATGCCGTTGCGAATTGTCCACTACAAC
>JACCEA011079256.1_pt1 | contig 29722 bp, 30 predicted proteins | sample 7449851 | NCBI WGS metagenome assembly JACCEA01 (sample SAMN15323453, study PRJNA562643) | freshwater metagenome | isolation source: river surface water | place: USA:Blue River Watershed | collected 2017-08-18
GGATCAGTTGAAGCAATCACAGGGACCCCGGACGACAACCCCGCCTTCTGAGCCCCCGCGATGAAACGAATCAGAGTCAGGAGTATTCAGATGAAGGTCTGGGTGATGGGAGTCGGGCTCGCGGTGATGGTTGCAGCTCTGGCGGCTTGCGAGTCCAATGCGACCAACCAAGATGCCGCAAAGCCGGCTGGAGGTGTGACACCGGCGGAAATGCAGGTCGGCGAGGCGAAATTCACTGCCAATTGTGCCGCCTGTCATGGTGTGCGCGGTGTCGGGACCAAGCAAGGTCCTCCGCTTGTGCATAAGATTTATGAACCGAATCATCACGCCGATATGGCGTTCCAGCGGGCCGCGGAGAACGGCGTCCGCGCTCACCACTGGGAGTTCGGCAACATGCCGAAGATCGAAGGCGTGACGTCCGGAGACGTGGAGCATATCATTCGATATGTGCGATGGTTGCAGCGGGAGGCCGGGATTTATTAACGTCACTGCCGGTTCGTATTCCCCGTCAGGCTGTGTGTTCACCGTCGACCACTTTCCCTCAACACCCCTTCGTTTGACAATGTCCGCGTGCGGTTCGTAAGGTATTTGCATGCCATCACGAGGCCGTCGAAGCCCGCAGTACGTCGCCCGGTGGGCCTCGTTGGTCAGACCTTTTCACAGGAGGAACCTATGAGACACGGAGCCTGGTCCATGCTGGGGGCTGTGGGGGTATTGCTGCTGACGTCGGGTTGCGTGGCCATCGAGGCCGGCCATGAGGGGGTGATGGTCGAACAACCGTTCTTCTTCGGCCACGGAGGCGTTGATCCGGCTCCCTCCAAGACGGGCCGGGTCTGGGTTGCGCCGACGACGAAGGTTATCGAAGTGGATGTCCGGCCATTACAGTATTCGGAACATTTCGACATTATTTCGGCTGAAAACGCTCCGGTCTCCTTCGATGCGTTTATGATCGCCAATGTGGTCGAAGGGCGCTCGCCGGAGATCGTCGGTCGCTACGGCACCAACTGGTACCAAAACAACGTGAAGGAAGCCTTCCGCACGTTCGTTCGAGAAGAGGTGCAAAAGTACCCGCTGTTTCAATTGACGACCGATCCGACGACCAGGACGAAACTGCAGGACGCCATTGCGCGTGAAGTGCAGACCAAACTCATCGACAAGCAAAACCTGCCGATCCGGCTCAATCGAGTCGTCGTCGGTAGCATTCTGCCGCCGAAGGGCGTCGTCGAGCAGACGACTCAAACCATTGTTCAGGAGCAGCGCAAGATCACGATGGTCGAGTTCCAAAAGGCGGAAGAGGCGCGTGAAAAAGCCGAAAAACAGCGCGGGATCGCCGATCGCGCCTATCGGGAATCGTTGGGACTGACGGCGCCGGAATTCGTCGATCTGCGCCGTATCGAAGTGCAGAAGGAAATCGTGCAGCACTCGCCGTCGGCCTTGACGGTCATCATGGGATTGGAACGTGTCGGCATTAACATGCCGCCCCTGGCGAGTGATCGGTAAGACTCACGGATGCAAATGTGTTGGGAGTATCGGGACGGGGACAGGAGCGGAAGACATCCGGTCCTGTCCCCGGAGCCTCGGTGGACTACTTCACCACCCAGACACGGTAGGTTTTCGCATTGAGCGGTTTCGCGATTCGCAGAGTGCCCACCTCGCCTGGATTCATGACATCGTCACCGGTCGCGGTTTTCCTGGCCGGATGACGACTGCTCCGTACCAGGACGCCTTGATCGTCATAGAAGTCCACCATCACATCCGCTGATTCGCGCAAGCTGCCTTGGTAGGCGGTTCCCAGCCAATCGAGACGCTTGAGCGCCTGGTACACGATGACGAGTGTGCCATCAGCCTCTTCGCGCGCGCTGACGATCTTCAGCGCGCGATTTTGATCCAAGCCGGGTTCGGTTCCGCCCGTTGTCTGTGCGATCAGCACCCGTTCCACCTCATCTGCGTGGAAGACGGCCTTCACCTTACAGTACACCGTGCGTCCCGTTTCGCTCTGCTGAATGATCTGTTGATCGGTCACATGCTTCGAGGCGAGGGTATGCACCAGATTGCGGAATAATTTCGAGTCGACAATCGAGGCGGTCTGCTCTCGTACCGCCGCTGAGGTGCTGATTGCCTGATAGAGCGCTTCGGTGCAGGCGTGGTGCCTGGCTTCTGATACGGTTTCCGGTTCGTGATAGGCGTACCGATAATCTCCGATGACATCGACCCGCGAGTGTTCGGGCAAGGCCTGGGCCGTTGCGGAAAACACGAGACATTGAGCGGCGATTGCGAGCAAGGTACCGCTTCCTGAATGCGACAGCTGCGGGGTCATACGAGCCACCTCCCTTTCCGTGCCCGGTTCCACCTGATGAGCAAAGACAATCGTCGCCTCTCGACGCTAAGGTTATGCTACCACGCGTGAGGGGGCGCAGCAATGCGACGCCGCGCGGCACTCGTGCCCGGAACGGAACCGCTATCAATCAGCCATGAGCCTCGTCGCGTGAAGGGTAATGCGTCGGATCGATGCTCAGTCGCGAACTCGACCGGCGTGAGTCATGTCGCAACTCTGCGGAAAAGCATAGGATACCTTGACTTGATGGAGGTCTTCACTCACACTCGTGCACGACACTATGTATGATGGCACCGAGCAAGACCTGCTTCGTCTCCTCGCCTCACGGGCCGGTATTTCACCCGAATATCACGACATCGCCGGTACGCTCCACGTGACCAGTGACGAAACGCGTCGAGCCATTCTGTCCGCCATGGGTTTTCAAGTCGGGTCGGGCGCGGTACTGTCACAGGAACTGACCGCCTTGGACGAGGCGCCCTGGCAACAACCCTGCGATCCGATTCTCATTCTCCAGCAAGGGTATGGCCCCACGCAGTGGACATTCCGCCCCGCGCTGGAGGAAGGGGAGGAGCAACACGTCGCGGTAGCCTGGAGTCTCACGGATGAAAAAGGGACCATCGTTCATCGCGAAGAAACCAGCCCCGGCCTGAATCCATGCGAGGTCCGTTCGCTGGCCGGGCGGCGCATGGTGCGCGTTGAACTGCCGTTGGTTCAGAATCTGGTGCTCGGCTATTACGATTTGTCGGTTGGCACCATGGGCAGCAAGGTGGTGACCAGGGGTACGCTCCGCGTGGTCGTGGCCCCGCCGCATTGTTTTGTGCCGGAGGAGCTGGCCCGGGGTGGAAGAGTGTGGGGCTTGGCGGTGCAGCTCTATTCGCTACGGTCGCAGACCAATTGGGGCGTGGGCGATTTTACGGATTTGTCCCGGTTGGTCGAATGGGCAGGCAAGGAGCTGGGCGCCGGCATCATCGGGCTGAATCCATTGCATGCGCTGAAAAATTCGCGTCCCCACCATCTCAGCCCTTATTCCCCGACCAGCCGGCTATTTTTGAACGAGCTCTATATCGACCTCGATCGGCTCCCGGAGTATCACGCGTCGCCGGATGCGCAACGGCTGCGGAACAGTGCAGAGTTTCAAAAGGAGCTGGAGCAGGCACGCGCCGCCGATCTGGTGGATTCCGAATCCGTAATCAAGGCGAAGCGCATGATGCTGGATCTCGCCTACCGTCAGTTTCTGAAGGATAACTATACGGGGATCGAACCGTCGCTGGAGCCGACCACCGCGCGTGGTTGGTTGTTGCATCGATTTATCCGGGACGAAGGGGAGTCGCTGGAGCGGTTTGCGTTATTTCAGGTGCTAGAAGAGGAACGGCGTCTGATCGAACAGTCGCCCAAGCTTTGGCCCGAGTGGCCGGCACAGTACCGGGCTCCCGGTTCGCCGGCGCTGCGTGAATTTTCCAGACGGCATCGCAAGCGGGTCCGGTTTTTCCAATATATGCAGTGGGTGGCGGCGGATCAGTTGCGAGCGGCTAACACCCGGGCAGCTCAGGTGCACATGACGGTCGGCTTGTATCCCGATCTTGCACTGGGGAGCGATCGCAACGGGGCGGAGGCGTGGATGCTGCAGGACGTGCTTGCGCTCGGTGCGGACTGCGGCGCGCCCCCGGACGCGTTTGCGCCGCAAGGGCAAAATTGGGGATTCGCTCCGTTTCATCCGCTGCGCCTCAAGTCCACGGGCTATCGCTCGTTCATCGAGTTGCTCAGGAAAACGCTCCGGCAAGGCGGGGCGATCCGCATCGACCATGTCATGACGCTGTTCCGGCTGTTCTGGGTGCCGCGCGGGATGAGCGCAGAGGCGGGAGCCTATGTGCAGTATCCGGCCGAAGACCTGCTGCGGATTCTCGCGCTGGAAAGTCTGCGAGCGCAGACCCTGGTGATCGGAGAGGATCTGGGGACGGTGCCGGACTATGTGCGGGAACAACTGGCGCGGTATAAGATTCTCTCCTACCGAGTCTTTTATTTCGAACGGAACTGGGATGGGTCCTGCAAGTCTCCGTCGGCCTATCCCGAGCAATCGCTCGCGGTCGTCCCGACACACGACCTTCCGACGCTGACCGGTTATTGGACGGGAGAAGATATCCGATTACGGGCAAGGCTCGGCATGTATGCGAACGAACAGGCCGTACAGCAAGCATTCGAGGAGCGCACGCGCGACCGGGGGCATATCCTTCGCGTCTTAAACGGGGCGGGGTTGTTGCCCTCCGGGGTGAGCGATCAGCCTGATTCTGTTCCGGTGATGACGTCCGCTCTGTGCCGTGCGATTCATGTCTATCTTGCGACGTCGCCGGCCTGGGTCGTCATGGCCAACCTTGACGATGTGATCGGTGAAGTGACACAAATGAATCTCCCGGGCACCGTGGACGCCTATCCGAACTGGTCGCGCAAACTGTCGCTGTCTCTGGAGGAGCTCCAACGGGATGAACGCGTACAAGCACTCGCCGCAGCCGTGTGTACTCTCCGCCCTCCGGCCGCAACTGCCTAAACTGTCCTTCCTGCGCGGCACGACATCGTGATGAAGAGCCGGAATCACGTGGTCCTGGTCATCGCCGCAATCCTCTTCCTCATCGTCATGGTGATGGAATGGATGTTCCCGCTGAATGTCGTCGGCGCATTCGGTTTCGTGCTCCCGATCTTACTGGTGGCCACCGTCAGAAACCGGCGGCTCATGATCGTGACGCTGGCGCTGTGCATCCTGGTGACATTTGTGGGACTCTTCCAGCCGGGCAAGAAGCGGGAACGGTTCACCGCCGTCGTGTTTAATCGCATTATGGTGGCCTGTGTGTTGACCGGGGTGGCCTATATCGGCGTGACATGGGAGGAGCGGAAAGCCCGCGAAGAAGCCGCCAAGGCCGCGCTGGCGACGCAAACCGAACACCTGTTGCTGGCGAATACGCAGCTGGTCGAGATTAAAGACAAGTTGGCGCGATCCGAACGGCTGGCTGCCGTGGGCCAGTTGGTGGCGTCGGTGGCGCATGAGGTCGGCACACCGTTACATTCGATTGCCTGGCATGTGGAAGCGTTGGCGGAGGAGCCCGGTGTCACCCCTGCGATGCAGAAACGAATCGGTATTATCGATGAGCAGTTGAATCGCGTGGTGCGGATTATTCAAGATCTCTTATCGTCCACCCGGCAACGCAAGCCTGAGCCGACATGGTATCCGGCGGAACGCCTGATCGAGCCGGTCGTAGCGCTAATGGAACCGGGATACCATGCCAAGGGTGTGACGCTTCACACAGAAGTGGCGCCGGCTCTGGTGGTGTGGGCCGATGCCGAAAAGATCCACCAAGTGTTGGTCAATCTCCTGAGCAATGCACTCGCGGCCACCGGGGCGGGGGGCCAGGTCACGGTCGCCGTGACCATTCGTCAGGCTTTCTCGGAGGAGATGGAGAGCGCGTCTTGCACAGGCCGGTCCAATCTCAGTACGGTGGTCACACTGGTGGTGAGTGATTCAGGCTGTGGAATGCCTCGGGAGGATGTCGAGCGAGCCTTCCAACCATTCTTCACGACGAAGGCGGTGGGTAAGGGCACCGGGTTAGGCTTATTTCTGAGCCGGGAGGCTGTGTCTGCTCACGGCGGCCGGTTGACACTCGAGAGTGAGATCGGCAAGGGCACGACGGTGACTGTGGTGCTGCCTGGTTTGCCGTCCGACTCGGCTGCGGTTTAGCGGTATAGGAGAGGGAGAGTCATGAGTCAGGCGAAGTTATTCGTAGTGGATGACGACGAGGCCGCCCGAACCTTGTTGGCGGAAGCGCTGGTGAAGGAGGGCTATGAGGTTGAGGCCTTCTCCAGCGGCCAGGCTGCGGTGGAGCGCGGCAAACAATCGCGGGCCGATGTCGTCCTGACCGATATCCGGATGGAACAAGGCGACGGATTTCTCGTGTTGAAGGAGTTCAAGAAGTTCAGCCCAGACACCTCGATCGTATTGCTGACCGCGTTCGGATCTCTGGAGGGCGCGATCGAAGCGATCAAGCAAGGGGCCTACGACTACTTGGCAAAGCCGTTTAAGAGGGACGAGATCCGTCTCGTCGTCCAGCGCAGTCTGGAGCATTGCCGCCTGGTGCGGGAAAACGCCCGTTTTCGTGAAGATGCGCGCGCACGCGAACCCTGGTCGCAGTTGGTCGGCAGCAGCCCGGCGATGCTGGAGGTGTACAAGCTGGTGGCCCGTGTTTCCGAGGGGCGGAGCACGGTGCTCATCGAAGGAGAAAGTGGAACCGGGAAAGAACTGATTGCGCGGGCTGTCCATTTGAACAGTCCGCGTCGCGACAAACCGTTCATTCCAGTCAATTGCGGCGCCTTGCCCGATCATCTCCTGGAGTCGGAAATGTTCGGCTATGAGAAGGGGGCGTTTACGGGAGCCGTCGGAGCCAAAGCCGGGCTGTTCGAGGCCGCCGATAGCGGCACGCTGTTTCTCGATGAGATCGGCGATCTCGGCCAGGCGCTTCAGGTCAAGCTCCTGCGGGTGATGCAGGAGCAGGAGGTGCGGCGTGTGGGCAGTACGGCATCGGTGAAAGTCGACGTGCGTATCATTGCCGCGACCAATCGGGACTTAGCCACGCTCGTGAAGGAAGGAAAGTTTCGCGACGACTTATACTATCGTCTCAATGTGGTGCGGATTGTCCTGCCGTCGCTGGCCGAGCGGCGCGAGGATATCACGATGCTCGCGCATCACTTTCTGCAAAAATACGCCAAGCAGTCGTTACATGTGAGGGGATTTTTGCCGGAAACGATGGCGCTCTTGAAGCGCTATCACTGGCCGGGGAATGTGCGCGAACTGGAGAATGCGGTGGAACGGGCGGTCTCGCTCAGTCATGGTCCGCTGCTGTTGCCCGAAGATCTTCCCGAATCGATCAGGGCTGAGCCGGATTCGGGTGAGCTGCTCAAGGGGCAACCCGCCGAGGGGGATCAAGACGCGCTGTTGACCTTAGATGAGGTTGAGAAGCGGCATCTGGCGCGTGTACTCAAAGAAACGCGGGGTAACAAGGTCAAGGCGGCGAAGATTCTGGGGATTGATCGGCGGACGTTATATCGAATGGCGGAGCGATTTGGATTGGATTTCGGCGATGAGGCCGAGGAGAAGTAGGATGACCCTACAATAGTCGAAGCGCGTTCTTGAGCAGGCGAATTTCGTTCGCGGCACTTTGCGGCAGCGGTGTTTCTGCATCCTCCCACGAATCGAATATCCCGTCTTTTCCGCGATGGAACACTTGCAGTCGTAATCGTGTGGTGCTGTCGTCCTGCGGGACGACCCGCGCCTCGACCCGAGTCTTCCCTACGCCGAATCTCCAGCGCAATAGTCCGTTCCAAGGGCTTCTGATCTCCTGCCGCATTCCGGTCGTGATGTTGCCGGTGTCATCTTGGTCGACCGTATAGCCCCCTTGGGTCAGGACATCGGACAGTGCCGTTTTCACCTGCTCGGCAGGAACCGGAAGTATCACCTCCATCACATCGGGCTCCGGGGCGGGTGGGCCACCCGCACACCCGGCGAGCGCCGAGACGAGCACGAACGTCGCAATGCCAGAGACACGAGTTCTCACTTTGGCTTGCCCTCCTGAAGGCGATAGACCATGTGCGTATCTGTCTGATCGACACCGGGGATGGCGTGAATTTTCGCGAGCACGAGTTGGGTCAGTGCGTCCTGGTGGGGAATTTCAACGATGGTGAAGATGTCGGGCTTTCCCCAACAGGGGTCGATTTGTTTGATTTCCTTAATATCCCCAAGGGCTTTGACGACATCAGCGGTTTGGCCGGGATGCACGTTGATCAATACGTAGGCTCGGTCCGGCATGGAGTAAATCTCCCGTGAGGTGGTGGGGCGTCAACGCCTGCCAACGAATCGAAACCTAGCGGATTGCTCCGGATGAAGTCAACAGAACGCCCTCGGCTCGGGCAGGATAGCCGGCGTCGCGCGGTGTTACTTGGGAGCCACGATGATTTCTACTCTGTACGTGTCGCCGACTGTCGAAAGATCTGCCTCCAACCCTCGGGGGTTGCCCACTCGCCCGTCAGGATCGTAGATGAAGCACAACAACGTGGCTCCGTTCGGACGCCCGGAGTAATGGGCTTTGTCTGTGGCGATCTGCTCGGCGATGTCTCTGCTCGTCAACCCTGAGCGAGTCTGTTTGACCACCACCACCGTTTTTTCCCAGTCGAGGAGATAGCTCGTCCGGCGAGCACCGTCGGCATAAGGCGGGGTCCATTCTTCCGTGCCCACCTCATCGAATTGTAACCGGAGAAGTGCGTAAAACAGGTCCTGCAGATCGTACTCGTCCGTGATCTCCAGTGTAGGCCGGTATTCTTTTCGCAGCCGCAGTTGTCGAGCGACCAGGTGGAAGCGCGCACACATTCGACGGAGTGTATCGAGCGTTGCGCCCTCCGATTGATGATTGTTCCTATTCGTATCCAGCGGCGTTGTGAGTACCGTTGGTGTCTCTGGCGGTTTGACGGGAGATATGACCGGCGGTTCCGGTTTGGACTCGAGAACTGATGCGAGCGCGGGCATGGCTGGTGGGAGCGATATCTCGGTTCGAACTTGGGGAACGGGCGGTCGAGGATCGCGCGCTTGTTTTTCGGCGGCTATCTCGGTTGTGGCTTGGCTTGCCGGAATCACCGCGACGGGGGCTGGAGCCGGTTTTTGTGCCGGGATGTCCGTTGGCTTGGAGGCCTGCTGCGGTGTCGGAGGGGGCTCGATAGGAGCAGTCGGCACAGGTGCCGGGACGGAGTTCATTCGTGGAATGGGGGGAATGGTTCCCGATGGAATCGTGGACCGCGCCGGCGCCATTGTCGGTAGTGGTGTCGGGGCGGCCTCGCCGCGCACTGTCTGCTCCGAGGGCGTTGCGCTATTCGTTGATGGCGCAGCGACAACAGGTTCTGCGGGCAGTGATGGTGAAGCGGGCAGGGATGCCGGCGCAGTTTTCTCAGCCGGGATCCCGGGGGCTTCAGATGTGGCGGAGTGCAGCGGGGGTGATGGTGGTTGCGGGGGCAGGCGTTGTATCGATGTATCGCGAATCGGTTGTGAGGCGGTCCCCTGGGTGACCGGCGGGGAGGCGGAAGTAGACGAGACGGGTGTTGTCATAACGATCGGAGCGATGGGCTGAGCGGGTTGGCTGATGCTTGTCGTCGCTACTGAGACGGTTGCCGGAGCGTTGATCATACTGACGGTCGCGAGGAGGGCGGTGCTCGGAGCCTGGGGTGGCACGACTGGAATAGCGGGTTGAGTCGGAGGAACTGCCGTCAGTGTGGGGCGTTCAGGGGCTGTCGGTGGAGGTGGCGCGGTTTCTGCCGGTGTGAGGCCCAAAAGCTCTGCCTTCTGATTCTCCAGCTGGACGATCAATTCTTTGAGCAGAGTGGTGCTCTGTGCCGACTCCGTGCGATTGCCGATTCGGAGCTTGTGATTCTTGTGGGCCTGGTATTCCGGCGACTTTTCACCGAATAGTCGCCGGATCGATTCCCGGAGGGAAAGTTCGGTTCTGGCGCGGACTGCGTCACGATACGGAAATCCATCTCTGCTCAGGTCATCGATCTGTGAGCTCAGTTCACGCAACGTGGTGATGCCACGATTGAGTTCTTCGACGGCGTTCTGTTTCGATCGGCTGCGTTGCGGTTCGCTAGCTCTCGCTCGTGCCATGTGTCCTGTCCCTCTATTGAGAAAAGTCTATCCAAGCAGGTGATATCTGGCAAGAAATCCCTATTTCCATCGTGAGTCCGGAGGCGGGAACGGGCGGGGCAGGCGGTTAGTCAACCCACTCGACATCGCCGTTGCCGGGCCGTGTCGCATTTTTCTGATCGGGAGCGGCGGGAGGACCGGCTAAGACCTCTCGGACCAGCGACAACAGCGTTTCGCTTGTAAAGGGTTTCTTGAGAAAGGGTAATCCCGCTCGCACGAGGCCGCGATTCTGCAACTCAGAACTCGGGCTGCTGGACATGAGCAGGACGCGGATCTCGCGCTTGTCTTGCAGGAGCCGCTCAACCATGTCGAGACCGTTCACGCGGGGATAGGGGTTCCTGTCGACGGAAAGTTGAAAGCCCGGTGGAGGCAGAAAGACATCGGCGATCACGAGGTGGATCGGGCTGGGGTGTTCTGCATAGAGTCTGAGCGCTTCGGCACTGCCCGGTGCCTGAAGCACCGTGTAGCCGGCATCCCGCAAGGGTTTGGTACTGACAAGAAGGGCGCTGGGGTCGTCGTCGACTATTAAGATCGTCGAGGGCTGTTTTTGACCGGGGGCCATGCTGGACTCCTCTGTTCGGTGTCTGTATCCCGAGGCCTCAGAATGGAGGGTGTTGCTCCTTCAATCGTTCGTATTCGCGTTGTTCGCAACCGCCATGCTTGGGGCGCAGGGATTCAGGGACATCCGCGAAACGGATGGTGCAATAGCGTTGGGCCTGGCGTCTCCGGTCGAGGTCTTGTTGCTCTTCGAGTTGCTGAAGTCGAACGGTGAGGTCGATGGCTGGAAGATCTTTGCCCGTCGGATTGTCCTGGCGCGATAGAATCGGTTCATCTTCACTGGATCTAGGGTGGGGTCCGTTCAACCGCCAGCGTGTCAACACATCGTCCTGATTGAACACAATGATCAAGCCGAACTGGGAGTAGTCCCAGATCAGTTCTCCCTGCTCCGGGCGCGCCCAGATGGAGCGAGGCAGACCGTATCGATTCCAGATCTCGTCACGCAGCATGCCCACCCGTGGAGTGAGATTCCGGATCGCCGTGATCTGCGCCTGTATCGGAGAAATGTCTTTCTGCTTCCCGGGGCTGCTGTGTCTCGAGAGTGATTCCAGCGCGGTGCGCGGCACGCGCAGCAATCGCCACACCGTGATAAGCCCCTGCGCGCAGTCAGCCGGATGCAGGTCTTCGAAAATCATTTGCGTATCGATAGGAAAGCCGCCGACTTCCTGCGTACGAGTGAAATTTTTGACCTCTTGGACGGCGGCGACGTATGCGCGTTGGCGCCCGTCTTCTATGTTAGGAGCGCATGAAGCTCGCCCTGTGAAGAACACGTCCTCCCCGAAATGAAAGAGCGCTTGCTCGGTCCAAAACGGACGATTCTCCGCAGCATGTGTCGTGGAGGTCACCGCAAGACTCAATAATGTGAGGAGAAGGTAGTGAGCCATATGCGCGGCCGGAGCAAGGACGTTGCGGAACGGCACCCTTGCAGTATATCGCGTGAGGCAAAAAATACGACAAAAGAGCGATTATGCACGTCCAGGGATTGTCGGACAGAGATTGTGAGTCGGGTCCGGGGGCTGGACTGTAGAGCCAGGCAGCGGGGCAATAGCTAGTAATTCATGGAGGGAGTCAAATTCTCCCTGCCCGACGAGGCGGGGGCGGCGTGGGCCTTCGGCGGGCTCATTTCGGTGCTCATGAGGCCGGACCCAGGCGGGCAAATGCTCTCCGGCGCGACAGCGCCAGGATTGCGCAGACCCCAGGCCGTTGCGAGGGCATGACAGGTGAGGAGGCTGACCCCTTCCTCGATATTGCTGAAGCGTTCGGTCGATTGAGCCTTGCCGCTCCATTCGATTTCGCCGGTATTTACATCCACGGCCCTGAGGGCAACGGTGGCTGAATAGACGCGCTGGCTGTGAGGAAAGCCGCTACTCCAATCCAGTGCTTCCCAGGAACCCACCTCGGCATTGCTGAAGACCACCAGCCGAGCGCCGACGAGTTTGGCCATTCGCAGCACATCCGTTTCCAGATACTGGTAGCCGGTGAGGCTTACCTTCTGGTCGGCCGCCGCCTGCAACACCTTCGTCTGGTCCACGACGAGAACGCCTTTTTTGAGCAACCATGTACTCGCACTCTGAACCGTGTCCGGACGTCCGCCCCAGACGACCGCCCTGGTGTATGGGGAGGGGAGTTTGGAGTGGAAGCCATCCGTCGTCGGGGTTTCGATGAACGCGTACCCATGGCAACCCGCTGTTGCCAAGAAGAGGAGCGATAGGCAGATGAACAGATTCGCCGGTTTCATGGGTCTCTTCGGAAGAGCATGCGCTGCGAGCACGTCGGGAGCCCAGGATTGTAATCAAGAGACCGTTCGGACGACGGTATTATACATGAACAATTCTACCTACGTCTGCTCTATTCGTCGAGCGGACTCCGCTCTCGAAGCAGGGCGAGGTCCTCTACCCTCACCTACTTACGCGAATTGCGAAAGATCGTTCGGCGCACCGGTCGAGGGGCTAGAGCGGCTGGAACGAGTGCCGAGGCAGGCGGCAGGGATGCGGAACGTGCCTGGAAAAGCGGCGGTTCTGCTCATGGCTGACAGAACCGCCGCAGTCTCACAGGATCTCGACCTGCGGAAAGGCGTTTTGCTCGCCTGTCTTCTGGGGCCGGTCAGCCATGATCATGAGTTGGATGGCAATCAGCGGGAGAAGTGCATAACCGATCAGGATCAACGGGAACTCAATCATGGTGGAAACTCCTTTGTTATGTGGAGCATCCAGTGCAATCTCGATACCGTGCTCTGCTCTGGCCCTAACACGTTGATTCCTATAGCGCTCAGAAGCGCCTTCCTAATAAGCTAAGCTGATGCAACGCAAGAATCGATGTAGAGAACTGTGCAATGAGAACATTTTGCGCTGAGCCGGAAGGCCTAAGGGTAGCCGTCCAAAAGGTAGACGCCGGTCGGGCAAGCGCTCCCAATTCGGATAGAAAACAACGAGCAGGGTTCATAACGAAATGGGGGGCGAAAGCGGGCCCTGCCGGAAGTCCCTGCGCGCCAGGCGTGAGGTACAGGTAGGACAGGAGGGTGATAGCTCCATGACTTGGAGCAATCGCGAAAGAATGGGCGACCGCGTGGGCGAGCGGGTGACCGAGCAGTGCAAGTTGAAGTGGGATGGAATGGTGCCCCCGACACGAATTGAACGTGCGACCCGCGGTTTAGGAAACCGCTGCTCTATCCAACTGAGCTACGGGGGCGTGAGGATACGATACTGAAAGCGAAGAGGATTGTCTACCTTAAGTGACGCGCCTCCGAAGGGGCGGCTGCCACCTTCGGAGGTGAGTCGGTCTCGAGAAGCGAGAGGGTGCTAGCGTCGATTGGCTTGGTCGCGCTGGCAGCTCTCTTCGGCCAACATCCGTTGCCCGACTGAGCCGTCCTTGGGAATGCGTGCCATGCAGGCTTCAAGGCTATCACCTGCAGCACCGGCCGCCGCCCTGTTTCCACTCTTTGCGGTGGCATTCCCGGCGATCGACTGACGAAGCGCCTCATCCCTCTGACAGCCTTCTTCGGCGAGCTGACGCGTGCCCGCCGTGCCGCCGGATTGGATGCGTGCCAGGCAGGATTGCAGTGAGTCATAGGCCTGCGCGGAGGCTTTCATGGCAGCGCTCGAAGATGGTGTCGATCCGCCGCCGGTCATGGTTTCTTCCGTAGCACAGGCACTGAGTAACAACAGAGATAAGGACAGAACTACAGCACCGTGAGAACGCGAGTTCGTCATTGAAGGATCCTCCTTGATCAAGAGCGATGGGCGCACAGTAGCATAAACCTTCTCTATCTGGAAACACCTCCGGAAGGTCGTTTAGGGGGGTGACCCCGGACCCTGGCCCAGGAGTGCGAGTCGGGAGGGAATTTGTTTCAGCAGGTCGGGGCGTACCTGGAATATCCCTGGAATTCGATGGCCGATGGCATACACGAGTCCGCCGACTTGATTGCCCATTGCGAGGCGTCCGGCGACGCGCCCGTCCTTCCCGGTAGCGACGAATTCAGCCACGGGAGCCACGAGGCCATAGGGCGCCAGCGGGCCGGCTTGTTTCAGGACACGTTCTTCCGCCGGCAGATTGACGATACGGCTGACGAGCAGGTCCGCGACGTCCTGACGAAGCTTCTCTGTCGGCTGATCCTCGAGGATCCATTCGTTCCGGTCATGAATGAGCACGTACTGCTCTTCGCGTGTCTTGATCGAGAGCATGGCGATGTCGCCGGTATCCACTCCGAGCAGTCGCTTATCCTGGAGGGTAAAGAGGTCTTTGGTCAGGTCCTTGATCGCCGAGGGGCTGATTTTGTATATCGGGCCGTCCGGGGTGGTTTGGGCATAGGCTTCTCCACTTGCCGGGTCGGGCTGATAGAGGCGGACCACGTGGTCCACCCCGGCCGCACTCAAGGTGACTTTTATTTTGGGTTTGGTCAGCATGGGTGCGAGCTTTTCCCGCTCAGGCCCCTGATCGACGATCGAGAGCGCTTTAAGATCTTCCAATCGGAAGAGGAGGGCTAGGATCTCGGTGCGGTCCCCCTCAGCTTCAATGGGATAGCGGATTTTCCATTTCTTTTTCGGCTTTTCGTCCAACGCGTAGAGCACGATTTCTGTTGTGGGATAGGTGAGGCGCAGTCGCTCCGTCTCCTGCTGATTGACCTGCAACAATTCCTTGCGGCGGAATGAGAGCAGGGTTCGGTTCAGGAAGTCTTTAGGGGCCAGATCCGTCAAGAGCACGGCCTCGTCGGACGTTCTCAGGACATAGAGGGTGGAGGACAGGGGGCCGGCATCGCCGATCGAGAGCGTTTCCTGCTTGTCTCCTGCGGTCAGGGTGACGACTGTTGAAGGGTGGTCGAGGCCGAACGGAGCCAATGAGGCTGGATGTGTTTCGACAAGGCGCGAGACCTTGCCCATGACCAACGCGCGGATCAAGGCCTGCACCTGCCGCTGGTCGGCGTCGGTTTGAAGGGGTGCGGTAATGGTCCAGGGTTGGCCAGGTGTGTGAGTCAATACCACCTCGCCGGATTGGCTGCGAACCGTCAGCGAGGTGATCTGTGCCTCGGTGAACGGCAGAATTTGTTTGGCTTGGGTGGCGGTTGCCACTTCGGTACGTTGGTCAGGGAGTTCGACGAGGTAGAGGTACAGTCCAAGCCCTGCCAACACGCCTGCCAGTATGAGCGTCGACCAGTAGCGCGCCATGGTCTTACAAACGACGCCGCTTCCGCCACACTAGGAGGCCGCACAGGATAGTCATCGCCGGGAGCAGAATAACCTGAACGTAGAGCAGAATGCGTTCCTGGAGCGGATTGGGGGTAAAGGGACGCACAGCAGGGTCTTTGGGGGTGAGGGAGATGAGATCCCGTTCTTCCGAGAGCCATCCCACCGTGCGTTGAAAGAAATCGCTGTTGCCGACGAAGTTGATAAACCCGTTGCTGGCAAATGCGGAGTTGCCGACGACGACTACGGCGGGGCGCGGTTTGCCTTCTTCGGGCGCTTGCTTGGGGGTCAAGGCTGCAGCCAGCGCGAGGGGGCCTTGGACGTCTTCCTTTTCGGTGTAGCTGACGACGCGTCCTTTCATATCGGTTTCGGCCCAGCTGCGCGGCGAGGTGCGCGCGAGAGGAACATAGTCCCACTCTTTGCCTGATTCCTCCTGGAACGTGAGATGGCGAGCCAGGGGAAACAGCACGGCCGCCGTCAATTCATGGGTGATTTCGTGGTCGGTAAACGTGCGGACCAAGAGGGCGGTCAGGTCTCCCTGCGCCAGCCGGTCCTGTAGATCGACCAGGACCCCCGGCCCTAGTTCGAGTCCCCAGGTTTTGAGCAGGTCGTCCATATTCGACTGGGTATCGGGATCGACCATCACCAGGACGTGTCCCCCCTTCACCACGTAGGCCTGGATGCGTTCCTTCTCTTCTTTGGTCAGCGCTCGCCGTGGGCCGGCAATGATCAGGACATCGGTGTTCTCAGGCACTGCGGATTCCTGCAGCAAGGTGAGGGTGCCGATGTCATATCCCTGCTTTTGCAGCACTTCTTTGGTCAGCGTCAGCCCGCCGCGATCGGTATCGTCCAGGCTCCGCTCGCCATGCCCTTCCAGAAACACAACCCGCTTCTTGGTATCTTTGGACACCCGAACGAGCGCGCCGGTAATTTCTACCTCGGCCGGGGACGTAATGCGAACCGATTGCGGGCCGCTTTCAAAAATGGCGATATCGGTTCGGGTAATGCCATAGTTTTGTGCGACTTTCGGCTGACGCTCGGGGTCGATGAATTGGACGGTCAGCTTGGAACTGGCCTGCCGATAACTGTCGAAGCGTTCCTTGTACGCCTGGTACCCTGGGTCCTTCTCCCGCGTGAACACTGTGATGCTGATATCCCGCGTGAGGTTGCGAAGGACGCGATAGGTTTCCGGCGCGAGCGTATAGTTCTGATTCTCGGAGAAGTCCCAGCGGATCGAATGTCGCGCCGCGAGGAAGTTGACGATGGCGAGGATGCCGAGAAACAGCGCCACCATGAGCGCACTGTTGGCGCCCATGCGGGTCGATCGTTGGGAGGTAAAGGTCTTGAGCCGTTCGAAGTGGATGGCAAAGGCCCAAATGAGCGAGACCAGGGCAAGCCCTTCCAGTAGCGTCACGAGCCACAGTTTGTCCGGTACCAGGGTGTAGGTGATCACTCCCGCAATGGCCAGCCCGGTTCCGATGGCGCCGATAGGAAGGGGGCGACGAGTTATTTCCATCGTGACGAATCCACCACTCGGTGCGCGAGGAATAGCATTAAAACGGTACCACTGACGTAATAAACCAAATCTTTTGTGTCGACCAAGCCACGAACCAAATGATCGAAGTGTTCCATGAACGAGAGATAGGAGACCACGTGGCCGGCCGGCGTGTCACCTAACAGCGAGCCGAGGCCGGCCAACAGCCAACACATCAAGAGCAGGCCGAAGCTGGTAAAGGCGGCCACGATTTGATTCTCTGTGATGGATGAGGCAAAGAGGCCGACGGCCAGAAAGAACCCTCCGAGGAGTGTCATGCCCAGGTAGCCGGTCAGGACGGGATACCAATCGAAATCGCTGAAGAGGGCCAGTGTGAGCGGGACCAAGGTGGTTAGGAGCAGCATTCCGATAAACACAAGGTACACGCTGATGAATTTCCCAACAATAATCTCGCTGACCCGCACGGGGGCGGTCATCAAAAATTCGAAGGTCCGCAGTTTTCGTTCCTCGGCCAGGAGTCGCATGGTGAGAATGGGGAGGATCAACAGCAACACGAAGCGCATGCTGGCAAAGAGATTGCGGAAGACCAGATCGTTCAGATTGATCTGCGCGGTGCCGCCCTGCATCTGCATCAACTGAATGGCTTGAGCTCCGGTAAACACAATATAGAGGTAAGCGAGGAAGCCAAAGGTGAGCAGGAAGACGGCGCCGACGACATAGACGATCGGGGAGACGAAATAGGATCGCAGTTCTTTCGCGATAATGGCTTGAACTGGTGGCATCGGGCTAGTGTAGTTCGCTTTCGCTTGCATCGTCCGCTTTCGGCAGACCGTCTTCCCGCTGAGTCAGTTTCAGGAAGACGTCTTCCAAGGTCATAGAGACCGGTTTCATCTCAAGCAATCCCCAATGCTGTCCCACTGCAAACCGTGCGACTTCTTCTCGTATATCTCTGCCGAGGGCGCACTCGATGAGAACGGTGTGGGGCTCAGACGTCGTCAGCACATGCTCGACCCCGGCGACCTCGCGAAATCGCTCGAGGACATCTGCCGGTGGAGTTTTGAGGGTCACGCTTATTTTTTCCGATCGTCGGAGCCTGGCGGACAGTTGGTCAGGCGTGTCTTCGGCGACGATCCGGCCGCCGTTGATGATCACGACACGCTGACAGACGGCCGTGGCTTCAGGGAGAATGTGGGTGCTCAAAATCACTGAGTGAGAGCCGGCCAGGCTCTTGATCAATTCTCTAATTTCGATGATTTGTTTTGGGTCGAGACCTACCGTGGGTTCGTCCAGGATCAGAACCGGGGGATCGTGAATCAGCGCTTGGGCCAGGCCGACTCGCTGGCGGTACCCGCGTGACAGATTGGCGATGAGTCGCTGGCGGACAGATCCTAAGGAAAGCCGTTCCATGACACGGTCCATGCCGGCCGTCAGCTCTGCGCCACTGAGTCCGCGGAGTTGTCCAACGAAGGCGAGGTATTCGGAGACAGTGAGTTCTTGATACACTGGCGGCGTCTCGGGTAAATAGCCGATTCGCTTTTTCACCTCATCCGGTTGCTCTGCACAATCGAACCCTGCGACCTGCGCTGTCCCTTCCGTTGCCGGAATGAAAGAGGTCAGGATTCGCATGGTCGTGGTTTTTCCAGCGCCATTCGGGCCGAGGAATGCCAGCACCTCACCTTTGTCCACACGAAAGGTGACGCGGTCGATCGCCGTCAGGTTGCCATACCGTTTTGTGATGTTGCGAACTTCGATCATGCAGTCGAGAGAGACGGCTGGATGGGTGTGATTCCTGCTGTTCGTTGATACGGCACGTGGTGTGGCAAATCGATCTGGATATTACCGACCGCCTTCGGTGCAGTCAAGAGACGGATGTGGCTCCTGGCTTTCCGGGACGGCAGGAAAAGACCTCGTCCGTCTTTACAGCGTGATGTGTAACTGCTAAAGTTCCGCGACTTTATCCATCAAGTTGCTCCGCACAATGAATGAAAAGAGGTTCGTCTGGGATGAGGAGTGATATCAATCAGCCGAGACCGAGCTTGCTCGGTGTGTTAGTGATCGGCGCCGCACTCTGTGTCGCCCTTGCCGGCCTCGGAAGTTTTCTGACCTCGGTCTATGCTGCCAGTAACACGGTGCACGAGATCAAAGGAACGGTTGAAGCCGTCAACCTAGCAGATGACCCTCCGGTCATCGTGGTCAGGGGGCAGCACGGAGTAAATGAAGCCACGGTGGTCGGTGCGGTGCTCAAGCAGGGTGCCACCATCGTGCGCGGGAAAAAGCGGATCGGACTCGATCAAATTCATGCGGGAGACAAAGTGACGCTGAAGTATGTCAAAACTCGTGACGGCCTCGCCGTTCGATCAATCGTGCTCCATCGCAATTAGGCAGTGATTAGTCACCACTTATGGATTTGTTACTCACAAGGAGGTAGAGAGATTTTATGATTCGACAGCATGTGGTGCGGGGGACATCTGCGCCGGTGGCCGTCGGGTTGCTGCTCCTGTTGGGCTGCTCCGGAAAAGGCGACATTATTCCGATGAACCTGACCCCCAAAATGCAAACGGATACCACTAGTGCGGTTCAGGTGGTGAAGCCTATGGCGGGGCCTCGAGTGATGGTCATTCCGTTTGAAGATGGGCGGCCCGATCGAACCAAGGTTGGGAGTCGGAGTTCGATGTGGGGAGGCGACACATACTTTAACGTGTCGAGCGGTAGTGCTGGCGAGGAAACCGCCCAGGCTTTTGCCGATTATCTCAAGCGCAAAGGATGGCAAGCGCAGTACGCCAAGACTGCCCCGGCAGCATCAGAAGCCGGTCCCGATGTTGTGCTTTCCGGGAAGATTCTCGAACTGGCGGTCGATGCCCGGCGCGGGGTATTTCTCACCGATATTGAAGCCCGAACCAAACTGGTCATTCAGGCGAGCAACCGAGAAGATAACAGCTCACTCGTACGAACCGACGCTCATTCAGGTAGCCATGACAATGTGTTGTGGTTCGAGCCGCAGGATGGGGAAAGTATCCTGTCAGAAGTGTTGGAGAAGAATTTCGAGCGGTTCGTAGTAAACACCAAATTTGAAGACCGGGGTATTCGATTTCGTTAGATCGTGTTGCCAGTGGGAAATCGAACTGTCGGGCTGGCCTGATTTTATACGGTTGATCCGAGAGCCCGACAATTTGGGCTTGTGTTCACTCTGGAACTATCAGCAGTTCCAAGCGTTGAGGCATCCTGCGTATCAGTGAGCGGAAGAAATTCATTTGTGTCGTTGTTCGGCTCTGTTCAGCAAAATCATAGACTTCTTCTTCGTTGAGCGTTGAATTGTCTGCCCATTTGTAGGGGGCGTCTGCTACCCAGACGGTATTGTCGCCAAGGACAATCTTGCGTAGCCTGGCCTCACTGAGTAGGAGAGTTGTCTGACAGGCGGTGAGGTGTAGGCTTTCACACGAGGTGCTTCTATGGACATGAACTCCCGGAACCCTTTCCGTCGTAAGGCCGGTTACGCTGTGATTCCTCTGGCTGGCTGGCTTCTCTTGAGTGCTTGTTCCGCGTTGCCGAAAGGCGAGCTTACATTGGACCTCGGCATTAAAGATCGGGGAGTGGCCTCATGGTACGGCAAGGAGTTTCATGGAAAACTCGCAGCGAATGGGGAGGCCTTCGATATGACGGCCTACACTGCTGCTCATCGCAAACTGCCGTTAGGTAGTGTGGTTCGTGTGGTCAATTTGACCAATGGGAAAACCGTTCAAGTTCGAATCAACGATCGGGGGCCTTACGTTGCAGGGCGTATGCTGGATCTTTCGCATGCGGCGGCTCGAGAGTTAGGCATGGTTGAAGCCGGTACCACGGCGGTGCAGATTGAGGTGATTGGAGATCATCGTCCGGTCGCGCAGATTCCCTCGACGAAGATTCCTGCTGTGTCCGGTATGGTATTGAATACGGATATGCGAGCAGTGAGGCAGCATCGTCGCCCGGAGGAGGGAGTTGAAAGACCTGCCGTTCCTGTAAGAATGATGCCACAAGAAGCGCTCTATGTGAGGCGTGAGCGCCGTATCGGCAGTATGTTGGCAGCCGACCACACAGCTCACAATACCGTCCCCGTCCTCATCCTATCCTAAGTGGGCGGTACTCCGTTAGTTGACACTTCCGCCCGTACTTGATTAGACTGCCTCCTCTGGAGTGATGCCTGATTGCGCCGTCATTTCTTATGTTTGTTGATCTTAATTGTTGGAGGTTGAAAGCTGAATGGCAAAGAAACCAGTTGGTGAATCAGACGAGGTCCGACTCAAGAAAAAAATTGCGGTACGAGTAACAAAAGAAGCAAAACTTTCAGGTGATCCGGCTGCCCGCTCTTTACACAAACGGCTCAAGCGAGTGCAGCGCAAACGGCGTGCGCTTGCGTTGAGAAAAAAGCATGCTGCTGGAAATCAGACTGAAGCGAAGTCCTAAGCGGTTACGGGATTGACGGATTTGATCGCCACGCCCACCCCTCTGCGGAACAAGGAACATTGATATGGAACACACTGGTGAAAAAGAAGAACAGGCCCAGGCTGTTTCCCCCATTAGTCAGGTTGAGGATGAGACTTTGACAGATCAGGTCTCGGATCAACTGGCTGCTTCCTTGGATTCTTCGGCAGGCGCCCAGGACCTCACTGATCCATTGCAGGAAGTGGTTCTTGAGGAGGAGCAGGTCAAGGACGAGATCGATATTCAAATCGATCTTCTCAAGGATCCTGATTGGGTGGTCAGGCGAGAAGCTGCAATCACGCTGGGAGAAATGGGCGATGAGCGTTGCGTCGAACCGCTTGCTGCGGCTCTTCGCGATGGTGACTGGCAGGTGCGGGAAGTTGCGATTGAGGGGATCGGGCAGATCGGTTCTCCTGCCGTCGAGGTTTTGCTTAAGTTGCTCAGAGATTGGGATGTGCGGAAGTCCGCAATCATGGCTCTGGGGAAAATTCGCGATGAACGGGTGCTTGAGCCTCTGATGCAACAGCTCCGAAATGATGAGTTCATGGAGGATGCCACCGATGCCTTGGTTAATCTTGGTGAGCCGGCTCTGCCTGGTTTGATCAAGGCGTTGAAAGACAAAGAAGAGTTAGTGCGGAAGCAAGCGGTGATTGCGTTGGGGCGGATTAAGTCTCCCGAAGCCATCGATCCGCTGATTGAAATGTTGCAGAATAAGGACTGGTTCACTCGGCTGACAGCTGCCGCGGCACTTGAAGCTATCGGCGATGAGCGTGGTCGCGAAGCGATCAAGCCATTGCTGAAAGACAGTGATATGGTGGTTAAGATGCGAGTTGAGCGTATTCTTGCAAAGTGGAAGAAGCAACCGGCCGCTGTTTAACGACCGCTTCACTTACGGAGCAGGAGGTCTAGTTCTTTTTGGACGTCGTCGAGCTTCGTAGCAGAAACCTTCTTTCCGAGGGATAGTTCCAAGCGAAGTTCTCTGATTTTTCCTGCCAGCTCTTTGACCTGAGCATTAGGATCTACTTGTTTCCCCCCACGGGTGGCTAGCTCGAGTGAGTCGATAGCCGCTGCCAGTTCCTTTGCAGCATTGGTTGTATTTTTGTTGTAAAGTTCAGCCTTCGCTTGCACCACTTTGGATTTTGCGTCGACGAGGCTTTGGCGGCGATGCAGATCCCGTTCTACTCCCAGGGTGGTATCCACGACATTCCGCGAGAAATCCCGCACCGTTTGCTCAAGATTGTTCGCCGGCTGTTTGCCCCAGAGGTATCCGAATCCGAACGAGAGGGCTAGTAGCATCAATAGCCCTATAAATCTGAGCATACTGATTCTCAGCCCCTAGCGGGCGCTCCCTTGTTTGTCTTTTCGAGACAATATGTGGATAAGGCTTCCTGCTGAAGCTATCCGAACCGTGGGATCCGAATCTTGGAGGCCGGTTTTAAGGGGAGAGATGAGGGATTTCTGTTGCAGTTTGCCCAGCGCCCGTGCGGCCATGAGTCGTGGGAGCGGCTGCTGGTCTCGAAGTAAGCTTTCGAGCACGGTCAGGGCATTGGGGGTGGTGGCGGCCGCCAGGGCATGCGCAGCACCCCCACGTACTGAGGGATCGGGATGTCGGGCGAGGTCTGCGGCATTCAGAACTGCGCTGGCATCACCGAGTCGGAGGAGAGCTTCGACGGCGCTGATACGAACATGCTCATCGGGGTCTCGCAATAGCGGTTGGACAACGCTACGAGTTTCAGTGGCGCCAAGTCGACCGATACTGGAAGCGGCGACACTGCGGACGCGCGGATTCTCATCACTCAGAGCGTGTGTCAGTGGAGCGATCCCGTCGGTGCTACCGAATTCTCCTAGAGCCCCCGCTGCGAAGGCACGGACGGCAGGATGGGGATCGTAGACGGCTTGGCTCAAGATCGACAGGCTGGCAGGTCGACGCAATCGTCCGAGCACACCCAGTGCTGCCATGCGCACCTCAGGGTCGGGGAGCGTGACGGCATTGGAGATGTCGGTCAGGACGTCCGTTCGTCCAAGCTTGTACAATCCTGCGAAGGCAAAGATGGATTCCGGACCCTCATCGACGCGGGCGATTTCAGTCAGTTGATCCGTTATGCCGGCGACTTTGGCATCACTGAGGGCATTGATTGCCGCAATGCGAACTCCGGGCGCCTCGTCGCGCAGCGCTCGTTTGAGCGCAGAGGAGCGTCCGGCCAGGCCGGCTCGTCCAATGGCTTCGGCTGCGCGAGCGCGGACGAGCGCCGATGAATCCAACAGGCCGTCTTCGAGTATCGGTAACGTGTCGCTTTCGCCCATTTCCGCCAGCGCCGTATAGGCAGCAATGCGGATATGTTCCTGAGTATCACGGACACGAGTCACAATAAAGCTTCGTGCAATGTCCCGCAATACGGCTGGTTCGTCTGGACGATTGTCCGCAACGAGTTTGGTGTAGAGCTTCCACGCTTCCTCAGGCTTACCAAGTTTGAGATGACTCAGAATACCATAACGCAGGAGTTCCAACGCTGGTTGCTGGCCAGCGGGTATCTGCTGGAGTAGCTCCAGCACGCGGCTGTATTCAGCCGTCTGGTAGAGCGTCATGGCTTGTCGTTCGACGGGGGTGACGGCGGGCTTGGTCGCTGATGGGACTGCTGTTGCGGAATGAGGGATGGCCCAGGCGAGCAGCGCAAGCCCAACTGGCAGTACCCAGGTCGTGTGTCGGCGCACTCGAGCGAGCTCCGGCCCAGGCCCGGTCATGCTACCACTTGTTCGGGGTGCGCGCGGTGGCCGGTGCATACAGTTGCCTCATGTATTCCTTGACCATCCGTTTGGTGCAGAAGCGGGGGGCGACGGTTTTGATGCTCTCCTTAACAATCTGGAGCCATCCGCGTGGAATGCCATCCAAGTCGCGTTGGTAGAACAGCGGTACGACCTCCTGTTCCAACAACCGGAACAATTGCTCCGCATCGTGAGCGTCCTGCGCCTGGGTGTCCGATCCCTCAGGCAGGGGTTGAATGCCCCATCCGTTGGCGCCGTTGTACCCCTCCTGCCACCAACCATCGAGGACACTGAGGTTAATCACGCCGTTGAGCGCGGCCTTTTGGCCGCTGGTCCCGCTCGCCTCGAGTGGGGCTCTCGGAGTGTTCAGCCAGATATCGACGCCTTGCACCAGGTACTTTGCCATATGCATGTCATAGTCTTCGAGGAAAGCGACGTGACCACCGAGTTTGTGATCGTTGCAGAAACTCAGCACCTCGTGAATGAAGTAGCGCCCAGGTTCGTCGGCCGGGTGCGCTTTGCCTGCAAACACGATCTGGACGGGCCGCCACCGATTGTGGAGCAACTGTTTGAGTCGGTCGAGATCGCGGAATAGGAGTGTCGCACGTTTGTAGGTCGCGAACCGTCTGGCAAATCCGATCGTGAGGGCTTCCGGGTCCAGCAGCGTTCCCCTGGCGATCGCTTGCATGGGCTGGAGATGGCCGCGAATCCAGCCGTCCCGCGCGCGCTCGCGAATAAACCGCATCAGTTTGCGTCGCGTTGTTTGTCGAACGGCCCAAAGAGCGTCATCCGGCAGGTCCGTGACCCGTTGCCAAATGGTGGGGTCATCGACCCGTTCCGCCCAGTCAGGGCTGAGATATTTGGCATAGAGGGAGTTCGACTCCGGGGAGATCCAGGTGGGCGCGTGGATGCCGTTGGTGAGGCTGCGGATAGGGACGAGATCCTGCGCCAGGCCAGGCCACAAGTGTTGCCACATTTGTCGAGAGACTCGCCCGTGCTCGCGGCTCACGCCGTTGACGTGGGCCGACAGCCGCATCGCAAGGGCGGTCATGTTGAAGCCGTGTCCTGCGTTTTCCGGCGTTTCGCCCAGGCGTAGGAACTCTTCTCTGGAGAGTCCGAGTTGGCCCCAATAATTGCTGAAGTAGCGATCCATCAGGTGAAACGGAAAAATATCGTGCCCGGCCGGAACGGGGGTGTGGGTGGTGAAGACGGTGCTCTGTCGAACCAGGTCACTCGCTTCAGCATGACTGTGTCCGGTGGTGACGAATTCCCGGATGCGTTCTACGGTCAGGAAGGCCGAATGGCCTTCATTGCAATGCCAGACCGCGGGATTGATGCCCAGGGCGCGCAAGATCCGCACGCCGCCGATCCCGAGCAGAAACTCCTGACAGAGCCTGATTTCCTGGTCTCCACCGTAGAGCCTCGCGGAGAGGGCGCGATCTTCGGGCGTGTTTTCCGGCACATCGGTATCGATGAGATAGAGGGACATTCGTCCGTTACGTACTTGCCACACCAGCACCGTAACCTGGCGGTGGCCGATCTCGACCTTGATGGAGCAGGGGATCCCCGTCGGCGTCATCGCCTGGTGAATCGGCGAATCGTATCGATTGAAGGGGGCGTAGGTGGCTTCCTGCCATCCTTCCGGGTTGATACGCTGCTTGAAATATCCTTGCGGGTACATGAAGCCGATGCCGACGAGAGGAATGCCCAAGTCGCTGGCTTCTTTGCAATGGTCTCCGGCAAGAATGCCGAGTCCGCCGCTATAGATTGGAATAGAAATGTGGAGTCCGAACTCGGCCGAAAAGTAGGCGATGGGAGAATTCTGGAGTGCGGAGAACTCCGTCGCCGCCCAGGTGTTCTTATTACTCAGATATTCGTCGAAGGCGCGTAACACCGCGGAGTATTGCCGGACGAAATTCGGATCGCCGGCCAAGGTTACAAAGCGTTCAGGTTTCACGCCGGAGAGCAGCTGGACCGGGTTGTGATGGGTGAGGAACCAGAGTGTAGGGTCGATGGACTCAAACAGCTGACGTGCCGGTTGGTTCCAACTCCACCAGAGATTGCGGGCCAGTTCACCGAGTCGATGCAGGCTTTGGGGAACCGTATCTTGAGGGGGTTGTATGTGGTCGGGTGCTTGCACGACGCCTCCGTGGAATGTGATCGATGGGTGAGGAAGGGGACTGTGTTGTCCCGTTTCCTGAATGCTGCGTCAGGCGTGTCCGGCTTTGTGCCAGGATGCCCATTGGTCAGAAAAGGCGACGGTGGCGTAGCGCTCTCCGAGAATTTTGGCGACTCGATTCATGGTCGTCGTCAGTTGTTTCGCCTCCTCTTGCGTCAGGTCCTGGCGGAAACGCGGATGGAGCCCCCATCGCGTCTCGACCTCCTCGCCTTTGATGCTCGACATGACACTCACCAGCTTAATATCGGCGCCGGTGGCTCCCCGAGGCGCGCTGCTTCCCCCAGCCGTGGCCGGGTTGGCTGTCGCATCGGCGGCGACGGGCGGCGCTTGCCCTTCGAAAATCCCGATGAGGGCCGGAATGACGGCGCTGACACAGAGCGTGGCCGCGGCGGTCACACCCGGACTGCGTGGAACTCCGACCGCACGGGCGACGCGATCACTGAAATCCCGGTACATGTCGTTCTTTGCCGGACTGTCTTCCGTCACGAGAAACCGGTAGCGCTCATAGGTCTGTCGGCTTTGGGCCACGGCCGTTCCGATGGTCAGTACGATTTCCGTCTGGTCGCTACCGGCACCGAAGGCCGGTTCCAGGGCTTTCTTGAGTTGGTCGATGACCGTGTCGGTCAACTCGTCCATGAATTGCGGTTGCTCCTTGAGCGGGATGTGGAGCGCTGACACGCGGTCGGTCAGGTTGAACATGACGCGCAGGAATTCAAGGTAAATGGTCCACTCATCCTGGTGTTTGAGCTTCAAGGCCTGTTCCGGAGCCGCCCGTTTGATCACGGAGACGGACTCTCCCGCGACCGCGAGCATGAGCTCCGCCACGGTTTGGATCTGTTGAGCGAACGAATGCGGTCTGGTCGTCATAAAAGTCCCCTGCTGGTCCGGCATTATATACAACTCAATTTGAAGGTCCAAGTGTTGATCTCGATGGACGCGATCGGAGCAAGCGACTCACGAACTGTGTCGTTGCAAGGTCTCCGGTGGTATGTTATACAGCGCGACCGCTCCCGTCATGAGCCTCACTGCCCAGTCGGATGCCAACATGGACCGAGAGAGTAAGCCCTACATTCTGAAACGGACTCCGGATCAAGACCACGTCCGGAAGTTCTCGTTGGATTATGCCAAGGAGTTGAACGCGCAGCAGTATGCGGCCGTGACGGCGGCCGATGGCCCTGCGCTGGTCATTGCCGGTGCCGGAAGCGGCAAAACGCGGACGCTCGTGCATCGCGTCGCCTATCTGATCGATTCCGGGGTGGATCCCTCGCATATTTTGCTGCTGACCTTCACGAGGAAGTCTTCGGAGGAGATGCTGGAGCGTGTCGGCGCTTTGATCGGATCGCGTAGCCAGCGAGTCTGTGGCGGCACCTTCCATTCGGTCGCCAACATGCTGCTGCGGCGCCATGGACGAGTCCTTGGGATCGAACCGGGCTTTACGATTATGGATCGCGGCGATGCCGAAGATCTGATCGCCCTCTTGCGTGCTCAACTGGGCCTGAACGAAAAAGATAAGCGATTCCCTCGCAAGGGGACCATCGCGGAGATTTACAGCAAGTGCGAGAACACGTTGCGAGGATTGGAAGAGATTGTCCTCGACGAGTTTTCCCACTTTGCGGACCATCTGGAGGCGCTGGGGAAGCTCCAGCGCGCCTATCAGGCTGCGAAGCGCCAGCGCCAGTTGCTTGATTATGACGATCTCCTGGTGCTGTTGCGGGACTTGTTGACCAAGGACGAACCCACCCGGCGGACCATCTCGCAACAATTCCGCTACATCTTGGTGGATGAGTATCAGGACACGAATCGGCTGCAGGCAGAACTCATTCGAAAGCTGGCGGCTACTCACGACAATGTCATGGTCGTGGGTGACGATTCACAGTCCATCTACGCGTTCCGCGGCGCGACGTTCCGCAACATCATGGAGTTTCCCTCCTGGTTCCCCGGCGCCAAGATCTACAAGCTGGAGGAAAATTACCGCAGCACGCAGCCGATTCTCAGCCTGGCCAACGAGATCATTCAGGAAGCCCCTGAGAAATATACGAAACATCTGTTCACGCGTAAGTTGGACGGGCCGCTGCCGGCGCTGGTGGAGGCGGCCGGGGAGAATGCGCAGTCTCGCTTTGTGGCGCAAAAAATCCTGGAACTGCGCGAAGAAGGCGTGCCGCTCAGTGAGATTGCCGTGCTCTTTCGCTCCAGCTTTCACTCCTTCGATCTGGAAATTGAGCTGTCGCGCTGCGGCTTGCCGTTCGTGAAGCGGGGAGGGATCAAGTTCATTGAGGCGGCGCATGTGAAGGATCTCCTGGCCCATTTGCGGGTGGTCGTGAATCCTCAGGATGCGGTCAGTTGGCATCGCGTGCTCATGCTGGTCGAAGGGGTCGGTCCCAAGAAGGCGCATGATCTGGTGGCGGCCATGGTGAGGGTGAACGATCCGTATCAGGTGCTGCGGGACAGTAGCGGCCGCTCGGGCAAGCAGTTGAAGGAGCTGGCACTGGTGCTCGACAGCCTGTCGAAGAGTGATGATCTGAGCCCGACCGAGCAGGTCAACCGAGTCTATGAGTATTATCTGCCGATCCTGAAAGATCATCATGATGACTATCCCAAGCGGATCCGGGATCTGGACCATTTGCATACCATCGCGGAGAGTTACCCCAGCCTGGCAGAGTTCCTCGCTGATTTAGCGCTGGCCCCGCCGGATGGCAGTGCGGTGGGTGTGGAACCTGCGGGGCGCGACGACGAGCAGGTGGTGCTGTCGACGATTCATTCGGCGAAGGGGCTGGAGTGGCAGTGCGTATTTTTGTTATGGGTGGTGGATGGGAAATTCCCCTCGGTCTTCTCATTCAATACGGATGAAGAGTTGGAAGAGGAGCGGCGCTTATTGTATGTCGCGGTGACTCGGGCGAAGCGCTACCTGTTCTTGACCTATCCGATCAATGTGTATGACCGGAGTTCCGGCATGTTGTTATCCAAGCCATCGCGATTCCTGGATCACGTGTCGCCCCGTCTGTTTGAAACGTTGGCTCTGGTCGAAGAGGGCCATGGGCATGAGTGGGGGCACGAGCATGACCGGTACGTCTAGGTCGATCGTTCCCACCGTATAACTCTGGTTGGGTTGCCGTACTCCATTCTACGATTCAAGATCATCATGCGTCCGGTGCTCGTCTATAATGGTTGGTTCCGAGCTGTGCTGCCCACGATGGCCGCGGGGCTGGTGCTGGGACTTCTGATCTTCGGCCAGGCCAGCGCAGAGACGGCCGCGCCATCTTCGGACTCTTCGCGCCTCTGGGGCGCATTGATGGCGGAAGCGAAAGCCCTCCATCTTCCTACTCGGTTCCTGGAACAAATTCCAGCGCAGTTTGTGGCGTTTGAGTTTGAGGATCTGCACGCGTTTGCCGCGGAGTATCACCCGGTCGAGCATCGAATGGTGTTGGATCGATCGCTCTCCCTGAATGCGGCAGGCGGGACTCCGCGCCCATTGGGGCGGTTGATGCACTAGGCGGTGGAAAGCCTCTATCCGAAACTGTTTTATACCTACTTA
>JACCEA011421989.1_pt1 | contig 29716 bp, 52 predicted proteins | sample 7449851 | NCBI WGS metagenome assembly JACCEA01 (sample SAMN15323453, study PRJNA562643) | freshwater metagenome | isolation source: river surface water | place: USA:Blue River Watershed | collected 2017-08-18
GGCAAGCTGCTGAAATGGGTTATTCTGCATTTGACCAACTACCTAAATCATTCTCTGATTACCTAATTGCTTACGTTTCTGAGAAAGTTGCTTCTGCAATGGAAACTACAATTTGGACAGGTGTTAACGCTACTGCAGGTCAGTTCGCAGGTATCTCTACTCAAATCGCTGCTGATGCTGCTCTACCTGCTGCTCAAGAAGTTACAGGAACTACGGTAACAGCTTCTAACGCTGTAACTGAGTTAGGTAAATTAGTAGACGCTATTCCTGCAAGAATGTACGGACAAGACGACTTAACTCTTTACGTTTCTCAAAACATTTACAAAGCGTATGTACGTGCATTAGGTGGATTTGCTTCTTCAGGTGTAGGTGCTAATGGTTACGATAACAAAGGAACTAACCAAGTATTTGGTGATGTTTTCTTTGACGGAATCAAAGTATTTATGGCTAACGGACTTGCTGCTAACACTGCTATCGCTACAACTAAATCTAACTTACACTTCGCTACAGGTATCTTGAATGATATGAACTTAGTTAAAGTTTTAGATATGGCTGACCTTGACGGAAGTGAAAACGTACGTGTAGTTATGCGATTTACAGCTGATGCTAAATACGGATTTGCTGAAGATATGGTTACTTACGGAATTACAAACTCTGCTAACTAATAATTAGAAATCGAAAAAACGAGGGTGGTGAAATAAACGCCACCCTTTTTTGTTAAACATTTAAAAATATACTAAAATGGCTTGTGAAATTACAAATGGTCGTATAGAAGAATGTAAGGATTCGGTTTCAGGATTGAAAGCGGTTTACTTCATTAACTATGATGACCTTAATGCAGACGATGTTATTTACGATGTAACTAACACGGATTTAATTGACGACTGGACTCCAGCTTCAGCGTTAAACCTATACAAATACGAATTAAAAGGAAATAACTCTTTTGAAACTACTATTAATTCTTCTCGTGAGAATGGTACTACTTTCTTTGAACAAACACTTTCTATTCAGTTGAAAAGACAAGATATTGCGACACACAAAAACGTTAAATTATTAGCATTTGGAAGACCAAGAATTGTTGTTAGAACAATGACTGACCAATTCTTTTTAATGGGACTTACACAAGGTGCTGATGTAACAGGTGGTACGGTATCTTCAGGAAGTGCATTAGGAGATTTTAACGGATACTCTTTGACATTTACAGCGCAAGAGGTAAGTCCTGCAAATTTCTTAAATTGTTCAGATGAGGCAGGTTTAAAAACTTTGTTTGAAACAGGTGCAGGAACTGACGCTACAATCGTAACTTCGTAGTTTTTTTCCATATATTCATAGGTTAAGCCGATTCTTTATAGAGTCGGCTTTTTTACGTAGAAACAAATACGAGTAAACATAGTTATTATAGTATGATAGTTCTTCAAGAAACAAATAATCCACAAACATTTAACTTCATTCCAAGAAGTGATAGTTACGATGGTTTATTTTTGACTGATGACCAAACAAACGTAGAAGTAGAAGTAACGATTAGTTCTAATACGATAGGAGACTACATAAACACGATTACAGCAACTTTTGACCTAACGCAAGGACATTTCTATAACTTGGTGTTAAAAGATGGTTCTGACGTAGTTTATAAAGATAAAGTGTTTTGTACAAATCAACCTATTGTATCATTTAGTGTAAACAACGGACAATACACTTCTAATTCTACAACTAACGACTTTATAGTTTATGAGTAATATACACGTACTAAAATTAAGCGAATATTCAAGACCTGAAATAAAAGAGTCTAAACGCGATGCGTGGGTAGAATATGGTGAAGACAATGACTACTATCAATACTTAATAGATAGGTATACTAATTCTACTACGAATAACGCGATTATAAACAATATAACACGTTTAGTTTACGGAAAAGGTTTAAGTGCTGTAGATGCGTCTAAAAAGCCTAATGAGTACGCTCAAATGATGGCTTTGTTTTCTAAAGAATGTATCCGTCATTTGGTAAGTGACTTGAAAATGTTAGGTCAATGTGCCGTTCAAGTTATTTATTCTAAAGACAGAAAGAAAATTAGCAAGGTTTATCACGTTCCTGTGCAGTTATTACGTGCTGAAAAGTGTAACGAAAAAGGCGAAGTTGAAGCGTATTACTATTGTGATAACTGGCAAGACCTAAGAAACTTTACGCCAAAGAGAATACCTGCTTACGGACACTCAAATGAACCTATAGAAATAATGTTTATAAGACCTTATTCCGTAGGAATGAAATATTATAGTTACGTAGATTATCACGGAGCGTTACCATACGCTGAACTTGAAGAAGATATTGCTAACTATTTAATCAATGAAGTTAACAATGGTTTTTCTGGGCGTGCTGTTATAAACTTTAACAACGGAGTTCCTTCGGAAGAACAGCAGTTATTGATTAAACAACAAGTTTTAAATCAGTTGACAGGAACTAAAGGCGAAAAGGTAATAGTAGCTTTTAACAATAACCAAGACTCTAAGACTACGGTAGATTCAATGCCTGTAAACGATGCGCCTGATTTGTACAATACGTTAAGTGAAGAATGCTTACGTAAGATTATGTTAGGACATAACGTTACAAGTCCGCTTTTATTTGGTATTGCTTCTGCTAATGGTTTTAGTTCGAATGCTGATGAGTTGCAAAACTCTTTCGTGTTATTTGATAATATGGTTATTAGACCAATGCAGGAGTTATTGTTAGATGCTATAGACACTATTTTAGGTTACAATGGCGTTTCTTTAAAGACATATTTTAGAACGTTAAAGCCTTTAGAGTTTACAGATTTAGAAAATGTAATAACTGAAGAACAAGCGGTAGAAGAAACAGGTGTAGATGCTACTGAATTAAGTTCACAAGACGATAAAATAGCACAGGCGTTAATTGATTTAGGTGAAGAACCTAAAGCGGAATGGCTACTAATAGACGAATCAGCTGTAGACTACGAAAACGACGATGCTGAAAACGAATTACTATCTAAAGAACCTAAACAAAGTTTACTTAGTAAAATGTACAACTTCGTAAGCACTGGTTCTGCTTTTCCTAACTCAAAAAGTGAGCAAGACAAAAACATAGACGGAATTAAATTTATTACACGTTATGTTTACGCAGGTGAAACTTCAGAGAAAAGCCGTGAGTTTTGTAAAAGAATGATGTCAGCAGGTAAGATTTACCGAAAAGAAGACATTATAAGAATGAGTGAACAAATAGTTAATGAGGGTTGGGGTCCTAAAGGCGCTGATACTTATAATATTTTTTACTACAAAGGCGGTGGAAATTGTCGCCACCGATGGAATAAACAAGTGTACGCAAGTTTCGAAGGTGTAGGAATAGATGTAAATAGTCCTAATGCAAGACAAATAGCAGGTAAAAAAGCTGAAGAATTCGGGTATGTAATTAAGAACCCTAAGTTAGTAAGCACAAGACCTGTAGATATGCCGTATAACGGATTTTTACCAACAAATAAAAGGTTTAAATAATGGCAGAAGCACTACTTATAACGCGTGACGATTTAGTAAGGTTTACTTCGGTTAACGGCAACGTAGACACGGATAAGTTTATTCAATACATTAAGATAGCGCAGGATATTCATATTCAAAATTACTTAGGTACTGAATTACTAAACAAAATAAAAGCGGATATTATAGCGAGTACGTTAACAGGCGACTATCAATCGCTTGTAGAGACGTATGTAAAGCCTATGCTTATACATTGGGCAATGGTTGAATATTTACCCTTTGCAGCTTACACAATCGCTAATAAGGGCGTTTATAAGCATAGTTCAGACAATGCTGAAAACGTAGCAAAAGACGAAGTAGATTTCTTACTTGAAAAAGAGCGTAAGATAGCACAACACTACACACAAAGATTTATAGACTATATGAGTTTTAATCAGCAGTTATTCCCTGAATACAACGATAACTCAAATGGCGATATGTATCCAGATACTAACAATAATTTTATCGGATGGGTTTTGTAAAGCAGTATAAACCGAAAGAAGAAAACGTAAAGAAGTTAAAACTTTACTTAAAAAAAATAGAAAATGGCGGACAAAAAGATAAGTCAATTAACAGCGAAAGGAAGTAATTTAGTTGCTTCAGACCGCGTTCCTATTGCACAAGACAATGGTGGCGGTACGTTTGCGACTAAGTATGTTTTAGGTTCACAGATACATAATTGGACTTTTCACAAAGAAAGTTCTTCTTACACTTTAGTTTTAGGTGACGCGCACAATTACGTAGAAATGGAAGTAAGTTCTGCGAATGATTTAACTGTCCCTACTAATGCAAGTGTAGCTTTTCCACTTGGTACTGAAATACGAATTACACAATTAGGAACAGGACAAACAACTATCTTAGGTGCTGCAGGAGTAACAATAAGAACGCAAGGCGGTAAGAATAAGACTACAGGTCAATATAGCGTAGCTACGTTGTTTAAACGTGGTACAAACGAATGGTATTTATTTGGTGATTTAACGACATAAAATGGCAAATAGTAACGGATGGGGCGATGGCTCTGTAAATAATAACATAGGTTGGGGACAAGGCGCTAATAATAATATTGGTTGGGGAAAGTCGCATTTAAATTCTTGGAGTGGTGCTACGGATATTGACGGCGGTAATCCGCCTGTTAACTCGGTTGCGCCTGCGTTAAGTGGTACTGCACAAGAAGGTCAAACGTTGACTTGTTCAACAGGTACTTGGAGTGGTTCGCCTACTTACACATATCAATGGAAAAGAGACGGAAACAATATTACAAGTGCTACAAATTCAACTTATACTTTAGTTACTGCTGACGTAGGGACTTCAATTAAATGTACCATTACAGCAACAAACTTCACTGGTAGCGCTACTGCTGATTCTAACACGGTTGTTCCTGTTTCAGCGTTTACTGGATTACTTGACACATATTCAGGTGCATCAGCTGCTTATTCACTTAGACAATTAAGTTCAACATACACAGGTAATTGCATAAGGGTAAGAAGGTCAAGTGATAATGCAGAGCAGAACATTGGGTTTGTTAATAATGTTTTAGATGAGGCTTCATTGCTTACATTCTGCGGTGCTGGTAATGGCTTTGTAACTACTTGGTATGACCAAAGTGGAAACGCAAATAACGCTACTCAATCAACAGCATTCAATCAACCACAAATTGTGTCAAGTGGTGCAATGATTACAACTAATGGCAAAAATTCTATTTCTTTTAGTGGAACTAAGTTAATGCTTTTAGCTTCTTCAATAACAATAGGAGCATCAAATTATACATCATTTGTAGGTAAACGTGCTGCGAGTGCAAATAGATTGATTGGATTGTCAAGATGGAATACAAATGGATATTCAATGTATCTATGGTCAGATAATAACTATTATTTTTTAGGTAAAACAAATTCTTATTTAGCAAGTTCATCAACTGACACAACAACAAATCAATTATTATTGACGGGTCAAAATTCAGCAGGTACAATGGCAATGTTCAAAAATGGCAATTCAATAGCGTCAAGTTCAAATGTTATAGTTTATTCAACAATAGTTGATGCTATTGGTGGTGCTTCAGGTAATTTCTCAAATTGTAACTTGCAAGAAAATATTTTGTATAATTCAGACCAATCAACCAATAGAACAGGCATTGAATCAAATATTAATACATTCTACACTATTTACTAATGGAAGTAACAGGCTACAAATACACGAACGAACAGGATGCTATTAATGCAAGGGAGCAAGTAGATGCTTACTATGGTATTCCTGTTTCACCTGATGACGTTACTCAAAACTGGGTTGACTACAATACGGCAAATTTAGATAATCCTATATTTTATTACATTACTTTTGACGAAAGTTTGAGAGTAGTTTTAGGAGAGCCAAGCACATTTGAAGTGACTGTACCTAATCCTTTTGAATAATGAAAACTAATTTACTTTTAATTTGTTCGTCTTTTCTTGCGGTGTTATCGCCTATTAAACCACTTATTTACGTGGCTATTTTAGCAATACTTTTAGACACGGGGTTTGGTATATGGAGAAGCGTAAAAAAAGGCGGATGGAAAGCATTTAAGTCACGTAGATTATCGCATACTATTAGTAAGTCTTTTCTTTACTCGTTAGCGATTATGTTCGTGTTTTTGGTGGAAAAGTACATCGCTTCCGATTTAGTTGCTCATTTCATAGCTATTGATTTATTAATGACAAAAGTAACAGCGTTTTTCTGCGTGTTTGTGGAGGTTGTTTCTATCAATGAGAACTACGAATCAGTAACAGGAAAAAACATTCTTAAATCGCTTAAATCATTTGTATTAAGAGCCAAAGAAGAAGCTGACAAAATAAAAGAATAATGGACACTACTAAAATAGTACAGCAAAGGTTACCTAAAACGCAATACATCGCGGAAGAAACACCGAAGAAACAAATCTATTTACACCACACAGCGGGAAATAAAAACCCAGTAGCGACAATAAAAGGTTGGGAAGCTAACAAAGAACGAGTAGCTACTCCATTTGTTATAGGTTATGATGGCACAATAGCACAGGCGTTTAGTTCTCGCGAGTGGGCGTGGCACTTAGGTGTAAAAGATAGCGTGTTTAAAGGTCAAGGATTGCCGTATAAGAACTTAGATAAGTATTCCGTAGGTATAGAGTTAACTAACTGGGCGTACTTAGTAGAAAAAGGCGGAAAATACTACAATTATGTAGGTGGTGTAGTAGATAAATCTGAGGTTACTTGGTTAGAGAAGCCATTTAAGAACCATAAAACGTGGCACAAGTATAGCGATAAGCAAATTGAATCATTAAGAGAACTTCTTATTTACTTAGGTGAAACTTACGGAGTGAACTTAAAATATAATGAAGATATTTGGTCGTTAAATAAAAGAGCATTAAAAGGGGAAAACGGATTATTTACGCATAATTCAGTTAGAGTAGATAAGTCAGATGTTTACCCTTGTCCGAGATTAATTCAAATGTTAAAAGGCTTATGAGGTATTTAATTTTATTCGTGTTTTTGTATTCCTGTAGTGCGGAATATCACTTAAACAAAGCAATTAAAAAAGGCTACAAATGTGAAGAAACAGGTGACACGATTAGAATTACTACCATAGATTCTATTCCGTATATTGTAAACGATACAATAAGATGGGAAAAGATAATAACGACAAAAGATACTATCATTAAATACAACAAGGTTTACGTTCCTAAAACAAAATGGCAAGTAAAAACCGAGTTGAAGTTTCAACGTGACACTATTAGAATAAAAGAAAAGACTAAACAAGCTGAAGCAAAAGCAGAAGCTAAGTCTAAAAAAAGACCTAACCTAAATTTTCTATTTATCGGAATATTTGTTGGTTTCGCTTTATCTTACTTACTTCGCAGAGTAGACTCAAAAATTAACTTATGAATTTAATAAAACACGCTAAGAACATACACGAGTTACGTGTAGAGGGTACGTCTTTTCGTATGGGTATGTTTTCAGACATCCATTGGGATAATCCAAAATGTGATTGGAACTTACTAAAACACGATTTAGACTATTGTTTAAAGAATGAAATTCCTATAATGTTTAATGGCGATACTTTTTGTTTAATGCAAGGCGCTTATGACTTCCGTAAAGTAAAGAACGACATAAGACCAGAACACAACAACGCAAGGTACTTCGATAGCATAGTCGAAACTGCTGTAGATTTCTTCCTTCCGTATGCTAATTTAATGACAGTAATCGGATATGGTAACCACGAAACATCTATTATAAAAAGACACGAAACGGATATTTTACAAAGGTTTGTTACCTTAATAAACTACAAAGCTGGTAGTAATGTAATGACAGGTGGTTACGGTGGGTGGTTTATTGTAAACCAAGTATGCCGCGCAAATACACGTATGACTTCAAAAATAAAATACTTTCACGGAAGTGGTGGTGGTGGATTAGTTACTAAGGGAGCATTGAATTTAACTCGTGCTATGGAATCCTACGAAGGTTATGACGTGTTTACTATGGGTCATATACACGAAAATTCAGCGCGTAACGATGTCCGTGATTCGATAAGTTTTCACGCTACAAAAGGTTATTACTTTAATCATAAGCAAATACATTCAATGATTACAGGAACGTACAAAGAAGAGTATATGGATGGCGCATACGGATGGCACGTAGAACGTGGCGCTCCTATGAAACCTGTAGGCGGTAGAATATTAACTATTGATTACGCACGAACACAAGAAAATGGAGATACTTATATTAGAAATATTGATAGTATTAAATTTCCTTTGTAGATTTGTACTTTCATAATGTGTTAATTAGGGGGTCATTGACCCCTTTTTTTATGCGCTAAAAAAAATAATTTAAAATTTTTTACTAAAAATGTTTGTAGTTTGTGAATAAGTATTATATTTGCATATAACTAATTAATAAAAACATTATGAAAACAACAAAAACACGAAGAAAAGACTTAGCCTACCAGCAAACTGCTGTAGGTCAAGCATTGCAACCAATGGAAAAGCCTGAAGCGTTACTTGATTGGTCTATTGAACAACTATTAAAACTTGTAAAGAAATGAGATTAGAAAACTTTTTACCGAGAACAAGTGAGCATAAATCGTTTTTAAGCCACTTTTTAACCCCTTTAACGGCTTTTATCGTAGTGTTTGGTGTAATCATATTACTACTTAATTAATAACGTCTTAAATCAAAGAAAATGAAGTTAGAGAATTTTTACATTGAACATAGTTTTGTACACGGAGAAAGAGAAGTTACGTTTAATTGGGAAGACGATGGGTTGACTTTTTACGTAGTAGCTAATTACGGATTAGATGCGTATAGCAACGAAGTAGAGTTAGGTAGTATTATTCAGTCGGAGTGTTGGAGTGACGTAGAACCGATTACTAAATTCGTGTTATCGGAAGCTATGTTAGACTATTTAGAAGAGGAGTTAGTAAACTACCAAAAGACGAATCTATCCGTGTTTTTAGAGGATTATGACAACGATTATTTAAACTATTGGATATGACACCACAAGAGAAAGCAAAAGAATTGTATATTCAAATGTTGAGCTGGCAAAGTGAATGTCATAAATATTTAGAAAGGAATATTATTTCAGTATCAGCTAAAAAATGCGCCTTAATTGCAGTTGATGAGATAATAAATTCTACGTCTTGGCAATACATTGCAAATGGATTAGATTATTGGAACGAAGTAAAACACGAAATAGAAAAGCTATGATGACACTACTTAAACAAATTGAATACTGGAAAAGAAACGGCAGTTTCAACTTTGAATTGTATTTAGCAGTATGTAAGGCTAAGGAATATACGATAAACATAGACACTAAACAAAAAGTTTTTAGATATGAGAAGAAGAAAATATCCAACAAATGATGCGTTCGTTTTAGCTGCTATTAAAAAGCAGTTAGAAATGGCTAACCTACCAACCGACCTGTACGAAAAAGAGGAAAATTGGTACACAAATGAAATAAGCTACGAAAAGCACGTAGAGTTCAAAGAGTGGTGGTTAAAAGAAGCACAAGAGCAATTTAGATACACGAAAGCGCATACGATAAAAGCGTGGGGATGGTTTGATTTATCTTATGGTTTAAAAGTTCCTATTCAACAAGGCAATGAAGACTTATAAAGTATGGATTTGGTTTACTTACGGAAGTAAGAAGGAACTAAGCTACAAGATAGTACAAGCTAACTCTCCTGAAGATGCTAAAAAGAAAGCTGATGTGTGGGAAAAGATTATACATAAAGTCGAACTTGTAAAAACTATTTAAGGTTATAGGCTTACTTTGTAAAAAGTATTTAAGGTTATAAACTGATATTTGTCAAGTTTTTTGCACAATAAACTAGACATTAAAGTATAATTTAAACACAACAATAAAATATAATAAGCATAAAATAAAAATATAATTATGAAAACAGCAGTAGAATGGTTGATTGAAGAAATAAATAAACTAACTGGATTAACGATTCAAATGGATGAGCCAATAATTGAACAAGCTAAAGAAATGGAAAAAGAGCAGATAAAAAGTGCATTCACACAAGGTGATTTATTTGCAGAAGATTATTTTAACCCTGAAAAATCTAACATCGATTGTTCAGAAAATTACTACAACGAAACCTTTAAATCAGAATAGAATGAAAAAGACGAATAGAAAAACGATAATGATAGAACGAGATGACGCTTGTTCTAAAGAAGGTGACTATGTAGAAGTAACTGAATGGTCAAATGGAGAAGGTTTTGATGTAAGCACACAAGACCAAATGTATAATATAAGTTACATTGAACTTAAATTGATTAAAAAAGCATTAAAAAATATGCACAAATGAGACTACTGGATTATTTATTTACAATTTTAATTTTAATAATGTATGGAAAACAAGATTGAACGCGTAATGCAAGTGATAGAAAGAGATGGGTTAATATGTAATTCGCGTTACCGTAGTTACTTGGATAAGCGAAGTTTTATTTACGCTATGCTACACAAAGACGGATATAGCTTAGTAGAGATAGGTAAGATATTTAAAAAGAATCACGCTACTATAATTAACGGAATCAAGAAGCATAACGACTACAAACAAATAAAAGACGAACTATACGAATACAACGTAAGAGAATACAAAGCGATGTTCTACGAACCAAAAAGAAAGAGTGTAGATGTTATAGAAAAAGACGAAAACTTATACAACGGAACTCAGTTAATACAGGATATTTTAGAGTGTAAAAACACCACTGACTTACTCATTATTAAAAACAAGATTCTTAACGAAGAATATTTTTTAAACAAAGCAACTATAGTAGAGTAATTATCGTTATATTTGTGCGGGAAGGCAGTCCTAAGTAAAATATTATTGAAGACCCTGTTGGTTAGTAACGCTGCCTCGTGAACGCTGACAGGGCTTTTTTTTAAGGCAGTAAAAAATGACAAACAACAATGGCTGGATAAGAATCCATAGACAAATCTTAGAGTGGGAATGGTACAATGACATTAATTGTTTTCGTGTTTTCACACATTTAATCATTAAAGCTAATTATAAAGAAAAGCGGTATAAAGGAATAGAACTTAAAGAAGGTTCTATAATTACAAGTCGTGATTTATTAGCACAAGAAACAGGACTTTCACCACAGCAAATAAGAACTACACTAACTAAGCTAAAATCAACCAACGAAATAACCATCGAAACAAGCTCGAAAGGTACTATAATTCAAGTAGTTAACTATGCAAAATATCAAATACCAACCAACGAATTAACCGAAGAGCAACCAACGAGCAACCAACGAGCAACCACTAACAAGAAAGAAAAGAAAGATAAGAAAGAAATATATATACCTTCTATCGAAGAATTTTTAGCTTATGCTTTAAGTAAAAAGCCTATGTCTAATAAACAAGAACTACTACATAAATACGAAAGTTGGATAGAGAATGATTGGTGTACAAACACGAAAGGTAAAAACCATAAAATAGAAAATTGGAAATCAACTTTATTAAACACCTTGAAGTATATTAGCGAAGTTAAAAATAGTGTAACACCACAAATTTGGGAATGATGTATAAAAGACTACAAGAAGTTTCAGGTGAATTACTTGATATTAAACAGCAAAAAGATGTTAAAGGTAAATCGGTAGGTTGGGACTTTAGCTTACTACCTTACACAATAAAAGAAGGATGTACGACTTACATAGGTTCTGCTCCAGCTTCAGGTAAAACCGAATTATGGTTTGAGCTCTTAATTAATCTTTCGTGTTTACATAATTGGAATCACGTTATATTTTCTCCTGAAACAGGTTCAAGTGCTGAGATATACGCGGAACTTTGCCATAAGTATATGGGTAAACCATACAAAGACTTAACAATAGGTGAACAAGTAAGCGCAGAAATGTTCGTTAACCAACATTTTATTGTGATTGACCCAATAGACGAAGACCTAACAATAGACGAATTTTACAAATTAGTAGATGAGATTGAACGAAAGGAAGATATTATTATTCACACTACTACTATTGACCCTTGGAATGAGTTAACTGAGAAGTTCGAAGTAGCAGATTTAGGGCGTGAGGATAAATACTTGAGTAGAATTTTAGGATTTGTAAGAAAGAACGCACGTAAAACAGGAAGACACAACTGCGTAATCAATCACGTAAGAGACCAACCAATGCAAACAGCTAAAACAATAGCGGGAAATGAGATAAGTTATTTTCCTATTCCAAGTGCGCGAGATTTTGCCGGAGGTCAAGTATGGTTTAGAAAAGGCTTAAGTGTGTTAATCCCTTGGAGACCACCTTATGGTTTAATGGATAGTGAAGGTAGAGGAGCAGAAAAAAACGAAGTACATTTAAAAGTTGCTAAAAGTAAGCCGAAAGGAGTGTCAATAAATGGAGTTTATAAATTATATTTGGATGTTGAAAAATACCAATACTATATGATAGATGACTTCGGTAATAAAGTGTATGCGAACAGGAATAGACCACAACCTACTCAAACACGAATACCACAAACTGAAGGATTAATGTCAACAAGTGAAAAACTAAAACAACTAAACAAATAAATGGAAGATTTAAAACTATTAAAGACAAGTGTCCAGTTAGGCGCATTATACGCTAAAGTAAGCCTATCATTAGACGAAATAAAAAAGAATCACCCAAATAGAGAAGACCTAATAACTTCTATGTCTAAAAGTCTACAAGACATTCAAGAAATACACGAATGCTTTAAGGAATTAGAAGAAGATTATAGAACTACGGTAAAGGCTTTATTTAGGCTTCAGTACGTAAACTTAGACCTGAAAAATAAGGTTCAAGACTTACAAAACGAAATAAAATTTAAGGATATAGACTTATGAAATGTAAGAACTGCAAACAACCATTTGAACCTATACGCTTTTTACAAAAATATTGCCTAAAAGAAGAGTGTGTTCGTGTTTGGGTGGAATCCGAAAAGACGAAACAATGGAAAAAGACGAAAGCTAAAATGAAAAACGATTTACTAACTATTCAAGACTACATAAAATTAGCACAGCAGACTTTCAATAAGTACATAAATTTACGAGATAAAAAATTACCTTGTATAAGTTGCGGAAAACCAATTACAGGACGTGTAAACGCTTCGCATTACTTCAATGCTAATAACCATTGGAATGTTCGTTTTAATGAGTTTAACGTGCATAGCAGTTGTATTACTTGCAACCAATATTTGAGTGGTAATTTAATAGAATATCGCAAGGGATTAATTAACAAGATAGGAGAAGAACAATTAACACTTTTGGAGCTGGAAGCTAACAAAACACGAAAGTTCACAATAGAAGAACTAAAAGAAATAATTAACACCTATAAACAAAAGATAAAACAATATGAAGCACAATAGCGATTTTAGATACGACTTAGAAATAGGTTTAAACTTCGAAACACAACTTTACGAAATGCTTGGTAAAAAGATAGAAGTAAAACGAGATATGCAATGTTTAGAAACAGGAAACATATTTGTAGAATACGAAAGCCGAAATAAGCCTTCAGGAATAGCCACAAGCGAAGCTGACTACTATTGCTACTTCTTAAATGAGAAACGCTGTGTAATCGTAGAAAAAGACGAATTAAAGCAAATGTGTCGTAAATATATAAAGACCACTCGCGATGTATTAGGAGGTGACTCTAACACAAGTAAAGGAATTTTACTTCCATTGAAAGATTTTTTATAAAAATATATTGTAATATAATAATTATACTTATATTTGCTTATAATTTTAATTTAACACCTATGAAAAATTTATTTAAATCTTTATCAGGATTTCAGCAGGATTGTCCTGTAATTTTAAAAAATGCAAATGGTTATGGCTACCAATTTGCGGATTTGCCTAAAATCTTTGAAGTGATTAATCCACTACTACAAAAACACGGATTAGGATTCACTCAAACCCTAAACACTAAAGAAGGTACTACTTACCTATGTACAACAGTATTCCACGTAGAAAGTGGTGAATGTTTAGATTCAATGGTAGAGATACCACAAGTAGCGTTAAAAGGAATGAATGACTATCAGTCTTTCGGTTCTGGTGTAACATACTTCCGTAGATACGCATTATCTTCGGCATTAGGATTAGTTACCGACAAAGACACGGACGCAAGTGGTGAACAAGTAAAAGACGAACAACCTAAAGCGAAGAAAGCAAAGATTGATAACGCACGTTTTAACAAAGCTATCGAAGCAATTAAGAACGGAGAATATCAAATAGAAAAGCTAATTGAAACTTTTGATTTAGATGCGTCACAACTTAAACAAATTACTGAGTTATGAAAAAGTTAACAGCCGTAGAATGGTTAATGGAAGAATATATTAACGGATTATCAATAAATTTACAAATAATGAAAAAAGCATTAGAAATGGAGAAGGAGCAGATAATGGATGCATTTGATTATGGTGATTCAAATGTTTATGATAAAGACGGAGAACAATACTACAACGAAACCTTTAAATCAGAATAAGATGAAAATACGTTGTTCACAAATAGGTAAGTTAATGGCTACTCCCCGAACCAAAGGGGAGAGCCTATCGCAAACAGCTAAGACTTATATTCAGGAATTAGTTTTAGAACACAAATACGGAATAAAGAAAGAGTTTTGGTCACGTTACACGGACAAAGGAAACCAAGTAGAAGACGAAGCCATTAGTTTTGTCAATGATGTTTTAGATTTAGGATTTATTTACAAGAATGAAGAACGCTTCGAGAATGACTTTATAAGCGGTGTGCCTGACGTAAACACGAATGAAATACTTTTAGACGTTAAATCTTCTTGGGATGCTACTACGTTCCCGTTCTTTGATACTGAAATTCCTAACAAAGACTACTACTACCAGCTTCAAGGTTATATGTGGTTAACAGGAAAAACTGAATCGTTACTTTGTTATTGCTTAATGAACACCCCTTTTGAGATAGTAGAAGACGAAGTAAGAAGAGAACATTGGAAACAGCATAAGATAGACGAAGATTTAGATATTAGGGACTTTGTACAAAAGAAGCATAACTTCGACCACATTCCTAACGAAAGACGAATCAAAGTATTTAAAGTAGAGCGTGACGAAACAGTAATATGGCAAATACAAGAAAAGATAGAGTTAGCACGAGATTACTATAACAACTTATTTAATACGATATGAAACAGACAGCAGTAGAATATTATAATCAAGAAATAAAAGAGTTGTTTAATATGCATCAAGATGGAGAAATAAGTGGTAAAATGTTTCATATGTCAAGACTTGTTGCTTTAACTAAAGCCAAAGAAATGGAGAAAGAGCAGATAATTGATGCCTATTATCAAGGAGATGCAGATTCGGATAACATACACGTAGATGCAGAACAATACTACAATCAAACCTATAAATCAGAGTAAGATGCAAAAAGACGAAATAGTTGAATCAGTAATAAACGAATTTAGAGCGCGTTCAGAGCGTGGAATAAAGAAATATGGAACTACACTACAAGAAAACGAATTAAGTCATTTAGAATGGCTAAAACACCTACAGGAAGAACTTATGGACGCAGTTCTATATTTAGAAAAAGTAAAACAAATAAATAAATAAAAAATGGAAACAAAACAAAACACAGGAGCAATCTTCAAAAACGAGAAAAAGGCGGACACGCATCCAGACTACAAAGGAACTATTAACGTAGATGGTCAAGAAAAAGAGATAGCGTTATGGGTTAAGCAAAGCGCAAAAGGAACTACTTACTTTTCGGTAAAGATTTCAGAGCCTTACAAAAAGACGGAAGAACCTACACAAGGCAAATGGATTAAACCCGAGCAAGTAATAAACAAAGACCTTCCCTTTTAGTTATGTACATTGATGACTACACTCTACGAAGGTTACTTCAGGAGTTACTACGTAGAAAAACACGAAACCAAATAGTACAAGAAATAAAGTTAAAAGGTGAAAAGTTCCACCAATACAACTTAGACAAATTCTTAGAAGGAAAAGACGTAAGCTTATCCACCTTACAAAAGATAGATAAGTACGTTTGTAGACAATACTACCAAGACGGAAGAAGCCCACTTTTATAGTGGGTTTTTTTATTAACAACCTTTTGTTTATATTTTCGTCTATTGTTTGTTTAAAAAATAATCATATATTTGCTTAAATGAAATGGCTAAACATAGTAGCTAAACACCACAAAGAGTATGTGCGCATAGTCGAAAGTTTCGGCGAATACTTCTACGCTGAAGACATTGTGCAAGAAAGCTACCTACGAATGTTAAAGTATTGTAAGCCTGAATTAATCATAACAAACGGAAGTGTAAATAAAAGTTATGTTTACTTTGTTCTTAGGAATATGTATTTAGACTTTGAAAAGCACAAAGCGAGACACCCGAAAGTAAGTATTGAAGAAGTAGGTCAATTAGCTTACGATGATACGCAGTTAGCAAAACACGAAGCATACGAAGAAATACTAAAATACATAAACAACGAAGTACAGACTTGGCACTGGTATGACCAAATGTTATTTGATTTATACAAACGTACAGGTAAATCAATACGTGATTTAAGCAAAGAAACTAAGATAAGCACAAAGAGTATATTTCAAACGTTAAAGCATTGTAAGGAACGTTTAAAAGAAAACGTAGGAGAAGACTACGAAGACTATAAAAACACGGATTACGAATTAATATTAAAAGAATGGCAAGAAGAAAGAAAAAAGCAGAAGGACTTGGAGATACTATTGAGCAAGTATTAGAAACAACTGGTATTGCAAAGGTTGCTAAGTGGGTTTTTGGAGAAGATTGTAAATGTGAAGAGCGTAAGCAAAAGCTAAACGAACTTTTCCCTTATAATAAACCTGAATGTTTACACGAAGACGAATATGAGTTTTTAACTTGGTGGTTTAGCGAAACACGAAACCAAATGCGACCAAGTGAGCAACTAAGAATATTAGAAATATACAATAGAACCTTCCATAAAAATATGCAACCTACAAGCTGCGGAAGTTGTCTACGTGACGTCTTACAAAAGCTAAAAACATTAACCGATGAATACGGAAAATAAATACTTTATAATTGACTACGGCAAAGACGTTAAAGAATACGCAGAAATAATTAGACGCACTTTAGAAAAACAAAGAGCGCATATTATTTACATTGAAACAGACTGCGATAACTTCTTTGGAGTAGAGGAACTAACAGAAGACGAATTTTTAAACTATTTTAAAACAAGCGCTAACAACTAATAAAACACGAATCAAATGGCAAAAGTAGGTAGACCAAGAAACTTAAATAGTCCCGAACAACTATACGAACTATTCGTAAGATACAAACAAGACGTAAAAGCTAACCCAAGAATTAAAAGCGTATTCGGTGGTAAAGAATTTGAAGAAAGAGCAGAACCACTTGAAAGACCACTAACAATGGAAGGCTTCGAAGTTTTTTGTTGGGATATTGTAGGACAAGTAGAAGACTATTTTAAAAATAGAGATAAAAGATACGAAGAATATACCCCCATCTGTTCACGTATACGCAAAGAAATACGAGAAGACCAAATCACTGGCGGTATGGTAGGACAATACAACGCGAGTATTACACAGCGTCTAAACAACCTAAAAGAGCAAATAGAGCAAACGAATATTGAACAGCCATTATTCCCAGATGTTTCGGAGAACGACAGCGATAAATAAAATACTGTCTTTAAAAAGACGGATTAAAATAATTCAAGGCAAGGGTGTAATAAATATAAAAAACTTTGTATATTTGCTTTATGGAGATTTGGCAAATAATAAAAGGATTTGAAAACTTATATAAGGTTTCTACCTGCGGAAGAATTAAAAGTTTAGGGAATGGTAAAAGTACTAATTCATCAACTAAAAAGGAAAGAATATTAAAAACTAATTATTCATCAACTGGATATGAAAAAATAAAATTATTCAAAGATGGTAAAAGATATTATTATTCAGTTCATAGATTAGTTGCTGAAACATTTTTAGAAAATTCATTGAATAAAAGAGAGGTAAATCATAAGGATGGAAACAAATCAAATAATAATGTTTCTAATTTAGAATGGGTAACACCGAGTGAAAATCAACTACACGCTTTTAAAAATGGATTACAAAAAAGTAAAATGGGTAAAGACCACATTCAATCTAAAAGTATTATGCAATTAGATTTAAATGGTAATTTAATTCGTACATTTGAAAGTATTAATCAAGTTAAAAGAGAATTAGGATTTAATACTTTTGGTATAATTAAGTGTTGTAAAAAAGAAAAAAAATATAATACTGCGTATAAATATAAATGGAAATATGTTTAAAAGAACAACAGCTATAAACAGAATTCTTGCTCTGAAAAGACGAATTAAAATCGTTCAGGGTGGGACTTCTGCTTATTTACCCCCTATGAATTAAGTAGTAGGGGGAGAATGAGCAGGAAAAACATTCGGAATAATTCCGATATTAATTGACAAAGCCACTAAGACTGCAGGTTTAGAAATAAGCATAGTAGCTGAATCAATACCACATTTAAGAAGGGGTGCGTTACGTGACTTTGAAAAGATAATGAAATGGACAGGCAGGTTCTTTGACGATAGGTTTAATAAGACGCTACTAAAATACGAATTTGCCAACGGAAGCTTTATAGAGTTTTTTAGCGCTGACGATAGTTCTAAACTACGTGGTGCAAGGCGTGACATACTTTATATTAACGAGTGTAACAACGTTCCATTCGAAGCATATAACGAATTAGCCATACGTACAAAAAAAGAAGTCTATTTAGATTTTAACCCTGCTAATGAATTTTGGGTCCATAAAGAACTAAAAGACGAACCTGATTCAGACTTTATAATTCTAACATACAAGGATAACGAAGCCTTAGACGATAGCATAGTTCAACAAATAGAAAAGAACCGCGAGAAGGCTTCTACAAGCGCATATTGGGCTAATTGGTGGAAAGTATACGGTGAAGGTCAAGTAGGTAGCTTAGAAGGCGTGGTATTTAATAACTGGAAGCAAATAGATATACTTCCAAATGAAGCTAAGTTAATTGGAATAGGTTTAGACTTTGGTTACACGAATGACCCTACTGCTATAATCGAAGTTTACAATTATAACGGAACACGAATCATAAATGAGTTAGCCTATAGAACAGGAATGTTAAACAGCGACATAGCAAAGCTATTACCTAATCAGGTAACTATATACGCTGATAGTGCAGAACCAAAATCAATCGAAGAAATAAGACGCTACGGAAAGACGATTAAACCTGTAACAAAAGGCAAGGATTCAATAAACTACGGAATAGATGTTATGCAACGCCAAAACTATTTAGTAACTTCAAACAGCAGTAATTTAATCAAAGAATTACGCTCGTATTGTTGGGACACTGATAAAACAGGAATGCGTTTAAATAAACCTATAGACCATTTTAACCACGCTATTGACGCGCTACGTTATCACGAAATGGAAACGTTAGGTTTAAACACTACCTACGGACAATACTTTATACGATGAACGACCCACAAATACGCGAAGCTATAGCAGTAGTAGAAGCGTTTATCTACGAAAAGACGAATAAGAAAATACGAATAGTCTTTGACAATCCACAACGAATGATGTTACACATTAGAATGCTATTCGAAGCCTATGGAGTAGCAAAGGCTTACTACGATAATAAAAAATAAAGTTATATTATTATGAAGGTTGAAGTAAACATACCTACAAGTCTGGACGAAATACCATTAAAAAGGTATCAGGACTTTATTAAAGTGCAAACAAATTCTAATGACGAAGAATTTATAGCGCAGAAAATGATTGAAATATTCTGCGGAATAGATTTAAAAGACGTTGTTAAAATAAAAGTAACTGACTTAAACGATTTAATACAGCATTTTACCAAGTTGTTTAGTGAAAGACCAGAGTTAAAAAGAACGTTTAAATTAGGTCAATACGAATTTGGTTTTATTCCTAACCTTGAAGAAATTACTTTTGGTGAATACGTAGACTTAGAATCGCACATTCAAAGTTGGGAAAACTATCACAAAGCGTTAGCTGTTTTATACAGACCTATAAAAACACGAAAGAAAGACAATTACGAAATAATAGACTACGAACCAAACGTAGACTTTCAAGACTTAATGAAATTCGCTCCATTATCAGTAGCAATAAGTGCAACGCTTTTTTTTTACAATTTAGAAAAAGAATTATTAGTAGCTACGATGAACTTTTTACAACGCGAGATGAAGAAGAGCAAAGCAACTTTAGCGACTTTACCGAACGCGGACAATTCAATAAAAGATGGGGTTGGTATGGAAGCATATATGCAATCGCTAAAGGAGACCCTACAAAGTTTGACGAAATTACAAGACTTAGACTTACTCAATGTCTCACCTATCTTACTTTCGAAAAGCAAAAAAACCAAATCGAAGCAAACGAACTTAAAAAACAATATAGAAAATGACAGGATATTACAACCTACTATCGAAGATTAAAACGCACTTTGATAGCGACCCGTTAGTAAACACGGTAACACAAGGAGATATATTTAGAATAGATTTGAATAAGCAAACTATCTTTCCGTTAGTTCATATAATTGTTAACAATGTTCAGTTTGTAAATAATGTTCAGCAGGCGAATGTTAGCGTTTTAGCTATGGATATTGTAGACATATCAAAAGACGAAACAACAGATTTATTTGAAGGTAATGACAACGAATTAGACGTACTAAATACGCAGTTAGCTATTCTTAACAGACTATACGAAATGATAAGAAGAGGAGACTTGTACACAGATGGCTACCAAGTAAGCGGAACTCCTACTTGTGAACCTTTCATTGATAGATTTGAAAACAAGTTAGCTGGTTGGACTATGACATTTGACGTTTTGTTTCCTAATGATATGACAATATGTTAAAAAGCGTTCAGGACTTCTTGAATGAATTTAGAGACCACGTAATAAACGAGGCTAAAAGAAACGCGCCTAAATCAATGGGTACGTTAAAAGATTCTATTCGTGGTTATGTAAAGGAAAGCGCTAACTCTATTCAGATAACTTTTGAAATGGAAGAGTACGGTTGGTATCAAGACCAAGGTGTTAAAGGTGCTAACCCAAGTAACGTAAGTCCTAACGCAAGAATAAAAGGTCAACAAGCGCCTAACAGCAGGTTTAAATTTGGCAGTGGTACTAAGCGCGGTACGTGGTCAATGTTTGTTAGCAGTATTGAAAAGTGGGCAAAAAGACGAAACATAAGATTTAGAAATGAGAAAGGACAGTATGCAAAAGGCAACTATAAATCTTTAGCCTATGTCATAGCGCGTAACATATATTCGCGTGGATTAAAACCAAGTCTATTTTTTACTAAACCATTTGAACAAGCATTTAAGCAGTTACCTAATGGACTCGTAGAAAAATACGGATTAGAAGCAGAACAATTATTTGACGAAATACTAAACGAAAACTTTAAACAATAAGAAATGGGAATATTTGTACGTTCACCTTACATAGTGACTATAAACGAATCAGGACAAGAAGGTAGTAAAATAGAATTATTCATTTGGAATGGTACAGGTTCAGCGCCTGCTTCACCACAATATACTTTAAGTAAATTAATTCCTGCTACAAACAACTTAAACACGTATTATAACATAAGTCCATATGTTCGTGAATATATAACTTGGAACACAAGGCAAACGCCTTATAACACGTTTTCAGCATCGCAAACTACGCAATGGTGCAACGTACAAGTTAAGCGCTATAAATTAGACGCAGGTGTTTACACTTTGTTAGGTACTGACAACTATAAAGGATTCGATGGATTTGGGTATTACGAAGAAGGTTATAATCCTGCTTTGAGTTACGATATATTACACGACGAAGGGACATTTTATTATGCTTACGACACAAATCAAAACCCAAGTACGCAAAATGATTATAGAGGCGGGTTTATAATGGTGCAGTCTGCTACTTCATATAAAGCTAAGTACACGAATTTAGTTAGTGGCGCAACCTTCACGCAGAACTTAACTAACAACCAGTTGACGGATGTTATGCGCGTATATCCTAACTACTACGCTACAGGAAACAAATTAGAAATTTTAGATACTTCAAACAATGTTTTGTGGACGGGTTACTTTAAACCTTATTTGAATTGTAAGTACGTTCCTGTAGTTTGTGACTTCGTAAATAAATACGGATGCTGGCAAAGAACTTGGTTTTACGCTGCAAGCAATGACACGTTTAACGTTGAAAACACGGAATATAACACAATGCAAAGTAGCTTTGCTAACTATAACACGTTAGAAGGTCAACGAAAAATGTTTAACACCAACGGCAAGAAGTCTATCAAAGTAAATACTGACTGGGTAACTGAAGATTACAACGAACTACTTAAACAACTAATGTTAAGTGAAAGGATTATAATTAACAATTACCCTGCGAAGATAAACACGAAGTCTACGGAGTTATTCAAAAGCGTAAATACTAAAATGATTAACTACCAAATAGAATTTGAATTTGCTTACGATGTTATAAATAGTGTAGTGTAATGAAAAGACGGATACAAATTTGGATTGAACCAATACAGGATAGTGGAGACTACGAACAGATAGAACTATTCAACGACGAACAAGTAGTAGTAAATTCAAGTGTTCAAAATATTTCGGACATAAGCAAAGTATTTACCGACTTTTCTCAAAGTTTCAGCGTTCCTGCCTCAACTATAAATAACGCAATATTTCAACACTTCTACCAAAGTGACGTAGATGCAAATGTAGACCATAACGTAAGACGAAAAGCATATATTGAAATAGACTTAACTCCATTTAGACGTGGTAAAATTAGCTTAGAGAAGGCTAACCTAAAAGACGGACAACCTGAAAGCTACCAAATAACATTCTACGGAGACATTAGAACGCTTAAAGACGCCTTTGGCGAAGACAAATTAACCAACTTAGATTTAAGTTCGTTAGAGTTCGCGTATTCAGGTGCAGAAATATTAGATAGAATTACAGACTTGACTACTGATTACGATGTTCGTTACCCACTAATTGCAAACACGAGGTTATGGACATATCATCACGGAAGTGAAGACGTAACAGATACAGCACACGCAATTCAATATAACGAGTTGTTTCCTGCGGTTAAAGTTGTTAAATTACTTGCAGCTATAGAAAGCACTTACGGACTAACATTTTACGGAACGTTTTTAGCAGACCCTAAGTTTACTAATGTTTTCTTAATGGGCAAAAACACGAATCAATTTGAATTTATTACTGAAGCTGTAAATGTAGACCTAATTTCTAAAACAAATTTGAATTATACTGATTGGAGTAATGTAAGCACGCAAAATGCAGAAGACTTTGTTGACTTAGCTACTAATTCAATTAACGTTCAAGACTTTAATATCAATGTTTACGAGCATTTAATTCAAATACAAATTAATTCAATTAGTGTAGCAGGAACTTTATACATAGACGTATTTCAAGACGGAAACTATTACCAAACTTTTCAAACTGCTATTCCTAATGCTTTCAATCTAACAATTCAAAACACTTCAGGATTAAACACGAACTTTACTTTTAAATTGCGTGCGACTAATGATATGAATGTAGGTTGCACTATTTTCTACCAACCTTTTGCATTTTACAATGGTAACGTAACTTATTCATTAGCTACGATTCAAACTAATACAACAGGTATTTTAGGTAATTTAAGCATATCTAACTATATGCCTGATATGAAAGTAGCTGACTTCTTTTCAGGTATCTTAAAAGAGTTCAATGCTACGTGTGTAGGTGTAGCAGAAAACGAATTTGAAATACTACCATTAGACGAATGGTACGCTAAAGGCGCTATAGTTGACGTAACTGAATTTACTGATTTAGAATCAATAGACATTGAACGAATTAAACTATATAAGAAGATAGCGTTTAAATACCAAGAATCAGAAAGCTTCGTAAATAAAAACTACTTTAAAATCACGAATCAAAACTATGGTAATGTAGAATACCAATATGCTTACGATGGTGACGAATACATAATAGAATCACCTTTTGAGAATTTGTTGTTTACACGTTCTGAAGATAATATGGGGGACTACGCTATTTTAGGATATTTCTTAAACGAAAGCTACAACGCATACACGCCAAAACCTACGTTACTTTATTTGTACGGTGAAAGCGATGTTTTAGCACACGATATTAAATTTTATAACGGAAGCGGTCACGACAATATTTCAAGTTACGCTTTGTTTGGGCAAGACTTCACTTACCAAAACACGAAATATAGTTTAAACTTTGGCGCAGACAATTCTATAATACATAACGAAACAATACAAAACGGATTATTCGCTACTTATTATTTTCCGTATTTAACTAACTTATTTAATTTAAAAAACCGATTAGTTTACGTAAAGACGAACTTACCAGTAAGCCTACTAACAGGACTTAAACTAAACGACAGACTAATCATAAGAGATAAGCGTTACATCATAAATGAAATGAAGTCTAACCTAACCACAGGTGACGTAGAGTTTTCTCTTTACTTAGACTTTAGACCAGTTTCAGGCGGATTGCTAAACGGTGGTAAACCAATTTCATTAGACGGAAGCGCACAATGTGTAGACGTAAGAATAGATTTACCGAATGGAGCGGTGCAAGCTGACTTAACGTGTGCTACTGCGGGCGTTACAATAACACCGAGTACAATAAACTCTGACAGCGTAGTAGAAATTTGTGTTCCTGCCAACGCTAACCCAAGAACTAAGTTAATTACAGAGGAGTCATTAGACTTTATAACTGAAGAATTTGAGAATATGATTACCGAAGAAAGCGCGACACTTGTAATTACAGTAGTAGTTACATACACGTTTTGGAATGGTACACAAGCAAGTAACTTAATAATTTTACAGCCGTGATAAAAAACATAATAGCAATGTTACAAATAGACGATTTCTACGGAGAATCGCAAAACATTCAGATAGCAAAAGGATTGTATTCTATTCCTGAAGATATGAAAGGAATGTGGAAACTTGAAAAAAGACGAAGAACCATAAAACTACAAAAGCGAGATGGCAGAAACAAGAACAATTAACTTAGAAATTAAAGACAATGTAAAGTCTTTAAAGACCCAATATAGAGAAGCTGTACAGGAAGTTCAAAGGTTAGCTGATACTTACGGAAACACGAGTAAAGAAGCAGCGGAAGCAGCTAAACGAGCAGCAGAACTCAAAGATAGAATTCAAGAGTCTAAAAGTTTAACTGATGCATTTAATCCTGATGCTAAGTTTAATGCTTTAAGTGGTTCAATAGGTGGCGTTCTAAATGGATTTCAAGCCTATGAAGGTGCTATGGGGTTAATAGGTGCTGAAAGTGAAGCCTTACAAGAAACCTTATTGAAAGTGCAAAGTGCTATGGCTTTGTCACAAGGTATTCAAGGCGCACTTGAAGCTAAGGATGCCTTCGTAAACTTAACTTCAGTTGTTAAGAATTCTTTTAGTGCTATGACTACAGCGAGTAAATTATTTGCTGTAACAGGTATTGGTGCGCTTGTAACTGGTGTTGCTTATTTGATGGGTGCGTTTGATGATACCACTGAATCAATTAGTAAATATGCTTCAGCTCAAAAGACTTCAAATGACATACAACAAAAAGCTATTGAAGATTCTGCTGAAGAGTTAAGTGCATTAAATAAACTACAAACGCAAATTAATGATGAAACGTTAACGCGTGAGCAAAAGAATTTAGCGGTTAAAAAACTTCAAGACGCATATCCTGATTTACTTAAAAATGTAAATTCTGAAAAGTTATCAATAAACGAATTAAACAAAGCAGTAGTATTAAATATTAAACTTGCAGAAGCAAGGGCAAGGATAAACGCAGCTGAATCATTAAGAGCCTCTAAATACCAAGAAATATTAACGGAAGAAATAAAACTTCAAAAAGAAAGGCAAGACATTGAAAAAGAAAGGCAACTACTTGAGCAAGACCCGTTAAAAAATGAACAGAGATTAATTTTTTTAGAACAACAAGCAAAAAAAACACAAGAAAGAATCAATGCTGCAAAGGAAGAAATAAAACAAATAGACGGAATAACAAAAGCAGACGAAGCGTTAATTGCAAAGGTAGAAGAACAAACAAAAGTCTACGAAACTGAAACTCCTAAAGTTATAAAGCAAGTTAAAGAGCGTGCTGATTACACTACAAAATTAGAGAAAGAGCAAATTGATGCAATGGAAGACGGAATGCAGAAAAGAATTGCATTGTTAGAATTCCAACAAAAAGAAGAACTTGCAGGAATAGATAAGAACGGAAAGAAAGCAGGCGAATTAAAGAAAGCTATTGAAGACCGTTATGCAAAAGAAATAGAAAAGGTTAAGTATGAGTTCAGAGATAGAAGCGATAGAGACGACCAAATAAATTTAGAAAAGAAAGTCGCCAATAGAATTGAAATAGGAGAACAAGAAATAGATGCAGAAGAGTACGTTCAGAGTGAAATAACAAGATTGCAACAAGAAGCTGAGGATGAAAGAAAAAAGAAATTAATAGAACGTACTGATTTAATTTTAAAATATGCTAAAACTTTTACAGATGTATATTCTTCTTTAAATGGCTTATTAAATGCAAGTGATAATGAACGATTAAAGAAGGTTCAAAAAGGAAGTAAAGAAGAGGAAAAAATAAAGAAAAGAATGTTTAATAGAGATAAGGCTTTGCGTATATCTCAAACAGTAGTAGATACTGCTTCAAACATTGTTACTTCTGTAAGAAATGGCGGTGGTATTCCTACCGGTATTCCTTTTGGTATTGCTGCGGGTGCTATGGGAGCGTTGCAAATAGCTGCTATTTCTAAAACTAAATTTGACGGTGGTGAAAGTGGTGGTGGCGGTAATAGCGCACCTGATGCTACAGCAGGAACAAATGTAAGCGCACCACAATTTAATACGATAGGTTCGAGTGGAATAAATCAATTAGCGCAGTTACAACAGCAACCAGTACAAGCGTATGTAGTAAGCGGTGAAGTTACAAGCGCACAAGCATTAGATAGAAACCGAATACAAAACGCAACGCTATAAACAAATTAAAGTTATAAGGTTATGAATATTATTGAATTGATAATAGACGAAAAAGACGAGCAAAGCGGAATAGATGCCGTATCAGTTGTTAAGTCTCCTGCTATAGAAGAAAACTTCGTAGCGTTAAATAAACACGAAATAGCTTTAAAAGAAGTAAACGAAGAAAAGCGTTTATTAATGGGTGCAGCTTTAATACCTAACAAACAAATCTACCGACATAACGGAAAAGAAGAATACTACATTTACTTTAGTGAAAAAACCGTTAGACAAGCGAGTGAATTGTTTTTAATGCGTTCAAATCAAAACAACGCTACTTACGAACATAAAGACAAACTTACTGGAATGTCAGTAGTCGAAAGTTGGATTATCGAAGACGAAAAAACGGATAAAAGTCGATTATATGGTTTTGATTTACCAAAAGGAACTTGGATGATATCAATGAAGGTAAACAACGAAGACGTATGGAAAGATGTCAAAGAAGGTAAGGTTAAAGGCTTTTCTATAGAAGGATATTTCGCAGACAAATACGAAATGAGTTTAGAGGACAAAAGAAAACAAGACATTATAGAACAACTTAAAAACCTACTAAAACTCGAATCATATACAGATTACCCTGAAGCAGCTAAAGAAAACGCAAAGATAGCGTTAAGATACGCAGAAGAAAACGGATGGGGTGACTGCGGTACTCCTGTAGGAAAACAACGAGCGAACCAATTAGCAAACGGTGAACCTATTTCAGAGGACACTATTGCGAGAATGGCAGCCTTTGAAAGACATAGACAAAACTCCGACAAAGAATTAGGCGATGGATGCGGTCGTTTAATGTGGTTAGCTTGGGGTGGTGACGAAGGAATAGAATGGGCGCAACGTAAACTTGAACAAATTAGAAATGAAAAAGCAAACTAACGTAAGTGCGTTCCTTAGGAAAACACGAAAGAAAAGACCTAAGCAACACTCTAAAAGTTCAAAGCTAAAAACAAGTAAAAGATACGTTAAATTAAATAGAGGTCAAGGATGAAAAAAACACCAAGTAAAACAAGTCCCAAAGGTGGTAAACGTGGGTGTATATGTAAAGACGGAACTTACAATTCAAAGTGCTGTGATGGAAGTTTAGAAGCACAAGGAATAGGAAGCACGGTAAACCAAGTAACGAGTAGTGTCACAAACACGAATGAAACAAGAACTATAACAAGTTCAAACGGATAAAAACGCAACAAGTAATAAATAAATAAGTTAATAAGTTATGAATACACTAAAAACAACTATGTCTAAGATTGCTCAGATAGAGCAACCAAAAGTAGAATTAGCAAAACACGAAGTTAATTTAGCGTTGTTAGAAGATTTAGCAATGGCAGTAAAAGGCGCTCGTGGAGTTGCAGCAGGTTACGCAAAATCAAAAGCGTTAATAGAAAAAAATGTAACAGCAATGAAGAAAGCTGTTGACGATTTAAAAACAAATAAAGATTGGGGTAAAAAAGCATTGGCAAACGCTCAAAAATTTAAAGGACAATTTGATAAATTAGCTAAAGAACTTGGTATTAATTTGTCTGGTTCGGAAGCTGATAAGCTAATATCAGAGTATTTTATGTTAGCAGAAGATGGACAAGGTGATATTGACGATGCTTTAGCAATTTTAAACACCATTAAATAATAGAAAAATGAACACAAATCAAATCCTAAACAAAGTAAGAGAACTTCTCGGAATGGAAGTTAAACTTGAAACAATGAAGTTAGACGATAACATTACTATCATAGAAGCTGAATCATTCGAATCAGGAATGGAAGTAGTAGTAGTTACTGAAGACGAGCAAAAAATACCTTTACCAGTAGGAAGCTATAATTTAGAAGATGGTCGTGTTTTGGTAGTTGCTGAAGAAGGTATCATTGCCGAAGTGAAAGAGAAAGAAGAAGAACCTGAAGTAGAAGTAGAAGTTGAAGTACCTGCTACTGAAGAAGAACCAATGGAAGAAGAAATGTCTACTGAACCTGCACAAACTATCAAGAAAACAATCGAAAGCGTAGTTAAGGAAACATTCTTTGCTGAAATGGAAGCGTTGAAAAAAGAGAACGAAGAACTTAAAGCTAAACTTGAGGCTAAAGTAGAAGTTGAACTTTCAACGGAAGAAGAAGTAGTAGAACCTATCGTGTTTAATCCTGAAAATGTACAAAAAATCGAAGGATTTAAATTTGCTTCTAAAGCGGGTAACTCTACTTTGAATAACATATTAAATAAAATCAATAAATAACTAAATTAATAATTTAAAAAATGGCTACAACCACTTCAATTACAACTACTTACGCTGGCGAGTTCGCAGGTAAGTACATTGCTGCAGCGTTATTGTCTGCACCAACTTTAGAAAAAGGCGGAATAACTATCCACCCTAACGTAAAGTACAAACAAGTTATCCAAAAAGTTGCTCTTGACGATATCGTTAAGAATGCTTCTTGTGACTTTGATGCTACTTCTACATTAACATTGACTGAAAGAGTTTTACAACCTGAAGAATTCCAAGTGAATTTGCAACTTTGTAAAAAAGACTTCCATTCAACTTGGCAAGCTGCTGAAATGGGTTATTCTGCATTTGACCAACTACCTAAATCATTCTCTGATTACCTAATTGCTTACGTTTCTGAGAAAGTTGCTTCTGCAATGGAAACTACAATTTGGACAGGTGTTAA
>JACCEA010761950.1_pt1 | contig 29685 bp, 27 predicted proteins | sample 7449851 | NCBI WGS metagenome assembly JACCEA01 (sample SAMN15323453, study PRJNA562643) | freshwater metagenome | isolation source: river surface water | place: USA:Blue River Watershed | collected 2017-08-18
CGCATCGAAGACCTTCGTGCAGCCGCCGAAATCATTAAGGGCAAAAAGAAGGCCAATGGCGTGCGTTTCTTGGTAGTTCCTGGTTCGGCTCGCGTGCGTTTGCAAGCTGAGGCTGAGGGCCTAGACAAGGTCTTCAAAGACTTTGGTGCCGAGTGGCGTTTTGCCGGTTGTTCAATGTGCTTGGGCATGAACCCAGACCAGTTGGCTCCGGGCGAGCGCGCTGCGTCAACCTCAAACCGCAACTTTGAAGGCCGTCAGGGCAAGGGTGCTCGCACTCACTTGGTCTCACCTCTGGTTGCTGCGGCTACCGCAATTCGCGGCACCCTCTCATCACCTGCAGATCTTGAAGAAGGCAACTAATGGAAAAGTTTGAAGTTTTCACCGGCGTTGCCGTTCCGCTTCGTCGCAGCAACGTAGACACTGATCAGATCATTCCTGCTGTCTACCTAAAGCGCATTACCAAGACTGGTTTTGACGACGCACTATTTGCGGCTTGGCGAAATGACCCTGAGTTTGTTCTGAATCAAGAGCCTTATAAGAACGGCCAGGTATTGGTCGCTGGCCCTGATTTTGGAACTGGTTCAAGCCGTGAACACGCTGTTTGGGCTTTGCGTGACTACGGTTTCAAGGCCGTTCTTTCAAGTAAATTCGCCGACATTTTTAGAGGCAATGCCGGAAAGCAGGGTCTAGTTGCCGGTCAGATCACCGACGAAGACACTGAGAAACTTTGGGCAGCTATTGAGGTCAACCCGGGTTCATCAATCACCATTAACCTGATCGAGCAGACCGCGAGCATTGGTGACCTTGTGGTGCACTTTGATATCGATGAGTACACCAAGTGGCGGTTGCTTGAAGGTCTTGACGACATTGGTCTGACCCTGCGCAATGAGCAGGCAATCACCGATTTTGAAGCCAAGCGTCCAGCCTGGATGCCTAAGACCCTTCCAGTGAAGCACTAAGGATTCCAATGAGCCAGATCACCGTTACCGGTGGCAAGCCGCTGATTGGCCGCGTTGACCTAAAGGGTGCAAAAAACCTGGTCACTAAGGCCATGGTGGCTGCCCTGCTTGGTGCGACCCCAAGCGTTCTAAAAGACGTTCCATTCATCAGTGACGTTGACATTGTCTCGCGCTTGTTGCAGTTGCACGGCGTAGCAATTTCGCACTCTGACGATGGCGTTATGAGCCTAGACCCAAGCAATGTTGCGTCAGCTCGCATGGTCGACATTGATGCTCATGCCGGCTCGTCAAGAATTCCAATTTTGTTCTGTGGCCCGCTGCTGCACCGCCTAGGCGAGGCATTCATTCCTGGTCTAGGTGGTTGCCACATTGGTGATCGCCCGATCGACTACCACTTTGAGGTGCTGCGCAACTTTGGTGCCGTCATCGAAGAGCTCGATAACGGAACCCGCCTATCGGCACCGAAAGGCCTAAAAGGCGCCAAGATCAAGCTTCCATACCCATCGGTAGGCGCCACCGAGCAGGTGCTTTTGACGGCAACCCGCGCCGAGGGTTTGACCGAGCTTTCGGGTGCCGCGATTGAGCCAGAAATCATGGACCTCATTGCCATTTTGCAAAAAATGGGTGCCATCATCTCGGTAGACACCGATCGCGTGATTCGTATCGAGGGTGTGAAAGAGCTCAAGGGCTACAGCCACCGTGCTCTGTTTGACCGCAATGAGGCAGCGTCATGGGCCTGTGCGGCTCTGGCTACCAAGGGTGACATTTTTGTTGGCGGCGCACGTCAGCAAGAAATGACTACGTTCCTAAACGTTTACCGCAAAGTCGGTGGCGCGTTTGAAATCGAAGACGAGGGCATTCGCTTCTTCCACCCTGGTGGCGACCTAAAGCCTGTGGTGCTTGAAACTGACGTTCACCCAGGTTTCATGACTGACTGGCAGCAGCCGCTTGTGGTTGCTCTTACTCAGGCCAAGGGTCTTTCGATTATTCACGAAACCGTTTATGAAAACCGCTTTGGTTTCACCGACGCGCTGGTGCAAATGGGTGCGCAGATTCAGATTTACCGTGAGTGTCTTGGCGGAACCGCTTGCCGATTTGGTCAGCGCAACTTCAACCACTCAGCCGTTATTTCTGGCCCAACTGAGCTTCACGCGGCTGATATTCGAGTTCCAGACCTTCGTGGCGGATTCAGTCACATGGTGGCGGCACTTGCAGCTCAGGGAACCTCAAATGTCACTAACGTTCAGTTGATCTCTCGAGGTTACGAGCACTTCTTGCAGAAGCTCACCGACCTTGGCGCCGATTTCACCTATAGCGAATAGGCCAAGATGGCAAAGCCAAAGAAGCAATTACCTATGCCGAAGATTTCCTCTTCGGAGCTAAACCCAGTTTTGGCCTTAGTTGCCTCATTCCTGATTCCGATTGTGCGCCTGATGTTCAAGGTGGTTCCTCAGGGGCACTCAAAGCTGCCTAAGAAATCGCCTTACATTTTGGTGGCAAACCACGTAACCAACCTTGATGCCCTAGCCGTTGCCTATTTTGTCTACGTTGTGCTTCGGCGCGCACCCCACTTTTTAGCCAAGGAAGGCCTGTTCCGGGTTCCGGTGGTTGGTGCGGTTTTGCGAGCTGCTGGTCAGATTCCGGTTTATCGTTCAGGTCACCGAAATGACGCGCCAATGCGAGCGGCCAACGCCTACCTCGAGGCTGGCCACAGCATTGCCATTTTTCCGGAAGGTACCTTGACCCGCGAGCCAAACCTGTGGCCGATGCGTGGAAAGTCTGGCGCCATTCGTTTGGCACTTGAAACTAACGTGCCAATCTTCCCAATGGCTCAGTGGGGCAGTGAGCAAGTTTTGCCGCAGTACGGCAGCAAGTTTCGCCCTGGTTTCTGGAAGCCGGTGAAAATTTTGGTTGGCGACGAAATCAACCTTGATAAGTACCGCAAGAAGCAACTCACCCCAGCAGAACTGCACGAGGCCACCGATCTCGTGATGGCAGAAATTACCAAATTGGTTGAGCAGCTCCGGGGCGAGAAAGCCCCAGCTCAACTTTGGGACCCGGTTAAAGCTGGCCAGGCCGTATCGGGAAACTTTAAGAAAGAGGGCAAGTAACCATGGCCAAGATTGCCGTTATGGGTGCTGGTAGCTGGGGAACTACCTTTGCCAAAGTGCTTGCCGATAACCCCGCCAACGATGTGACCCTTTGGGCTCGTCGTGACGACGTGGTTGAAGAGATTAACGAGGATCACCGCAACGGTGACTACCTGCCTGGCATTGCGCTGCCCTCCCACCTAAAGGCTTCAAGTGATGTTGCTGAAGTTCTATCTGGTGCAGAGCAGGTTTTTCTATCTGTGCCTTCGCAGACCCTGCGTGCAAATCTTGAGGCCTGGGGGCCCCTGCTGCCAAAAAATGCAATTTTGGTGAGCCTCATGAAGGGCGTTGAAAAAGAGACCGGCCTTCGCATGAGCGAGGTAATTGCCCAGGTAACCGGTTTTTCCGCTGACCAAATTGCAGTGGTGTCTGGGCCAAACCTTTCGCTGGAAATTGCAGCAGAGCAGCCAACCGCATCGGTGTCATCTAGCACCAGCCGGGCAGCTCGCGAGGCAGTAGCCCAAGCAGCAACGAACGAATACTTCACCACTTTCACCAACAGTGACGTAATTGGAACTGAGTTTGGTGGCATCTTGAAAAACCTGATCGCGGTGGCAATTGGAATTGTCAACGGCGTTGGCTATGGCGAAAACACCAAGGCCTCAATCATGACTCGCGGGTTGGCAGAGCTGACCAGATTCTCGGTTGCCTATGGCGCAGAGCCTCAGACCATGGTTGGTTTGGCTGGCCTTGGCGATCTAATTGCCACCTCTGAATCGCCGCTTTCGCGTAACCACAAGGCCGGCGAAATGCTGGGCAAGGGCTACACGCTCAAAGAGGTTCAAAAGCGCATGTCGCAGACCGCGGAGGGCCTTGCTTCGGTTGCGCCAATTCTTCAGCTGGCCAAAGCCAAGGGTGTTTCAATGCCCATTGTCGAGCAGGTTCAGTTGGTGCTTGAGGGAAAGTTAAAGCCAAAAGACATTGCTCCTCACTTGACCAATGGCACGCTCGGGCCGGTTGGCGAATAATCATGGCCAAGCTAAAAGTTGTTTTGATGTTCGGTGGCAAATCTAGCGAACACTCAATTTCATGTGCCACCGCTGCCGGCGTGCTTGGTGCCATCGACCGCACGAAGTACGAGGTAATTCCGGTTGGAATTACTAAGCAGGGAGTATTTGTTCCGGCTGAAGACAACGCTGAGCGTTGGGCCTTGCGCAAAGGTGACCTTGCAGTTGTTGAAGATGAGGGTTCCCGCATTGAATTTGCCATGGACGGAAGCCGCCAGGTTTACCGCGTTGGCATCGATGGGTCAAAGTCGTCTTTGGGTTCAGTCGACATTGTCTTCCCGGTTTTGCACGGGCCATTTGGCGAAGATGGCACCATCCAGGGGTATCTAGAACTTGCCGGAATTCCATACGTGGGTAACGGTGTGTTGGCATCTGCCGCCGGCATGGACAAAGAATTCACCAAGGCCATTTTTCAAGATGCAGGTGTGCCGGTAACCCCGCACGTTGTTGTGCGCAAGGCCAACTGGATGCGCGACCCAGAGTCTTCGCTCGAGGCGGTTAGGGCTCTTGGTCTCCCGGTTTTCGTAAAACCAGCTCGCGCAGGTTCGTCGGTAGGTGTCTCCAAGGTAAAAGACTGGAATGACTTTGCCGATGCAGTTGCCCTGGCCTTTGAACATGACAACAAACTTGTGGTGGAACACGGATTGGTAGGCCGCGAGGTCGAATGCGCCGTGCTATCGGGCCGTGATGGTGCCCGCCCGCGCGTTTCAGTGGCCGGCGAGATTGTGGTGACGGGCCGTGATTTCTACGATTTTGAGGCCAAGTATCAAGACGAAGACTCGGTAGATCTAATCATTCCGGCTGACCTAACTGAAGATCAGTTGTTTGAAATGCAGATGATTGCTCGTCAGGCATTCGAGTCGCTGGGTTGCCAAGGTCTGGGTCGTGTCGACTTCTTTTTGACCGCCGACGGTTTCTTTGTAAATGAAATCAACACCATGCCAGGCTTCACCCCGCTATCGATGTTTCCTTCGCTTTGGCAAGAGTCAGGCATTGCTTACCCAGACCTTATCGATGAGCTGATTGAGCTGGGGCTAGAGGCGCACTCTAACTAGTTTTGTCGTGCTGAGGCCAAGGGCTATTCGGCAGTAGTGCAGGTTTTGCTGGCTTCAATGTTTTGAACAGCTGGGCCCACTGCCTCGAGTGCTGTCACTCCAGAGATAGCCTCAGAGTCAACGATTACCTCGGTCGCCGGGGTGCGTCCGAAACTAATAAACCGGTATGACGGTTTGCTAGATTCATCAACCAGCCAATCCACTCCGCCGGCAGTCACGCAAGGCAGATCGCTGATGAAAACAGGCTCTAGCCCGCACCGCAGCAACACCGATGCCGGGTTACCCCAAGCGCCAGTTGCTTGAGCATTTGTGGTTCTTTCCTCTTGATCAGCAATCAGCTCGGGTAGCCGAACAATAACCTCGGCGCAGTTTGGGTCGTTGGCTAGGGGAGCGGCCTCGAGGGTGACAGTTGCGGCACAACCGGTCAGTGCGATTGATGCAAGGGTTATGCCCAAGGTTGCTGTTGCGGCAGTGAAAAGTTTCATCACCAACAGGCTACCTTTGTTATGTGAATACCGCAGAAACCATTGGCTCGCTTGGCGAGAACGCCAGCCTCAAGCGCACGATTGCCCGCCTTAACCCGGCCTCGCATACCTTGGTCGGGCCCGGTGATGACTCGGCGGTGATTGCCTCACCTGATGGCCGTTTTGTGGTGACCACAGACACCATGATTGAGGGCCACGATTTTCGCCTGGACTGGTCTTCAGGGTATGACCTGGGCTGGAAGGCGGTTGCCACTAACATTGCCGATGTTGCAGCAATGGGGGCAGTGCCAACGGCTCTGGTGGTTGCAGTCAGCGCCCCGGCCACAACCGAAATCGCTTGGCTTGAGGCGTTTGCCGATGGTCTTCGCGCGGCCTGCGAACACCTGGCCCCAGGTTGCGGAGTTGTTGGCGGCGACCTTGCTGCGAGCGCCCAAATTATGATCTCGGTGGCGGCTCACGGCTCGCTGGAGGGGCGTGCACCAGTTTTGCGCTCTGGCGCTCAGGTTGGCGATGTTGTGGCTGTAGCGGGCACTCTGGGCCGGGCAGCTGCCGGTTTGGCGCTGCTGGAAAGTGACAACCGCGATGCCATCGCTGCGTACGATGCTCTGGTTGATGCTCAGCGCCGACCTCACCCTCCAATTACCTCGGGCGTTGAAGCAGCGGTTGCCGGAGCAACAGCAATGCTTGACCTGTCTGACGGGCTGGCCAAAGATGCAGCCAGAATTGCCAAGGCTTCAGAGGTAACCATTCAGCTAGACCGCTTGCAGTTGCAGGGGTTTGAAGCAGTGCTCGAAGAAGCAGCACGTGCCATCGAGGCGCAAGAGTTTGAGTGGGTTATTGGCGGCGGCGAGGACCACTCGCTGCTTGCCACTTTTTCGGCAAATGCCACCATTCCACGTGCGTTCAAGCCAATAGGCCTAGTGCTGCCCGCCGGTCATGCTCCAGTGATGCTAGGCGCTAATCCCATGCCAGAACACGGTTGGGATTCGGTTAGGGGTTAGCTCGCTAGCCGTGAAGCTGGCTGTTCAGGGTAATGCCCACGCCTGATCGCGGTAGCACCTCGACTCGGCCAGAAACTGAGTTTCGGCGGAACAACAGGTTGGCAACACCAGAGAGTTCGGCGGCCTTGGCCGTGCGCTCGCCGGAGCCATCAATGATGGTCACCTTGGTGCCAGCTGTTACGTAGAGGCCAGCCTCGACCACAGAGTCATCGCCAATCGAAATTCCGACACCGGCGTTCGCTCCCAGCAGTGCGCGTGCGCCAATTGCCACCCGCTCTTTTCCACCGCCTGACAGCGTGCCCATGATTGATGCGCCTCCGCCAATGTCGGCGCCGTCACCCACAACCACGCCCTGTGAGATGCGCCCCTCGACCATTGAGGTGCCAAGGGTTCCGGCATTAAAGTTCACGAATCCCTCGTGCATGATGGTCGTGCCTGGGCTTAGGTGTGCACCTAGTCGCACTCTAGAGGCATCGGCAATGCGCACCTTTTTAGGTGTCACGTAGTCAACTAACCTAGGGAACTTGTCGATGGCATAAACGCTGATTCCCGCGCGGGTCAGGGTTGGGCGCAGCTCATCGATGTCATCAATAGCAACCGGACCCACATTGGTAAAGGCAACAATCGGCAGGGCCGGAATAAGCCCATCAAGGTTGATGGTGTTTGGCTTCACCAATAGGTGTGACAGCAGGTGCAGACGCAGGTAGGCATCGGCGGTTGAAGCAACTGGAGCAGTCAGGTCAATCTCGGTACGAACCACCTGAGTAGAAACTCGACGGCGGGCATCTTGACCAACAAGGGCATCAAGTTCTTTTGGCACAACCCAAAGCGCGTCTGTGGTTGGGGCATTGCCGAGGGTTGGGTTTGGGTACCAAACGTCTAGCACGGTGCCGTCTGTTGCAATGGTGGCCAGGCCGTGGCCCCAGGCTTTGGAATCGAGGAAAGCTGCTTGAGTCATAGAGTCAAGGTTACAAGTTAGGCTCGTTCTATGGCGCCTGTAACCCTGAATTTAGAAGCTGACGTAGTTGAACTAACCCGCGATATCTGTGACATTGAGTCAGTCTCGGGCAACGAAAAAGAATTGGCTGACGCCATAGAGGCAGCACTGAGCAAATACCCGCACCTTGAGGTGATTCGTGACGCCGATGCAATTGTGGCGCGCACAAATTTGGGGCGCGAGTCACGTGTGGTCATCGCCGGTCACATTGATACCGTGCCGGTTGCCGATAACCTGCCGGTCAAATTGCTTTCTATGGAACGCGAGCAGGTGCTCTTTGGCCGCGGAACTGTTGACATGAAAGCCGGCGTTGCCGTGCAGCTCAAGCTAGCCGCAACCATTGCAGAGCCAAAGGTTGATGTCACCTGGATCTTCTATGACCACGAAGAAGTTGAGGCCACCAAAAATGGCTTAGGCCGCCTGGCTAGAAACCGCCCCGATCTGCTTGAGGCCAGTTTTGCCGTGCTGTGCGAACCAACCTCGGCCCAGGTTGAGGGTGGCTGCAACGGAACCATGCGGGTTGATCTAACGTTCAGAGGGGTCAAGGCTCACTCGGCAAGGCCATGGATGGGCAAGAACGCCATTCACGCGGCAGCTGAGGCGCTTACCGTGTTGGCTAATTACAAACCTCAAGAGGTCGATGTTGATGGCTTGGTTTACCGCGAAAGCTTGAACGCGGTTTTGATCAATGGCGGTATCGCTACCAATGTGATTCCTGATGAAGTTGTGGTGACCGTCAACTACCGTTTTGCGCCTAGCAAATCAGGTGCCGATGCCGAGGCTCACCTTCAAGAGGTTTTTGCCGGTTTTGAAATGGTGGTTACCGATGTTGCTGAGGGTGCCAGGCCTGGCTTAGACCGCCCTGAGGCGGCAGCTTTCGTGGCGGCCACCAAAACCACCGCCCGCCCAAAATACGGTTGGACCGATGTGGCCCGGTTTAGCGCACTTGGAATTCCTGCCGTCAACTATGGCCCAGGCGACCCTTCAAAGGCTCATGCCGATGATGAGGCGGTGCCGTGCAGTCAGATTTATGCTTGCGAAAGCGGTCTGCGCGCTTGGCTGAGCGTGGGATAATAGAACTTCGGCCAGAAATGGCCAGCTATTCAAGGAGTTCTAAATGGCAGCAATGAAGCCACGTACCGGTGACGGTCCTATGGAGGCAGAACGCGAACCTCGCGGCCTGATCATCCTACGAGTTCCACTAGAAGGCGGAGGCCGCTTGGTCGTTTCAGTAAACGAAGAAGAGGCAAAGAACCTTCACGAAGTTCTATCGGGCGTAGTAAAAAACTAAAGCTCAACTTAAATAAAAAAGCCGGTCAATAGCGACCGGCTTTTTTATTTGTCTAGTGGGCTCGTTTGCTGGCCAGCAATAGCCCATCACCGCTTGGTGAAAGAGCCGAAACGAAATCGCTGTTATTTGCAAAGAACCGCAGTACATCACGGTAAACGGCAGTGGCGTCGTCGCGCATGGCTGGGTCTGGAACCCGGTCTCTCCATAAAGCGTGAGCAATAGCAACCACTCCGCCAGGGCGAAGTAGACGAGATGCCTCGTGAAGCTGGGCCTCTAGGGTGTCGCGGTCAGCGTCAAGAAAAACCATGTCGTAGGCGGCATCGGCCATGTTTGACATCACGTCAATGGCACGGCCGCTGATCACGCGGGTGTGGTTGGTGGCGATGCCTGCGTCGACAAAAGCCTTGCGAGCAGCAATCTGTGCCTCTGGGTCTGAGTCAATAGTGGCCAAGACCGCATTTGGTGCCCCACTTAGTAGCCAAAGCCCAGAGATTCCGGTGCCGGTGCCGGCCTCGACAATTGCCTTGGCTCCAAGGGCTGAGGCAATGAGAGCAAGTTGTGAACCCACCGATGCAGTGATGCATTCAATGCCCATTTCATCGGCACGAACGCGGGCATCACGAAACACTTCAGGCTCGGTCATGAAGTCTTCGGTGAACTTCCAACTGCTGATTTTGTCTACCATTTGGCACTCCTTGCTCAAAGCATAAACGGCGCTTTGCTCTTTGCTTGGTAGCAAGGCGGTAATCTGAAAGGGTGTTCGGTCTAACAGGTGAAAAGCTCCTAATCTTGGGGCTCATTGCCGTATTTGTTTTAGGCCCGGACCGGCTACCGGGTTATGCCAAGCAGCTGGCCAACCTAGTTAAGAGTCTTCGCAGAATGGCAGACGGCGCCAAGGATCAGCTGTCTGCCGAAATTGGTGAAGAGCTGGACTGGAAAAAGCTTGACCCGCGCCAGTATGACCCTCGCCGGATTATTCGCGAGGCATTGGTTGAAGATTCTGCACCAACCGCTAATCCAGCGCAGGTTATTAATTCAGTCAAAACTCAGCCTCAACCAAGGCTCAGCCCGGGCGAACAGGCACCGTTTGATTCTGAAGCAACCTAGGTCTCAAGACCTGGACATTTGCTTGGCTATCTAAACAGTTTGAGCGCCTTCACCATGGTGCGCATTAGCGGTGCCATCTTTTTGTAGTGGCTCGCCCGCGACGGCAGCTTCATTAATCCGCCAGCAATACCAATTACTCGGGTTTCAGTGAATCTCAATAAACCGGCTGGGCCATTGCGGCGGCCGTGTCCAGAGGCTTTCATTCCGCCCATCGGTGATTCCATTGAGGCAAAACTGGCCCTGAATGCTTCATTAATGTTTACGCTGCCAGCATGAAGTTTGCTGGCAACTTTGGACGCAGCGTTGACCGGACCCACCACCGAGGCGTTGAGGCCGTATTCGCTGTCGTTAGCTTTTTCGATTGCCTCATCGATCGTGGCATAGCTCTCCACAGCAAGTACCGGCCCAAATACTTCTCGACGGTAAAGTTTGGCTGACTCGGGAACATTCTTTAGCACCGTGGGGGCATAGAAATACGGGCCGACCTCTGGCAGCGCGTGGCCGCCGGCCAAAACTTGGGCGCCTTCGGCCACAGCATCGTTGACGTAGCCCGAAACCCGCTGCAGTTGCACGTAGCCGCCCAGGCTGCCAACATCATGGCTAAAGTCGTCTGAGCGGCCCACTTGAAGGTCGCTGGTTTGCTTGGCAAGTTCAGTACTGAAGGCCTCAAACAGGCTCTGCGGCACGTAAACCCGCTCGATAGAAACGCACAGTTGCCCAGCCGAGCTAAAGGCCCCGGCAATGGCAATTTCGGCTGCCCGCTTTGGGTTTGCCCCTTCAAGAACGATCATCGGGTTTTTGCCGCCAAGCTCAAGTGAATAGCCAATCAATCTGGCCGCCGCACGTTGGGCCACCTTGCGCCCGGTGGCTGTTGATCCGGTGAATGCAACGTAATCGACCTGATCGACCAAAGCGTTTCCGACAACTTCGCCATCACCGGTGACGATGGTCCAGGCAGACTCATCTAGCCCAGCCTCGATGGCTAAGTGTCTTGCAAACAGTGCAGTTAATGCGGTCTGGTTATCAATCTTTTGAACCACCGTGTTACCGGCGGCTAGGGCTGGCACAACGTCGAGCATGGTTAGTGCCAAAGGGTAGTTCCAAGGGGTCACCACACCAACTACGCCCAATGGAACATGATCTACATAGGTCTTGGTTAGAACCGGAACTCCGGCTTTGCTGCGTTTGCGGGCTAGGGTTTTGGCAGCAATTTTGCCGTAGTAACCCGGCGCCGCAATGGCGCCAACTACCTCTTCAAAGGCATGAGCGTGTGACTTTCCGGTTTCAAGTTGCACCAGGTCGAGCAACTTTGATTCATCGGCCAACATCAGGTCGTGAAGCCTCAGCAAGATTGCCTGTCGGTCATGAACTGAGACCTTGGCCCAGATTGGCTGGTAATCGCGGGCGGCTGCCACGGCACTGGTGACCTGCTCGGCTGTCAACTGCGGCAAGTCATAAATTTTCTTACCGGTAGCCGGGTTTAGTACCGCAACCTGAGTTGGTGCCGTTGGTAGGTGGCTCACTAAAGAGCTAATGCTGGTTTCACTCACAGGCTAACTCTAAGCAGTTTGCCGGCCAGTCCAATCTTGTCTTGCGTGATTTTCACAGCAATTTCACGGATGCTGCGGGCCGCAGGGTCATCGGGGTGGTTTTGCACCACCGGAAGACCGGCATCAGAACCCTCGCGAAGGGTGACGCTAATTGGAATCTGCCCCAGGAGCGGAACCTGTGCACCAGCTAGCTGAGCTAGGCGGTCGGCAACCGCAATACCGCCACCCTGGCCAAAGATTTCCAGTTTGGTGCCGTCAGCTTGCTCGAGCCAACTCATATTCTCGATGACTCCAAATACCGGCTGACCAGTCTGTAGCCCAACCGAGCCAGACCGTTCGGCAACCTCCGCCGCTGCGGCTTGAGGGGTGGTTACCACAATGCTCTTTGCTGTCGGCAGGAGTTGGCCGAGGCTAATGGCAATATCGCCGGTGCCGGGTGGCAGGTCAACCAGCAAGAAATCTAGGTCGCCCCAAAATACGTCACACAAGAACTGTTCAACCGCTCGGTGCAGCATGGGTCCGCGCCAAGCAACCGGCTTGTTGTCATCTAGGAACATTCCAATTGAAATGACCTTTACGCCCCAAGGTCCGGCCTGTGCCACCGGCGGCAAGATCAGCTCGTCTACGCGCGTTGGTTTGTCGGTGATGCCAAGCTGTCCGGGAATGCTGAAACCAAAAATATCGGCATCAATCAGGCCCACGCGGTGGCCGAGCTCAGCCAGGGCTACCGCCAGGTTCGTGGTAACTGAAGACTTGCCAACCCCGCCCTTGCCAGAGCCCACTAGGTATACCCGGGTTAGGGTGTCTTTGCCAAAGGGGTTGGTGCGCGGAGGCTTGCCGTCACGAAGTTTTTCCTTTAGAGCATTGCGCTCAGCCTGGCTCATGACTGACATTTGCACATCGACGCCAAACGGCGCAACCGCCGCTTTTACCTCGGACTCAATTTTCACGGCGGCAGGGCAGCCGGCCACCGTAAGCTTCACTGTGACAGACCCTTCATGGATCTCAACCATGTCAAGCTCGGTCAGCGGCAACCTGAGTTCTGGGTCAATAACAGTTGCCAGCGCACGCTCAATCGCGCTTGCGCTCATCAAGAATCTCTTTCAGCAGGTCGCGCAATTCGTCGCGCACAAAGTCTTTGGTGGCAAGATCATCCATGGCCAAACGCAAAGCCACAACCTCGCGGGCTAGGTACTCGGTGTCGGCTAGGTTGCGCTCGGCACGCTGGCGGTCTTGCTCAAATTTCACGCGATCGCGGTCATCCTGACGGTTTTGAGCCAACAGGATCAGCGGCGCAGCATAAGAGGCCTGCATCGACAAAATCAAGGTCATCAGGGTGAAGTTTGTTGCCCTTGGGTCAAACTGCATCGACTCTGGTGCCAGAGTGTTCCAGGTTAGCCAGACGGCAACCACAATCGACATACCAATCAGGAACGCACCAGTTCCCATGGCGCGAGCAAATGACTCCGAGGCGCGTCCAAAGGCGTCGCCATCCACGGTAAATTTTGGAACCAGTCGGCGGCTTGCGCGTAGTGGGGCATCGAGTGAGTTTTTAGCCACGGTTGCCCTCCTCTGATTCGGTGCGCCAGTCATCTGGCAGCAGGTGGTCTAGTACGTCATCAACGGTAACCACACCAATCAGGCGTGCTTCATCGTCAACTACCGGCAAGGCCACCAAGTTGTAGTTGGCCAAGGTTCGGTGAATTACAGAAATGTGGGTGTCAGCTTTTACCGCTTCTAGCTCGGTGTCAAGCAGATTGCCCAAGCGCTCGTGCGGTGGGTAACGCAGCATTCGCTGAAAGTGCACTACGCCAAGGTAACGGCCGGTGGCTACCTCGTAAGGTGGCAAAGTTACAAACACCGATGCCGCCAGCGCAGGCGCTACCTCAACGCGACGAATCAGCGCCATAGCCTCGGCGACGGTGGCATCAGCGGCGCAAATGATTGGCTCAGTAGTCATCAGACCACCGGCTGTGAACTCGTCAAACTGCATCAACATACGAATGTCGTCAGCTTCTTCTTCATCCATAAGGTCAAGAATTGCCTCGGTGCGTGCCTCAGGCAGGTTAGCCATCAGGTCGGCAGCGTCGTCTGGTTCCATAAGGTCTAGAACCTCAGCCGCACGCTCATCGTCAAGCTCGGTGATGATGTCGATCTGCTCTTCTTCAGGCAGCTCTTCAAGCACGTCGGCTAGGCGCTCATCGTCGAGCTCCTCAGCAACCTCGATCATGCGCTCGTCAGGTAGGTCTAGCAAGGCGCTCGCCAAGTCGGCTGGGCGCAGCTCTGAATAGGTGGCAATCAGCTGCTGAGCGCTCTGGCTCTCAGTGCCCTTGGCCTCTTCGGTTACTTGCTCCCAGGCCGAAAATAGCGTGGCACCGCGAGCAAAAGGTGAAGCCGATGTCTTTGGTCGGCGCAAGAACAGTTCGCTAACTGTCCAGTCCTTTTGCTTGCCTTGCTCAATGGCCAAGTCTTCGATCGTCGCGGCCCCGCTGCCATCAAGTAGGCGCACCTTGCGGCCAAGAATTTCGGCAATAACTCGAACCTCTTGCCCGCGCTGGGTGAATCGGCGCAGGTCGATTAGACCGGTAGTGATTACCTGGCCCGGAGAAATTGCGGTTACTCGGGTGATTGGCACAAATACGCGTCGACGGCCACTGATTTCAACCAGCATGCCGGTGGCCTTAGGTGAGCCCGATTTGCGGTAGGCCACAAGAACGTCGATGACTTTACCAACGCGGTCACCCGCTGGGTCAAAGACGCCACATCCGGCCAATCTGGCTACAAATACTCTGGTCGCGCTCACTCTTCTAACCTTAGACGAGAGGTTGAAGGCGTGCCAGAATAGTGCTGTGAACAATAAGCGAACTTCCCGGGCCCAGACAGCTGCAATTCCTCAGGGAGAGGTAATTGCAGAGTTCAAAACTCATGCTGAAGCTGCAGAGTTGGTTACCCGTCTCATCGATGGCAAGTTTCCGGCTGGTTCAATTGCGGTGGTTGGCAAAGATTTGCGCACCGTTGAGCGGGTTCGTGGCAAGTTGAGTAATGCACGAGTGGCCCTTGGGGGTGCCACCACCGGTTCATGGCTTGGGCTCATCTGGGGGCTGATTTTTGGAGCCAGCGCAGAAACCACCACGACTCAAGAGGCTTTTGCTCCAGTAGTCTCAGCAATCTTTATTGGTGCCGGTATTGGCATGCTGATCAACATTCTGAGATTTGCGTTTGCCAAGAACAAGCCTGGGTTCATCAGCCAGTCAACTGTGGTTGCGTCAAAGTACCAGGTTCAGGTGCCTAGCCAGCTTGCCGATCAGGCGGCCGCAATCATGGCAACCAAAACCATTTAGTGCTTAGCTAGGCCCCTAAGCCAAGCTTCAACCTCTCGAGAACCTCTTGGAAGGGCTGCGCTCAGGTTCTCGGCGCCGGTTTCGGTAATCAAAATATCGTCTTCGATGCGCACGCCTATTCCCCTAAATTCCTCGGGAACCAGTAGGTCATCGCGGTGAAAATAGAGCCCGGGCTCAATGGTGAAGATCATGCCCGGTTGAACCTCGGCATCCAGGTACATTTCGCGTCTAGCCTGCGCGCAGTCGTGCACATCAAGGCCGAGGTGGTGGCTCGTGCCGTGAATCATCCAGCGGCGGTGAAATTGATTTTCAGGTTTTAGCGATTCTTCAGCAGAGACCGGAAGAAAGCCCCACTCTGCAGTTTTGGCCGCAATAACCTTCATTGCTGCCGCATGAACATCTCTGAATTTGTTGCCCGGCTTGGCAACGGCAAAGGCCGCGTCGGCTGCCTCGCGCACGGCCTCGTAAATCCGCCGCTGAACCTCGGAATACTCGCCTGAGTTTGGGAGGGTGCGGGTGATATCGGCGGTGTAAAGGCTGTCGACCTCGACTCCAGCATCAACCAAAATGAGGTCGCCATCTAGGACTGGGCCATCATTATTTACCCAGTGCAAAATGCAGGCGTGTGGTCCCGATGCGGCGATGGTTTCGTAGCCGAGGTAGTTGCCCTCAATGCGGGCCTGTGAGTAAAACGCAGTTTCAACAATCCGCTCGCCGCGCGGGTGCCCCTTCGCCTTAGTTAAGTTGCGCGCAACCTCTTCAAACCCTTTGACTGAGGCAGCCACTGCCTTGCGCATTTCGGAAATCTCAAATTCGTCTTTGATAAGCCTCAGTTCAGAGACAAACTGGGCCAACTCAGTATTTTTCGACATCGTAATCAGCTGCTCTTTGCTTACCGACTTCTTGAAAATCTTGAACTCCGACAGGGCAGCGGTGGCAACCCCGAGGAGTGCAGCGACCTGTTCCAGCGATGGTCGCTGGCCTACCCAGAACTCACCAATTGCTGAGTTGGCAAAGAACTCATCGGTGTCCCGGCCCGCGGTTTCGCGAAAATACAGTGTGCTAACCGATTTGGGTCTTCTGGCGTCGATCACCAAGATTGAGTCGGGTACTGCTGCCGAACCCCAACCGGTTAGGTGGCTAAAAGCAGAATGCGGACGATAGAGGTAATCAGTGTCGTTGGAACGAGTCTGGGCAGGGCCGGCCTCGAAAACCAAGACTTTGCCTTGGAATGCAGCCGCAACTTTATCTCGTCTGGCAGCGGCAAAAGGCGCGGCCGGATTAGCCGCGGGCAAAAAACTGTCTGACTCAGCCCAGTTTGAACCGATGTAGGTCATGAATTTCTTGCTGTGCGGGGTGCGGCTCCTCATGCCTTTATTCTGGCACTATGGCAATCATTGATTTGCACAGTCACTCAACTCGGTCAGATGGTAAAGAAAGCCCTACCGAGGTTTTTGAGCACGCTGCCGCAGCCGGGGTTGAAGTTTTAGCGCTAACCGACCACGACACCACAAGCGGGTGGGCTGAGGCGGCTGAGGCGGCTCAGCGTCTTGGGTTGGGCTTTGTTCCGGGCATTGAGGTAACCACGCGTGCTGAAGTTAAGGTGACTGGCCGCCGCAGGTTTATCAGTGTTCACATGCTGGCCTATCTGCCAGACCCAAATCACAAGGCTTTGAGTCAAGAGCTCTTGACCACCGTAAATTCTCGAGAAAACCGGGCCATGCTAATGGTCGACCGGCTTGCTGCGGACTACGACATCACTTGGGATTTGGTTTTAGAAATGCTTGAGGAGGGGGCAACCATTGGCCGCCCGGCTATTGCTGATGCCCTGGTTCATTTAGGTTTATTTGCTGACCGCGGCGAGGTCTTCAATGGCCCGCTAAATAGCCATGGTAAGTACTACGTTCCGACCAAAACCGTAGACACTTTTGATGCCATCCAACTGATTCGTGCGGCTGGGGGCGTGCCGGTAATTGCGCACCCGCTGACAGACATCTCGCCAAACGCCTCGCGCGGTGACCTACCCGAAGATCATTTTGAACAGTTGATTGATGCAGGTCTCGCCGGCTTTGAGGTTTACCACCGCGAAGTTCCTGAAAACGCCCGAGATTGGCTGCTGGCGCTGGCCGCTAAGCGCCAGCTAATAGTCACCGGCTCTAGCGATTATCACGGGGTTTACGGCAAACCAAACCGGCTTGGTGAGAACACAACTGCGCCAGAAATGCTGGAGCGAATCTTGGCTGCCGCAACCGGTTGCGCCCCCATTTTTTAGTCTCATCGCTAAGTAGAAACCCTCGTACAAACCTGAGTTTGGCCGAGGGTTCTTCACTTCTCTTAGCTAAAAGTGCTAGGCGATTGGGTTGCCGCCGCGGGTGCGGGTTCGAGTGCGGTTGCGAGGCGGGCGAGGGTGTTCGTGACCGCCGTGGGTCTCAGCCTTGGCACCTGAATCGCTGGCGGTTGAACCCTGAGACTTGTGCGGCTTGTCGCCGTGCGGCCTGCGATCTTTATCGCCGCGAGTGGCGCCATCTTTATGATTGCGGCCAGAGTGACCACCGGCACGGCCAGAGTTTGAACGACCACCACGAGGCTTCTCGTCATCTCCAGGCTTCCAACCTTCTGGTCGCTTAGTCTTGGCGATTCGGCCTTTGGTTCCCGCAGCAATCTCGAGGTCAGCAAATAAGTGTGCCGAGCTTGAATAAGTCTCGGTTGGCTCAGGCTGACCAAACTCTAGGGCGGTGTTGATGTGCCCCCAGCGTGCAAGGTCTTCCCAGTCAACAAAGGTCACAGCAATGCCGGTGCGTCCAGCGCGGCCGGTGCGGCCAACGCGGTGTAGGTAAGCCTTCTCGTCTTCAGGAATCGTGTAGTTGATTACGTGAGTAACGTCGTCGACGTCAATCCCTCGGGCTGCGACCTCGGTGGCCACCAAGATGTCGCGCTTACCTGAGCGGAATGCCGCCATCGACTTTTCGCGAGCTTCTTGGGTCATGTCGCCGTGCAGTGCCGTAGCGTTAAAGCCGCGGTCTACTAGCTCTTCAGAAACCTTCGAGGCCTGACGCTTGGTCTTGGTAAAGATTACGGTTTTGCCGCGACCTTCGGCCTGAAGAATTCGGCCAACAACCTCGTCTTTGTCTAGCGCGTGGGCGCGGTAGATGAACTGCTTGATGTCTGACTTGGTCTGGCCTTCGTCAGGGTCGTTGGTGCGAATGTGCACCGGGCGGTTCTGGTACTTGCGGGCCATGGTCACGATGGTGCCCGGCATGGTTGCCGAGAACAGCATGGTTTGGCGGCCATCTGGCGTGTAGGCAAAAAGCTTCTCAACGTCAGGCAAGAAACCAAGGTCAAGCATTTCATCGGCCTCATCAAGAACCATGAAACGAATGTTTGCAAGGTCAAGCAGCTTCTGCTTCGAAAGGTCAATCAAGCGGCCCGGGGTTCCCACGATTACCTGCGCACCGGCATTGATCTCGGCAACCTGCTCGTCGTATGCCTTGCCGCCGTAAATTGCAGCAACCATGGTTGAACGGTTGGCTGAGGCCAATTTGAGGTCGTCGGCAACCTGGATGGCAAGCTCACGGGTCGGAACCACCACAAGCGCCTTGGCGCCTGGTTCTGGGTTCTTGCCCAAGCTCTGCAGAAGTGGCAAGCCAAAGCCCAGGGTTTTTCCGGTTCCGGTTTTTGCCTGACCAATAACGTCTTGACCGGTTAGTGCAACCGGAATAGCTTCTTCCTGGATTGGGAATGGGCTGGTAATGCCTCGCAGGGCGAGGGCTTCAACGATGTCTTCATCGATGCCTAATTCGGCGAAATTCAATAGTTCTCCTATGTCATCTTCAGTCTACTCGGGGTGCTATGACACCGGTAGGGATGATGAGTATCCTTGTGAATGTGTTTGATTGGTTTAAGAAAATTCGTACCAGCGCCCGCAAGCTGGCTCTGCCGCCTCGCGAAGAGCGAGCTGCTCGCAACACCGGCGAGGTAAACCTAAAACCGTACACCCCAGATGCCAAGGCTTTTCTTGGGCAATTGGCCTATTTGCAGCTGAGCCAGTTTGAGATTCTCACCAGTGAGCTCAAGTATTCACCAAACACTCAGTACAAGGCAGAGCTTGGTGAGGCTGCTGCCAAGAGCTTTGAAAAATATCGCAGCATTGCCAAAAAAATTGCCGCCCAGGGTATTGATCCAACAGACGCCATGGACCCTTTCGTTGAGCGCATCGAGATGTTTCACTCCCGCACCAACGGTCTTGACTGGTACGAGAGTGTGATCAAGGTTTACTTGGTCTCTGGCCTGCTCGATGATTTTTACCGCAGGTTGGCCGTTGGTCTGGACCCGCTTCTGCGTGCCGACGTTGAGAAGGCGCTCAGCGATAAAAAGTTTGAGCAGTTTGCCAAGCGCGTGCTGCTTGAGTCAATGCAGAAAGACCCAACCCTCGCTTCAAGGCTGGCTCTTTGGGGCCGCCGCCTGATGGGAGATGTATTGCTCGAACTTCGTGCAGCTTTTGACAATCGCAAGTTAGCTGGCATCTCAAAGTCAAAGAAATTGACCATCGATGAAGAGCGTGCAGTTAACCTTGCTTCTTATTCCAAGTTGGAGCCGCTGGTTACCGAACTAATTGGCGCACACACTATTCGAATGGATGCGCTGGGCCTGACGGCCTAATTTGCCTAATAGCAGGCTCGGTAGTTTGAAAAGTCTTTGCCGCTAGTCGCGAGTTTTTGCGATTTGCTTGCCACCAAAGAACATGGCAACCGGCATGGTCAACATAACAATCAGCCAAATCCAAGGCTGGTCATAAGGCATTCCTGCCCAAGTCAAAATTGCCCAAAGCACACTGCCCGAGACAATAGCAAGCCCGGTTGGCACCAAGGAGCCAACCGCTTCATGGCTAAGGTTCACGTATGGGGCAACTAGTCCAAGTATTAGGCCGTAAACCACAATGAAGGCAACGCACAGAAGAGTAATTGGATCCATTAGGCAATGAACCCAACTCGACGAGTTTCTTCGGCACCGATCTCAACGTAGGCCAGGGCCTCGGCAGGAACCACAAACTTGCGGCCCTTGTTGTCGGTCAAGCTCAGAACTTTTGCGCCAGATTCTAGACAGGCTGAAACTAGTGCTTCAACCTCTGAGGCTGACTGTGCTGATTCAAAGCTGAGTTCGCGCGGGCTGTGCTTGATGCCAATTCGAATGTCCATTGATGACCTTTCATCTACTCCAATTAGATTACGACAACTCAGCGACAATCCTGCTGAGGGCTCCGGTTTATGAGTCAATGTCAGCGGGTAGAGGTAGTTTTGACTTCGTGAAAGTATCCACTGTCTTCGGTTCGCCTGGTTCGGGCAAAACCGCTGCAGTCCAGGCAGAGTTTCTGGCCGCCCTTCAAAGTGGGCTAAAGCCAAGCCAAATTTTGGTGCTTTCTGCTACTAGAGAATCTGCAAACTCCCTCAGAGACTCGCTCGCATTGGCCATGCAGGGTGCGGCACCCTCGGCTTTGGCGCGCACGATTAGCTCTTTTGGTTTTTCCATTATTCGCCACCGGGCACTTGCAGCCGGTGAGCATTTGCCAGAGCTCATTAGCGGCAGTGAACAAGACCGCATTTTGGCTGAACTAATCTCAGAACACCTTGAAGCAGGTGACCTTGAAATGTGGCCAAAGCACATTAATTCAACGGTAATTTCACTTGCCGGTTTCCGCACTGAGCTTCGCGACTTGATTACGGTTTGCCTAGAACACGGATTGTCGTTTGAGCAACTGAACGAACTATCGGTGAGGTATTCAAAACCGGTTTGGTCTGGGGCTGCCCAGATTTACGCACGCTACCTCGAGGTGGTCAATGGGCCCCAGCATCGGGAGCGGTATGACCCTTCCCAGATTCTTCGTGAAGCAGCAGAGGTCCTGGGTGCTCAGCTATGGCCTCAAGAGGTGGCCGATATTCAGTTGATTCTCGTTGACGATGCTCAAGAACTAACTCCCGCTGCCAGCAATCTCATTCGTGTAGCGGCAAGCCGAGGCGCCAGGCTATGCCTATTTGGCGACCCCGACGCCTCGACGCTGGGGTTTCGTTCTGCCGACCCTCGAGCTATGAGTGACCTGGCCAACCTTGTAGCCTCAGATAACGCAACTGCCGTCGAAACCAGATTTCTGGGTAAAGGCGGCCATCCAAGTGAAATCAGGGCAAAGCTGGCCAAGGTTGCTGCGCAAATTGAGACTGCCCTGGCTGGTCGGCAGCGAAAGGCCTTGTTTTTGCCTGATTCGGCCGCGAGCACCCTTATTGAAGCGCAAAGTGACACTTCAGTAGAGCCGGTGAAGCCGGCAGTTGAGGCAATGGTTTTGGTTCAGCCTCAAGCAGAGCTAGCTTGGTTGGCCCGCAGGCTTCGAGAGCTGCATTTGTATCAAGAAATCCCTTGGTCACAAATGGCGGTGGTGGCCCGAAGCCAAAGCAACCTTCAGCAATTGTCGGCAGCACTGTCCCACGAGGGCGTTCCGGTGCGGTTAGACACCCAGAGCCCGCTTCGCGATGAGTTTGCTACCAGGGCGCTACTTAGGGTTTGTTGGCTGGTTTTGAACAAGCCTGAGTTGACCATCGATGTTGCGATTGAGGCTCTAACTTCACCGCTTTGTGGGCTTGATGCGCTGGGCCTAAGAAGGCTTCGAAGGGCTCTTCGCCGACAAGAACTTCTTGCCGATGGACCGGCAAATAGCAACGAGCTATTAGTCAATCTATTTTCTGACCAAACACTGCTCGATGACCTGCGAGGGCCGGAGGTGAGGTCAGCCAGGCGGTTCTTGATTACCTATTTCAAGGCCCTCGAAATGGCTAAGCTGCCGGCCGTGAGTGTCGAGGACCTCCTCTGGCTCTTTTGGTCTGAATCAGGCCTCGATAAATCTTGGCAGGCTCTGTCCCGTGGAGTAGGTGAAGTTGCAGTTCAGGCAAACAAAAACCTTGATGCCGTGGTTGCCCTATTCGCCGCTGCAAATCGCTATGTTGAGAGGCACCCCGGTGCTAACGCGGCCACCTTTATTGAACAGCAACTCGCGCTGGGTCTTCCAGAAGACACCTTGGCGCCAAACGAGCTAAATGCAGAGAAAGTTAGCCTGCTAACCCCTGCCGCACTTATTTCAAGAACTTTCACGGTGGTGGCCCTTCCTGGTCTGATCGAGGGCGTCTGGCCTAACCTGAGGCCTCGGTCGTCTCTGCTCGGCGCAGCGGCACTCGATTCGCTATTGGCTGGCCGCCTCGATGACCCAAACGCTGCCCAAAAGTCCGAGCTGCCTGGTGAGCTTCGCATGCTCTATAAGGCAATCGGTGCCTGCTACGGCCACCTGCTGATTTCGGCAACTGAGGCCGAAGAAACGCAGGTTTCCCAGTTCGTGCGGCTTTTAGTTGGTGAGGTTCCAAAAACTACAAACTATGCCGCAACGCCACTTTCATTGCGTGGCATAGTGGGCAATCTGCGCCGACAACTTGCCAGCCTTCCGGTATCTGCCGAGTCAGAACGGTCGCAGGCGGCGCTGGGCCTGGCCCGCCTGGCCAATGCGGGTATTGCCGGTGCTTCCCCCGATAGTTGGTACGGTTTGGCACCAGTTTCAACGATCGAGCCACTAGTTGACCTTTCCAATCCTGATGCTCAGGTTTTTGTGCGCCCATCGCAGCTGGAGAACTTCATAAAGTGCCCGCTGCACTGGTTTCTCAACGCTCATGGCGGTTCTGATTCAACCTTCTCGGCAAACTTAGGGTCGCTGCTGCATGAGGCATTTGAGCTAGCCTCCGAGGTGTCTGACCAAGCAATTTGGGGCTTAGTTGAGTCCAAATGGCACACCTTGGAGTTCGAATCCCTTTGGCTTGAGCAGGCCGCCGAACGCAAGGCCAAACGAATGATTTCCAATCTGGTGCAATACCTTCAGGGCTTTCAAAAAGAAGGTGGAACCGTACTCGGCTCGGAGGTTGATTTTGCGTTTGACTTTGGGCGGGCCCATGTTCGTGGGCAGGTGGACCGCATCGAGAAACTTGCTGACGGCAGGGTAATGATCGTTGACTTGAAAACTGGGTCAAAGCAATTTTCTGCAGCAGATGCTATTCATCACGCCCAACTCGGCGTTTATCAATTAGCCTTCGAACATTCTGCCTTCGAAGGGGTCCCGGCTGAGTCCGATTTTGCCGGGGCAAAACTCCTTTTGGTTAGTGGCTCCAAGCCAACCGAACGTGCGCAACCGAGCTTGCTTGAAAACCCGGCTCTCAAGGTCGAATTCGAGCAAATCTTGAATCAGGCCACCAATGGCATGGCGATGGCCAACAAGGTGTTTCTGGCCGAGGTCGGTTCGCACTGCTACAACTCAAATGAGTTTGGCTCGTGCAGCATTCACCTGACTAAGGCGGTGTCTTTCGTTGGTTGAGATAAAATTTTCCGCGAATCAGGTCTATTCGGTAATCAAGCCTTATACATTGACGCCAGAACAGGCTGCGGCCGTAGAACAAGCCAGCTTCACCTCACCGGCTTTGGTGGTAGCTGGGGCTGGTTCCGGAAAAACCGAGCTCATGGCAGTGCGCGTACTTTGGCTCGTTGCCAATCAAATTGCGCGTCCTGAAGAAATTCTCGGGCTTACCTTCACTCGCAAGGCAGCAGCTGAACTGAGCAAACGAGTATACGAAAGCCTTCTTAGGTTGCGGGATACACCCATGTGGCCAGAGGGCCTCGAGTACGACTTTTCTCCGCCTAACATCTCTACCTACAACGCCTATGCCAATAACCTCTTTCGAGACAATGCCTTGGCAATCGGCTATGAGTCAGACGCGGTTTTGTTGTCCGACGCCGCCGCATTTCAACTGGCCCGTGAGGTCGTGCTGACCCACGGCTCTGATGCCGACCTCCGGCTGAGTGAACTTGATCAAAATTTGAATAGCTTGGTTGAGTCGGTCTTAGCCTTGGCCCAGTCCATGAATGACAACCTTGTGACTGCAGTGCAGGTTGAGGCAGAGGTTCAGCAAGTTGCTCAAGTTTTAGCCGAATTGCCCCGCAAGGCAGGTTCAGCCGATACCACCCCGTTCGCTTACATGCAGGGGTTGGTTCAGCCGGTCATGGCAACACCAATCATCGCCAAGCTTGCAGAGGCCTACGCCCTTGAAAAACAGCGCCAGGGCTTCGTTGACTACTCAGACCAAGTTGCGCTTGCCGAAAAGGCAGCCCGAGAGGTGCCTGGAGTTGCCGACCTTGAGCGTGCCAAGTATCGGCAGGTACTACTCGATGAGTATCAGGACACGTCATTTTTGCAGACCCGCCTGCTTCAGCATCTTTTTGCTCAGACTTCAGTATTCGCGGTCGGTGACCCAAACCAAGCCATTTACGGTTGGCGCGGTGCGAGTGCCTCGAATTTGGCTAATTTCTATCAGGATTTTTCGGCTCCAGCCGACGCAAATTCATTTAGCCTTTCCACTTCTTGGAGAAATCCAAAGAAGGTGCTAGACCTCGCTAATCGACTAATTGGAGACCTAAAGGCGGTCGAGTTGGTGCCGGCACCAACGGCACAGTTGGGTCAGATCGATGTGCGCTTTGAAGACACCATAAAGGCAGAAGCGCAATCGGTGGCTAAGTGGTTCAAAGCCAAAGACTTGAGTCAAGAAAGTTCGGCCCTGCTCATGCGCAAACGCAGTCAGATGCCCCTATTTGTTGAGGCTCTAGAGGCGCAGGGCATTGAGGTAGAAGTGGTTGGTTTGGGTGGCCTTCTCGAAATGCCAGAGATTGTAGATCTGGTTTCTGCGCTTCGGGTGATTCATAATCCACAGGCGGGGTCGCAGTTGATTCGTTTGCTGTCTGGTCCGCGTTGGCGCATTGGGCCAAAGGATATAGAAAGGCTCCATCGCTACGCCACCAAGGTGGCTCGTTTCGAAGACACCATCCGTGCCAAGCAGCAGGAGGGATTATCGGCTGAAGATTCCATCTCCATAGTTGATGCACTCGATGCGCTCCTGGAAGAGAAGCACCCAGAGAAATTCGGTTTTTCCGAAATTGGCCTGCCGAGGCTTTTGAACGCAGCGCAGTTGCTCAGAAGCATGAGGCGTCAAACCGGTTTGTCTCTCACCGAATATGTTCGTGCCGTTGAGCAAGAACTATGGCTCGACATCGAGGTTTCGGCAAATCCGCGTAGAAAAAACCCGTTGTCTCATTTAAACGCTTTCGCAAACATAGTTGCGAATTACTCGGCCAATAACCACCAGCCTTATCTTGGTGCGTTTCTCGATTGGCTTGAGTTCGCTGACCAGCGCGAGAAATTCGAGGTGCCTACGGCTAACCCTGAGGCGGGATTGGTGCAGGTTTTGACGATCCACGCGGCCAAAGGGCTGGAGTGGGACAACGTTGCTATCGCCAACCTGATCGAAGGCGATTTTCCCGGCGATTCAAAGAATTCCTCGGGTTGGCTTGGAGTAGGCAAGCTTCCTTATCCACTGCGGGGTGATAGTCAGGCTCTGCCAAAGTGGCAATACTTGCAAGTCTCAACTCAGCCAGAAGCCAAGGAGAGCGTGGAGGCCTTCAAGCTGGCCAACAAGGCCCACCAGCTCAAAGAAGAGTTGCGACTGATGTACGTAGCTGTTACAAGGCCTAAGGCAAATCTGCTTTTGTCAGGATCATACTGGAAGCCAGGCAATGCCAAAGTTCGGCAACCTTCGCAGTTTCTGTTGAGTGCTGCCCAACATTTAGGGCTAGAGCTTCCAGAGAATCAGCTTGAGGTCAACCCGCTGGACGACCACCAACTGGTTGAGTCCTGGCCATTAGACCCACTTGGTGAAAAGCATAGGTTGCAGCTCGAGGGGGCTAAAGAGCAAGTCGAAACTGCTCTCACGAATGTGTTCCAGGGCACAGCAGGCCAACCCACACCGGCCGTTTCTTCAACTACCCGGTTTTCATCAGCCAGAATACTTGCGGACATTGAGCTGCTCCTCGGTGAAAAAGATCAAGCCGTCCAGTTGGCTAATCGGGTCCAATTGCCAGTCCGAATTCAGGCTTCGCGGTTCAAAGATTACATAACTGATTTTGAGAATCTGGCGCAAAAAATTCGGCGCCCAATGCCCGCCCGTCCATACCAAGAGACACGCGATGGCACCCTGTTCCACACCTGGGTGGAGCAGCACTATGCCGGCCGCGTCACTGAAGTCACCAACCCCTCGCTGCAGCCGCTCATTGAAACCTTCGAGAAATCTCGTTGGTTCAATGAGGTGCCAGTAGCTGTAGAGCAAGAAATTCAGTTGACCATGGGTGGCAATACGTTTATCTGCAAAATCGATGCGGTCTTTGCCACCGAGTCTGGAATTGAAATTGTTGACTGGAAAACCGGAAAACCTCCTGCAGATAGTGATGACCTAGCTGCCAAAGCTTTGCAGCTGGCCCTTTACCGATTGGCCTATTCAAAATTTGCAGGGGTGCCAATAGAGCAAATCGGTGCTTGCTTTTATTTTGTGAAAGAAGGGCTTGAAGTTAGCCCAGGTAGCCTGCTGACAGAATCTGAGTTGCTTGAACTTTGGGGCGCAGTAGTCAACCGGGCTAAAGCCTAGAAGAGCTCGTTGTCGGTCTTTGCTGGCAGCTCAATCGGCTTGGTTGCCTCATCGCGGTATTCAACAATAATTTCTTCAACGACTACTTCTGTCTCGGCCAACGTAGTCAACGGTTCCGAAGGTTCTGGTTGAGCCAGGTCTTCGTAGCTAATTGCAGTAATCGTGGTGGCTGCTGCCACAAGTTTTCCAACTGCGCCGGTAGACACCTCTTCGGCCAGCACGGCCAATAGGCTGGTGGCATCGTCAATAATGTCTTGATCGTTTTTGTTCAAGCCGTGTTGCAACCATCGAGCCAGCTCAATCTCGCTGTACAAAGTTGCGCGTTGACGAAGACCGGCGTCCACTACTTGGTGGTGCCGGCGGTAAACGTCCAAGATGCTGTCACTTAGTTCGTGAATTCCGGTGCCGAGAATCCAGGCAAAGTCCTCTGCCGGGTCGCTGATTTTTAGTCCAGACCAGTTCAAGACGCCACTAATTTGGTCGTCAAGGGCCAGTACCGTCTCGGTGTTTAGCGAGCCGTGAATCACAGTCGGTTGAAACCGGAACAGGCTGACATCTTCAAGAGCTGCCTCCCAGCGCGAAAGCAAAATCGCAGGAATTTTGCCAGTTGCGGCTAGGCGGTCAAGCTCTGCGGTCCGGCTTCTAACGATTTCGGCCGCGTTGTACTCGGCTAGGTGAGCCTCTTCGACCACGCTGCGGTCAAGGTTGTGAATAGCCGCGATGGCTTTTCCGAGGCTGGATGACAACGCGGTGTCAGCCCCAACGGTAGAAATTTCAACTGGGTTTCCGTAGACAAAGCTGAAGACCAAAACGCGGGCCCCAGACTCATCCTTCGTCTCGCCAACCAGTGAGGTCAGCCCAAAAGGAAGGCGTTCACGGCCAGCGGTGGTTAGCGCCTTTAGGGCCCTAAGTTCCACCTCTTGTTCAGTGCCGGCCGATGCGTTGGTTGCAACACGCACAATGTAATGTTCTCCGCTGGTGGCGGTGAGCAACGCTGAATCAAACGCCCCAGTACCACCGGCTGAAAGGCTCTTCACCTGGTGAAAGTTGACGTTCGGAACTGCAGCTTTAGCTAGCGCCGCTAAAATCAAGGGAGATTTGGCCATGTGAAAAAGGGTAGAAGAAAATTTCTCCAACGCCCCGCATCGCCACGCGAATCTAGACAGAGAGCCACCATGGATCAGCCACTCAACCTACCGCTAGCGCGCACGGCAGTTGATCGCGATTACCTGTCCCGGTCGGTGGAGACACTGTTTTCTGACCTTGCCGCTGATGCGAGTACTAGGTACCTGCTAGTTAATCGCGGAAAAGTCTTGCTTGAAGTTACCGCAGATCATGTACAACCCTCGCTTCAATTGATTGGATTCAACTCCGAGCTTCAGCCACAATTAGAGGTTTTTTTAGGCCGCTCCGAAGTGGAAGAATCGGGTCTTTCTCAAGGGGCAGCAGTCGTGCTGTGGGTCGTTGACGACGCTGCCGCTAATCAAGTTTCTTCCGAAGGTTGGCAGCACCTCCGCCGTACTGGGGCCGGCCTATCTGCCCTGCACTCGGGCCTATACGCTCAGTCTTTAGCACTGGCGAATTGGCATGAAACCCACCAGTTTTGCCCGCGCTGCGGCTCTGCCACAGAGATCACGCAGGCCGGCTGGGTGAGAGTTTGCCCGACCGATGGGCACCAAGTTTTTCCGCGAACCGATCCTGCGATCATCGTCTCGGTTATCGATGATCAAGACCGAATTCTGCTGGGTTCTCAGGGGATTTGGGAAGACAATAGGTGGTCGATTTTGGCAGGCTTTGTCGAGCCAGGGGAGTCTTTGGCCGCCGCAGTCAAACGAGAAATGTTTGAAGAAGCTGGGGTGCGAGTGATAAACCCCGAGTACTTGGGCAGTCAGGCTTGGCCTTTCCCTTACTCTCTCATGGTGGGTTTTTCCGCGCGCTTGGACCCAAAGTTTGCTAACCAGGAATTGGCGCCAGACGGTGATGAAATCGAGAAATTGCGTTGGTTCAGCCGTGAAGAAATTGCCGTCCAGGCAGAGCACTTGCTGCTTCCGAGCCGCATGAGCATTTCCCGCGCGCTAATCGAGCACTGGTACGGTGGCGAGATCACCTCAGCAACAGAGCTGGGGCGCAGTGGATCCTGAGTTAATTCTTGAGCGGCTAGATCCAGAACAGAAGCAAGCTGCGCAATCTCTGGTGGGACCAACGTGTATTTTGGCTGGCGCAGGCACCGGCAAAACTACAACTGTCACCCATCGAATTGCCTACGGAATTGCCACCGGTTATTACGCGGCGAACCGAGTATTGGCGCTTACCTATACGAACCGTGCGGCCGGAGAGCTCAGGGCCCGGTTGCGGCAGTTGGGCGTGGGCGCCGTTTCGGTTAAGACTTTCCACGCTGCAGCTCTCGCGCAGTTGGAATTCTTCTGGCCGCAGTTTGCCGGCGTGCCCGCACCTACGGTTTTGCAATCCAAGGCCCGCCTAATCTCAGAGGTGGCCGACGGTTTGAAGATTCGCCTGGATGTCGGTGCGCTTAGGGACTTTGCCGCCGAGATTGAGTGGCGCAAGTACTCGATGCTTAGCCTTGAGGAGTACGCCGGGGTTGTTGGCCAAAGGCCTACTGTGGCAGGCCTGAGCCCAGCCAAGAATTTTGAACTGCAGCAGGCTTACGAAGATGCCAAAATCCGAGTGCAGAAGATCGACTGGGAAGATGTGCTGGTTTTGACCTTGGGTCTTTTGCGAGCTGAACCTAGGGCATTGGCCCACGTTCAACAGCAGTACCGCTTTTTTACAGTCGATGAATACCAAGACATCTCGCCTCTGCAGCACGCCCTCTTGGACACTTGGTTAGGTAAGCATTCGGACATTTGCGTGGTTGGCGACCCGAACCAGACGATTTACTCGTTCACCGGAGCCACCAGCGAATTCTTGCAGAATTTTGGATCACGGTACCCAGATGCAACTGAAATTCAACTGACCCGTAACTACCGTTCCACTCAGCAAATCGTTAATTTCGCTAACCGATTGACGCAAGCGCACGGTGCTGGCGAACCCTTGGTTTCGCAGGGTGAGGTCGGGCTTGCGCCGCGCAGCTTGTCTTTTGCCACAGTGGCTGATGAATGCGCAGGTATCGCGGCTGCGATTCGGGTAAAACTTGATCAGGGCATTAGGCCAAGTGACATCGCTGTGTTGTATCGAG
>JACCEA011909306.1_pt1 | contig 29678 bp, 23 predicted proteins | sample 7449851 | NCBI WGS metagenome assembly JACCEA01 (sample SAMN15323453, study PRJNA562643) | freshwater metagenome | isolation source: river surface water | place: USA:Blue River Watershed | collected 2017-08-18
ATTTGCTCCCCGAACAAAGCAATTTGTTTGGATGGATGCAAATCCGATGGCGCTGTAGCTCAGTTGGTAGAGCAAAGGACTGAAAATCCTTGTGTCCCCGGTTCGAGCCCGGGTGGTGCCACAAAAAATCAAAAGCCTTGTCAAGTTAAACTTACAAGGCTTTTTTTATGTACAAAATCTCAGAGATTGTCTAGATTGCATTAGACAATCCATCAAACTTCTAATCCATTTACAATGCGTTTATTCTTGCTTGCGATAGCTACCCTCTTGGTGCAATTTGCTTCTAGTCAATCCTCTAATGCTCCGATCATTCGAACCGAACAAATTAATATTGCCAGAGATAGTTTTGGTGTGCCACATATTTTTGCACCAACCGACCCTGAAGTGGCTTACGGTTTAGCCTGGGCACATGCAGAAGATGATTTTGCAACGATGCAAACTTTGATCCTAACAGGTAAAGGAAAACTAGCAACCCATATGGGTAAAAAAGGAGCACCCATTGATTTTGTTTTTGGTTTATTAAATACAAAAGCAACCGTGCTTGCACAAATGAATCAGTTCGATCCAAAGTTTATTCAGTTGGTGAAAGGCTATCTCCTTGGACTAGAAGCCTATGCGAAAGCCCATCCAGAAAAAGTATTGAACAAGCATGTGTTTCCAATTAGCATTGAAGATTATTTAGCTTCAACAGTATTTTCTGTCGCGATATTTTGTGGTGTAGACAAAGCTTTGCCGAAAATTTTAAATGGCACAATTCCAAAACTAGAAGGCTTTACAGGCGAGGGTAGCAATGCGTTTGCTATTAATGCAAGTAAATCTGCATCTGGAGAAACGATGTTGGTGATTAACGCGCATCAACCCATCGAAGGCCCCACTGCATTTTATGAGGCACATGTACAGAGTGAAGAGGGCTGGAATATTTTGGGTGGTTTGTTTCCTGGAGCTCCATTGATTTTTCATGGTGTAACGCCTAATTTAACTTGGGCGCATACAGTTAATTTTCAAGATAAAATAGACATCTATCAATTAGAGACAAGTAAATCGCATCCGGGTGAATATAAAGTGGACGGCAATTGGCTAAAGTTAGAAAAACGAAAAATTAAATTAAGCATCAAGGGTATTCCATTTCCAATTTATAAAACTGCCTATCAATCTATTTATGGTCCAACAGTAGCTACACCTAAAGGCGAATTTTTCTCCATGCGTTTGCCAGCTTTGATGGACGCAGGCGCATTGCAGCAATGGTATGCGATGAATAAGTCTACTAACTTTACAGAGTTTAAAACGGCTTTATTGCAAAACCATTTGCCTATGTTCAATATCATGTATGCAGATAAAACCGATACCATCTTTTATATTTCTAATGGTAAAATGCCTTACCGAAACGCAGATACAAGCTATCATTGGAGTGGCACATTGCCGGGCAACACTACTGCTACTTTGTGGAATCAGTTTAAGCCACTTAGTGCACTACCACAATATACCAATCCTAAAAGCGGTTATTTATTCAACGCCAATCACTCTCCATTTTTAGCAAGTAGCGAAACAGATAATTTAAATCCAAAAGATTTTGATCCCAATGATGGTTATGAAACCTACCACGACAACAGAAGCAGACGTGCCAAAGACTTAATCGACCAGTTAGATAAAATAAGTTATGAGGATATAAAGCGTATTAAGTTTGACAGACAATTGCCGAATCCAATTTTATTTCCATATGGATTTACGGCGGATTCAATCTTTATGGTGGATGAAAATCAACATCCACAATTGGCTTCTATCATTACTACCTTAAAAAACTGGGACCATAATGCAGTGGCAGATAGCAAGGGCGCATTGATTTATAATTTAGCCTATTATAATGTACCCATTGTAATGGAGGGGCGTAAAAATGATAAGTTGACGATTGCTGAAGCGGTTAAAGTATATCAAATTATTTATGACTTTTTACAAAGCAATTATGGCAGAACCGATCTCACTTTAGGCGATGTACAAAGATTGGTTAGAGGTGATGAAAACTGGCCACAGGGAGGTATGCCAGATGTGTTAGCAGCTGTGATGTCCGAGCCCTTTGGTAAGGATAAAAGAAAAATGAATAGTGGGGACGCGTATATTGGTTTTGTAAAATTTCCAAAAAACGGAGCATTGCCTTTGATTGAAACAATTAATACATTTGGTGCGAGTTATAATAAAGGTGACAAGCATTTTAATGACCAAAGAGCAATGTATCAAGCGCAACAACTAAAACCAATGACCTTGGATAAGAAAATTGTATTAGAAAAAGCTACCCGAATTTATCATCCGGGTAGCTAAGCTTATTTAAATCCAATCCTAGTTCTGTTATCCCATTTTGTTTTCGCGGCATTTTCGTCTAGGATATTTTCTATTGCTTCATAAATCTGAGTCAACTGGACATCATGTCCTCCGAGCCTTTCTTTGATTTCATCTAATTGTTGTTTAAAATCAGATTTTAGAAGTAATACTTTTCTCAATTCCACAAAGGCCCTCATAATGGCAATGTTCATTTGAATCGCCTTGTCAGAATTTATAATTCCACTTAACATAGCGACTCCTTGTTCTGTGAAAACAAAAGGCAGATACCTTGATCCTCCCCATCCTCCAGAACTTGAGGTTTCAATTTGTGACCTCAAGTTGTAGGCATTCATATTTATATTTACTACTCTTTGTAATTCAATGAATTCTAACTCTTCTTTGGTTAATTGAAACATAAAGTCAAGTGGAAACCTTTTGATGTTTCTTTTAACGGAAAGATTTAATGATTTAGTTTCTGTTTCGTAAAGGAGGGCCAAATCCTTATCAAGAATAACTCTTTGTCCTCTTATTTCATAAATTCTGTTTTGTAAGCTTTGTATGATTTCCATGTGTTTAAATTTTAGGCACACAATCTAAAATCCTATTGTCAAAAAAATAAATAAAGATATTCGTTCGGAAATTTTCTAGTGTGCAGAAGCTGCCTAATTATTAAATAGAAGGTCAATAGAAAAAATCAAATAAATTCTTATGTAGATTTTTATTATATTTGTTCTACCCCAAAAGCGCATTTAATCATTTAAACTTCAATTTATGAAGCAGCGCTTATTGCTAGGGGTAATCCTAATTTTTATTTTTAATGGTGTTCAGGCGCAATCTTGGATTGTGAAAGACAGTATTTTAGTTTTTCCAGAAGGATTTTCTAGTTGGCTTAAACGACATAATGGTGGAATTGATTTAGCTAATCCCGGAGCTGGTAATTCAATGGGCAACAATGGGACAATTGGAACCAATCAAGGTGTTTCTGTTTTTGATTTTAATAAAGACGGTAAAGAGGATTTGATATTTCAAATATTTCCAAGCAACAATGCAACAAGAGAATATGTTAGAGGAATTTTTCTGCAAAACACTGAAGGCAAATATATTTTGGATACCAATTATGTTATAAAAGGAAAGGGTGATATGTGGTATGGTGCTTTTGGTGACTTTAATGGAGATGGCTTGAATGATTATCATTATTTAACTTCTAATTATCACGGGACAGATAGTAATAGAAGGTTAAATACAGAAATGGTGGGTGACAATTGGCCGGAAAGAGTTTTTATAAATAACGGAAAAAGTTTTGATACGTTAAGTTTAAACAATGATTTAATTACAGCTATGTCTTCATATGTTGCAGATATAGACAATGATGGCGCAGATGAAATAATATTAACAACAAGAGAGCAAAATGATTTTGTTGTAGTTTTTAAGTACGATAAAATAAATAAAACATTTTCAAAAATTAGCCCTGAGGTATCAACCAATTGGGCTAATCGTTTTAACATGAATACAACTAGATATCCCATTTTTAATGTGGGCAATGAAAATACAAAAAACGGATTCGCTGTAATTATGGGAGATAGTGCAATCGGAAATAATATTAACCAGCCATATAGCTTTAATAAATTTAGTTATGCAACATATAACTTCTCCAGTAATGCAATTACAACAAAAACATTAAGTAGGGATTCAATATTTATACCTATCAAGTATTCTAAAGAAGATGCAGATGATTATTATAAATTTTCTTTACACGAAGTGCCAAGTATTTATAAAATGGATATTGACAAAAATGGCGAAGAAGAGTTTGTAGCTGGAGGATTTTATCAAAATAATTATGATATAAAAAAACAAAGATTTGCCTATGGATGGAGGGTGTTAGGAATGAATGGCAAAGACCTGACAGATCGTTTTTTTCATGAGGGTGGCTTTGATAGAAATGTAGATTTGATTTCCCATGGCTTAGATATTGATGAAAATGTAGATGGTATTGAGATAATACCTGGAACCTGGGGTGCAGACGGGGGCAATACGATTGGTACAGTCGGATATTTCTATAGGGTTCTAGAAGGAAAATTAGAAAAATATTTTATTAGAGATATAAAACACGAGTCAGGAAAGAGATTGGATAGTACTTATTTTAAAACAATGCAAATAGCGCAATATCCCAAATTTAAAAATAATAAAAATGCGTTGTTGATGTATGATTTTCAAGATATTAGACGCGCTTCGATTCTTTTTCAAGCGAATTGTGCAGAAGCCATTATGCCAATATTTGATAAAGCTCAATATACAATTTGTGGGGTTGATAGCACTGTAATAAAAATTAGAAATTACAATAAGAGCGATACTGTTATGTGGTATGTTAACGGTATAACGAAGGCTACAAATTCTGAACAACTAATTTTTAAGAACTCAGATACAATATTTTTGAAAAAAATTGATTCAGTTGGATGTGTAAAATATTCAGACACAATCACCATAAAAAAGTACAGTATACCGAGTTCACCCACCATCAGTAGAGATACCGCAAATAATTTAGTCTCAAGTTCAACGACCAAAAATAGTTGGTATAAAGATGGTATTTTAATTTCCGATAGTACCCAGAAAATTAAACCAACAACTCCTGGAAACTATACAGTTAAAACAACAGAAAATGGATGCATGAGCGAAGCAAGCAATGCCTATTATTATCTAATTACAGACATTGTTAGAATTGGCAATGAGGAGTTTATTAAGTTTGCACCCAATCCTTTTCAAAATAAAATCAATCTTGATTTTGTATTAAGGGGTTATCAACGTTTAAATATTGAGGTCTATGATTTAGCTACAGGAAATAAAGTGTTTGTTGCGAGCAACAAAACTGCGGGTAGTTCCATTTATTTAGGTCAATTAAATGCGGGAACTTATATTGTTAAAGTGAGTTCCAGTGACAATAAAATGATTCAAAACTTTAAAGTAGTAAAAATCTAAATTTTAAATTTTTTTACTTTTCTATGACATTTCTGATTTTTGTGGATAGTAGTTTTGCATCATGAAATTCATCTACTTTATCCCCATTTTCACTTTTGTTTTGTCCATGGCGTTTTCTTTTATTTTGTTTAAGCATTATCAAAAAAAGAAAGAAGCAACCTATATATTATGGTGGCTGATAGGCGTACTTACTTATGGTGCTGGTACGTTTACGGAGAGTTTCAATACTTTAAATGGTTGGACAGAAACCAATTTTAGGTGGTGGTATATCACGGGTGCTTTATTAGGTGGCGCACCATTGGCACAGGGTTCTGTGTATTTATTGCTGAATAAAAAAGCAGCAAATATTTTATCAATAATATTAATTACGGCAGTAGTAGGTGCATCTATATTTGTGTTATTGTCTCCCATTAATTATGCAGCTGTTGAGCCCGAGCGCATGTCGGGTAAGGTATTTGTGTGGCAATGGGTCCGTGCTTTCTCTCCTTTCATTAATATTTATGCGGTTGTATTTTTAGTTGGGGGCGCATTGGTTTCTGCCATCAAATATTTTAAGAAAACGGGCACTAGCGCTCGTTTTTGGGGAAATCTCCTGATTGCTATTGGTGCTATATTGCCTGGCATTGGGGGTAGTTTTACGCGACTTGGTTATGTAGAGGTTTTGTATGTTACAGAATTTTTGGGCTTATCCATCATCATGGTAGCGTATTTTATTATGAAGAACGAAAAAGCAGCATCAGTCCACGTAAATCAACTTTAGAAAACACAGTCTATCTTTTTGATTTTAATTGATACATATTCAAACATTTTCACGGCTTGTTTGTTATAAAATTAAACAAACAATACTATGGCGAATTATTTAGTCATTGGTGGCTCTTCTGGAATCGGACAACAAGTTGTTAAGCAATTAGCATCAGAAGGACACCAGGTTTATGTAACCTACAATACGCACCCAATTGACAATGCACATCCAAATACCATTGCACAACCATTGAACGTATTGGATGAGTCCTTGAATTTTGATTTTTTGCCAGATACGATTGATGGACTTGTCTATTGTCCAGGTGCAATTAGTCTTCGTCCATTTGCGAGAATTCCGGCAGCTGATTTTATGCAGGATTATAATTTACAAGTAGTTGGAGCAATCAAAACCATTCAGGCTGTTTTGCCGAAATTAAAAGCTTCAAATGGCGCATCGATTGTTTTATTTTCAACCGTAGCTGTTCAATTGGGATTAAATTTCCACTCACAAGTGGCCGCTTCAAAGGGTGCTATCGAAGGATTAACAAGAGCACTTTCTGCAGAACTAGCTCCAAGCATTAGGGTGAATTGTATTGCACCTTCTTTAACGGATACACCATTGGCAGCTAATTTATTAAACTCAGAACAAAAAATGGAAGCAAACGCACAGCGACATCCATTAAAAAGAGTTGGTACTGTTGAAGATATTTCAGAGATGGCTTGTTTCTTATTGTCTAGTAAAACAAGTTGGATTACAGGTCAGGTATTACACGTGGATGGTGGAATGGGTAACATTAAATAATTGCACTAATTATTGCTTTCTTCTTCTTGCTTCTTCTGCATCCTTGTAAATTCTAATCCAGGTAAGCGAAAAGTCAATGATGGCTAAAAGGGGGCCTATAAGCAGCACCATTACGATTTCTAAGCCTGGAGAATATCCGATAACGCCATCAAGAGAGATGTTTTTGGATCTTTTAAAGAGTTTGTACAAACAATAAATTGCAGAAACGATCCATATTCCGATGATTAAATTTTTATCCATGATTTTTTTGTTTCAGTGAATATAATATATTTTGTTTTATTTGCAATACAACAAGTCTACCGATAATGAAAAAAGTCCTTCTTTTTGTAAGTCTTATATTGTGCCTAGTCTCCCAAAAACTAGTGGCTCAAATGCCTGCGCCCTTTAATATTGTTTTAGGAAGTATAAAAGATAGTGTAACTAAAAAAGTTTTGGCGAACCCTGACACGTATCGATATCAAATTGTCTATACGCAAATTAATAGGGATAAAAACGGAAAACCACATTTTACCAATTACAATTTACAAGTAGATCCAAATACATATTTTAATCCAGCATCAATGGTTAAAATGCCATTGGCTTTTTTGGCGATGGAAAAACTCAAGGAACTTAATGTTGAGGGAGTGAATAAGTTCGCCACAATGGCCTATGATAGTAACTATCAAAGACAGGTTGCAATGTATTCGGATTCAAGTGCAGAAAATAAAAAACCATCTATTGCGCATTTTATTAAACGTGCGTTTTTGATTTCCGAAAACGATCCTTACAATAGACTCTATCAGTTTGTAGGACAGGGTGATGCAAATAGAAAACTTCAAAAAAAGGGTTATTCATCTACAAGAATAACTAGACAGTTTATGGGTTTTACTGAAGATGAAAATAGACACACCAATGGCATTCAATTTTTGAATGAAAATAGAAGGCAAATTTTAAGTCTTGCACCACAATACAATACAGATAGCTTTCAATTTGGAGCGCCTATTTTAATTGGGGATGCGCATTGGAATAGCAAAGATGAATTGATCCAAGCTCCCTTTGATTTTACCAAACACAATAATATCTCTTTGACAGACATGCAAAAAATGTTGCAGTCTGTTATTTTTCCTGCTTCTGTGCCTGTAGCAAACAGATTTAATATGACCGAGGTGGATAGATTATTCTTATTGCAATACTTATCACAATATCCATCCGAAACCAACTATCCAAAATACGATACAGCTGCTTTTTATGATAGCTATGTAAAATTCTTTTTTCAAGACAGTTCACATCAAATGCCCAAGCATATCAGGGTGTTCAACAAAGTAGGATGGGCATATGGATTTATGACGGATGTGTCTTATGTATTAGACACTAAAAATAATATTGACTATATGTTGTCGGCAACGATATATGTCAATAGCGATGGCGTAGTGAATGATTCAAAATATGATGAAGCAACCGTAGGCTTTCCATTCTTTAAAAATATTGGCAAAGCGTTTTACGATTATGAACTAAACCGCGCGCGAAATTACAAACCAACATTAAAAAACCAGGTTATGCAATACGAAAAACGCAACCCAAATGATACAAGGCCGAGTATTTTACACGCGGACAACTAATACCTTTTGGATTGCGTTTCCTCTTTAATTTTCCTTAGAAAATTAAGACCATTAAGCGACTACCAAATAGCGCCCATTCCTAGTTCCCAAAGTTGCTTATTTAAAGCTGGAATTGCCTGGTTCTTCAAATTAAGGCCTCTTGCTTTTAATATTTCCCAGTCAGCAGTGTATGTTTTTAATAAATCTAAACTTGGCTGATTCACTTGTGGAATATCGCTTTCGGTTTGATTCATTAAGAACATATAATTCGCTGTGAATTTGTTCGGGAAGTTCTCTACATCATCATAGGAAGTGGACTTTCTTTGAATCATGTCCTCGTCCCAGGCTTTTAATTTTGAAACAAGTTCACTTGCAGTTTGTTTTAGGCTTGCATATTTAACTCCATTGTAAGTGGCATCTGTTGTTAACTTTTTAACCAATACTTCTAAGTGAGTACTATTGTTTTTTAATTGATTCACCATTTGGTGCATTTCAGTAACTGTATTTTCCATAAAACGCATCACAGAATCATAGATACGGTAATCGGTTGCCGTAGTGCTATAGTTTGGATTTGCTAAAATTTGCCCTGTTGTACTGATTGTTTTTGATCCAGTGATCAAACGAATGGTATAGTTACCTGGTATCGCTTTGTGTCCATTAAAACTACTTTCGATATAGACATTTGGGATGGCGGTTACGGTTGCATGACGAAGGTTCCAAACAAAACGATTTAGCCCCTTTGACTTTGTTAATGTAGGATCCTTTCTTGGACCGCCATCATAACTTTTATAATTTTCATCAGGCTTTGAACTAAAGCTTCGAACCAATTGACCAGCTTCGTTTCTAATCTCCAATTTCAATTCTACTGAATCTGGAAGACTAGGTAATTGATAATACAATACCATGCCTGTTGCCGGATTCACACCTGTAGTTGATTTTGCTCCCGAGAAACTAGCATCATTATTGTCTAGTTCGCTGTAACCTGATGCCAACATAGTGGAGCTTGGTGCATACATTTTTGCAACAGTGGTGTCTCCTTTGAATTGACGAATTAAGTTTAAGTCATCTAATATCCAGAAAGACCTACCAGATGTAGCAGCAATTAAATTGTTTTGGTGGATGCGTAAATCTGTGATGGGTGTAAGGGGCAAGTTTAATTGGAAGGGACTCCAGTTTTTACCGCCATTTCTTGAAATATATACACCTAGCTCTGTTCCAGTGAACAACAAATCTTTAACCACATCATCTTCTCTTACTACTCTTGTAAAAGCCGTAGGCGCGATACCAGTATTTATTTTTGTCCAAGTAGTTCCGTAGTCTGTTGATTTGTATAAACCTGGTGTATGGTCATTGAATTTGTACCTTGTAGTAGCAATATAAACTGTTGCTTTATCATGTGGAGAAACTTCAATTGCATTGATTAAACATTCTGCTAAACCTGCAGGAGTTATATTTTTCCAGCTAGCACCACCATCTTTTGTTAAGTAAACATAACCATCGTCGCTACCAGTATAGATCACCCCTTTTTCATGAATAGACTCCATCACATAAGCTAGTGTGCCATAATTTTCTGCACCTACTGCTTCGTTCGTAAATGGAATGCCCGGCTTACCTTGTTTCGATTTTTCATTACGCGTTAAGTCAGGAGAAACTTCCTTCCATGTTTTTCCCATGTCAGAGGTTTTCAATAAATATTGTGACCCATGATAATACGTGTTTGGTTCGTGCTTACTCCAAATGATGGGTGCATTCCAGTTATATCGATACTTAATGTCTTTTGCATCACGTCCTAAATATTGAATAGGCGCTGCCATGATATTGGTGCTTGCCTTTGTTTTTGTATCCAACACTTCTATGGTTCCCTGATAAGAACCGCCTAAAACATATCTTGGATTGTTGGGATCAAATGCTAAGAAAGCACTTTCCCCACCTGCTGAAGCAGACCAATTTCTTTCATCAATACCACCAGCTCCAATTGCACGACTTGCAATTTTTACAGAACTATTGTCTTGTTGTCCTGCATAAATATTATAAGGCGTTTCGTTGTCTACATTGATTCTGTAAAACTGTGCAGTAGGCATATTGTTTTGACTACTCCAAGATTTTCCACCGTCATGTGTTACGGCAGCGCCTCCATCGTCTGCAATCACCATATTTTTTCCATTGCTTGGATGAATCCACAAATTATGATAGTCGCCATGTGTATCTGCAAAGTCAACAAATGTTTTACCACCATCAATCGATTTTAAAGAAGGCGCACTCATTACATACACGGTATTTTCATCCGTTGGATCTGGAAATAGTTCAATATAATACCAAGCTCTTTGGATCAATCGATGGCTCTTATTAATTTGAGACCAACTTGCACCCGCGTCATCTGACACATATAGGCCGCCTGCGTCTTTGTCAAAATCACTTTCTATTAAGGCGTATACTTTTTCTGCATTTGCTCTTGATACAGCAATAGACATTTTACCCATTTCTTTTGGTAATCCGTTATCCAGCTTCTCCCAGTTGTTGCCACCATCCGTTGATTTATACAAGCCACTACCTGGTCCACCACTAATGACTTGCCAAGGCAAACGACCATGTTCCCACATGGCAGCATATAAGATAGATGGATTTTGCATATCCATAGAAATTTCAGCACAACCTGTTTTGTCATCAACGTATAAAACTTTTTTCCAGCTAAGTCCACCATCAACAGATTTATAAATACCACGTTCTGTTGATTTGCTATACAAAGCACCTTGTGCTGCTACAAAAACAATATTTGGATTTTTTGGATCAATTACAATTCTTGAAATATGTTGGGTTGCATCCAATCCCATTTTTTTCCAAGTCTTTCCTGCATCAGTGCTTTTGTATACACCATCTCCATGATGCGTCATGACACCTCTTATTGCATGTTCACCCATTCCTACATACACTATATTTGCATCAGATTCTGCCACAGCAACTGCTCCAACCGACCCTGTTTTAAAAAACCCGTCCGAAATATTATTCCAACTGATTCCGCTGTTGTCGGTTTTCCATAAGCCTCCACCTGTTGTGCCCATATAATAGGTGGCAGTATTGTTTAATACTCCTGTTGCGGTGTTTGAACGGCCTCCTCTAAATGGACCAATACTTCTCCACTTAACAGGAGCTAGCTCCTTATTAAAATCCTGGGTTATACCCATTTGAACAGAAGCGACTAGGCTTAATAATACGATGCACTGTTTAATCATAAATTAGTTTTAGATCCAATAAATTTAAGCAAAAAAAAGACCCATCGAGTAATGGGTCTTAATATCTTTTATACAATGGGTATTATTTATACGCGGTAAAAATCGGCCTTCCAATTTTGGATCGATTGTTTGATGGCTTTTCCTGATAAATTTTCTGCCGCAGCTTTTTCAACTAACGCAGGAAACTCTGCATCAGGAGCAAAGCGCAATGCCACTATTTGCCCAACTGATAAACTTGTTGGAAGCAATTTGCCTGTTAAAACATAGTGGCGCAAATTCTCTTCTGCACGAATAGCTCTGTCTTGTGCCTTCAGCGCAAAGGTTCTTGAAAACCATGCAATGAAAACAAAGATGATGGAGGTTAATACAATTAAAGATGCTAAGTACTTGTTTTCAGGAGTCGATTTTAAAAAATAATTGAAGGACCCGCCTATTAATGCAACAATTGCACCAAAAGTTAAATAATGAAACCCAGGAACCATTTGGGCATGATTGTTAAAATTTTGTTCTTTCATGTTTTTAGATTTTATGTGAGCAAGATAATTACTTTGTTTAGTTTTATCATCATGAATTTTCAATATGCTTCTGATTTACATTTAGAGTTTGCTCAAAACAAAAAAACTTTGAGCAAAAGACCTCTAAAACCGCTTGCAGAAATTTTATTATTAGCAGGTGATATCATGCCGCTTGCTGATCTAGCTCAACACCAAGATTTTTTGAATTATATATCGGATCATTTTAAAATGACTTATTGGCTTCCGGGTAATCATGAATATTTTGGTGCTGATTTAGCAGCTTGGCCAAATCCATTTGAGGAGTCTATCCGGACCAATATTGTCTTGCTGAACAATAAAACAATCCATCTTGAAGACTCAATTGGTCCGATACAGCTTGTTTTTTCTACATTATGGTCTCATATTCCCTCCAATTTGACCGAGACTGTGGCTAAACGTATGCATGATTTTGGTCAAATACGATTGAAAGGACATGCCCTTAGTCCAGCAACTTACAATCAGCTCCACCAAGAAGCACTATCGTTTTTGGCTTATTCCCTATCCCCGACCAAAGATTTAAGCAATCGTCCTGAAGATAACCCCGGATCGAATCCGTCTCGAAAATTGGTTATTTCCCATCATTTGCCCAGTTTTTCAAATTATCCCAAAAAACACCAAAATGACCCAATAAACGCCGGTTTTGCCTCCAATTTGGACGATTTTATAGTAAAAATGGCCCCAAACGCCTGGATTTTTGGCCATCATCATACCAATATTCCTCCGTTTTTGATAGGAAAAACACCGCTTTACACCAATCAGATGGGGTATATAAAATTTAAAGAAAACAAAGGCTTTGATCGACAAGCTATGCTAACAATTTAAAATGGATTAGGCCAATCAAGCCCCAGCGTCTTATATATACGTTAATAGAATTACGTCTATTATCCCTAAAAAGCTAATGAAAATCATAGTATTTATTCATATAATATTATCTCATTAAATACTAATAAGCGTTAATTTAACGTTAACATATAGAGGCAACTCTGTGTTTATTATTCACCAAAGATTAAAATTTATGCAAACCAAAGGTTTATGGAGTTTGTTGTTGGTACTTTTTGCAAGTATCTCCATCGCAAACGCACAACAAAAATTGGTAACTGGTAAGGTTGTCGGAAGCGACAAAACACCATTGTCCAATGTTTCCGTTCTTGTTAAAGGAACAAGAGTAGCAACAAGTACAGATAATGCTGGTACTTTTTCTATCTCTGTTTCTAACAATCAAGTATTGACTTTCTCATTGGTTGGATTCGAATCCAAAGAGGTGAAAGTAGGTAACGCTTCAAACATTGAAGTTCGCCTTGCTTTAAAAGACAATACTCTTGAGGAAGTTGTTGTCACAGCAATGGATATCAAACGTAATCCTAAAGAATTAGGATACTCTGTTCAAAAAGTAAAGGGAAGTGAAATTGCTGAAACACAACGTAATAACTTTGTAAATAGTTTACAGGGTCGTGTTGCTGGTTTAACAATCAATCCAACAAGTGGTTTAGCGGGTGCTAGTTCTCAAATTGTATTAAGAGGATTTAACTCTTTATCATTGGACAACTCTCCTTTATTTATTATTGATGGTGTGATTATAGATAATTCATCTGTAAATGAAAACAACAGAAACACTGGTTTAGCTGTGAAGCCTACAAGTGCGAACGTTGCTTCAGAGAATAGATCAAATGACTATACCAATCGTATTGCGGATTTAAACCCGAACGATATTGAAAACGTAACGGTATTAAAAGGACCAGAAGCAACAGCACTTTATGGTAGCCAAGCAAGTTCTGGTGCAATTGTTATCACAACTAAAAAAGGTGGCGATAGCGATGGTAAGGTGAAAGTAGGCTATGACAATAGCATAAGAACATCTACTTATACAAGATATCCTGAAATCATGACCGATTATGATGCAGGGTTGAATGGTGTAAACCAAAATATATTTTCTTACTTTGGTCAAAAGTTAGATTACAACGCAAAGCGTTATGATAACTTGCACAACTTCTTTGAAACAAGCATGTCGAATACACATAACTTGTCTTTAGAGTATGGTAAAGGAAATCATTCAGTTCGTATGTCTGGTTCTTATTTAGATGAGCGTTCACCTGTGCCAACAAACAGTTATAAGAAATATAATTTCCGTGTGGTAACCAATCATAAGATTGGCAAAAATCTGGAAATTTCTCCAAGCTTTAGTTATATCAAAAGTTCTAATGACAAGCCTTTAAGAGGGGTGAAAGGATATGTGTTAAGTTTATTGTCTTGGCCGATTGACGACAATGCGCAAGAGTGGTTAAATGCGAACGGAACTAAAAAAGCATTGTTTAATGCAGATCCAAATTCCGAATTAGACAATCCTTATTTTAACTTATTCCGAAACAGAAGCCATGATGATGTATCAAGAACAGTGGCAACACTTTCTGTGAACTATACACCAACAAATTGGTTAACCATTAATGGTAGAGTAGGTTATGATACTTACCAACAAGATGGTTATACGAAGTGGGATTCTGCTTCTAACTTCTTGAGCCGCGCGCAAAAAGGAGCATTAGAGAACTATTACCGTACTTATTATGGTTACAACCACACAGTTACTGCAACTGCTAAGAAAAGCTTTGGCAAAATCAACACGAGAGTGATGGTGGGTAATATGTGGCAGGATTATGAAACACAAACCACTTCTATTTTTGGTAACAACTTGATTGATGCTAATAGAAACGATAGTGCATACACATTGGTTGCGTCTAGAATCCGTAATAGCAATATGACTCGTTTTGGTTTACCAAACTATAGCATCAACCGTCAAGCAGCTTATTTTGGTGAAGCAGCTGTAAACTATGACAATAAAGTATTCTTTACTTATTCTCACCGTTTTGAAGAGTCTTCTATTTTCCCAAAATCTAGCAGAGCATATAACTATCCAGCAGGAAGTGTGAGTATTATTATGTCAGACATCTTCCCTATTGTGAAAGAAGTAGCAAGTTATTGGAAATTAAGAGGATCTATTGCTAGCACTGCCCGTTCTAGTGCACCTTACGCAAACCAATCTATCTTAAACTTTAACACGGGTAGCGGTGGTGGATATTATTATGATTTCACCAATGCAAATCCTTATTTAACTCCAGAGCGTCAAAAGACAATGGAGTTTGGTACAGAGTTAAAATTGTTGAATGGCCGTTTAAGTACAGAGGCGACGTATTATAAAACAGAAAACAAGGATTTGATCGCAGAAAACTTTAGAGCAAGTTATGCAACGGGTTATGTATTAAATACATTAAACGTAGGTTCTAACGAAAACACAGGTATTGAAGTAGTATTGGATTATATGGTTGTTAACAAGAAGGATTTTTCTTGGAACACTCGATTCAACTTTAACAGAATGCGTAACAAGGTAACTTCTTTACCTTCTAACGTGCCAGAATTTTATATTTCTGATACTTGGGTATATGGAAATGCAAGAGGTGGATTAACAAACGGTGGACCAACTACCACAATTACTTCATATGGTTATGCAAGAAATAGTGCAGGTGCGATCTTGATTAATCCAGCAAATGGCTTGCCATTATTAGACAATACATTTAAAGTTAGAGGAGATCGTAACCCAGACTTTACTTTAGGTTGGTTAAACAACATCACTTATAAAGATTTAAGAATCTCTTTCTTATGGGATGTTAAAGTGGGTGGTGATATCTTTAACGCAACAGAAAGATACCTAACAACAATAGGAAGAAGCGCGTTGACTGCAGACAGAGATATAGCAAGAATTGTTCCTGGAGTATTGAAAGATGGCAAAGAGAATACTGCAACGCCAACACAGAACAATGTGTCTATCACTCCAGCAAACAACTCTTTATATTATACCACTATGCCTGAAGAAGCGTTTATTGAAAAAGACGTGAACTGGTTTAGACTGAGAGACCTTTCTTTTAACTATAACGTAAAGAAATTCTTACGTGGTGATATCGACAAATTAGCTAAAACATTAAATGTATTTTTAACGATTAATGATTTAATTCTTATTTCAAACTACAGAGGTGCTGATCCTGCAGTAGGTGCAACAACTTCTGCTAGCCGTGGTGTAAGTGGATTCGGTTTTGACTATGGTAACATGGGCGCGCCAATCGGCTTCAACTTTGGAATTAGAGCTTCTTTTTAATCAATAAAAACTTTTATATATGAAATATAATTTTAAACATCTTTTAGCAATAAGCGCTTTGATCGTATTAGTGGCTGCTTGTTCTAAAAAAATAGACGAGGCCTACCAAAACCCAAACTATAATGTGAAGGTAGCACCAGAAACATTAATGCCACAAATAGTCGCTTCAATGGCTGGTAACTATGGTGGACACGGTCCAATGAACGACCTAAGATACATTGGTGCGTATGTACAAAACTTTGCATTCGCAGGAACTCAAAGTAATTTCGATAAAATGGGTTACACGAATACAGACGTTGCGCAATCCTTCTGGCGCTCTCATTATTATGATATTGGACAAAACAATATGAAGATGATTGAGTGGGCTACTGAGAATAAGCAATGGGAAATTGCTGGTGTAGGTAAAGCGATTTTTGCTTGGAGCTGGTTAACTTTAACCGACTATCATGGCGAGGTAGTTTTGAAAGAAGCATTCAATACAGACCAGATCACTTTTAAATATGACACACAAGAGGAAGTTTATGCTTACTCTAGAAAATTATGTTTTGAAGCACTTGATTTATTAAACAAAACTGGTGAAAATGCAAGCCAAGCTAGCTTAGCTAAGGGCGATGCTTTTTTATATGCTGGTGATGTAGCAAAGTGGAAAAAGTTTGTGTATGGCGTTTTGGCTAGAACACACCACCACTTATCTAATAAATCAACATACAAAGCAGATTCGGTTTTATATTATACCAATCTTGCAATGAAAGAAACAACAGATGATGCTTTAGTAAAATTTGCTGCAACTTCTGTTAGTGCAACGAATAATTTCTTAGGGCCCTTCAGAAACAACTTGGGTGGTGCTAGCGTAGGATCTCCAACCGCAATTAGACAATCTGCTTTTATTGCAAATTTAATGAGTGGTTTAAATCCAACATTTAACGGTGTAGCTGATCCAAGAGCAATTTATCTTTTAAGAAAAAATGCCAACGGAACATTTAAAGGAGTTGAACCTGTAAAAGGTCAGTTGGTAATGGCAGGCGCTGACCGTCCAGAAAACTTTCATGGTGTGTCACAGGTTAATGGAACAGTGAATACTGCTCCTTCTTCAGATGTAAACTGTCGTTTTATCTTTAGAAACAGTGCACCTTTCCCTGTAATGACCGCATCTGAAATGGCGTTTTTACGTGCAGAAGCTGCTTTCATTAAAGGAGATAAAGCTGCAGCCTTGGTTGCTTATAAAGATGGTATCTCTAAGCATTTTGATTTATTAATAGCAAACTACAATACCAATGTACCCACTGCAGATTTGTTAACAGCTGCTAAAAGAGATGCTTTCTTGGCAAACACAGCAGTAGTACCTGCAAGCGCAAACAGCCTAACATTGCCAATGATTATGTTGCAAAAATACATCGCTCTTTGGGGACATGGTACTTTTGAAACATGGGTAGATATGCGTAGATACCATTACACAGATAAAGATGCAAATGGTGTTCAAGTATATACTGGATTTACTGTTCCAGCAACTTCAGATTTATTCCCAGACAATGGTGGTAAATTAGTGTACAGAATGCGTCCAAGATTTAACTCTGAGTATGTTTGGAACATCAATGAGTTAAACAGAATTGGTGCTACTACTTTAGATTACCATACAAAAGAAATGTGGTTCTCTACAAAGTAGTCAACGACAAAGTTTAGAAAGATTTGAATAATGGGCCTCCCGATTTCGGGAGGCCTTTTTTGTGAGCTATTTTGTAAGCATAGATGTGTTAACTTTAAGTAATCCCTTTTGCTCAATCAAAGTATTTGAAAATGAAATCTAAAAATTATACCTATTCCTATTGCAGTTCAATTTCCTTTTTGGTAGTTATAAGTTTGTCGTCAATTTTAACACCAGTAGCTGCACAGAAGGTATCTTGGAAAAATGTTTCAAGTAATTTTAATTTGCACACGAATTCGATTCAAGCATTTGTATCTATATCTACCACCTTACATGATAGTGCGTTCAAGGCTTTTTATGTGCTCTTGAATAACGAGGACCCTGCTATCAAAATGGGAGTAGATACCACATTGTATAGACGCATGACGCCTTCTGGATTCTATGAGCGATTAAATAGCCCAAGCATTGTAATGAATGCCTCCTTTTTTGAATTTAAAAACAATACAAATTTAAACGTCTTGGTGAATGACGGGCAATTACTTGCTTTAAACAAACAAGACTTAGCAGGTAAGGGAAAAGATAGTTTAACCTATACGCATGTATTGTCTTCTGCAATTGGCATGGATAAAAAAGGGAAGATGGATGTGGCGTATACTTTTACAGATTCAAATAGTATGGATGTATTGTTTCAACAAAATCCTATGACACCTATAAAAGACACTTATTCGAAATTGTCAATGGAACAAAAGAAGGCCTTAGATATTAAAAAATGGGAATTGAAATGGGCAGTAGGCGGAGGTCCGGTCTTGGCAAAAGAGGGCGCTATTTTTATTACCAACAACGAGGAGAAAAAATTTGCAGGGAAGGCAATCGCCGATCATCATCCACGAACAGCAATGGGCTATACAAAAGATGGACAATTAATCTTACTAGTTGTGCAAGGCCGAATGAAAAATATTGCAGTGGGTACAACCTTAACAGAAACCGCGCAAATATTAATTGATCTTGGTTGTGTAGAAGCGATCAATTTAGATGGAGGTGGAAGTTCTTGCTTATTAATTAACGGCAAAGAAACCATCAAGCCCTCCGATCCAACAGGACAAAGACCAGTTCCTGCAGTTTTTTTTGTACGATAAATTAGTCTAAATAGACTTCTTTCTAAGACATACGATGTAATCCTGCATTGAATCATAGACTATATACTAATAAATATTTTTATTTGTCGATCTGAATTTTTAGAGCGTATTTTTACGCAGTAAAGCAATGGATTGATTTTATATTTTAATGGCATCAACCTGAACAATTCAGTTTGGGTGTAAATTAAAATAGCATGAAAAAATCAATTCAATTTACAGCGCTCTTTGCTAGTCTACTCATTTTGTTTTTTACTGCATGTACAAAAGAAGCTCCGGTATTAGGGATTGCAGCTCCTGGAAAGTATAGTCCCGATACCATTGGGACAGACGAAACACTGGCTGCTTTTAATGATGCCATGGTTCGTTTCGATCCAGTGTATCTTCAAGTTGTATTTAAAGAAATTAAATCTAAAGAACAAATTCAAGCGGTCAGTAAAAATTTGTTAATTGAACTGAATAAAAATGCTACTGATAAAATAGCACAAAAAGCACTCACTGAGCTCTATCATTTTGAATCTTTTGAAGCATTAGAAAAAGCCTCGATTGCGTTAACACAAAACGCATCTGCACTCAAAATAAAATTCTTTAATAATAACGAAGCACCTACAACAGAACAAAAAAAAGCGCTCTCCGAAGCAAGGAAAATGTTTATTAAAAATAAATTGACCGTCTTAGAAAAAGCCAATCAAAAAAGAGCTTCTGGTTTATGGAATGATATGGCAGATGAGATTGAAAGGCAGTTTCATTATTATACCTTGATTTATAACGAAGAGTTTGAATCTGAAATGAATGGTGGTGCGGAATGTAATGAGTCTTGTTGTTTGGAATTTGTCTCATGTCAACAAGCTGCAAAAAAAGATTATATCATGAATGTTGTTGCATTATCATTTATGAGCGGTGGATATTTTTATACAGTAAGCAATAGGTTAACCATAAATAATCCAGCTTTGAATCCAATGGCGCCAGTAGTTGGTGCGATGATAGGACTTTCAGGATCAATCTTATTGGCAGATCAATTTTATAAAATGGACCTTAGCAATTGTGTTTTAAACTATAAGGCTTGTATTCAAAGAAAAAAGGGAAATTAAATATCAATAATATGAAAACAAACTTTTTAAATCCATTTAACTTAAAAATGAAAACAATTATTCTACTACAATTAATTGTTTTATCTTATTTTTTGTATTCGAAATTTAAATTGCAATTAACCAAAACAAATACACTAATTTATTTATCACATTTTACTGCAGTAATATTAAATTCTTATTTTCAAATTAATATATACCTAGATCATTTAGTAAACAATCCAATTGATAAAAAAGGTCATAAAATTTATAGCAGAAATATTTTATTATTATTAATAATCATATTTATTATAATTCCTATTGTATACATTTATCAATTTGGATAAACTGTTATGTTTAAGTCGTAAAAATTTAAAAAACGAACCGAATTTTCTCGGTTCGTTTTTATTTATGCCCTATCTTTGTGCCATCATCAAGAAGCCTTAAATGGCTGCCAACCGAGAGAGTCAAACTCCGCGGTGGTAAAATCGATGAGGACTTACTGTCAAAAAGCAAACGTAATTTCCTTTATCATTTTTCTTGGTCTGATTTATTTAATCAAATTAAAGTCAATCATACCATGCTTGTATCGAATCAAAAACCCGAAAAAGAACTAGTTCAATCTAAGAAGGACTTAGAACTTTTTATTGAATCTAGTACGCCTTTAGAAGTGAAGGGTAAATTGCAACTTACTTATTTGAGTGAAAATTTTGAAGGTCGTTTCATTGCCACCCCTGATTTAATTAAACTAAAAACAATTCATCCTTTTCAAGGCATGGTGGCTGCAGTTGCGGTAGAGCCTGGGAATTTGGTTCAATTTTTACAGGCGAATGGGGGTTTAAGTGCTACAGGACAGCAACATATCTATTTTTTAGTGTTTGATATTTTTCACCTCTACAATCTTTTCCGCTTAAAGCCTCAGTCTTTATTGGCACTATATCAAGAAGCTTTGACAATTTTAAACGCAAAAGGGGCTACCATAGAATTTGGAAAGATTGATCCAAGATCAGACTTGGGTAATGAATTAGCGGCTTGGCTACATGTACAAGTGAAACAAAGGTTCAAGCATAGTTACTGTTCCCCTAAAGGTCTGTTGTATAGTTTTCAAAACCTATTGAAGCTGTATCCTGAATATTTTATACCAGCTTAAGCACATGGATAGCGGTCCTTATTTAACAGCTAATATAATCGTCACCCTGTCCAAAGATATTGCTTAATAATTCCTTTGCTCTAGCGACTTCTTTTTCATTGCCTACCCTAAAGGTATCGGCGAGTGCCAATAAATCATATAACATGGGGTCCAATTTAACCGCTTCCACTACTTTGGGATAAAGCGGTTCTATTAATAAACCCCTGGTTTCCATTTTGGGATCTGGCCAGACAAGCATGTTTTCGTTTGGAAAATCATCTCTTAATATGGGAGCAGTTGCAGCTGTCGGAATCCCTTTGGCCAATGTGCCAGCTTGCGCAGGAAAAATATACCTTAATCCATAGACCAAGAGTCCGAAAAGTGCCGATTTTTGAATCGTTTTTTTATCCATTCCAATTAATCCAGCATAAACAGACCTGTTCAAAGAGGCTGAAATCTCTGATTGTGCAATGAATAAACTGCTCGCTAAGTCCTTATTCAGCCATTCCTCCTCCCCTAAACTAAAAATTTTAAGTAGGACTACGATATCCTGAGGTCTCATGCCTTTATGTGCTTTCATTCCTCAAAAATACGATTTTCCCATTAAATTTTTATATCGCGAATTGAGAATTTAATTATTTCCAACTTTGACCCTACTTTTTTCATCCTCTGCGCCAGATGATTGTCTGCTTGTGGGTTTAAAATTCCCACCAAAACGATAAGTGAAACTCATGCTTAAAATTCTAGTATCTTTTCGGTTGCTAAAGTTGGCTTCTGTATTACTGAATCGAATTGACCCCGATGGTAAATTGGTTGAAAAGAGGTCTCTTAGACCAAGTTTTAGTGTCCCTTTCTTTTTGAGCACTTGTTTTTGAACCCCTAAATTCACCTGACTTAATGGATTGACTATTATTTGACCCTCTATTCCCTTGGTTCTATACCAGCCACTAATTTCCGCAGTCCAGCCTTTTTCAAACTTAAATTGATTATTTACACTTATTAAATACATGTCAGCAGAAATATCTAATGGGTCTCCAGCTACATTTCCTTTATAATTATCATGTGTATAAGCTAAATATATATTAGAACTCAATATTTTCTTGGTTGACAATTGAATGTTTGATGCAATTCCAAAATTAGTTTTTGTCCCAATATTGTTTGGTTGTAAAATTGTCGCAAAGCCGTCTTGTATCATTGCTTGCTGAAAAATTCTGTTGACAATCGTATAGTTGATAGTTGTTGTTAAGAATTGATTATAGGTATGCGCTAATTCAAAATTATTACCAATCTGTGGTTGTAAAAATGGATTTCCCTTGTTGTAAGTATACTTGTCTATATAAAAAACAAACGGATTCATGTCCTGATAACCTGGCCTATCTATTCTTCTACCAAAATTGATAGCATATTCGTTTTTGTCATTTGCTTTATAAGTGATATAACTGGTTGGAAACAAATTGGTATAAGTTCTGTTGAAACCGGAATCTAATCTTACTTCATTTCCTGTTTGATAACCAGTTGCATTGGTGTTCTCGGCCCTTAATCCTAATTGAAAGCCCCATTTATTAACTTCTTTGCTATAGTTTACATACGCGGCATTGATATTTTCTTTATAATCAAAGCTGTTTGTTTTGTTAAAGTCAGGAATTTTAGCTTCATTTTCAATTGTAAAAAAATTTGCTTCATTAGTCGTTTGGACAAAGCTGGATTTTAAGCCAAATTCAAATTTTCCCTTGTTTGACAAGGGTTGTACGTAATCGGTTTTAAACGAGGCAATTTTTATACCAATCGGAAATGCTCCAGTGAGTTGTTCTCTATATCGAATACTTTTGTCTGCATTGAGCATTTGGTTATTCAATTGACTAAATCCATCTGAAGTAAAATTACTTGCATCTATATCGAAATTGACTTCTTTTCCTAATGTGTCAAATTTGTGTTGTAAGTAAAAATTAGCAGAAAGGTTTTTCCAATTTACCCTAAAATCATTTTCTGAATTTATAATTGAATCTGTTTGATTGCTCCCGTTTTTTAAAATACTAATATTATTGCTTTTTTGATTTTCAGGATTGGAGAAACCAGAGATGACTGCGCCAATATTTGTTTTCTTATTGATGCTATAATCAAATCCTGTTTTGAAATTTACATTATCAGTTTCTTCATTTTTTGAAACAGCATCTTGTTCAAAAATGGCAATCACATTTTTATTTTGATCCTTATATTTTCTTAAAATTGCTATGTTATTAAAACCTTCCCAGTTGGAATAACTTAAGTTAGAAAACACATTTAGTTTATTTTTTCTAAAGTTTAAATTCAATCCATTGCTATTTCTGTGGTAAACCCCCTGACCCAAGCTTCCATTATAAGTTCCGTTCATCCCGGCGGTTTTATTCTTCTTCGTCTTTATATTTATCAATCCTGCATTTCCGGCAGCATCGTATTTTGCAGGCGGATTGGTCATTAGTTCTATTTGATCAATTGAGGTAGATGGGAGTGTCCTTAAGTAATTGTATAAATCAGCAGCACTTAAGTAGGTTGGTCGACCGTCTATTAATACCAAAACAGAGGACTTGCCTTTTAAGGAAATATTGCCATCCTTATCCACATATACGCCAGGTGATTTTTCCAATACCTCAATCACATTTGCCCCCACATTAGACGGGGAAGCGTCTACATTGATGACGGTTTTGTCAATTTTTACCTCGTAAAGTGGTTTTTTGCTTGAAACCACTACTTGTTTTAATTGATGAACACTGTCGGGACTAATCAATGTTTTCTTGACCTCGTTACTGTCTTTAACCATTTTGACGCTACTAACCTCTTGTGCATCTAAATTTTGAATACTTATAACACATAATAAAAAGTAAACTAAATGTTTCATTTGTTGATTTTCTGATGAATTTGCGTAAAACTAATCTACTATACAATGCAAGGTACTGGGTAATATGCTGGAAGGGAAAATAAGTACTTAAGCGGTTGCTTGTTGTTTACAACGAAATGGTTCATAAAAGGTTACAAATCCAAATCATTCATCCTAAATGACAACAATAATCAACATTTTCTGTTAATATTGAATACGTTATGATAGGATTTCAATTTACTCCATTTAAAGCCGGTAAAAACAAGAAAAGCATGTTCGAGCAAATGCTCGATCTGTTCACGGAGCTATTGAATTATACCAATGGGGATGCCACAGAAGCCTTAGATTGGCTCAATCAATTAGACCGTAAGCACAAATTTACCAATGACGACTACGGAATGGGTGATTTTATTGAGGACTTAAAGGAAAATGGCTATTTGAAGGAAAATGGGCCAGATGGTACTTTTAAAATTACTTCCAAAACAGAACAGACAATCCGTAAGAAGAGCTTGGAGGATATCTTCGGTAAACTGAAAAAAGGAACAAAGGGAAATCATCAAACCAATAAAACCGGTCCAAGTGCCGAACTCAGTCCAGATACAAGGGCTTTTCAGTTTGGGGATAATATAGATCAGGTTGATTTTACAGAGAGTATCCGCAATGCCCAGATCAATCATGGAGTAGAAAATTTCACCATGCACGAAAATGACTTATTGATTCGTGAGAGTGATTTTAAAACGCAAACTTCCACTGTCTTGATGATTGACATTTCGCATTCTATGATATTGTACGGGGAAGATCGCATTACTCCTGCTAAAAAAGTGGCGATGGCATTATGCGAACTCATCACTACCAAATATCCTAAAGACACCATTGACATCGTTGTTTTTGGAAACGATGCATGGAGCATCGAAATTAAGGACCTTCCTTATTTACAAGTTGGACCCTATCACACCAATACAGTAGCAGGTTTGGAATTGGCGATGGATTTACTGCGTCGACGTAAAAATCCGAATAAACAGATTTTTATGATCACGGATGGCAAACCAACTTGTTTAAAAATTGGCTCTAAATATTATAAGAATAGTTTTGGCCTTGATAGAAAAGTGGTGAATCGTTGTTTAAATTTGGCGGCACAGTGTAAAAAATTAAAAATACCCATTACCACTTTCATGATTGCCGCAGACCCTTATCTACAAAAGTTTGTAGAAGAGTTTACCGAGATGAATCATGGCAAAGCCTTTTTTGCATCTTTGGACAAACTAGGTAGTTTTATATTCAATGATTTTGAGAGCGGCAAGAGGAAAACAGTGTATTAAATAAAGAAACAGTTAAAACAATAGAAGTGGCTAATAAAAAAGAAACAGCAGCAAAAAAAGAACTTGCTAAAACAAGCAGCATAGAAAAAATCAACACGCTCGGAAAATTAATTAAATCGGGTTATCAATCTAAGTCTATTAAGGACGAAGTGAGAGATAATTTAATTCAATGTTTACAAAACAAAGAAAATCCTTTCACGGGAATTCTTGGATACGAAGACACGGTGATACCGGACACAGAGCGTGCTTTGTTAAGCAGACATAATATTTTATTTTTAGGTTTACGTGGACAAGCTAAAACAAGAATGGCAAGACAGATGACCGACTTGTTGGATGAATATATTCCAGTGATTATGGGTAGCGAGGTGAACGACGATCCACTAAAACCATTGAGTAAGTTTGCAAAAGATTTAATTGCAGAACATGGGGACGAGACACCCATACAGTGGTTACACCGCTCTGAACGTTACGGCGAAAAACTAGCTACGCCAGATGTAAGCGTGGCGGACTTAATAGGCGATATAGATCCAATCAAAGCAGCTAATTTAAAATTAAGCTTCTCGGATGAAAAAGTAATTCACTATGGTATTATACCAAGAAGCAATCGTTGCATATTTGTAATCAACGAATTGCCGGATTTGCAAGCAAGAATACAAGTGTCGTTGTTTAATATTTTACAAGAAGGTGATATTCAGATTCGTGGTTTTAAATTGCGTATGCCATTGGATATTTTATTTGTGTTTACGGCAAACCCAGAAGATTATACCAACAGGGGAAGCATTGTAACACCATTAAAAGATAGAATTGAAAGTCAAATTTTAACGCATTATCCAAAAACTCTAGAAACTTCTTTAGCGATTACCGAACAAGAAGCAGATATTTTAGAGGCGCAAAAACAAAGAGTGGATATTAGTGATTTGGTTAAGCGTTTGATTGAACAGGTTTCTTTTGAAGCAAGGTCCAATGAATTTGTTGATAAGAAAAGCGGTGTAAGTGCACGTTTAACAATTGCTGCTTTTGAAAATGCGATTAGCTCTGCTGAGCGTCGTGCGATTATCCATAATGAAAAACACACTTATGTGTGGATCAGTGATTTAATGGGCATTATACCTTCTATCACCGGGAAAATCGAATTGGTATATGAAGGCGAACAAGAGGGTCCATATGAAGTGGCACTCAATCTATTAAACAAAGCAATCCGAACTCAATTTATTGAGTACTTCCCGAATCCGGAATTGTTGAAGAAGAAAAAGATGGTCAATAAAAAAGGGGAGGAGAAAGCGTTGGACAATCCATATAAAGCTATTACAGGCTGGTTTGACGGAGGGAATCATTTAAACCTATTATTGGACATGAAAGACGCAGACAAGATCATTGCCTTGTATAAGGTAGATGGCTTGTTTGGGTTGGTTAAAAAATATTATCCGCAAGCAAATGAAAAGGAGTCAACTTTATTAATGGAATTTGTTTTACATGGTCTTGCAGCATTCTCTTTAATTAATAAAAAAATGATTGACGGGAAGATTGAATTCAATGATCTAATGGGTAGCATGATGAATTTAGGTAGTTTTGGCACAGAAGATGATGACTTTAATGAATCCGATTATCAATAAGCGCTTTCTTGCCTAATTTTCAAATGCCCTGTTCGCTTTAAAATAGTAAATTATTTATCAAGAGCATTGTACTGATTTAAAAAAGCTACTACCTCTTTAATCGATTTTAACTTTGTCTTTTTATCAACGGTATTTTGGATTGTTTTAGGCAAGGCTTTTGTTACATTGTCATATCCGAGATCGGTTAAAAAAGTCAAATCTCCTTTATATGCAATAGCGTAATATAAAGTTGTTTTAAAGTATTGATCTGTTTTTCCCTTAAGCGGATCGTAGTTTTCGGTAAAAATAAATTTTTCTTGTCTTGTTACAAGTTGAACTGTGCCTTCGTTATGTATTTCATAAAACAGGATTCTATTCTTTTTACTTTGATCCTTAAAGGCCATAAACCTTTTAATAATTTTGGTGCTATCGTTTGGATCTAATAGGTCTACCTTAATCACAGATCCATCAACAGGTGCTAACTCAACACCTTTATCATCAATGTAATGCAGTTCGCCTGTGTAACCATTGAATTTTGTTTTTTGAACATACACTTTACCTCCGCTTGCTAAATGCAGGTATGCCTGGTCCCATTTATCTGATAAAAATGGACTTCCCTTAACTTCTGTTAAAGGATTGCCCGACTTGTCTGAAAAATCGGTATTTAAAATCTTAGTTGCAATGTTGTTTAATCCACGGCCTTGTGAATAGGCAAATTGTGCAGCAAATAGAAGGCAAATTAAAATTGCTTTTTTGGAATATAGCATTGGATGGATTGACATAGCGAATGATTTAATCATTTAACTAAGTTAATTAAAATAGAGCAGCATTTTAATAATCTTGCTTATTTAGAAGGATCTAATTTAATTTTTGTGAATACTTGTAAATGAGGCAGGGCTAATACTGCGATGCCTATAAATAAAAGAGGCAACATTTCTTTTACATTCCAAGTTTCAAGCGACCAAAATACAAACCCAATGATGCCAACCCAAGCTACTAAAGCGTATGGAGTGGCCTTACTTAATAATTCTTTCCACCCATTCAAGCTATTTTGCATGCCAAACTCTTGTCTTATTTTATCAAAAGATAAGATAGAATGCCATAATCCAAAGTAAAAACTAAAACATAGCCATAAGGGTAAAATCATATTTAAGATGGTTAAACAGCCAATTTGCATAACTGCGAAAAAAAACTGTTTGCTATCTGAAAAGAAATATCGATTTGTAAAAAATAAAATGATATGAAGTAATACTAAGCTAGTTTTAGAAATTGGCAATACAATTTTGGCAATATCAATATAGGCAGTTGCCTGCATTTTTGATTGTCCCAGTAAAACAAAAACATCTATAGCAGTATGAATATTTTTGCTCAGTAAAAAAAGAATCCAACTCAACCCTAATATACTATACACTATCTTATGAATGCCTGTATAGCTTTTGCCCAGCCAGTCTATCTCACCAAAATGATAAGAAGTAAGACCAATGAAAATGAGTATTGCAATGGTGGGCAAGAAATACCAAACCAACGCATAAGCGACCATATTCAAAATATATTTTGTTAAGAAAAAATACTTATGCTTTGTGCTTACTGTGTGATTGATTTTTTGATCAATATAAAAATCAAGTGCACCATGAGGAATACCCAAAACAAATAAGGTAATAAATAGTACAACCAATTGTTGATTGAGTGTAAGAGGAAAATAGGCATGAATCAATGCCATGACAAAACCAATCAATATTAAAGCCTGTCTGAGTTTAATCTGCATAAATAGTTTGGGCATAAAAAAGGGCGAGTTAATTAACTCGCCCTTTAAAGGTAATGAATTAAGCAGCTTTTCTGCTCAATGCATATATTACAAGGCCAAATCCGATTTTGTTAACAGCATCACCGATGTTGTATACAATATCCATATTCAAGCCAATATTAGCAAATCCTGCATACCACTGTCCATCAGCTGTTCCGATTAAATATCCTAATGGATAGATAGCCCAACCAACTAAAATGAACCAGCCTAAAGCTTTGTTAGCAGAAGCAACTGCAGTTCCTGCACTTGTTGCCAATTTTTTAACATCACCCATCCATACTTCATACACAATGTAGAAATATGCAAGCGCACTTACTGTACCCCAAACTGTTGGATTGCCTAATCCAGCTTCGCCCATGTAACCTGTTACTAACATTACAACAGAAGCCAAAATCATTTTCCATAATAAACTAGTTGTACCACCCGCTTTTTTTGTGATCAAATAGAACTCAACACACATTAAAGGCACAGTCAACAACCAGTCAACATAACGGAAGAAAGTTGGAGAGTCTTGTGTTTCTGCGTAATAACTACGCATGTAGTAATAGTGAACAGCAGCAATAAAAGTGATCAAACCCGATACCAATACCGAGGTACGCCACTCTTGGCTTGTGTTGTTCAATTCAAAAAAGAAAAATACTGAAGCGGCCATCATAGCCATGGTGCCTACAAAGAAGGTAAACGAAACGTAGTCCGTTTTTGCAATCACTGTAGTTGCGTCTAATAGAAATAAAGAATCCATATTGTGGAGATTTGGTGAACTTGGTTAAACAATCGTTAGTAATTAACATCAATTTATTATAATTG
>JACCEA012381035.1_pt1 | contig 29637 bp, 18 predicted proteins | sample 7449851 | NCBI WGS metagenome assembly JACCEA01 (sample SAMN15323453, study PRJNA562643) | freshwater metagenome | isolation source: river surface water | place: USA:Blue River Watershed | collected 2017-08-18
CAGTACCAGTTGCCATTACAAGCAAAATTCTGTCTTGACCGTTAGCAATAGCCTCAACCGTTCTGTTTACTGCAATTTGTTGGTAGTATCTTGGTTTGCGATTTGTACCGTCAAAATAATAGTCTTGCGAAGCAATTTTTTCGGCTTCATCTGTCGTGATGCCTTTATATTTTTTGTATTTCTCCCAAAGTTGTTCAGGAGTAGGGAAGTCGTCTATTCCAATTTCGGTTTCAATATTACCGTCAGTTGCTGTACGGTCGTGAAATAAAAAGCCGTCACCGTTGCTACTGAAAACACATGGAATGTCTAGTATTTGAGCATAGTCTAAAGCCTGTTGAATTCCAGCTCTAACAGAATGTTTGTTATCTTTCGCTTCAATAATTGCAATAGGAATATTTGGTTTGTAATATAAAATGTAGTCAGCCCGTTTTTGATTTCCTCTTGCTGTTAGTTTACCTCTAACATATATTTTACCGTCAGTAAAGGAAACCTCTTCCAATAGCTGTGTATGTATATTCCAGCCCGATTTTTCAACCGCAGGAGTAATAAACTTGGTGCATATATCACGTTCAGAAAGTATCTTTTTATCTATCATTTATTGATTTAAAAATTCTATTTTAGTCTAGTTGAAAATGAAATTACTTATTCAAATCTGAATTTATTTATCTCTTAAAAATAACAAAGGCTAGTTGTTTGACCTACCCCCAATAAAAATCAATTCGTTGATATATTAAATATTGCAGTATTATCTTTTTAGCAATTGAATCATATAATTTTGGGTATTGTTGAATTGTTTTTGCAATATAAAAAAATTAGTTAATTGTCACAAAATGTTTTAGCGGGTTTCTTATCAAAAAAACACCTTATTTAATACTATTTTTGATACCTTCCCTATATTTGGATTAAAACCAACTAAAATATCATAAAAAAAACTCCTAACCTTTCGATTAGGAGTTTTTTTATACCTTATATATCACTCTCTCTTAGTTTGACTTCTTAATAATCGTGTCTGCAATGTTTTGAGGCACGATTTCGTAGTGGTCAAATGTTAAGTTTGCTGTTGCACGACCTGAAGAGATAGTACGCAAGTCAGTTACGTAACCAAACAATTCCGACAAAGGAACATCTGCTTTAATTACTTGAGAACCTGCTTTGGTATCCATTCCTTTCATCATTCCACGACGACGGTTCAAGTCCCCTGTGATAGGCCCTGTATATTCGTCTGGGGTGATGATTTCTACTGCCATGATTGGCTCAAGGATTTTTGGACCTGCCTGACGAGCAGACTCTTTGAATCCAATACGAGCAGCCATTTCAAAAGACAATGAATCTGAGTCAACATCGTGGTAAGAACCATGGAATAAACGTACTTTCATTGAATCCACAGGGAAACCTGCCAATGGACCATTCGACATTGCTTGTTCAAAACCTTTTTGAATCGCAGGGATAAATTCACGAGGAATAACACCACCAACGATTTCGTTTACGAACTCTAAGCCAGTCTTTCCATCTTCACGAGGCATAATTTCGAATACAATGTCGGCAAATTTACCACGACCACCCGATTGTTTTTTATAAACCTCACGGTGTTCGTAAGCTTTCGTCAAAGTTTCTTTATAGGCTACTTGTGGAGCTCCTTGATTTACTTCTACTTTGAACTCACGACGCATACGGTCGATGATGATTTCAAGGTGAAGCTCACCCATTCCACGAATAATCGTTTGACCAGTTTCTTCGTTTGATTCAACGGTAAGCGTTGGGTCTTCTTCGATAAGTTTAGTAATTGCTTTCGAGAAGTTATCTTGGTCAGCTGTTTTCTTAGGCTCAATAGCATATCCAATAACTGGGTCAGGGAATACCATTGACTCAAGAACAATTGGATTTTTCTCATCCGATAAAGTATCACCTGTTTTAATATCTTTAAAACCAACGATAGCACCAATATCTCCGGCCTCCAACACTGGGATAGAGTTTTGCTTATTGGCGTGCATTTGGAAGATACGAGAGATACGCTCTTTATTTCCTGAACGATTGTTCAACACATAAGAACCAGCCTCTAATGTACCTGAATAAGAACGGATAAAGCACAAACGACCAACATAAGGGTCTGTTGCGATTTTAAATGCAAGAGCAGCAAACGGCTCGCTAGCACTTGGCTTACGAGTTACTTCTGCACCTGTATCAGGGTTTGTACCTACGATAGCTTTTTTATCCAAAGGAGAAGGAAGCAATGCCATTACGTAATCAAGCATTGTTTGTACTCCTTTGTTTTTGAACGAAGAACCACAAAGCATCGGAACAACTTTCATAGCGATAACCGCTGCACGCAAAGCTGCCAATATTTCATCTTCAGTGATTGAATTTGGATCTTCGAAGTATTTTTCCATCAAAGTTTCATCAAACTCAGCTACTGCTTCCAACAATTTCTCACGGTATTCGATGGCTTCCTCCATCATATCATCAGGAATTGGAACCTCTGTGAAGGTCATTCCTTTATCCTCTTCATTCCAAACAATTCCACGGAAGTTTACTAAATCTACCACTCCTTTGAAATTATCTTCAGAGCCAATCGGCAACTGCAAAGGAACTGCATAACTGCCTAACATTTCTTTTACTTGGCGACAAACATTCAAGAAGTCAGCTCCTGAACGGTCCATTTTATTAACGAAACCTAAACGAGCTACGTTATAGTTATTTGCTAAACGCCAGTTAGTTTCTGATTGTGGTTCTACACCATCCACAGCACTAAACAAGAACACAAGGCCATCTAATACACGTAATGAACGGTTAACCTCTACTGTAAAATCAACGTGACCCGGTGTGTCGATGATGTTAATGTGGTATTTATTATCTCTATAGCCCCAATCAACTGTTGTTGCGGCTGAAGTAATAGTAATACCTCTTTCTTGCTCTTGCTCCATCCAGTCCATCGTCGCTGCTCCATCATGCACTTCACCAATTTTGTGGCTAACACCTGCATAATAAAGGATACGCTCAGTAGTTGTTGTTTTACCCGCATCAATGTGGGCAGCAATACCGATGTTTCTTGTGAATTGTAAATCGCGTGCCATTTTTTTGTTTTAAATTATTTTTTATATTTGATTTGTAAGTCTGACGAAAAGGGTATGCCTACCCAACAGACACACTCTTTTGAAATTAGGGTGCAAAGGTATGAGTTTTTTTCGTTTAATTATTAGTTTTTATAAAAAATATTCATTAAGAATGGCAAAAATTAATAATTTCCAAAGATTTTATACCAAAAATAGCTCTATTTAAAAAATCTTCCTTTTTTTCATAGATTCCCAATTAGGTATTGTGTTTCTTTCGAATAGCTGTGAGGAAAGATACAAAAAAGGAGCTGAATCCTAAATATCACAAAGCGGATACCCAAGAAAATCAACTCCTATCAAGATTATTGTTTCTTTTTATTTTTTCAAATCTCTGATGATTCCCAAAGCATTCGCAACAATCTCGGTTACTTTAGAAAAATCTTTGCTTGCCAATACGTCTTTAGGGACTAATTGTGAGCCAATTCCTACCGCATTTGTACCTGCCTCAAACCATGTTTTAAGGCTTTCTGCCGTTGGAGAAACCCCTCCCGTCACCATAATTTTTACATCTGGCATTGGTCCTTTAATCGCTTTGACAAACGAAGCTCCCAACACTTCTCCTGGAAAAATCTTGATATACTCTGCTCCAGCTTGACGAGCGTTGTAGATTTCTGTGACAGTCATCACACCTGGCATCCAAGGAATTCCAGCCTCTTTACACACTTTTCCTACTTCTGGATTCATTATCGGAGCGACAATAAAGTTTGTGCCAACATTGATAAATTTTTCAGCCATTTGAGCATCGTAAATAGTACCGATACCTAAAATCATTTCCGGCATTTCTGCGGCTGCAATTTTAACCAATTCTGTAAAATTATTAAATGAATTTTGTGTACGATTGGTAAATTCAAAAACCCGAACTCCCGCCTCATAGCAAGCCCTAAGAACTCCCAGACACAACTCCAATTCATTATGCGTAAACAAAGGCACAAGACCCGTTGCTTCTACCTGACTCAAAGTGCTATTTTTATCAAATTTTGCCATTTTTATAAAGTTAAATTAGCCAATTTTATCGTTTCAATCTTCCTGATTTATCACCACTCATTACAGCTTCTACTTCTGCCACAGTGACCAAATTTTGGTCTCCCTCGATGGTATGTTTCAAGGCGGCGGCGGCGGCTCCAAATCTAAGCGATTGCAAATCATCTTTCAAGATTACTTGTCCATAAATAAATCCTGCCAAAAATGCATCTCCAGTGCCTATTCTATCCACAATGTGTGTAATGTCTTGGTAATCTGTTTCTATTAATTCCTCGCCATTCCACATTTTGGCGGCATATTGGTTGTGCGAAGCACTGATTTGAACACGGTCAGAATCAATGACTTTTTTCACATTAGGATAATGCTTCATCAGCAATTTACAAGCTTCGATAAATTTTCCTTTTTCGACTTCCACCTTTAGTCCAAAAATCTCCTCAATATTTTTTCGACTTGCCAAGATAATATCCGAATAAGAAGCTAATTCGGGTAAAATATCCTGAGGAGTTTTTCCGTATTGCCAAAGATTGCTACGATAGTAAATATCCGACGATACCGTAATGCCCATTTTCTTTGCCGTTTTTACTGCCTCTAAGCAAGCTTTTACTGCACTTTCTGAAATCGCAGGCGTAATCCCGCACCAATGAAACCAATCTGCTCCTTGTAAAATTTCTTCCCAATTATAGTCTTCGGGATTCAAATGAGCAAAAGCCGAATCTGCTCTGTCATATACAATCTGACTAGCACGCATCACAGCCCCTGTTTCGAGGAAAAAAGTACCGATTCTATTGCCATTCAGTACTACCGAAGCTGTATCTATTCCTAAAAATCTCAAAAATGCCTTTGCTTTTTGCCCCATCAAATTATCAGGAAAAGCCGTAACATGAGTGGCCTCAAACCCAAATTTCACCAATGATGCCCCTACATTCATTTCGGTTCCTCCAAACGTAGCATTGAAAGACATTGCTTGTTCAATTTTTTGGAAGTTTGGTGTCGAGAGACGAAGAAGTACTTCGCCAAAAGTAACAATTTTAGGCATAATTCATATATATTTTAATTCCAACCAAATCTTACAGAGAATTTGTGATTCCCAATTCTAAGCCCCTCAATTCAGCCAACCCTCTCAATCGACCGATGGCAGTATAGCCTGGGTTGGTTCGCTTAGAAGCATTCAAATCATCCAACATTTTATGCCCGTGGTCTGGTCTGAATGGTAAGCGATAATCTTCTCTTCCCTCACTTATTCGTCTTTTTTGTTCCAAAACCAACGCTTTCATCACGCCAAACATATCTACATCGCCATTCAAATGGTCGGCTTCGAAGAAATTACCTTCCTCATCTCGTTTGGTGGCACGTAAATGTACAAAATTAATTTTATTTCCGAGACGCTCGACCATACCAACCAAATCATTATCTGCCCGAACACCATAGCTTCCTGTACAAAAACAAAGACCATTATGCTTGCTTTCCGAAGCCGCTAAAAGCATCTTGGCATCCTGTTCAGTACTTACCACACGAGGTAACCCTAAAATAGGATATGGGGGGTCGTCGGGGTGAATTGCCAACAAAATACCAGCTTCTTCAGCTACTGGTGTGATTTCTTTCAAGAAATGATATAAATTCTGTCGTAGTTCTTTATCACCTACGTGATTGTAGGTTTCTAATGTATCCCGAAAAGCCTCTATCGTAAAACTTTCCTCACTTCCTGGTAACCCCGCAATGATGTTTTTTGTCAGTCTGCTAATATCAGCCTCGCTTGCTTGTTCAACCCATGCTTTTGCTTTTGCCAACTGAGCCTCTGAGTATGAACTTTCAGCACCTTTTCGCTGTAATATATATACCTCAAATGCACAAAACTCGTTCATGTCAAATCTCAGAGCAGTAGAACCATCTGGAAGAGAGTAATCTAAATCTGTACGAGTCCAATCCAAAATGGGCATAAAATTATAACAAACGGTGTCTATTCCACAGGCTGCCAAATTTACCAAAGATTCTTTGTAATTTTCGATATATTGTTTGCAATTGCCACTTGCTTTTTTAATATCTTCATGTACAGGCACGCTTTCTACTACCGACCAAACCAAACCTGCCTTTTCGATTATCGACTTCCTTTCAAGAATATCGGATTTTGACCAAACTTGTCCGTTCGGAATTTGATGAAGTGCTGAGACGATTCCGGTTGCTCCGGCTTGTCTTACATCTGAAAGGCTGACCGGATCATTTGGTCCAAACCAACGCCATGTTTGTTCAAGTGCCATGTTGCTTATCTATTTTGAAAATAAGTTGAATAAATGTTTTACAAAATTATCACTTTGACTCAAAAGTATCCAAAAGTATTTTGACAGAAATAAATACTTTTTTGACAACAATTGTATTTAATTGAACAAAAAATGCAAAACACAAATTAAACAAATCAAATTTTTGATAGAACATTACAAAGAAAAACAAAATCTTTAATATTTTTTTTAAATAAAATTTGGAAATAAAAAAACAGACTTGCATCTTTGCATTCCCGAACGAAACGAGTTCAGATAAGGGAGTTTAGCTCAGCTGGTTCAGAGCACCTGCCTTACAAGCAGGGGGTCACAGGTTCGAATCCTGTAACTCCCACAAAAAAAGCCTCGAATATTCGAGGCTTTTTTCATAAAATGTCGCCAAAAAGGCGAATATTCTATCTAAAAAATAGCTTGCCTTTCAAAAGGCAAGCTATTTTTTATTCCCCTATTTATCAAATCATTTCTTCAACATGCGATAAAGTTGTTCACCCAATTCAGTACGAATATTCAAAGTACTAATTTTGACATTATCCCTTGTAGGATATACCCGATTAGACAAAAATGTATAGACCAAATTATAGGCAGGGTCAACCCAAACAAATGTTCCGGTGAAGCCCGAATGTCCATAACTCTGCGACGAAGCCGACATAGGCCCATTGCCTACTTTTGGATTAAAATCTAATTTATCAAAAGCAATTGCCCTTCGATTTTTCAATTCTGGAAATTGATATTTGGTACATTCCTCCACTATTTCAGGTTTTATCAATTGTTTTCCGCCATAATATCCTTTTTGAAGATACATTTGCATCAATTTGGTCAAATCATTGACATTCCCAAATAAGCCAGCGTGTCCTGAAATTCCATCTAACATTGCTGCACCTTCGTCGTGTACTCGTCCATGAATTAATGTTTTTCTGAACAAAGTATCTCTTTCCGAAGGAACAATTTCTTGTTTGGAATAAAATCTTAAAGGATTGTATGTCAATGAATTTGCTCCAATTTGTCGGTATGTTATTTTCAGATAATCTTCCCAATTTTTTCCAGTTATATTTGCCACAAAAGACGGATAAGTATAATAATGCAAATCGCTGTAAACATATCCTTGTTCGGGCTTGACTGGGGATTTTTCAATAGCATCAAAAATTACGTTACGATAATTTTTATGCAACCACAACGAATCCGTTACTTGTACATTAAAATCGTCTGTTTTTTGGGTGGAAAGCGTATTGGGTTTCCAAACCAAAGATTGAGAAGAAAGGCAATCTTTCCACAGATTTTTATCTTCTTTAATTGCTTTTGCTAATACTTGCTGATACTTTTTCTTCGACATGAAGAATGGTTTTTTGTATTGTTGAGCATATTTTTCTTTAAAAACACTACTATTTTTGACCGATGCCACAGAATCAATACAATCCATCCAAAAAGGTATCCAAGCTTTCAGCCCTGATTTGTGTGTCAGCATATCTCTAAATCTCAAATTTGCCTTATTTCCATCTGCAAATTCGGGATAATAATCTTTAAAACTTTTATCCAAATCAAATTTCCCCTCACTCATCAATTGCATGATTGCCAATGCCGAAGTACTCACTTTTGTCACAGAAGCTAAGTCGTAAAGGTCTGTCAGCTTCACTTTTCCGAGACTAATTTTTTCGGATTCCATTGCTACACTGCTTAAACCACTTTTCTTGACCGCCTCATCCATGACATCGTTCTTGTGTTCGGACACATATTTTGTTGGGCGAAGCAAAGCATCTGAGCCAGCAGAAGCCGCCTCGTATGTGTGATATCCGAATGTTTTTTGATAAATTACCCGACCATCTTTGGCAATTTGCATGCTTGCCCCTGGATACGCTTTTTGTACCAAGCCCAAGTTAATAACCGAGTCGATTCTTTGATTTAATTCGATGCCATTTAATCCAACCATTTCAGGAATACCATAGGCCAAACGACCAATAGCCTGAATATTCATACCAGAACCAGCAAGATAAGACATATTAACAGAAACAGGTAATTTACCTTTTGCAGGAATTGCCCCAAAAATGACTTGAGCAGCCGCCTCTTCCATATAATTTGTCAATTGATAAGCCATTACTACTGCCAAAGACTTGTCCAAATCCTCCAATTTATCCAATACATAAGGATTACCAAAAATAGTAGTAACCGCCTTTCCAGTATTTACCAATGCCTTAAATGCTTTACGATTTCCATCGGTCAAACCATATTTAGCAGCGGGCCTAATGTTGTTTAGATGTAAGTTCAACAATACTAAATCATAGTTTTTAGCTTCATTCACGAGAGCATTGATGCTTGAATCAGACGAATTAGGAGGAAGCTGAATCGTATGAATAGATGTATAATTTTCTGACATTTTTTGGAATGTCGTTGGCTGGCTGGCATCGATTGACACACTGAGTATTTTTTGCGTCAAATCTTTCAATGGCAACACCTCGGCATCATTTTTCAGTACCGTGACCGATGCCTCCGCCAATTGTCGATTGAGTAAATCCGCCTTTCGGGTATTAAGGTCTTCAACTAAATTATCAATCCGAATCGGTTTATATTTGTCTAGTCCTACCCAAGATTTTGCTTTTAAAATTCGTTTGACCCGAGTGTCAATTTCTTCCATTGAAATTTCTTTGTTGGCAATAGCCTGCTTTGTAGCATTAATTGCCTCCTCTACGTCCTCAAAAGTTTCTAATATATCATTTCCAGCCAAAAGAGCTTTTACATTTGCCTGCCCTTTCGAGAAATACTTGATGGCACCTTGCATATCCATTGCATCAGTAAACGTAAGCCCTTTGAAAAGTAAATCATTTCTCAATACGTCTTTTACAATATTTTTGGAGAAAGTAGCTGCCAAATTTTTAGTTGAATCTAGTAATGGAACATTTAAGTGAGAAGTCATCACTCCGCTCAATCCATTATCTATCAACACTTTGTATGGATAAAACTCAACACTATCCAATCTTTTCCTATCATGGGCAATCAAAGGTAAATCATAATGAGAATCCACACCGGTATCTCCATGCCCAGGAAAATGTTTTGCAGTCGTAAGGATTTTTCGGCTATTCATGCCTTTCATATAGGCAAGAGCTTTTTGAGCAACCATTCGCTGATTTTCACCAAAAGAGCGAAAATTTATGACAGGATTATTAGGATTGATATTGACATCTACTACCGGAGCGTAATTGATATGCACGCCAATTCTTTTGCATTGTTCGGCAATTTCTACGCCCATGTCAAACAATAATTTTTCCTCGCCTTGAATTGCTCCCAAGCTCATTTGATAAGGAAATCTGGCAGAACTATCCAATCTCATCGCAAGCCCCCATTCCAAATCCATTCCGATTAATAAAGGAACTTTAGACAAAGCCTGCAACTCATTCACAATACGAGCCTGAACAGTAGGCGGAGCGGCAAACATCACGAGTCCACCAATTCGACTATCTTTCACCCAGCGTTTTAATTTTTCCACATCGTGTGGTTTACCAGAAGTATTTCCCCGAGGCATCAATAATTGCCCAATTTTATCCTCCAAACTTAATGTATTAAATACCGAATCCACCCATCGATTATTATGATTGAGTAAAAATTCGGGGTCTTGTTGGGCAAAAATCAGTGAAGTGTGAAAAATTAAACCTAATAGTAACAAACATTTTTTCATTAAATTCGTAGTTTTTAGTGTAACATTCAAACAAAAGATTTGACAGGTTGATTTTCAAGCCAATATCAAAATAAAGAAAAAAAAATCAATTATTTCTTTAGCAGATAGAAATGTCGCATAAAAAATACCGTCCGATAAGATTTTACTGCCAAACTGCCATGAAAATTAGCATTGGCACGGCAATTGAGCTAATTAAATTATTGGTATATTTTCTTTTTTTAAAAAAGCTTTTGTACTTTCACTCTGACAATATGTCAGGGCTTTAGATATCGCTGTAATTTATCATTTAACATGCTTTTCTAAAACAAAACCATCGTTTTGGAAGACATCAAACGACAATCCGTAGAGATATATATTTCAATCAAACGGCATTTAAAATATTAACACCCAATGAATAGAGACACACTCTCAAGACTTGTCATGGCAAGACAAGACGTTTCAAACGTCGAAATGATAGAAATTGCCTCTCCCGAAGAGGTAATGGAGAATGAAGAGAACCTGCCGGAAGATTTACCTTTGCTTTCTCTAAGAAATACTGTTTTGTTTCCGGGGATTGTCATTCCAGTGACCGTTACTCGTCAGAAATTTATTAAAATGGTTAAGAAAGCATACCGTTCCGATAAAACAATCGGTGTGGTTGCTCAAGTACGTCATACGGCAAACGAACCTTCCCCCGAAGATTTGTTTAAAGTTGGCACCATTGCCCATATTCTGAAAATGATTGTCTTACCCGATGGGAATGTCACCGTCATTATCCAAGGAAGAAGACGCTTTGAAATCATTGAATATACCCAAACAGAGCCGCATTTATTGGCAAAAGTTCGATATATTCCAGAAAGCTTTCCGAATGTTCGTAAAAAAGAAACCAAGGCATTGATTGAAAGCCTAAAAGAGGCTGCTTATAAAATATTAAACCTCAATCCTGATATCCCAAGAGATGCCCAAACTGCCATTGGAAACATTGAAAGTCCTAGTTTTTTAACCCATTTCCTTTCGTCGAACCTAAACATCGAGATTAGTGAGAAACAATTGCTTTTAGAAACATTTGATGGTGGCGAGCAAGCTCATAAGCTACTCGAACACATGATGAAAGAGATTCAGGTCTTGGAGATTAAACGGGATATTCAAAGCAAAGCAAGTATTGATATTGACCAACAGCAAAGAGAATATTATTTGCGTCAGCAGATTAAAGTATTGCAAGAGGAGTTGGGAATGGAAACCCCCGACCAAGAAGTAGAAAAATTGCGTGTAAAAGGCTCTAAAAAGAAATGGAGCAAAGAAGCCAATGACCATTTCAACAAAGAATTGAACAAAATTCTTCGCATGAATTCCATGTCGCCGGAGTATGGTATTTCATTGTCGTATGCAGAAACAATGGTTGATTTACCTTGGAACGAATATACAAAAGATAATTTTGATCTTAAACGAGCAAGAAAAGTATTAGATGCAGACCATTCGGGCTTGGAAAAAGTAAAAGAGAGAATCATTGAATATTTGGCGGTACTAAAACTCCGCAACGATATGAAAGCCCCTATTCTTTGTTTGTATGGCCCTCCTGGTGTTGGAAAAACATCTTTGGGCAAATCTATTGCTAAAGCATTGGGTAGAAACTATGTCAGAATGGCATTAGGAGGATTGCATGACGAAGCAGAAATTCGTGGACACCGCAAAACCTACATTGGTGCTATGCCGGGAAAATTAATCACGAATATTTCAAAAGCAAAGTCCTCAAATCCTGTATTTGTGTTGGACGAAATAGATAAAGTAAACCGTGACCACAAAGGAGACCCTTCCTCTGCCTTGCTTGAAGTATTAGACCCCGAACAAAATAATGCTTTCAAAGATAATTATCTGGAAGTAGAGTATGACCTATCCAAGGTCTTGTTCATTGCTACTGCCAATTCGTTGGATAGTATCCAAGGTCCCTTGAGAGATCGTATGGAAATTATCCAAATTTCGGGCTACACGGTGGAGGAAAAAATTGAAATTGCCAAAAAACACTTGATTCCTAAGCAATTGGAAGAGCATGGAATAAAAGCAAAAAATTTAAGAATTGACGATAAAGCCATTCAAAAAGTAATAGAAAGCTATACCAGCGAATCGGGTGTAAGAAAATTAGAGCAACGAATAGGGTCTTTAATCAGAAAAATTGCCAAAGCAATCGCCTTGGGTGAAGAATACCCTAAAGTGATTAAAGAAGAGCATATCGAGAAAATGCTGGGAGCAATTATTTTTGATAAAGACATATACGAAGGAAACGACGTTCCTGGAGTTGTTACTGGTTTGGCTTGGACTTCTGTTGGGGGCGACATTTTGTTCATAGAATCAAGCCTAAGCCGAGGAAAAGGGCAGCTTACGTTATCTGGTCAATTAGGAAATATAATGAAAGAGTCTGCCGTGACGGCATTGTCTTACCTCAAATCTCACGCAGAAGATTTGGGCATTGATTATAGAATATTCCAAAATTATGATTTGCATGTACACGTACCGCAAGGAGCTGTGCCGAAAGATGGCCCATCGGCGGGAATTACGATGTTGGTTTCTATGGCATCGATGTTTACACAGAGAAAGGTAAAAGCTAATACAGCCATGACTGGAGAAATAACCCTTCGTGGAAAGGTTTTGCCTGTTGGCGGAATTAAAGAGAAAATTCTAGCTGCCAAACGTGCTGGTATCAAAGATATTATCATGTGTTATAAGAATCGGAAAGACGTAGAAGAAATCGGAGAAGTTTATACTCAAGGGCTTACTTTTCATTATGTAGATTATGTGGAAGAGGTGCTTGCTATTGCTTTGCTAGAGGATAAAGTGGCAAAACCTATCGAGTTTAAATTGCCAGAAGAGAAAAAAGAGCCTGTTCAATCGATTTCGGTTAATTAATAAAAAAACGCCTTAATAATTTAGGGCGTTTTTTTTTTAATATAATTTCAAGTTTTATTACTTTAACCCAACTCGACATGAAGGCTCTAAAAATAATTCTATTCTCATTCATTTCAATCTTTCTTTGATTATTCACAATCTATCAACAATGGTTCGATAAATATATTAGAGCAATTTTTTTAATGAATAAAGATTAATAGCGAAAATCCTACCTAATCTTTACAAACAAACGCTTTCAATACATCATTGAGCTGGTCGGGCGTAAATGGCTTCGACAAAAACCCATTCATTCCCACATGCAAGGCATGTTCTTTAATACTACTAAGAGCCGAGGCGGTCAGAGCAATAATAGGCGTATGTTGATTATAATTTTCAGTATTTCGGATAGCGATTGTCGCTTCAAACCCATCTAAGATAGGCATTTCAATATCCATCAAAATCAGGCTGTATTGGGTCGATTGAGCTTTCTCTATCGCTTCATTTCCATCAAGGGCAAACTCAAAAGGTACATTATTTTTGAGGAGAACCTTTTCGACAAACAAACGATTGAACTTATTATCTTCGGCTACCAATATTTTTCCGGTATTCATTTGTCGATTGGAATATTCTTGGGGTTCATTGCCTTCGTGTAGATTCAAATCAGAAATTTTTGACAATGGCAACACAAAACGAATCGTTGTCCCTTTATTTAATGTACTTTCTGCTACAATATAGCCATTTTGCATTTCCACAAATTCTTTACAAAGAGCAAGACCAAGCCCTGTTCCTTGCTGTTTTTGTGATTTTTTTTCATGAATTTGCGTAAATTTCTGAAAAATTACATCTAATTTTTCACTAGGCATTCCAATACCCGTATCAGACACACTAAACTCCAACAATTGTTTTTCCTCTTGACTACCCACAATCTTCACTTGTAGTTTTATTTCACCCTTCTCCGTAAACTTCTCAGCATTCGAAACAATGTTAAACAATATCTGATTCAATATCAGTTTGTCTGCCTGCCACATTCCTCTAACTTTTTCATCTAAATCCAAGACAAATTTGATGGGTTTTCTCTCCAATTTTAGCACAAATGTCTTTTCTATTGTTTTGAGTAAACCCCAAAGGTCAAAATTTGCCAAATTAAGCTCCATTTTTCCAGCTTCAATTTTTGACATATCCAGGATGTCGGAAATGAGCGATAATAAGAAATTGGAAGAATTTTTAATGATGTTGAGATATTCAATTTGGTCAGCATTAGGTTTCGTATCAAATAAGAGATGCGACATTCCGATGATGGCATTGAGCGGGGTACGGATTTCATGGCTCATGTTTGCCAAAAACTGTTTTTCAGAATTTCGGGCTTTAAATATTTCTTCTTCTGCATTTTTCCTTTCGGTAATATCACGAATAATATCCCTTGAACCTGCAAACACTCCATTTTGATAAATTGCTGTTGAATTTACTTCAACATGCTTGATATTCCCCATCAGCGTGACGATTCTTCCTTCATAGCCTTTGTATTCCCCCTCATTGACAAGTAAATCAAGGTAACTTTTTGATTTTTGCCTATCCTCTTCATACACAATTTGCCCCAAAGAAATATGTTGAAAATTTCCATCTTCAATTTCCAAAATTCCTTTTCCAGCTTTATTGATGTCTTTTATTTGCCCATATTGATCTAAAATCAGAATTCCGTCATTGACATTTTCGAAGATATCTTCATATTTTTTCAGTGTTTCATTGAATTGGTGTTGTGTTTTGGTAAAATCTGCAATAAGATTAAATGTTCGTTCTTTCACATCCAAATTAATATCTTTCGGTAAAACCTCATTTTTAGGGTCTTTTGAAAGAGAATTAATGGCATTCAATACCGCATAAAAAGTATCTTCCTGTTGCTGTGTCTTTAGTGCCAAAGTTTGATTGGTCTTAACATTCTCAAACTGTCGTTTTTTCTCATAATGCCAAGAATATGCTAAAAAATCAGCAACGATATAATACAACAAAAAAATACCAAACAAAGAAACCCCTTTATCCAACATTTGGAAAAACGAGTATTGTTCCATCAGAGCAAGTACACCTAATACTATACAATAATAAGAGACCAAAAGCCATAACCTTCCACGTCGCTTCATCAAAAAGATTGTCGAAAATACCGAAGGAGCAATGATGACCGATAAAATATCCGAACCATAGTAAACACCTACAAAACTTACCACCAAATTGCCCTGACAAGTCCACAACATCAAGAAATAGAACATGAAATTGCCATAAAAAATAAGGTTCTCTTCTTTTGCCCGATAGTACCTACTAACAAAAAAAATCGATGCAGATACCACCATAATAAGGATAACATAGGCGATATACCAGTACAAAACGGTCTGTCCTTTGTCTTGATACAAATGTCTAAATTGAAGCGGAGCAAGAATAGGGGTAAATATTAAAATCAAAAAACTAATGGCTTGAACCCCCAGTAATCTGATTTTTGCGATTTCCTTATCAAAAAGATGAATTTGAGACGGACTGATTTTTTCAATATCAAAATTAAAATATTTAGACATATAGGCAATCATTTAGCTTTTATAAAAAAAGCCGAAATTTTAAGCGTTAATTTTTCAAAATGACATTTATATTGGGAATATTTCTTTAGACTTAGTTTCATTAGCATAGTAACAACGATTAGGTATTAATCGAAGAAATATATACAAAAATAAAGCCAAAAAATTGCCCAAATTCAAATTATTGAAAAAGAATTTGGGCATTAAATTATGAAAAATCGGCAAAAGAATGCGTTATTTTTTCATTTTTTTAGATTTGACTCCTGGCTGAGTCATTTCAAAATTTTCTTTTTGTTTGGTATCTTCCACGATTTTACGTACATCTGCCAATAATTGTTTGGCATCATAGATAATTCCATCTTTTACGGTATATTTCACCCCTCCAACCCTAATGACTTCGTTTTGTTCATTTACTTTGATAGCCCCTGTACCATAAAGCGTCTTGAAGTTGGCTAATGGATTTTCTTCCGTAATCACAAAATCTGCTAATTTCCCAACCTCAACCGAGCCAATTTGGTCTGCCATTCCCAATGCCTCAGCCCCTTTAATTGTGGCAGAACGAATCACCTCTAAAGGGTGAAAACCTGCTTCACGCAGCAATTCCAGCTCACGAATATAAGCAAACCCGTACAATTGATAAATAAAACCCGAATCCGAGCCGGTAGTTACTCGCCCGCCTTTATTTTTATATTCGTTCACAAAACGCATCCATATTCTATAATTTTCTTTCCAAGCGATTTCTTGCTCAGTTCCCCAATTGAGCCAATACGAGCCATGAGATATTCTGCTAGGGCCATAGAAACGCCAAAGTGAAGGCAAGGTATATTCATCATGCCATTCAGCCCTTCTGGCAAGCATCAATTCACGATTTGCTTCATAAATATTGAAGGTTGGATCAAGAGTAAAATCAAGCTTCAATAGCTCATCCATTACTTTATACCATTTTTCGGAGCCCGGCTCAGCAGCTTGTTTCCAAAGCTTTCCCGCCTCCTCAAATCGATTTTGCTCATTATTATAGTTATAATCTGCTGGATAATTCTGCAATGTTCTGTCGTCAAACAGTGCCTCAGGTAATCCGTACCAATGCTCCATGCTGGTAAGACCCGCCTTAGCTGTTGCCAATACGTTCATGCGGGCAACTTCCAACTGTGCATGATGACAGGCAGAACGTAAACCCAATTTTTTATTTTCCTCCAAAGCTGCTCTAAAAACATCGGGTTCTGCCCCAAAAAACTTAATACCATCTGCCCCTTTGGTAGCATTGTTTCTTACCCATTCTCTTGCCTCCTCGGGAGTATTGATAGGCCTATCGCTACCCATTCCAAAAGCTGTATAGGCTTTGATACGAGGGGCGGTAATTTCATTTTTTTCGCTCTTATTTTTTTGGTCTAAAGTCCAATCTAATCCATTTCCTGCAGAAGGGTCACGGATAGTCGTAATGCCGTGTCCAAGCCACAATTTGAAAACATATTCGGCAGGCGTTCCTTGCGATTTGCCTCCTATATGGCCGTGCATATCAATAAACCCTGGCATGAGGTACATTCCGGTACAATCTAATTCTTTATCTCCCGTATTGAGCTTTGGACGACTTTTAGCCTCAATAGGTACTCCCGGATAGCCCACTTGTTTGATTTGTGCTATTTTATTTTTTTCAATAACAATATCGACAGGCCCAAGCGGAGGTGCTCCTGTGCTGTTAATTAGGGTAACTCCTCGAATGATGGTTCGGTCGGCATAAATCCCCTCTGCTCTTTTAGGAGCTTTTTCTATCTGGGCTGTTGCCACGAAGCTTACGAAGGGTAAGAGAAATAGTAGTTTTTTGAACATGTTTGATAGTTTAGGTTTTTGAACAGATAAATATAAACAATACTTTAAAGAATTGCATGAAATTAAATAAAAAAATAGGATTGATAATCTATTACTTAAAATCGTATTCAAAAATTACACTTTCTATTCGGCATAGTGAGCCAAACCAAATCCTAGATTTTCAGTTTCAAAAAATGGCACATTCGTAATGTTGTATCGGTCGGTTTACTACATGTCAGCGGCTTTGCGGGTTGGAGGATTTAAAAGTACTAATTTCAACCATTTTTTGGCACTACAACGTAATATCTGAGGATAATATATAATTTTATTGTTCAAATTTCGTATATATTTTTGATACATCATTTCCCAAAATCAGACATTTTGAATATGAAGTTAGCCAAATATATTTCAGTAATCAGTATTAGTTTTTTTAAATTTATTGGGGGGCCACTTACTGGAATCGCATTACAACTCCGCTGGTTTGAGACCATTATTTGTTCTGTCGTGGGTATGATGCTTGCGGTGGTCATGCTTTTATTTTTTCAAACCGTTTTGTCTAAATTCATCAACAAAGAAAATTCAAAAAGAAAATTCAGCAAACTATCGAGATTTGCTATAAAAATAAGAAATAATTTTGGACTAAAAGGAATCACAGCTCTTACCCCTATCTTGTTTTCTCCTATTGGCGGCACTTTATTGGCATTGGCTTTTCGATATAATAAATGGGAAATATTTTATTATATGTTTTTTAGTAGTACTTTTTGGGCAATTGTTGAAACCTTTTCTCTACATAACTTTCAGGAATTTCTTAAATCTTGGTAATTCTTAAACTTTTCAGGACTTTTCCAGCCTCCTCTACTTGTAGAATCAAATTGCCAGAGGGGAGACATTCCAAATCTATTCGAGCAACCCCTGCCTCAAACCTTATGTTTTCTTTTTCAAAAGGAATTTTATTTCCATTGGCAGCCACAAAAAAGAAATTCAAGGATTCTGGTTTGGTATTTTCGGGCAATATTAGGTTACAAATATTTTCAAATGGATTGGGATATGCTTTCCACTCAGGAATGATATTTTTCAAAGAATCCGTAGAATAAACAACCCTAAACGAAACCGTCTTATAAGTAACTAAGGAATCTTTTTTGAATGCTTTTACATGTAGCGAATAATTGCCTACGGGAAACGCCAATCCTCTACCTTCCCCAAAAAGATTATATGGAAATCTTGCTGATTCCCGTTGAATTTTATAAGAACCAGTAAGTTCAAATCTAAAAACCGCCGAATCTAAATTGCAATGGGCCACAACATTCAATTTTTCTGGTAAGGATTCCAGCACTAGCGTTCTGTTATTTTCAAGATAACCCCATCCCTGAATCGGAACATCGAAATAATCTGCTTTTATCAACTCTAAATCTACAATTGGAGGGACAACATCAATAAAAATAGATTCATCTATGCTAAAGCCGTTATTGTCATAAATTCTCAATTTGATTTCATTTTTCCCCATAAAATCATTTTTTCCAGAAAAAGTCAATTCAAATACATTAAAACTCAGCCAAGTAGGCATTTCTAAAACATCAATATACGCAACAAAGCCATCTCTGTCGTAAAATAAATGCTCAGGCAAACGAAATCTAAATTCCTGACCAACCACCACCTCTTTTGTGTAGTTTTTGATTGTTGCCACGGGTAATTCATTGGGACCATCTTTTTTGGGAGGAATCCCTCCAGGAGTATAATTATTTTGTTGCTCGTCCTCCTTCAATGGATTTTCGATGGGTTTATTTTCTAAAATCAAATCCTCAATCAGTTTAATTTTTACTTTTTTTCTCCCCTCATCCGAACGAGTTTTCCAATCATTGAGTACCATTTCTCGACTGTCGATGAGTTGTGAAAGCTTATAACTGACCGAATCTTCAAATACCAAAGGTTTTTTTATTTGATTCAGACTATTGAGAGCTTCTTGAAATCCCGGCAAGGTTTTGTTGAAAGCTGTCGGCTCTTCCGAGATACCGAGCATGATAAATTCACAATTATACGAAATCGCTCTTTGCACATATTTCTTAAAGTCATCGGAGGTTTCTAAATCAAAAAAAGCAACTTCTGTGTATAGTTTTTGATGTGGCAATAAATTGCTTGATGCCAAATCTCCCTGAAATCCGTCGATACTTGTTTTTAAAATATCGGCTTTTTCGGTCAAATTCACAAAACCATACGTCCCTCTCAATAAAGTAAGATTATCGGCAATCCCACCAAACTCACAAGCAACCTGATAGCTTTTATCGACAGATTTAATTGCTTCGATGATTTGGTCATAATAATTTTTTAGCATGAGATGGCGAGTCACATACCAATCTTGGCCTCTCCGTCCTCGGAAAGAGTCTTTCACATTTGCCCAATTGACATAGGGCTCAACCTCAGAAAAGCTTTTGTAATTTGTCCCCCAATAAGCATTCAAAGTACGTGTATTGGTATATTTCTCACGCATACTATCTTTAAATTTAATCATCGCCCATTTGGAATGGTCAAATACCGCTGGATAAAAAGGCGAGGGCCATTGTTGATTCTGAAAATCGTAGCCCAATTCTTGTTGAGGAGTATTAACAACCGTGATGAATAAAATATTACCAGCTTGCTGGTATTTTTTATACCTTTCCGTGACTTCTTTCACAAAGCCCTTTGCTTTTTCTACCGATGCTTGATGAGCAAAGCTAAAATTATTGGTATCATAATAATCCGTCAATGGTTTACCCTTGAAATCTTTCATTGCTTCATCTTCCGACCAAAAACCCTTCGTTAAGGCATAATTTCGTCCAAGTTGTATCCGAATAGCCACTTTAATTCCTAATGTATTGACAGCATGATTGATTTGATTATCCAATTGTCGAAAATCAGGCTTAGAATCCGGCTTTGGATAAACCCTATCCCACCAGATAGTCAATAAAACAGAATTACAACCCATCGGAGTGACCTTATTCATGGCAGAAATGCCGAAATTGACATCATTTTCCAAATTACCCAATCCCAAGCAAACATACTTGGTAGCTTTGTTGTCTTGAGCCAATATTGGAGAGCCAATAAAAAATAGTAGGCTTAATAGAATTGGATTAATATTTTTTCTAATCATTTGTTTATTTCATTTGGTACCAATGTTCTTCAATTTCTACAACTTTCTCAAAACCATCGGTCAAAAATTTCTTCTCCTCCCAAACAATGGTTTTTATTTTTTTTCTTTTTGTTTCTCCATTGGCAATAATTTGACCAATATCTTCAACATTTTCGGCAAAATCACTCACAATCAACCCTTTTTCAAGTAAAGTTGGCATGGTGATAAAATCTTTACTTTCTCCGTTTTCAAGGGAAAACTTCATAGATAAATGAGGTGGTTGAAACAGCAAATTCATCCATTTACCAAAACTATTATACTTCACATTTATTGTTGCCACACAAAACATTTTTTTTCCATCCGAAGGAGCAGAAACCCGATAAGGTTGCCCCAAAACTATTTTCTTCCGATGTTTTGCTACCAGACGTATATTTTTTTCATGGCTCTGATGTTGGAGTAAAATCCTATTTTTCCACCGGAGTATGGGATTGTATTTTCTTATTAAAGCCAAAAAAGTGAGCGTTTCGTCACCCAAAGCATATTTACCATCAATACTTTCAAGCCCATAAATCACAAAATCAGGAGCTGTTTTAGATAAATATTTCTCCTGATTTATCTTATCCAAATACTTGTTATAGGCTTGATAAGATTGCATAATCGGTCGAGGGTTATAATTCAAATGATTAAAATACACCTCAGAAGCCTCATTTGGCACCACATCGACCGAAGCCTTTCCAATGACTTTTAAGGCATTGGACGGATAGCTATAATGACGAGAGTGACGAGGAGATTCAAAAATATCATTGAAGTATTGGGGCAAAATCGTGCTTTTCATTTTGAGGTTATCATAGAACTTAATATCAAATTTGCCATAAATCGACTGATAAAACAAGAGATATGAGACGATATTCGCCATAAATAAGCACCAAGCCCCATAATGAATTAAACGCTCTTTGGTATGAATAGCCAAAAATATCAACGGAATACTAGCATTTTTCACAAAAGAAATCAAATGGGCATCGTCAGCTCTTACAAAAGCATACTTCAAAAGAATAAAAAAGCTTCCACCAATACAAGCCAACAAAAAAACGACATCGAGGGTTTCTTTTGTAAAAAAACACCCCCTCCGCAATTGTCTGATGCAATAAATGATTGCCAATACCACAAAAGCAAAAAAAATAATATACGAAGAAGCCACCGCTTTGCCCCTAAAAAAAGGAAACACCGATTGGGCTTCATTATAACCCTTGATAATTTGCAAACTCGAACTTAAATAAGAAGGAATATCTGTTTTCCACCAAAACCCTAATAAAAAAACCATCGCAATTGCTCCAAACATATAAGCAAACAAAAACTTTCCACCCATCCTATCGGTAAGAAAAGCATACACCAGCAAAACCAATACAAAGAGAATCGCTACTACCCCGAAATTAGCTTTGATGAAAAAATTAATTATCCCCATCAACAAAGCGTACGAAAGCTCCCAATAATTATGATTTTTTAAAAACCTAAACCCTGCGATAATACTCACAAAAAACAACAAAAAACTTATCCATTCTCCGAATATAGAAGAAATAATCAAAAATAACACAAAATGAATGAGATAGTGAATCTTTTTTGTGTCTTTGGGTAAGAAAAGATAAAGAACATAAGCAGTATTGGCATAGCAGAAAAAATCATACAGAAACAATTCAAAATGACTTGTTTCTATGGCAACTCTCTGTGTCAATCTTCCCAAAGGGCCATAAGTATAAATGATATCTTTGCCAAAAACCAAGCCTTTTTGATAAGCCAATTCCAAAGCAATACGCCAAGAATTATCAATACCCGGCAAAGGTATTTCGGCGATTCTATAATATGGGATTAATAATATTATCAAAAATACAAGATAAATTACCTTGACTAAATGGCTACTTGTGTATAAGTATATTTTTTTCATTGGGGAAATTAAACGTCATTTTTATCGAATCATCTGCAAATTTCTTATATTCAATTGATAATCAGTTGGATACAAACGATATTTGCCATCCAACTGGCTCATCAACATCACTTGATATATGTTTTCGGGCAAACACCCTTTTTCGATAATTAATTCAAAACCATCATTCAACAATTGTCCTGTATGTAATATCTTCAACAAACCACTCCTTTTTTGCATCACTGGCAATAATAATCTTTTCCCAGTATTATCTTGTAAGACAAGAAATAAACTATTTTTGTCGGGAATACCCACCACATGACCAAAGTCCGAAGAAAGATATAAAATAGACTCCGAAAGTTTTTGGTGTTTGATGGGTATTTTTGTCGAATCCACCTTGATTTCACTCGAATTTAATACTATTTCAGGCAAATGATACGTATTTTGGGTTTCCATTTGTGCCAAAATTTTATCAAAAAATTCCCTATAATAACAACCATTCAGATTAGAATTTCCCAATCGATAATTAATCGGAACGAGCCAATGCCTATGATACGTATATGTAAAATAAGGATATTCTACCAAAAAACTATGCAGGTAATAAAAGACAGATAGAGCAATCGAGGAATATGCAAACATAAGACGCAAGTTCAAACGACTTATCCAAGGCAAAACCAGCAAATATACCGAAATCCAAAGCATCTGTGTATAAATTCGATACCTATCCGAAAAATCCGCATCTGGAATTTCACGATAAACAGCGATTCCTAAAAAAGTACCCAAACAAAACATTGCAATTCCCAGTACCATCAAGTAATATACCCGAAGCCTAGAATCTATACGATTGAGCAGTATTTTTATACCCCAAACCAAAACAAATCCAATAACCCCTACCCCCGCCAACATTACCAAAATATCTTTTGTAGAAACTTTGACAATAGAGCCAGCCAGTAACAAAAACCCCTTGATAATCTCAGGAATAGTATTGGGTTCGAGATAAAAATTATTTTTTAAGAAAAACAACTTGGTGAACACAAAAAATGAAGTAGCAATACCCGCATTTTTCCATCTTTTTTCAACAAGCAATATTCCAACCACAATCAGAAAAGCAATCAATCCATTGCCACTCGACAAAGCAGTGCATGCCAATAAGAAAAGCCCGAAAAAAAATCGATAACTTAGTTTTTCTTGAACAATACACCAATACAATCCCCAAAAATAAATCCCCATGATGGCATTATGCTGAAAAGCACACAAAGCCCAAAGAGCATTTTCGTGAATATATAATGACAAAAAGACAAAAGGAATCGGAATCAGCCACAATAAAGGTAGCTGGATAGATTTCAGCAATCTATAAAAGAAAAACAGACTAGAAACCAAAATCAGATTTCCGATTAGAGCAATTATTTTATAATCATATACCTGAAAAAACACATGATAGAGCCACAAAAAGAATCGGTAAATGGCTATTGGATGCTCATTATGAGCTAGAACAAACGGTGCTATTTTACCCTGAATAGTAGTCGCTTTGGGCAATAAGTCAATCAAAGCATACATAATTCCCAAATCATCTTCAAAAGGGACATTCAGAGCAAAACGGAAGAAAAACAATAAGAAAACAATCACCGGCAGTAAAACAAGGCCGATTTGTAAAGCTTTTTTTGAGGTTACGGACATATCATTATGGTCAATGCTGCTTTTTCATATAATCTCCTCGTGAGAAGAATTTTTCAACAAAACAATATACCAAAATAAAGAAATAACGACTTCCCATTTCTTTAATTTTCAGTTTTGACTCCCCATACTTTCTGTTTGTCCAGCTATTCGGTACAACAGCGTAAGAATATCCCCTAACAATTGTTTTGAGGGGTAACTCCACTGTTAGGTTGAAATGAGGGGAAAGAAAAGGTTTCAAGCCCTCCATTGTTTCCCGTTTATATAATTTAAAAGCATTGGTCGTATCATTATATTTAATGCCGATAAATACTTTTATAATAAAATTTGCAATTCGATTAATAATTTTCTTCACCAAAGGGTAATCAATCACTTTGCCTCCCTTAATCCATCTGCTTCCAAAAACAGCATCTACATTTTTTTCGAGCATTGTTTGATAATATTTGACCAAATCCTCTGGGTCATCGGACATATCAGCCATAAACACAGCGACACAATCGCCCGAAAAACGCTCCAATCCATAGCGAACCGCATATCCAAAACCATTCGGACCTTTGTTTGTCTCAAAGACCAAAGTAGGTATTTCTTTCTGAAGTTCTTGTAAAACCCCAAGAGTATTATCTTTTGAATTATCGTTGGTGACCCAAATTTCATGAGGGATAGCGTATTTGCAAAGCGTAGCATACAAGCTTCTAAGCGTATCCGAGATACTTTCCTCCTCATTATAAGCAGGAATAACAACACTTAATTTCATTTGATATGGTTTTTTGCACAAAATTAACAAAAACTTCGAGAGCCATCCATAAATGTTTTCGTTAATTTCAGGGATTAAAAAACAAAAGCCGCAATTTTAATCGCGGCTTCTTGTTTCCAATACAAATTATACTCGTTTTCCGATATTATCATACATCTGAACAAGTGTCGATTTCAAATCATATTTCCAATTCCAATCTGGATAATGTGCCTTAAATTTAGACAAGTCCGAAATATACCAAATATGGTCTCCACTACGATTATTATCTGCGTAGCTATAATTCATTTTATTACCCGTAATTTCTTCACATATCGTAATTCCCTCTTGCATCGAGCAATTAGAAAACCTTCCACCTCCCGCATTATAAACCTCTCCCGGACGAGGGTTTTGATAAAAATGCCAAAACATATTGACCAAATCCCAGCTATGAATATTATCTCTTACTTGCTTGCCTTTATACCCAAAAATGGTGTAATGATTGCCAGTAATAGCACATTTCATCAAATAAGCCAAAAAACCATGCAATTGAGCTCCAGAATGATTCGGCCCTGTCAGGCATCCCCCTCTAAATACACCTGTTTTCATCCCAAAATACCGACCATATTCTTGCACCATTACATCAGCTGCCACCTTAGATGCTCCAAATATCGAGTGTTTAGAATGGTCTATCGACATATTTTCATCGATGCCATGCTCATAATACGCATGAGATTCATCTATTTCCCAACGAGTTTCTAATTCGACCAATGGCAAATAATTCGGAGTATCACCATATACTTTATTAGTAGAAGTAAAGATAAATACCGAATCAGGACAATGTTTTCTGGTAGATTCCAACATCACCAATGTTCCGTTGGCATTTACCGTAAAATCCGTAAATGGCTCACGAGCAGCCCAATCATGGCTTGGCTGTGCAGCTGTATGAATCACCAACTTAATATCCGTGCCATATTCCGCAAAGATTTTTCCGATTTGTTCTTCCGAACGAATATCAGCATTATAATGCTTATAATTTGAAAATTTATCTTCCAAATTTTTCCTATTCCAATCCGTTGAGGCTTCGGTGCCGAAAAAATACGAACGAAGATTGTTGTCGATACCGATAACTAAATCAAATTTGGAAGCACAAAAGGCGACTGACTCACTGCCAATCAGACCTGCCGAACCCGTTACTAATGCTATGTTCATTGATTGATTAAAATAAGGTAGATTAAAATAAGGTAGATTAAAATAATAGCAAAAAGTTTAGTATTAATCGAGCAGAAAAACACTAAACTTTTTGATTCACTTAGCTTTTGTCGAAACCTAAAAAATTATTTGCTTAATTTCTCTCGAATAGCATTTACACGAGCCTCTAACTCAGGCTTTGCGGTATATTTATTTTTTAGTTGACGTGCAGCAGAATCCGGGCTTACTCCATATACCCACTCATCTCCCTCACGAACATCTTTTTGTTCAATCGCATTAGTTTTTTGATAATCGCAAGAAGCTAAAGAAATGGCAACTGCCGCAAATAATAAAACACTAAACTTTTTCATGTCCGAATGTTGTCGTTAAATTTGTACAAATTTAAGTTTGTGATTTGATTAGTCAAAGAAAATTTGTACTTTTTAAATAGATTAAATTTTATTTTTTAAAATATATCCATTTTTTTGTAAATTCTATATTATTTTTTCGGAAATTAAACAATGTATTGTTATGGTTTATGACGTAATAGTGGTCGGTGGTGGAATTGTAGGTTTGGCAACTGCCTTGCAAATCAAAGAGCAAAATCCAAATTTAAAACTACTGATAATAGAAAAAGAAAATGCCGTTGCCAAACACCAAACAGGACACAACAGCGGGGTCATTCATTCTGGTCTTTATTATAAGCCAGGAAGTTTGAAAGCTCAAAATTGTATCAACGGGTATCGAATGTTGATTGATTTTTGCCAAAAAGAAGATATTAAGTTTGAGTTATGTGGAAAAATTGTGGTGGCTACCCGAGAAGAGCAAATATCTATCTTGGATGGCTTGTTTGAGCGTGGAAAACAGAATGGTTTGGATGGATTTAAGATGCTGAATCGTGAAGAATTAAAAGAATACGAACCGCATGTCAATGGTTTGAAAGGCTTTTTTGTGCCACAAACAGGTATTATTGATTACACAGAAGTTTGTATCAAATATTTAGAAAAAACCAGCTATTTGGGTGGCGAGATTGTGTTCAATGAAAAAGTCGAAAAAATCAATACTGCCAATGGCATCTCTCACATTCAGACTTCTAAAAATGTCTATGAAACTAAATTAGTTGTCAATTGTGCAGGGTTGTATTCGGACAAAGTGGCACAACTGACAGATTCTCGTGCCGATGACTTACGAATCACGCCATTTAGAGGAGAATATTTTGAAATTAAACCCGAAAAACAATATTTGGTCAAAAACTTAATCTACCCTGTTCCTGACCCTAATTTTCCGTTTTTAGGGGTGCATTTTACTCGAATGATACACGGAGGAGTAGAAGCTGGACCGAACGCTGTTTTGGCATTTCGAAGAGAAGGTTATAAAAAATTAGATATTCACCTGAAAGAGCTAATCGAAACCCTTACTTGGCCAGGATTTCAGAAAGTAGCTGCGAAGTATTGGCAAACAGGCTTGGGCGAAATGTATCGTTCTTTTTCTAAGGCTGCTTTTACGAAAGCATTGCAGGAATTAATTCCAGAAATCCAAGCAGACGATTTAATCCCAGGAGGAGCGGGTGTCAGAGCTCAAGCTTGTGATAGAAGCGGTGGATTGGTAGATGACTTTGCGATTTTCGAAAACGAATTTGCCGTCAATGTCTGCAATGCACCCTCTCCAGCAGCAACTTCTTCGCTTTCTATCGGACAAACTGTTAGCCAGCTTGTTTTGAAACGTTTTCAGTAAGTATCTTGTCCGACACGCTTCCATAGAAGTGCTGTCGGACAAGTATTCCAAATTATAATTGTTTGCGAAGCCTTGCTACCGGGATATTGAGTTGCTCACGGTATTTAGCAACTGTTCTTCGAGCAATATTATATCCTTTTTTATTCAATAGTTTTTCTAACTTATCGTCTGAAAGAGGCGAATTTTTAGGTTCATTTTCTATCAACTCTTTCAAGATATTCTTCACTTCTCTGCTTGAGGCATCCTCTCCCGAATCTGTAGCAATCCCTTCAGAAAAAAAGTATTTTAATGGATAAATTCCGAAGTCTGTCTGAACGGCTTTACTGTTTGCTACTCTCGAAACAGTCGAAATATCCATTTCTATTTTTGTGGCAATGTCACGCAGAATCATCGGTTTCAGTTTGGACTCATCTCCTTCGAGGAAAAAATCTCGCTGAAATTCTACAATTGCTTTCATTGTCTTCAATAGCGTATGCTGCCTTTGTTTGATGGCATCAATAAACCATCGAGCAGCATCTAATTTTTGTTTGACAAATGTGATGGTTTCTTTGATACTTCTGTGAGGAGTTACGCCACTTTTTTCGGATTTATCATACATATCCAGCATTTCTGCAAAAGAGCGGCTAATACGTAATTCTGGAGCGTTTTTTGAATTTAACAATACATCCAACTTTCCATTATTATTGGTCACAATGAAGTCGGCAGTCAGATAAGCTGCAGCAGCATCTCCTATCTCGATATTGCCTGGTTTTGGATTAAGTCTTGTAATAATTCTAATGGCATTTTTCATTTCTTCATCATCTATCTCCAATCTACGTTGAATTTTTTCGTAGTGTTTTTTGATAAACTCTTCAAAATGAGATTCCAATATTTTATAAGCACTCAGCACTTCCTTATCTTCTTGGTTTTTTCGACTCAATTGCAATAACAGACACTCTCTCAAATCTCTTGCCCCAATACCAGCAGGCTCAAAACCTTGTACTTTTTTCAATATTTTTATTACTTCCTCTTCATTGGTATATATATTTTGGATAAATGCCAAGTCATTACAAATCGAACGCATCGGCCGACGAATATACCCGTCTTCTTCGATGCTCCCTATCAATTGCATCCCTATGCCTTGTTCCCTTTCATTTAATTTCAGATAACCCAATTGCTGAATCAAAGATTCCGCCAAAGTATTCATGGCTGCCACAGGCAAATTGTCTCTGTCTTCATCGCCCCAACCATCACCTTGCATTTTGTATCCAGCATATTCGTCTTGATTCAAATACTGCTTCACATCAAGCCCTTCGTATGTTTCATACTCGCTATAATCTTCTCGGCTATCTGGATAATCATCGTCATATTCTTCTCCTGATTGGCTATCCAAATCCATCCCCTCCTCCAACGCAGGATTGATTTCCAATTCTTCTTCTATTCTTTGCTCCAACTCTGCTGAAGGTATCTGCAAAAGCTTAATGAATTGTATCTGTTGCGGAGACAATCGCTGTTGTAAAGATTGAGTCAAACTTAATTTTTGCATAGCTTCTTAGGGGTTATTTTTATGTATTTTTGCACGGCTTAAATAGGCTTCTACATTTTTCGTGCCAAAATAATAAACATTAACAATTTTTTTGGGTTTTCTTTTGTTATATATTCTATTTTTTAAAAAACAAAATATATAAAATACTTATAATCAGTCACTTAAAAATTTATTCTTTCATTAATATTTAGACTTTTTTTTTGCAAAAAAGTAACTGTTTGTCATAAATATTTTTTTGACTACAATCAAGTGTATCAAAATAAAGACAAAAAAAAAGTACAAACAAGCCATGTTTCAATGATGCTTATTTGTACTCGTGAAAAGTTTTCGTTAGTTTCGTTTAAATAAATTTAATCTGTTGGGATTTAGTACATAGTTTAGTTTAAGGTTGAATAGGGTACTGCAAATATAGTACATTTTTTAGAAAAAATAGAAAAGTAAAAACATTTTTTTAAAAAAATTTAAAATATTTCTTATAATTATTCATAATCTCCTCATTATCAATCACTAA
>JACCEA012572409.1_pt1 | contig 29623 bp, 32 predicted proteins | sample 7449851 | NCBI WGS metagenome assembly JACCEA01 (sample SAMN15323453, study PRJNA562643) | freshwater metagenome | isolation source: river surface water | place: USA:Blue River Watershed | collected 2017-08-18
AATCTGTATGGTGAAGTATTCACGCCTCTTAACTTAGTTAATTTAATGCTCGATACATTAGAACCAAGTGTATGGAAAAACCCCAAATACAAATGGTATGACCCGGCTTGTGGTATTGGTAATTTCCCTGTCGTAATATATTATCGATTATTAAAGTATCACACCTCTAAACACATCATTGAAAATATGCTTTACATGAACGAACTAAATGCAACAAATGTGAAAGAATGCAAGCGCATATTCAAGCTGATAAACCCTAGTGCTAGTCTCAATATTACGTGCAAAGACTATCTAATGGAACCGATGGTTCACTATGATATTATTGTTGGAAATCCGCCATACAATGAAGCGCGTATCAAAGAAACCTCTGACCAACCTCTGTATTCCAAGTTTATTGTGAAAGCACTAGAGATGACCGACCGCCTCTTGTTCATTGTACCCAGTCGTTGGTTTTCCGGTGGCAAGGGCCTTGATGAATTTAGAAAGTCAATGTTATCGCGGAAAGATATTGTGTGCATTCATCACATACCCAACAGCAGAACCATCTGGCCAACCGTGGATATCAAGGGCGGTGTCAATTATTTTTACATTAACAAAAGCAAAAGAACAGAGAAGACTGAGTTTGTATCTGGCACAAATAGTAGTTTAATTCAACTAGATAAATACGATATATTAATACCAAATCCAAAAGATTATGTATACATTAATGTTGTTACTAACAAGGATTCAATTCAGAGCCTCTATTACTCAACCGGGTATTTTGGTATAAACACGAACGATAGCCGGCTTACAAATATACAAAAAACTGGATATGTAAAGTGCCATGTAAGTGCAAGTAAGGGGTCGATACAATACATTAATCCAAAGCACATAAAAAATCCATTTGACTTTTGGAAGGTGGCGACTCCACAAGGCTCTGGTAAGGGTGGGGATGGGTTTGGAAATATTATAGTGTTGGGACCGAGCGAAGTTGCATCTCAGACGTATTTTTTCTTCAAGGTAAACAACAAGGCCGAGGCACATTCGTTGAAATCTTATTTAGAAACAGAGGCGGTGAATAAGTTGTTATCATTAAGAAAAATAGACCAACACATCAGTGAACATACGCTGGCGTGGATACCGTTGGTGCCTCTAGATAGAACATGGACTGATGCCAAAGTGCGTGCTTATTTGCACTTGCCAAGGGAAACCCAGGTTTCTCGAGCAATAAAAAAACGAAGTTCCCGACATGTAAAACACATAACTAAAAATAACAAAACGCGCAAACTATTAACATGAATTCATGTAGAGATAATTATAATATCGTGCTTCTATTTATTTCAATTTTATATGCAGTAATAATATATAATGTTTAAACCATTGCGTGGATATCATTTTAAATACACGTTATCACAAGAACGCATTCAATGGTGCAAAGGCGTGTATAATACTATTGGTAAGATAGTTGAGCGAGTTGGTAAAATTCCATATAATACATATCAATATGAAGGCCCGTGCAACATTGGATGGTGGTATGATGACAATAAAGTATCAAATAATCTACTGGACAAACCAACTGGTAATGTTAATATTGCAAAACAGCAAACATTAACTATAAAAAGTAAAAATAATACTGCTAATTATTGTATTACTGGAGGAACCGCCTATGAAATATTAAATGCAAAATATCCTCAAGCGAATTTACGCAAATATGTCGACCCTACCGGCGATATTGATATTGTTGTTCAGTCGCCATTAGTTAGCATAGTAGATGATATTGAAGATACTGAATATGAACCATTTGTTACATTATTTAATCAAGACGGAACTACATTAAATAACTATTATCGGGCATATATGCATTGGATATATGATAAATTTATTGAAATACTTGAAAATATTAATTTGACCACTGGATTTGAACCTTTCGACATTAATACAGAATATCCAGCGCGTCATATTCCACAAGAACATAAATCTGATGAAAAAGGATACAAATACACGCAAGTTGGAAATTGCTATGTTGTATGTTTTTTAGATAGAATAGATTCAAACATGATAAAAATACAATTAGTAGGGAAAATAGGCATGACTGTAGACCATATGGTGGAGTTTATTATTGTTATTCCGAATGAAGAGTATAATCTAGTTGCAAGCTCAAACCAAACACGCAATAAATTGTCGTTTATGAATGTAAATAGTATTAATATTCAACCATATAATGAACTCATTAACGACAATGTGTCGGCATACTTAACACGATACATATATCCACAACAATTAGAAAAGTACATACGAAATAAAGAAATAATTACCAATAAGATGGAAAAAGAGTTTCTTCATAAATCAACAAATCATGTTGGAAGACTTATATATTTGATGGAACTGTCAAAATATTTGCCACTCAATGAAAAAAAAACAATATTATCATCACTCAACAACACATTTGCTACAACCAATAAAGATTTATTTAATACTGTATTTCCAGGCAATTATAGAGATGTTTACAACAATGCATATTTTTACTTTTACGAATTAAAAAATGGCAAATATATTATCAATAAAATTAAAATTGTTGATTTATTAGCTGAATACAGCAGTGTGTTTGCGTCCGAATTTATCCAAAGTCCTATCAAATTTATGGGAATTGTTGTGAATGCATCCGCACATAAATCTACACAAAAACTTATAACCAAAAATGAAATTATGTCAAAATTTAAACATCACTATTTTACTCGTAAAACTTCGAATCGTAGTCCATCATCTACTCGCAGTCTATCATCAAATCGCAGTAATAAACGTATAACTAATAACTATTCCACATAAATAATTTTTATGAAACGGATATAAAACTTTGGTTGCTTCCATTAGTAATGAACGAAAACAACCACGTCCTGACTATTAAAACCATTCAAATTCAACCCATTCGTAACTTGACGACCGCGCTCAAGGACATATTGACGGACGCTACGATTACGTTCACAAAGGATAATATGAAAATTATCAATTTCGATAAAACGCATACTATGCTCGTCAGTGTGGATTTACACGCGAATAAGTTTGAAATGTATAAGTGCGTTCCTGATAAAATCGTGGTATGCACTAACACGTTGCACTTTTTTAAGCTCATATCCACGTTGTCAAATGACGATACGCTGACTATGTACATTGATAAAGAGGATTACCAAGACGGCATTGTGTCTTATTTGGGCATGGAGTTTGACAATAAAAACGTAGGCCAAACATATGACTACAAGTTGCGACTTATTGAGCCAGACACAGAGGAGCTTGTGATTCCTGATGTGGAATATAGCACCATCATTAATTTGCCTACGGCCGACTTCCAGAAAATCGTGCGCGATTTGAATGCGCTCACTGACCGTGTTGAAATTAAATCGGTGGGCGATGATTTGATATTTTCGTACATGGGCACATTTGCCAAAACCAAGTTTAAGCGTTCAGAGACGGACCGGCATTTAGATTTTATTGTGAAACCTGACCCATCAGTTGTGGTGCAAGGTGAATTTTCGGTGAAAAGTTTGAATAATTTTATTAAATGCACGCCGTTGTGTACCCATTTAGAGATGTATTTGGGGAACGATTTGCCGTTGATTGTGAAGTACGATGTTGCGTCATTGGGCGAAATCAAGCTGTGTTTGGCACCGCTACCGCCTAACTAAAAGAAACCTACAGTTACAAGGGCACGTCTATCTAGTCCTTCCACCCGTAGGGTGGGAGCGGACATAAGGCCACTTCCTTAGTTATCTATTATTATAATATATATGAACATAACTGGAAATAAAAGAAACGCTGATATTAACGATAGTATAAACGCTAATAAAAAACACAAGTCAAATAAACGCATTCAATTTAACGAAACAAAACGAGTCAGAAAAGCTCCCAAATATATCAAAGAATTTGGAATGGAATTTGCTGGCCCAGGTGCTGAATATACTATGCCAGCCTTTGAAAATGAAGTGTCCCCAGATGCATATCAGCTTGAAAATTCCGAAGATGGTTCTTTGAAGGCATTGTCACCAGAGGCTCCATTGAAACCTTTATCAGATGATTATAGAGCCATTTATATGATATTATACAATAATAATAATTATCAAGTTGTTGATAAATATGGTCAAAATTATGCGATGTTATATAATCCAGATGACAGTATTCGCGATGCATATACCGACGCTATTGGCGCGCTTGATGGTACGAATGATAATATATATGTGAACATATCAAATCGATTAATACGGATAACCCATGATATGGTGAAAAATACATCTGACCAAGAGAAACAGAGAACTGGCAAAGATAAACATATAAATATTGGTCGAGCAAATGCCAATGGTGACTTTAAGAACTTTAACTTGAAAAACAAATTCAAAACGTATCAAAAGATTGTTCAACAACCCGGAAGTCAAGGCACTGATTATTTGTATGTGGTGATTGAATTGAACCAAAAAAGAGGCGGATATAAACGTAGTACAAAACGTAGTATGAAACGCAGTAATAAAAGGCCGTAAATAATCAGTTTAGCAGTAGATATATATATTAGAATACAATATAATGGACAAGATAATCAAATATATTGTATTGGCGGTGTTATTTGTAATATGTGTTCCCGGGGTTTTATTCAAGCTTCCCTATGCGCCTTGGTCTCACGCTGTTGTATTTACGTTAGCCTGGTATATTACGTCTGTGATGCATCCCGTGCTTGAAGGCATTGACGCTACTGCTGACCGTATTACCAGTATTGAAAATAAACTGAATGACTCGAAGTTGCGCCCCAATCAACGCGCTAAGCTAGTTGCTGATTTGGCTGCGCTTAAAGCACAACAAAAAAAGTAAGCGCCATTATAAATATGAAAACTGTCATCTATTTTCACATTTGTTGTGCTAATAACTGGGCAAAAATATTTTATGAATTGATGGACAATATCAAAATGTCAGGACTCTATGATGCAATTGATGAAATACGTTGTGTTGTTCTTGGAGAAGTCGTTATTAGAGACCCCAAAATCAAGGTTATTTATCAAACACTGGATACAAGCGTATATGAGTTCAAAATCATGGAGCTATTGTATCAAGATGCAATACATGAAGACTTTCGCGTATTGTATATTCACACCAAAGGAATCAAACATAATGGCAGTCAAAACGTAGCCGACTGGGTGAAATTGCTAGTGTATTATAATATAGTAAATTACGAATTATGCTTGCAAATGTTAAACCAGTATGATGCAGTCGGCGTTAACTTGCAAAACAATCCTGTCTGGCACTTCTCGGGAAATTTTTGGTGGTCAACGTCGCGCCACATTCGGACACTTGGTCTCATTGCGGATTTTAGTTATAATGGTCCCGAGTTTTATGTATGTTCCAATACGAATGCATCTTACGTATCATTGTGGAATTCGGGCGTGAACCATTACGAATCCCCGTATTCTATGGACAATTATGTGGGCAAAATTGCATTAAAAAATAATGTATAAGTTACTTGCCTTGTAGTAGTTTACCTCCAATAAATATAAATTGTATAATTAGTTGTGCAAACACGTAATTATATATACCTTTATCGCACGCATTGTTGTCAATGAGTGACCAAAATATTATGCTACCTACAATCGTCCATGATAAATGAAATCCAGTACCGATTAAAGCAATAAGTTTTGTCAATGGATTACTGTAAAACTCGACTACATCATTTGTATTAAAGTATGTTATGATTGCCGTGTTTAATACAAAATTTAATAAATACAAAATGCCATTTACTACCAAGTAATCTTTTAAATTTACGTAAAGCTTTCCTGCACGTAAATTTGCGCACGAATTGTCAGTATATGCATAATATACACTGGTAATTCCAAATGGAACAACAAATAGTGACATAATCACTATTGCCACAATTTTTGACACATCTACTTGGCACCTAGCAGAAGCGCCCTTTGACTCATTTTTAGTAGGCGTTAAAGATTCAATATCGATAATTTTTGACATTTTTATAGTATTTACATTTTTATTATTGGTTGTATAAAAAATCAATTTTCTTTTAAGGGAACTCGTCGTTCCCTTATAATCCCATACTTATAAAGGGAAGTGGCAAGGAGAAACCGTAGGTTTCTTCTAAGTTGATTCTGCGATTCTTCCGAAAGTATTTATCGTTTCTTTTGGTCTTTGGCTATTTGGTCATCGTGTTTTTTGAACAAACAACCCTCTTTGGCCAAGCAAGGAATATCGTTGATGATGTCGGGGTCTTGAAACTGGCACGTATCCATCCAAATCTTGATGACCGAATACCTATTTTTTGGTGATACGGTGATGCCATTAATATGCGATTCATATTTGACACCTTTGCTCAAGCTCTGACCACACATAGCACACATCAGCTTTTTCCATGCAGTTGCCACGTCTGCATTGGGGACGCGATACGAGAAACATCCTCCCACGCGATTGCGCGCGTCTTCCCAAATTGGAGCAATGCCTGTCTTCATACAAAAGAACATACAGTTATACATGAGGTATTCGGGCAATGCATTATTCAATGCATTTACACATTCAACTGTATCGATTTCTTTCATAATCACCTTGTAACTGTCAATTGACCAACTAGGGTCGGTCTGCAGGTGATAATATAGATTCCACTTGCTTGACAAAGGACTGTATGAGGGCGTTGTTTCCATTATAGTTATTGAATATACTTAATTTTATATGCATTTACGTATTTATTTATTTGTGGGTTCAATTTTATAAAGGAAACCCATGGTATTCAGAGGCGACATAGTCGCCTCCTTATGCCTTTTGAACCTTCCTTCTTTTTGTTATTATTACCTTTACGTTTTTTACGTATTGTTCCGGCAAGTTGTCTTTTTTTAGTTGCCCGACTGGATAAGAAAACCGATGGTTCCTCAGTAGGGCTTATTTTGGTAATAATTAATTTGTTGGGCGCTTTAAGCTCGTATGTAAATTTGCTATCAGTTCTTGGATACGTATTGTATTTGCGATGGTCATCTAGAATATATTGACCACCTGTAACAAGCACTTTTTGCAATATTTCCGTGCTTAATGCTGGTCCATAGCACGATAAATCTTCGCGTATTGTAGTAATACGATTGCTAAATAATTCTTTGAACCGTTCCAAATGCACTGGATTTGTCGTGTCGCATAGTACCAATAATATTTCGAGTTCATTATGTTGTTCCATGTATTCTATATTATGTTGTAATCCAGGCACATTGTAATCCGGACTACAGCAAAACACGTTTGTAGGTTTGTGTTCTCTGGAAAACCCCTCAATGCCTGTAGTAAACCATTCTATGTCGGTAACCATTGCGTCGTTATGGCGTTGGAGTCCATCGCCTGCACACAATGTAAGTTGAATTGGCTCAAGGGAACTTTGTTCCCGAGTAGTGGAACCTTCGGTTCCGCCAGATGGCCACGGAATATAGTCTGGTATAGATTTTCTCAAATCAATGACTCGTTTGTCTCGTTTCATGTATTATATACACTTGTATCCGATTTTATTATTCAAGTCATCAAACACAATAGCTTGATTGCTTTTAAGAACCACTTTATTTACAGTATGGTCCATCAAGTGTATTTCATAGTTTGCGTCGAACACATAATCATTGTCGCTATATTGATACATTAAAAGACGTTTCACAAAGATATTGTTTAGAATCACGTTCCCATTCCGAATATATGCGACATCTAGGTTTAATTTGAGTGGAGATTTCATTTCTGGATGCACATATTGAATATTTAAAAATCGAGTATTGTTTGCACCAGTTATAGTGTCATTATTAGAATACCGTTTTTTGTCACACTCTTTGCGAATATACAGCGACCCTTCCGGCCACGCAGTTAATGGCTCGCCATATGTGTAATGTTCAAGCAGTTTGCCGTTTTCAATGGTGCATACACAATTCCACGAAGGCAAATCCGGCTCTGAATAGGTTCGCGGTTTTATTGCAAAATACTTCATAAAAGGCTCAAGTTTTACTAGTGCATAATTATAATACCAAAACCCGCTCAATAGCAAATTAACTACAAATGGCTCGAATGGTTTCAAAAATTGTAGAACAGTCGATTTGATAATTTCCATTTTTATATTAACAAAATATATCTTTATACGTTTTTAAGGGCATATAAGACCTCCATAGGAGGTCTTAATCTAAGGTTTTTTTTGCTGAATAAAAAAGGAAAGAACCTCCCCCTCTAATTATTAAGTTAAATTAAATATATACAAATTTATACAAGTCTGCTTCCGTAATATCGAGTAACAATCAACCGGTGATTGACGTTATCCATAAATATTTGAAATACATCTTTATTTTTCAAATCTTTTTTGATGCTAATAGTCTTCTTTTTGTTTTGCTCTGCACCGGACACAATGTCGTCAATATGCTTCTTGCGTGAGTTTTCACAATCAGGTTCAGTGATTTGGTCTTTCTCCATGTTCATCAGTTCCATACATAGTTCAGGGTCATACTCGTTAATCAATTCCATGATTCTTTCTTCATTCCATGCGCGTTTAACCTTATTAATGGAATTATATTCTTCATCTGACAGCTGAACAATCTTGGGAACCGTGCCTGCAATATCTTGCACTGAAGGAGAACGAGTACCAAAAGATTCCTTCAACATTCCCGGAGTAACACATATGGTTTGGTCTTCCTCGCCGTTCCAATACTTCTTCGCAAATTCCACAGCCAATCGTTCTTCATTTAAAATCAAATCGCTGGTCTTGGTGCTTACAAACAGCGTTGGCACTTGGTAAGTGTTGAATCCCTTAATGTTGCCTCCGCAACGCATCACCATTTGGTATGCATCATCGCCATTCGTGTTGTTAGGAATAACACCATGAGTGAATAAGAACTCGTTGCCGTCGATTGATGACGCGAATGTGATACCTCTACTCACACACATCTTGCCAGTCACTGCAAAAGGCGCATTATACAGTTCGTTGTCAAAGTAATAACGACTCAGTGTCTTGGCAACCTCTAAGTCTTCCTCCAGGTCTTCGGTAATCGGAATCACATCACCGTTCAACAGTCTAAACTCTTTGTACACGCCGTTAATAATCAACACATTAAATCCATGGTCCATCAGTATTCTGTAGTGTTCCTCGTGCGAAGCACACTTGGTGTTGCCCGGGCAAAACCATCTTGATCCGGGAACTACCATCTCGGGATGAGCCTTCAAAACCTCTATTAACGCATCATCTACGCGTTTGTTCGCGTCGGAGATGTTATGAATGAGATTGCATTCGGAATACTTGTGATACACTGGCGCATGAGTATTTTCATACTGGCGAAGCAAAGGCTCAACATCAATAGAATGCAAATACTTGTATACTGGACGCATAGTGGCCGTAATGAGCACAATATTCTTCACAAACTTTTCCGCACACATGGCGGATAATGTGTCGAAATGCTCGCTCCAAATGCCAACACTCGAATCCGCCTCGTCAATCCAAATATTCACCTCTCGATTAAAATTGCGCTTCTTGTACTTCTTGATTAGCTTCTCAAGCAATGCTACCACATGTTGCATGCGCTTCTTGTTCGTGCAACAAATAATATTGTCAATTTCTTCATCGTCGTCGTCGGATGTAATTAGGGCAAACACATTATCCACCATCATTTTACGCTTTCCGTCGCGAGTCATAGTATTTGCAGTCCATGACAATGTTTTGGGACTATCGCTAGTCTCGGTGTCAACGTCGTCATCGGATGATGAGTAATTATCGACATCTTGTGCAATGCGCTTTTGGGTTTGCTTGTTAAGAAGCTTGGTGTTGCTGGTGAATATAATGTTCAAATCGTTGCTTTTGCTGATGTTGAAGGTGCTGTTCCACTTGTTAATTAGGTCTGTCATCTTGCGAGTCTTTCCGCTTTGCGCGGGTAACTGAATCAGGGTTAAAGAGCTTCCCATTGTCTAAGTTCGTTGTTCGTTGTTCGTTGTTCGTTGTTCGTTAATCTATTTGTTTGTTATGCATTCATAATTTATACAAAAATATATTTCAATTTTACTATGGGCTAAAACGCGCACCGTTCCCTTAGAAGATGCGTTTATATGCATTTAAAACCTTAGTTTTTTGTTCGGCATAATCCACTATTGTTTTGTGTTTTTCCGGATTATGAAGGTCTTTTGTATCTAGTTCCGGTAAATACTTATGTATGAATACACCGTCTTTGTCGTAATTCTCTGATTGCGCCCATGGATTAAAGATGCGAAAGTATTCTTGGGAGTCGGCTCCGCCTCCCGCAATCCACAGCCAGTTGTGCATATTTGATGCGACGTCATAATCTACCAAATGTTGTGCAAAGAATCGTTCACCCCACCGCCAATCAATAAGCAGTGTTTTACAGAGAAACGACGCCACAATCAGTCGGCCTCTGTTATGCATTGTGCCAGTTTGCACCAGTTGGCGCATACACGCATCCACGACTGGGAATCCGGTTTCCCCTTTGGTCCATGCATTAAAGTGGGCTCTATTATTTGACCATTGGATTTTATTGTATTTTTTATCAACTGGTTCGTTATACTCGGGAAATGCATATAACAACGTAGCATAAAATTCGCGCCAATATAGCTGTCTTACAAGAGGCTCCACGGATTGGTATTTTTTGTATACCTCGCGAATAGAGACACAACCAAATTTAATGTATGGACTGAGTCCGGTGGTTTCTTCGTATAAGAAATTATGGGTTTTGGCGTAATCGCGGTGGTCCTTGGCCAATAGTTTGAGCGCTTCACTACGACCGCCTTGCACCGGCACCTCTGGATTCATTGCTCCAAATCTTTGATATGCGTCGGTTAATGATATTGAACTATCAACGTGTTTAAATTTTTCGGCCGATACTTGACCAACCGAATCAACAATATGCCGTTTATTGGCTTTTGCCTTATTGTAAAATGGCGTGAATTTTCTGTAAACTGTTGATTGCAAATTTTCTGTAAGGGAACTTTGTTCCCGACGTGCGTTTCCGCTAAGGGCACCTTCGGTAGGAGAAAATCCATCCTTGGTTAAAGTCCCCGGTTCAAACAAATAATAATCAGCATAAGTTAAACATTCGACACTTTTTTTCGCACACAATTCCATGATAGCTTTGTCACGCTTCAAAGCATACGGTGTGTAATCACGATTGAAAGCTACAACCTCTGGTTTGTATGTGTTTATTAGCTTATTGAGTATAGATACATTGTCACCATAATAGCACGCCAGTTTGTTGCCCGTTTGTTGGTTCAAGTCATCTAAAGCCTCAATCATAAACTGAACTGCATTAGCCGATTTATATTTGTTAGAATCAGAGACTTGCTCTGGTGTAAAAATAAATACAGGAATGATTTGTTTGCATTGCTTGGCACATTCATACAATCCAATGTTGTCTTTGGTTCGGTAATCTCGGCGGAATATAAATATACCAAGGTCCTTCATTGCCTTATAATAAAAGACCCCACAATTATATGAAAATTTCCTGCAAGTTTAAAATGAAATTGCAGGAAAAAACAAAAACCTAATGACTTTTGAAATTTGATATATTTATTGATTTTTTATTGATATTGTTAAGTTTAATGGTGTATAATGCGGTATATTGACGGTTTATTAAGTTGTATGATGCATTATTGGTGGATTGGAGATTGAGGGTGGATGAAGTAAGTTGACAGAATGTTGACAGTAAGTTGACAGAATGTTGACAGTAAGTTGACAGAATGTTGACAGTAAGTTGACAGAATGTTGACAAAATGTTGACAGTAAGTTAACAAAATGTTGATAAAATGTTACAGAAGTATATTGAATAAAAAATAGAATAAAGGTTTATAAAATACATATAAAACTATAAAATATAATGACCGGAGTAAAATTAAGTGAAAAATACAAAAAAGAACGCGAAGAAGTATGCAATAAAATTATTGAGCTTGTTGGCACCGAGTTTGTATTAAGTGATTTGGATGATAACCTTGAATTACAGCAAAAAATAAGAGATTTAAAGGATGATATTCAAAAGTATTATGCTGCTAGTTCATTGTCAGTATTTCGCTCTAAATATCCAGAAGTGAAACGAGATTATTTGATATTAATTCGCTATATACTTCGAGCGCATGGATATGATTTTATAAATCAAGAATACATATTACATGGAGAAAATGGATATTTTAAACGAACCGTGAAATATTACGTTAAAAAGAATATTTAGGAAAATATTACATTTTGTATCGTTCAAATGAACAAGTTTATTATATTTAGGAATTATATAATGGAATACAAGTGCCTTTGTGGAAAAATTTATAGTCACCGACAAAGTTTACATGTTCATCGCAAAACTTGCAAAGAGCATAATAACGTGTCAAATGCAGTTCAGGTTGAAGCACAACCAGTTGAAGCGGTAAAGTTGAGTGTAGAACTCGATGAACAACTTAAAATCAACAAACAATTGCTTGAAGAACAAGAAACCTATTACAAACAACTGCTTGAAGAACAAGAAAAACATTACAAACAACTGCTTGAAGAACAAGAAAAACACTACAAACAATTACTTGAAGAAAAGGATAAATTACTGCAAGAACAAGAAAAACACTATAAACAATTATTAGAAGAAAAAGACAATCGCATAGAAGACCAAAAACAAACAATCGAGTTTATGAAAACAATTGCCATGCGACCAGCAATAATGCAACCTGAAGCAAAACCTGAAGCAAAACCCGAAGCAAAACCGGCGAAAAAACAATTCAATTTGAAAGATTATTTGAACAGCCGTAATCCAATAACCATTGACGAATTTTATGACAATTACAAACCAACAATTGAAGAATACGAAAATATATTTAAAATGGGGTTTGTGAATGCGATAGTCACAAGTTTTGCCAATTATGCAAAATCATACAAAGACCGATGTCCAATTCTATTTACTAATCCGCAATATGAAAGGCTCCATGTATATGTATACAAAAAAGATGATGATAAAGATACAAAAGAACAGTGGTTTGATTATGAGCGTATAGACGCGCAAATGTTTATGAAAGACAAAATTATTATTCGATATGCAAATAAGTATCAAAACTACATATCCGTATTCAATGATAAATATAAAAATTGTCTAGATAAGCCATCCAATCACGCAGATAACAATGAAGACATTACTAAAAAACTGAGTATTACAATGGCAATTAATACCGCAGAAAATGTATCCGATAAAATATGCAAAGAGCTTGCTTACAAATTAGTAATCAATCGTGACAATGTAGAAAATTGAAAAATAGTTAAATAAATATTCGAATAGTATATATTATAATACAATGAACTCCCTATTGAATACTATGTTTGCTAAGCGATTTTGCCTGGAGGGCGATGCCAATGTTGCCGATTACGAGCAAGGCTCCAGTTCCGTGAATGCATGCTTGTGTGGCAACTACAATCACGTGGCGTGCGTCTTGAAAGGGAAAGGGCGTTGACAAAGGTAGCGTTCTCTGTTATGGTGTAAATGTAGAAAACGGGCTTCACGCAGAACAAAGCGCGTTGTCCAAGTTGCCGGGATTAAAGCCATCCAATAACCCAAAGGTTATACATATGTTAGTGATTCGCGTGAGTGGAAAATACAAAATGCAGTCGAGCAAGCCGTGCGCGCAATGTGTTAAAACAATGACTGCACTTCCACAAAAAAAGGGATATAAGGTTCATCGTATTTATTACTCGAATGAACACGGTGAAATAGAAAAAACCACACTGTCTTCGTTATTGAAACAAGAACAACACATATCTAAGGGCATGTTTGTTAAGGGCCATAAAAAATAAATTGTTTCATTTTTTATAGCACTAATTACTAGTTAAATTAATTATAATAAAAGGAGGGATTATAAGGCGTAAGCCCCGATGGGGCGGAAACCCTTGGTTCCCTTAAGGGATTTAAAGGGATCTACGTTCCCTTTATTTATATGAATTTCAGTATAATAGCCGCTATGTACCACAGTAATAGAGCCATCGGCACGGCCGACAACAAAATTCCGTGGTCGTGTCCAGAGGATATGCGTTTTTTTCGCAAGCTCACTATGCATACCGAAGACCCAAAAAAGGTAAATGCGGTCATTATGGGTTCCAATACTTGGACCAGCCTTGGTTGCAAACCATTGCCCAACAGATTAAACATTGTATTAAGTCGCAAAATGGCGTGGATGGAACGGTCTATACCAAGGGAACAAAGTTCCCGAGCAGTGGAACCAAAGGTTCCTTCAGAAAATATAATTGTGTGTAGCAGTTTGGATGAAGCACTGCATAGACTAACATCGCTACCATTGGTCGAAAGTGCGTTCGTTATTGGCGGACAAAACGTATATGAACAAGCACTTGAACATCCATTATGTGTCCGCGTATACTTGAATAGAATATTGGTGCCTTTTAATGCTAACGTTAATTGCAACACGTTTTTCCCGATGATTGATTACAATAAATATGAACTATTGGAAACCAGCGAATATACTACATGTATCAATCAAATATATGCGCGTATATGCTAATAAAGTAAAAAATATTACATGCCATTTATATATTCACGGGTCGCTCTCCTGACCCGGGCATGATGATATTCAGCTGCGCCTCGAGCTGATTGAGCAAATTCTGTCGGTATTCAGCGAATCCGCTGTTCCAAAATGTGACGCCTTTGTTTTCCACCACCCATAGCTGGCAGTCAGTGGTCTCTATGAGTCTGGCGTCATGAGAGACCATAATAACACCGCCGTTATATGTTCGTAGTGCCGCACATAAAGCGTCGATGGATTCGATATCCAAGTTATTAGTCGGTTCATCCAAGAATAATATATGAGGTCTAATTATGGACAGCTCAGCAAACACGACTCTTGCCTTTTGACCACCAGATAAATCTCGAATATTCAAAGTGTGAGAGAACCCTTCAAGTCCGAACTTTCCCAACAAATTTCTGGCCAGCTGGTAGGCATACTTCTCGCCATGGACCCTTTCGTGGACACACTGCAAATACTGGATAGGATCAATGTCCATTGGAAGACGGTCGACGAAGTGCTGGTTATACACACCCATTCGCAGTCTTCCATTTCGAATTATATCGCCAGCAGTGGTCTCCACTTCTCCAATGAGCATCTTCAGCAATGTACTCTTACCGCTGCCGTTGTGACCGACAATACATATTCTAGACTCCATGTCAATGCCAAAGTTCAACTTTTCGAATAGAACAGGCAACTTGGGACCGTACTGGAAATAAGCATCGCGTACCTGGATGATGGGAACATTCATGATGGGAATATCAGGGAATATGAATTGCACAGTATAGTCCTTAGGTCTCTTTATCAATTCCTGTTTCGACTCTCCGCTCTCTACACCAGAGGCGGCAGTCGCGGCTCTTACTTTCTTTTGACTGCGGGCGCCAGGCTCGCGCGACTTGGACTTCAATTGGGCCTTCTCGGCGTTCTCGCGAGTCATGCCCTTCATCTTCATTTCTCTAATTATCTTTTCTTGTCTCTCGTATGCCTCAACGTGCTGTTCGTGCTTTATTCTCTCTTGCTCCTTGAACGTATCGTAGTTGCCTTTGTATACAACTAGCTTCTTCTGGTCCAAATGGATGATTTCCTCGCACACACTGTTCAAGAAATCCTGGTCGTGAGACACAATCAGCAGTGTCTTCTTCCATTTCTGCAGGTAATCATCCAGCCATATGACAGCGTTCAAATCCAAGTGGTTTGTGGGCTCATCCAACATAAGAAGTGTGGGCTCCATGAATAAAGCTCTTGCCAAGGATATACGCATTCTCCAACCTCCCGAGAAATACATCGTGGCACGAGTTTGCATTTCGGCATCGAAACCGAGACCGAAGAGAATACGGCGGGCCTTGGACTCAGCTGAAGCCGCGTTTATCATGGTCATCTTCTCATACACCTCACCCAATCGAATATCAAGAGCATCATTCTCAACGCCATCGAGCTTCTCAATTTCAGCTAAGATGTCCTTCTCTTCTTGAACCAACACCCAGCGCTCCTTATCGGCCTTTAATACTGCATCGATGGCGGGGGTCTCGTCAGCAATAACCTCCTGCTCCACATACAGGAAGTCTATACGAGGAGGGATTTTGAGCTCACCGTAAGCTATCATCTTCAGCAATGTACTCTTACCAGCACCGTTGGGACCAACAAGACCATATTTGCGGCCGTGGGCTATTCTCAACTCTGTATTGACGAATAGCTCCTTGTTGTGAGCAGAAATTGAAATACTTGGTATAATGATGTCGAGCATATTCTGCCACAGCGGGTCGGTTGGCTCAATTGCAGACTGACTGACTGCAAACTGTGCACCATCAATGCACTTACATATAGTGTCCTTATTATTATTTATCATAGTATTCATTGTTTGTATTGTAATAATACATGTAAAATTATTAATAATAAATAATTCAATTTTTCATATGTTTACACCGTGTTTACACAATTCTGCATTGCGGTCAATAATGTCATATAACGATTGAGATAATTTTATGTTATACTTTTATGATAGCACATATAAAATACGTCAGTTTTACTATGTATTAATAATCTGTAATCATATTTTAAACTATTTGATACTGTAACTATATAATTTTCTAATCTAGTTCCAATAAAAATCTTCAGTCTAATAATATTGATATGATAAGTTATTAGTTATCATTTTATTATTTATAATATTAATATGCCATACATGCATCAATCAAATATATGTGCGTATATTATAGTTATGAGTAATAGAGACGCATTGTTAAAAACTGTATTTGATAATCACACCATCACAACCGAAACAATAAGAACTACAACATACTATAAAATATTAGATACTAGAGGTAAAAATTGCATTACATTTCATTATTATACCGACACCGACGGCATAGAATGCATAGGGATTGTTGGATTAGACAGATGTTCATTGTATACAGGAACCGAATTACTGAACAAAATCGAAAAGTTTGCAAAGAAAGCAAGTATTAAGAGACTACATTTAGAGGACGCATCACGCATTGAACTATGTGATAATATAATTATTAGATTATACTATTTGGATATATTATGCACTGGCCAATCGTGGTATAATAAACACGGATACAAATCAGAAAATTACGATAAAGAAATAGCTTATAATAGCAAATTTATTAAAACACCGATGGTAGATATAATTGGTAATGATAAAGATTATTTGATGTTATCAAATATATTGAACCCGGATGCAGAAGAACCAGACGTTAAAGGCACTGTTCAAGAAGTGTTTGTTCAATTAAAACGTTATTTAATAAATAACGGCGACAACTGCTCTGGCAGAAACGCTACTCGAGAACAAAGTTCTCTTGACCCAGTTGTTGTTGAAAATCTAAAATTTATTCGAGATTTAATAAAAGCCATCGGTAATTATATTAAATATGACGGAGAATTGCTTGATAAAGAAATAGTCATGAATGGTGGCACCAAAAAAAATCTTGGTTTCAGGACCGCCGCCAAACATAAACGTTATAAATTAAAGAAAAGCCGACGGAAGAACCGAAAGTTGAGAGCGTCGTTTTTTATATGATTTATGTTTTTTTACAAAGTATTTTATATTTTTACTGCTCGGGAAACCAGGGTTTTTTTTGTATTGTTTGCGTTTATGACGAGTTTTTTTGCCACCTGATATGTATTCTGATAAATCCATGTAATTTTCGGCAGTTAAACCAGTATTTGCAACTACAGATGGGTATACAATACCCATTATTTTTTGTCTTTTTATTGCGTCTTTAATAATATTCCGATTATTGTTAGATGCATAATCTAATGCAGTGTGGCCGTGTTTGTCACGATAACATAATTCATCAAGTGAATAGTATTTAATTACATATTTTAATATGGCTGAATGTTCGGTTCTTGCTAAAACCATCAAGGGTGTATCATAACTATAATACATTGTTAATTTTAAATAATCGGTTTTATTAAGGTTTACTAACTTATCAATTGTATCAAATATTTGTTGATATTTGTTTGTATTAAATGTACCAATATGCGACGCAAATGAATTTACCAACATCATTTCATTGTGAATATGTTCAGGCAATGCATAAACGTTAGAACCTTTAGTTAATGACTGTATTGGCATATCCCGTGTTAAAGTTCCAGTATCATTTATTGTAAATTGAATATTAAACCAAATATTCGCTGCGCGTGTATCGGTATCACGGAATGATTCTTTTATAAATCCAATAATTTTTGTTGATTTACATTCAAGTTCTGTGCAATTATTAGATATTTTTACAACTAAATATGGGATAGAATTATTTACTATCTCGCGAATTTTTATTGGTTGTTGTGAATCAATGTATGAATCCCAATCAAATGTTCGCAACATATCTGATATTGGTTGTGGATATTCCATTATATACATTTGTTACATATTATTTACATAACAATAACAGTTCTTTGTGTTACAGTGATGACTTATAAAAATATGACAAACCAAACGGAAACGTAATAGCCGGCGGCGAAAAACTGCAAGTAAAAGATTATAGTATTTCAATTATTCACTCCATAAAAAAGGAAGGGGTAAGGGGCCAAATGCACGCACTGCGTGCTTGAAACGTAGTTCCCCCTAGATATCAAGAGACACGATATTCTTCTCGGACCCCTTACGACGTCTGGGAACATCACTGTTCAACTCTTTCAAATCTTTTACGCTAATTCGTGAGTCATTATCGTTGTTATCTTGGATATTGACTGCACGTGGTTTTAATCCACTTAAAATGGAATCAATATTGGTCTTGGGTCCGGCCATCTCGGGTCTAATAGAACGGTTTGAATTGAGGTCGACTCCTTGTTCCGCAAACATAGGTCCCAAGTCGGGGCGTGAATATTGCTCTTGTCTTTGAGTCGACTCGGGTCTTGGAGGTCTAAGGGAACTTTGTTCCCGACTCGCCGAAGGTTGCTCGGTAAACACCATTTTACCGCGAGGGTCAACGGGTTTGGGAGGAGGCGAGCCCTTGGGTTCGGGATTCACCAAGTTATTAGCAAATGCAAATCCAGGGCTTTGTTGCGCCATTGCATTTACAGTCGCATTGGTAAATGTCTTCATCAGTTCCGGGCTCTGGCGAATCACATCATTAAAACCAGGAGTAGCTGATGATAAAGCCTTATTAGTGAAACTGGTGACCGCCGCACTGAATCCAAGACGCATTACTAGAGCCACCTCTGGACTCATCTTACCGCCCTTGTATTTCTCATATAGCTCACCAAAAATCTCGTCATAACTATCAATGTCGTCACTCACTGATTCACCCCAGCCATCTAAGTTAATATCAAATGGATTAAATGCTGCGTTAGCATATTCCAGTGTATTAATAGCAGTCATGAACCACCAACTGTAAAGCTTCTTGCTCTCGCTCTTCTTTTTGTCTTCAAGCACTGTCTCGTATTCGTCCTCGATTTCCTCGTAGGGAGTATCGTTGCCAAACATGGTGTTCGAACTAACCAGACCTTTTTGTCTCCATTCCTCTAGGCGTTTAATCATCAACTTTTTCTTGCGCAGCTTCTCGCGCTCGGTCATTTTGGTTTGCACGGGGGCATCAGTGGTCGGAATGTCGTTAAACTTCATGTATCCATCCCAAGTCTTGGTATTACCAGCACCGGTTTCTTTGGTGGCTTGACCCAAATTAACCTTATCATCAGGTTTATCTTCTTTGGAGCCAAATCCCAAAAACGAACTGAGACCGCCCAACACCTTGGAATCCGATGAAGGAGTGGCTACGGTTTTGCCGGACAATGAGTTCATCTCTGATTCAAAGTTGTCTAAATCGCCTAAATCAAAGTTGGCCGATGCACCCGTCTTGTTAATTTTCTTAGTGTTCATCAAAAACTCGGCTCCTCCCATACCACCAGAGCCAGCATCAATGTCTAAAGTAATTGGGTCGAGGTTGTCTAAATTGAGGTCAAACGATTCCATTAGATATTATTAAACAACACTCTTTATTTTTAAATCATCCGAATAGTTTATTATATTTTGCTTCTTCAAATAATAGATTCCCTGCAAAAAACAATCAGCCAAATCATCCTTTTTGGGAGCATTATCAAATACTTCTTTTTTAGCATTTAACTCTGGATTTGCTTCCATAAATCTCTGACAAAAGGCAATTCCATCTTTCTTGTGGTCTTTATATTCGGATGAATCAGAGAGTCCTTTTAGCTTTCCAGCCGATGATATAAAATCTATAACCAGGCTATCGGATGACTGCATAATAAAGTATTGCGCCACCATACCTTGAATAGTGTTCATTCGTCCAGCAATCGGCGATATCTGATTCTCTAAGATTACATGACTAATTTTACTCAAATAACTAGAGAACTTGGCGTCAAAGTTGGTTTTAATGCGTTTGCCAATGTCCACTAAATGTATTTGGTTAGCAGTTTTAACTCTCGCTTTTTTGATAGGTTGAAGCACGTTTTTATCTATGTATTGTTGCACCTTTTCCAGCGTATCAGCTTTTTTTGCACCGGGAACAATGAAGCGCTGATTACAGTAAACCTGCAATTCATCCATTTTGAGTTTTTTTACGTAGGGCATTGACAGCTCTTTTGAAGGCATCAATTTACTAGACGATTTTGCATGCGTCGAGCAACAATACATCGTGTTTAACAGATGCAATGACGCTTTTTTACCACATTGTTTGCCATTTTTTAACAAACAATTACACACTGGTCCTACATTTGTGGAGACGGAATCCGATAAATTAATAATTCCCCAATCGATGATGTTTAGTGTTTCAGAATTAATTGATAATACACTATAAGCAAGATTTTTAATACCAATATCAAAACTAATTATATATGGATAAGCCGAATGCAACTGTGTAAAAGCCGAAGGCGTGGAAGCCGACTGTGTTAGAGGCATTAATATAAAACATAATAATAATCTCTTTATGTTGTATATGCATATTGGCGCTATCTTAGCAAAGCTCAGTTCAGAGTCGCTGCTTTCATTGTATCCCATATTTGTGAAAAAAATTGGAATATCAAGCACATTACAGCTCTGGACGCGATTAATAACATATGTTGCCATATCGTCGATATTTGTAGATTGGTCGTTCATTAAGGGGTCTATTACATCATTAGATGCAATAACACTGGGACTTGTTAATTTGTCGCACATATATTTTTCATATGAAGGATTCAGATATTTGGATTCGGGGGTGTCATTTGCAATATTTAACAGTTATCCGCTTATGATATTACTAATTGCAGGTTTAACAGGACTAACGAAAGGTAGTTTATGGCATAACTCTTATATATTAGTATTTGCAGGCCTGGCTCTGTTTATATATGGAAATAAGGAGGAAAGTGCTAGTAAGGAGGGTACCGGTAAGGAAGGTACCAGTAAGGAGGACTTCAATTACGGGCTCGCAATGATATTATTAGCAGCATTAACAGAGGCGTTCATCTATTTTTTAATCAGGCGCATACCAACATCTAATCATTGGAATCATGTATTTATCGCATACTTTTTAGGAGCTATGCTAACAAGTGGAACCATGTTTTTTACCGAAGAATCCAATGGTATAAACGACATACGAGTGCTTCTATCTATGGTTATAAACGGTATTATTGGTTCGGTCGGCTACTTTTTGCGTTTCTTTGCATCATACCGATTAGAGCCAGAAGTATATGCACCATTGTCTTATTTTGGTGTGGTTATGTCATATGTTTATGGTATATTATTTAATAATGAAAAACTTAATATATCAAAGGTGCTCGGCACTGTAAGCATATTGGCATCTAATTACTTTGCACCAAAGGTATAGATGATACTGTTAAATAGAGCTTAAAAAAAACATATATTCAAATTATAATGGAACATATGTTTGAAGAATATGGCTCTGGCATCGATAACAAGTACGTGCTTATTATTTGCACTCCAGAAACAAGAGACAAGGCAATCCAGCTATGCAAAGAACAAATTGGAAATGGGTTTCACGTATTAAGTAATATGCTAATATCGCACCATCCACGTTTTATTTATATTAAAGAAAAAACAAATAAACCATATTACATTTACCGAGTAATTGTTATTTAATATACACACCTAATATATACATAAATAAAACAGTAAGAACTAAATATTCAATAGAAAACGAACAAAAATATTTGTATCCACATGCTCTGCGCTCGGAGCGTGTTTTACTTGAAGTAGCACAATTTCAATATTATTGTAATATAGAGTTGGTGGAATAAAATTGAACATTATAATAAAAATGTTACATATCGTATAATAAGAATGAAACAACAATTTAGTGACCAACTACAAATAAAAGACAATACAAATAATGTAATTACTATGTCTGATATTACTTTTACATATAAAAGATTAGAATCTATAAATGATAATGGTATTATATTAAAGTTTATTGATTGTATAGTAATTAAAGATGATAACCCAAAAGTTGAACATAGAGACACGAATAAATATTATAAGTCTATTGAATATCCTATAGTATATAATACTATATGGTTTAAGTAATGTTAGTCTATATCTCGTCTGGAACAAAATTCCCTTGATGTAAGCTGATTATTGCAAGCTTCTAAAAAATGCGTTAATTTGATTTACATCAGCACCGACAACATTGGCATCAGGAATGTAGCTCATATTTCCTTTATTAAAGCACATAATTGCGGGAATTCCATTAATTTGGCGTTTTGATTTAAATGCACCATACAAGTCGAACGATTCGTCCACATCAATCATAAAACATTGAATATTAGGATTAGCACTAAGAACATTAAACCATTGATTCACCAACGCTTCAATGCGCTTACAAGGTCCGCACCATTCCGCACCAAACTTTAAAATAACTTTGCCGGGATTGTTGGCAAGCAATAGCTCAAAATCTTGACGTGATAGCTCGACGGGTTCATACTTATGTTGTTTTACAGGGGCACTGAATTGCATTATAATTTTTTATATTTTGTCTTTATATTTGATTTGAATAACCTATATATTTATCGGACTATAACTGCATCTCTGTATGAGAGAGGCTTATCAGGTAGAGAAGTAATAATAGATTTTAATTTTGGTTTGTTGGTACGTGCGATTATATTATCCTTAGCGGAACCAGTAAAAGAAGGCAATGCGACCGATAATGTGTAATTATTTGTTATATGATATGCACAATATTCATATGATTTATTAAATATTATATTGTACTTATCATTATATTTCCATTCATAACATAAATCAATATGAATAGATGGATTGTCTGGCAAATCAGGCGTATATGAATATGACTCAGATATAAGTTTCATAGTATTTGAGTGTCGGAATACATCGTGTTTATTCAACAACTTTATGTCAATATCAGATACATCAGTAGTTATATCATTGAATATTTTATATTCGTATAAACCGTCAAACATACTTGATGCAGTTTGTGGATACACTAATTTTGTATTAAATCTATAATTATTCAAAGCGTCATTATATTCATAATATCCATAGTTATAAGTTTTGTAGCTAAATTTATATTTTTTATAATATTTACAGTGTTGATGTTTAGGAACAGACAACAAACTATACATTGCATCAATATCCATATTTGAATATTATTGCATAATATCTTTATATTTGTCGGTAAAACTAACATAAAAATCTCTATGAAAACACCATATAATGTCACAATCACACAATCTAGATATCAATACATATTCGCTTGAAGAAATCATGGGCCTATTAGACTTAAACTTCAATTTGACTGAAGAATCAATGGCCAAAGCCAAAAAGAAAGTACTTATGACTCATCCAGACAAATCAAAACTGCCACCCGATTATTTTTTATTTTACAAACAAGCGTACGAAATCGTGCTTAACATATACAAGCAAAAAGTCCGTTCTACCCAAACATCGACTGTCTATAATCCAAATAATATTATCACACACACTTTAGGCACTAACTCGCAGGTGCAGCTTAATGAGACACATACTAAAAAAGTGTCTAATGATAAATTCAATACTATATTTGAGAATAATGTTGCAAAAAAAGTAGACCCCAGTAAATATGAATGGTTTAAAAATGAGCAAGAAGTAATTGAATTTAGCGGGAAAAACATCAATCCCAAAAATATGGGCTCTGAACTGGACGCTTACAAAAAACGCCAGTCGGCATTGATTGTGCATCGCGGGGTGCAAGAACTTCGAAGTAGTCATAGTGGAACTAGCTATTTTGACGACGATGACAATGATGGTGAATATGTTGCCAGTGATATATTCGGAAAGTTGAAGTTTGACGATTTACGAAAGGTGCACAAAGACCAGCCGGTTATTGCGGTGTCTGAGTCGGATTTTGCGTCAATGCGACAATATAAATCGGTGGATCAATTTATCAGAGATAGAGACCAGGGTGCAGGAACATCCATGACAAAAATGGAGGCTGAAAATGTATTAGAGCGACAACGCAAAGAAAAAGAACAACTTATAATGCAAAAACAGCACCGTGAATACATGTTACAAAAGGAATACGAACAAAAAATGAACGCGGTTCGCTCGGCGTTTTTACAACTTAAATAAAATTGATTTATTTTATATAGTCGTACTCGGTATATAATACTAATTCATCAACTATATTTGCGTCTAGATAAATATTTTTTAAGTTAAATAAATACAATAGCACGTGTGTATTATTATAAATTTTTTGAACAAGTAGCTCATCTAAAACATTAGTGTAAAATATAATAATTGTATGAAAAAGTTGTAATGAAACGATATCATCCATCTAATTTAATAAAGTTATTAGAAAATGTAGAAGATGATGAACATAAAATAAACACAATGTTGGAAAGTTGGTGAATGCAAAATTGAATTTTTTTATTCATATAACCAATAATAATAAACAATATGAGAATATTTACAACGAATTACGAACTAAAAAAAGCAATTATCAATTACTTCAATGACAATAACATTATTGAGGATATTGGAACTTGGGACACAAGTCAAATTACAGACATGTCTTGTATCTTTATGAATTTCAAAAAAATATCAGATGAACCGATTGTGTTAAATTGGAACACAAGCAATGTAACTAATATGCATCGTATGTTTGCAGGTTGTAATCAAAATTTCATAATAAACTTTGATACAAGCAATGTTACTGATATGTCTTATATGTTTTGTGATGCAACCAAATTTAATCAACCATTGAACTTTGATACAAGTAATGTCAATAATATGGCTTATATGTTTTGCGGAGCATTCAATTTCAATAAACCATTAAACTTTAATACAATCAATGTAACTAATATGTCTTATATGTTTTGTGATGCAACCAATTTTAACCAACCTTTAAACTTTGATACAAGCAATGTTACAAATATGATGTGTATGTTTGCTGGAGCAACCAATTTTAATCAACCATTAAACTTCAATACTATAAATGTCACAATTACGAAGTGTATGTTTGATGGAGCAAAGAATTTTAATCAACCGTTAAATTTCGATACAAGAAATGTCACAAATATGTTTGGTATGTTTTATCATGCACATAGTTTAAATCAGCCAATACACTTTGATACAAGAAATGTTATTGATATGAGTTGTATGTTTAATGAAGCTATCAAATTTAATCAACCATTACACTTTGATACAAGAAATGTTGAGTTTATGAGTTACATGTTTAATTCAGCTACTAGTTTCAATCAACCACTCCACTTTGATACAAGAAACGTTATACTCATGTCATTTATGTTTTGTAAAGCAACCAATTTCAATCAACCATTACACTTTGATACGAGCAATGCCACTCATATATTTGGTATGTTTCACGAAGCCACAAATTATAACCAGCCAATATATTTGTGTAATGGGTATGTAGAATCGACTGGCATTTCTCAATATGTATTCAATGATTATGAAATAGAACAGAAATATGTTCTACTATTGCCACAATATGTTAAGTTATTACTATTATATATTATGCATAATATTAATCCAGAGCTTATATTCTTATTGTAAACGGCGGCGACAATGTTGTTTTTTTATGTAAGCATAGAATATACTTAATGTTTGATAAAAAATATGCATATCATTATTTAGTGGCAATAGGTGTTCTTGGGCTAGCCAGTTATTTTGGTGATAAAATCAAACAAGGTCTCAGCACAGATGAAGAAGAAAACGAGCTTATTCGCAAATACTTATTGAATGAATCTCCCCTTTATGGAATGAATCGACCCAAGCTCTGGATTCACAGCACTTATGAAATCAATGCACGAAAATGGAAAGATTTTATGTCTCGTAACACCACCGACTTAAATCAACCATATATTCACCAAACTATTCGAACTATAATTAATCATTGTGGCTCTGATTTTAACATATGTTTGATTGACGATGAGAGCTTTAGTAAGCTTATTCCAAATTGGTCCGTCAACATAGCATCAATGGCCGAACCGCATAAATCGCAATACAGAAACATTGCTATAACCCAAGTGCTTTATTTATATGGTGGTATTATTGTTCCAAACTCTTTTGTATGTATGAAAAACTTGTTGCCACTGTATGCTGAGACTGCCGAAGGACATCCATTCATTGGTGAAGGTATTAATCGAACTGTGAGCAACAGTAATTTTGGGCCAACAATCAAATTCATGGGAGCGCGCAAAGGGTGTCCTGCAATTAAAAAAATGCTCGATGAAGGGCTTGGACAAGGTATTGGCAAAAACAGTGGCCAAAATAGTGCAACTGTGGGTGGCCATTTTACAGTTGAACCCAAGTTTGTTGGTTCATTGGAAAAGTGGATATTATCCAGCGGTTTATTCACAATTGTGAATGGCAAACTGATTGGCACTAAAACTAAAAAAGGAAAACCTATATTATTGGAAGATTTGATGGGCGAAAACTACTTGGATTTGGACAATGATGCTTACGGTATCATAGTACCCGGCGATGAAATATTAATGCGCACCAAATATGAATGGTTTGCCGTCTTACCGACAGAACAATTATTGAAAGCCAATCCAATAATTATGAAATATATTATGTCAGCGCACGTGGATGAATCGTTTGGTGGGGAACAAAGAAGCGTGAGCACAATCTAGTGGACCAAAGGCTCGCACTGCGTGCTTGAACCTACGTTTCCCCTTACCCCTAACAATAACATATATTTGAAAGGGAAGGATTAAAAGGCATAGGAGGCAACGTAGTTGCCTCTGAATACCGTAGGTTTCCTTTACTTATATATTTGCAAATGAAATAAATCCTTACAATTATATATGTATAAATGACAAACCAAATATTCAAACGCGCCGTTCCACAATCTATATTATTTAATTTACTTGATAAAATCTGTCTAAAAACCGATAAATATTATTATGTTGATTTTAACGCATACAAGAAAATGTTATTTCTTTGCTTAGACGCGCCTTTTTTAGAAGAATTGCGTGAATATTATCATATTTCAAAACGATTTTATTTAGACCGCGATTTAACTTATACATCTTTCACAAATATTATCCGGCAATTATGTAAGTGCAATCGGCACCATTATGAATCTGAAATGAAATACGACCATTCGCAGTATTACATTAATTACATGGTGTACTATTAAATTGCTATAATCTAAGGCGATTTATTTAAAGGTGTAATACACCGTAAATATTGTTTGTAAAAAATACAAGTTCTATTGCGTCTTCGTGCACTTTATGAAAGATAGTAATGTATTTACACAAATAAGGAATAATCTTGTATTTTTCTTCTTCTGACAATAAATCCGTCATCTTAATAAACATAAATAAATAATCTAGTATGTCTATGACCGAGTATCCATAGTCATATATTTCGTATAATACCATGATTGCATCTTTCAACATACATGCTTTCAGCAGTTTAATATAATTTTCTAATTGTGTATATGAAATGTTTGAACACAGTTTTTGAATATATTCTACAGTCAATGGTTTACTTGTTCCAAGTATGTATATTTTTTCCAAATGGTTAATCAATACTCGAATTGAATTATCGCTTATATTCAACAAATATTGTTTTGCATCTTCATCTAGAGCAATGTTTTCTGCTTTTATTATTTTATCCATCGTTGTAATCAAATTAGCTTTCGTTAATTGGTTCATCTTTATAATGTGCAACCGACTTTGCAAACTTTCATTTACTTTTTGTATATTTGTACACACTGTTAAAAACATCACATTTTTACTGTATTTATCCATATAGTTGCGAAATACTTGCTGGCTCTGTTCATTGATAGTATCAATGTCATCTACCACAACAATCTTCTTCTTATTTGGTGTATTTGACTTTGATTGACAAAATGTTTTCATATCTGTGCGAAAATACTGAATGCCTTGTTCTTTCAAATTGTTTATCATCATAATATTGTATTCCGGGAATGTGGCATTTTCACTCATACCATAATATTCGCGTATTATTGCATACATTAGTGACGTTTTACCTGAACATGTATTTCCAACAATAAGTAAATTTAAATCGTCCATAGATTTTAACATTTGGAGCACCTCTAGATGAGATGGCTCCAAATAAAAATCTTTGACAAAATACGGTTTATATTTCATGTTAAATGTATTTGTGAAATTCATTGTGTTAATTATTGTTGTTGCAAGTATTTATATAAAAAATAAGCCAAATAATATATTAGTATGCCGAACCATTACGATATTTTGGGAGTGTCCAGAGAAGCAACTGACAAAGAAATTAAGCAAGCTTACCGGGCGTTATCTATGAAATACCATCCCGATAAAACAGATTCATCGGATGCACACATTATGATGCAACAAATCAATGAAGCATATTCTATACTTAGTGACGCGGAACAACGACAGCGCTACAATATGGAACTTGACCATCCTCAAGGCCATGGCTTTCCTAGTAATGGCTTTCCTGGTCATGGCTTTCCTCCCGGTTTTTTTCACAGTCAAGGCTTTCCTCCAGGGCTGTTTGAAATGTTATTTTCGAATGGAGGTGGTCCAGAAATACACTTTTTCCATAGCTTTGCAAAACCACCGCCTCTTGTGAAGTCCATTGAAATTACGTTACAACAATCTTACACCGGCTTAACGGTTGAAGTTCCCGTCGATGATGCTTCCATGTCAATCCATATTCCGGCTGGTATTAACGATGGTAACAATATTATTATATCAGAAAAAGGCCACATCGCAAATGGTCATAGAGGCGACCTTCATTTGCAAGTTCGCGTTACAAATAATACGCCTTTCATTAGACAAGGCAATAATTTAGTGTATGCAAAAAAAGTATCGTTGAAAGAGGCACTATGTGGATTTAAATTTCACATAGACCATTTAAATGGTAATAAACTTGGACTCAATATAAATGCGATTGTATATCCTGGAGCCAAACAAATTATAAAAAATCTTGGGTTTCCATCCGGAGATACCCGAGCAGTAGAACCTTCGGTTCTTTTCGGTGACTTAATTATTGAATTCACCGTTGAATTTCCGGAGCATTTAACACAAGAGCAAAAAGATAGTATTGCTAGCGTTTTATAGTGTGTTTATTTTTATTATGTTTTGTTTTTCCGCGTGTTTTATTTTTCTTACCACCTTGAAATAGTGGTTGCTCTTGTGTTTGTAATGGTTCTTGCTCTTGTGTTTGTAATGGTTCTTGCTCTTG